>Ga0137465_1000416_pt1 | contig 18462 bp, 20 predicted proteins | sample EasRivERMGT828_2_FD_104906 | JGI IMG/M metagenome (GOLD analysis project Ga0137465, IMG submission 104906) | Soil microbial communities from meander-bound floodplain in the East River, Colorado, USA - East River MetaG ERMGT828_2 | ecosystem: Environmental > Terrestrial > Soil > Floodplain ... | reverse complement strand
CTTCCTGTTTGGCGAAGGCCGCGACGGCGCGGTGAGCTTTGACATGTTCGAGGGCGACTACACGCACGAGGGCGATCGCTGCACCTTCGAGACGCTGCTGCAGCGCTTCGGTCTCGAGCACGACGAAGCGTTACGCGCGATCGCCGAAATGGTTCACGATGTCGATATCAAAGATGAGAAGTTCGGTCGGGACGAGACGCCGGGCTTTGCCAGAATGATCGCGGGGATCGTCAAGCGCAACGCGCGCGACGCCGCGCGGATCGAGGGCGGCACCGAGCTGCTCAACGACTTTTACGAATCATTGCAGCCGTCCCCACCAGAGCGATCACCGCAAAGCTGAACCACTGAATCACGTAGGACAGATGCGGGCCGTTGTCGAATGCGGGCACGGGCCAGCGACGGGGCAGCCCGCGCGTGCCCGGAGCCTGCTGCTCGATCACAAACGGTAAAAACCCGGCCGCATCCACGTCCCCGCGCCCACGCGGGAGCAGCCGCGCAATGCCGGTGACTGTCGCCGAATCCGATTCGCGATATGCTGCGTGATCCACGTGGAACGCATCTGGCGACGGTACCCAACCCCGATCCACAAGCACCACCGATCCATCCGCCAGCCGCAATGGCGTGATGAGCGCGACACCGGGGGTGCCCTCGAAGCTTCGTCCCGGCCAGGTACGTTCGGCTGCGAAGTCGTAGCGACCCGTCGCCGTCACTCGGCGCAGGCGAGCGCTGTCGCCGGAGGTGCCGCCACGGACCTCCAGCATCGGGAGAGCCAATCGCGTTGCGAGGGCCGCGTTCAGGGCTTTGCGCTGCGCCAGGCGGTCGAGCTGCCAGATCCCCAGCCGCACGCAGACCGCGGCCGCCAGCACCGCGACGATGGCGGCCGCTACGTCGCGTCGTTGCACAGGGCGAGCTTATCGGCTCGGGAGAGGCGCCGGATCGCGGCCTCGCGCCGCAGCGCCGCGCCGCGATCGGGCAGCTGTTCGCGATAGGCGAGCGCGAGCGGGCGCCTTGAGCGCGTGTACGCACTCGCGGTGCCGCGGTGATGCGCTTCGAGACGCCGAGCGAGATCGTTGGTGATGCCGGTGTAGAGCGAGCCGTCCCGGCAGCGGAGGAGATACACCATCCAGGGCACGCGTCCAAGCTAGCGAGGCGCGGAATGCGGCGCCATTTTGCGCCCGTGACTCCCTCCGAGCGGCGGCGCATCCTCGCCTGGTGCGTGTTCGATTTCGCGAACTCGGCGTACTCGGCGGTCATCGTCGTCACCGTGTTCAGCGTCTACTACGTCACCTACATCGTCGGGAACGAGCGTGGGCTCGGCGACCTGTGGTGGGGCCGCGCGATCTCGATGTCGCTGCTGCTGGTCGTGCTCACGGGTCCGTTCCTGGGCGCGCTGGCCGATCGCGCGGGGATGCGGAAGCGGTTGTTCATCGCGTTCACGGGGCTGTGCATCGGCTGCGTCGCGCTGTTCGCGACGCTCGAGCCCGGGATGATCGTGCGCGGCTTCGCCTTGATCGCGCTCGCCAACTTCGCGTTCGAGAGCTCGCAGATCTACTACAACGCCTATCTCCCGGATATCGCGCCGCGCGAGCGTCTGGGCACGGTCTCCGGCATCGGGTTCGCGATCGGGTACCTCGGCTCGATTATCGGGCTCCTCGTCGCGTTGCCACTCGTCAACGCCCGGCAGTTCAACCTCATCTGGATCCTGGTGGCGGCGTTCTTTGCCATCTTCTCGATTCCCGCGTTTCTCGCGATGCCGCGCGATCAGCCGCAGCCGGATAAGCGCGTGAGCATCACGGCCATTGTTCGCGACGTGCTCGGCGACCAGCGGCTGCGCCGTTTTCTGCTGGCGTACTTCGTGTATTTCGACGGCGTGGAAACGACGATCGTGTTTTCGGGGATCTTCGCGGTGACCACGCTGAAGTTCACGACGCCGGAGGTGATCAAGCTGTTCCTCGCCGTGCAGTGCTCCGCGCTTGCGGGCGCCCTGCTGCTCGCGCGGCCCACGGATCGGTGGGGCGCGAAGCGGGTGATCAGCGTGACGCTGCTCCTGTGGATCGCCGTGTCGGTGGGCGCGTTCCTCGCGCAGACCAAGCCGACGTTCGTCGCGGTGGCGGTCACAGCCGGCCTGGGCCTCGGATCGATTCAGGCCGCGAGCCGCGCCCTGATGGCCTCGATGGTTCCACCGGGAAAGGAATCGGAGCTGTTTGGGTTTTACGCGCTGTGCGGGAAATCGTCGTCCATACTGGGCCCGCTCGTCTTCGGAGCCGTATCGTACCTGGCCGGCAGCCAACGCGCGGCGGTCGCCGCGGTCGGCGTGTTCTTCATTGTGGGACTGCTCCTGCTGCAGCGCGTCAGCTCAGCTTCGCCTGCAGCGTGATGTTGACGTTGTTCTGAATCGCCTTCGAGATCGGGCAGTTCTTTTTCGCGCCTTCGGCCGCCTGCTGAAACGCCGCCTCGTCGATGCCTTCGACTCTGCCGCGCACGTCGAGCTGGCTCTTCGTGACCTTGGGCGCACCGTCCACCGTTTCAATCGTGACGGCGGCGCGCGTCTCGATCCGGGTGGCGGGATGACCCGCCTTCTCGAGCGCCGCCGAGAGCGCCATGCTGAAGCACCCCGCGTGCGCGGCGGCGAGCAGTTCCTCCGGGTTGCTCCCCTTCTTCCCTTCGAACCGGGTCCCGAAGCTGAACGCGCCATTGAATACGCCGCTCTGCGCCTTGAACGTGCCCTTTCCTTCTTTGAGTGTGCCTTCCCAGGTCGCAACGGCGTTGCTCGTGGCCATGATTGCCTCAGTGAGTGGTGATAAGGATTTAGGGAATCTGGCGAGACCCTGCAGGGTTCGCTACGCTTTCAGACCCCCACGTTTCGGGAGCTAAACCCCATGGCAACGAAGAAGAAGGCGCGGAAACCTGCCAAGAGCAAAAACGGCCCCTCCCGTCCACCGGCGCGCCGCCAACCGGAAACGTTGCGGCTGCGCGACGTCTCCCCTTCCTTCACCGTCACCGATCTGCAGCGCAGCATCGCCTTCTATCGCGATGTGCTGGGATTCGTGGTCGGTGATGAATGGCGCGGAAACGGCGTGCTCCAGGGCTGTGAGCTGCGCGCCGGGAGCGTGCTGTTCATGCTGAGCCAGGACGATTTCGCCAAAGGTCGTGAACGGCAGAAGGGAGTCGGGAGCCGGCTGCACGTCTCCACGGCGCAGGACATCGATCGGCTCGCCGCCGAGATCAAGGCGCGCGGCGGGACGCTCGACCAGGAACCGGCCGACATGCCCTGGGGCCAGCGCGTGTTCATGATCACCGATCCCGACGGCTTCAAACTGACCATCGCGCAGGTGCGTTGAGCCTTTCGCCCGCCGCGCTGCGCGTGCTGCGCGCCGTCGCGGCCGCGATCGTTCCCGACGGCGCGCCGGATTTGGGCGACCGCGTCGGCGACAAGATCGCCACACTGCCGCGAGCCGCGGATCGCGCGGAGCTCGACCGGCTGCTTCGGCTGCTCGAGTCGAGCACGCTGAACCTGCTGCTCAGCGGGGTCCCGGTTCCCTTCACGAAGATGTCCGCGGCCCGACGAGAGCGGTGTCTGCGCGGCTGGGCCACCAGCTGGATTCCCCTCCGCCGCAAAGCCTTTCAAGCGCTGAAACGGCTGACCACGGTGACGCACTACACCACGCCGGGAGTGGCCCGCGCGATCGGCTATCCGGGGCCGCTCGGTCCCCCGCCCAACACGGGGAAGACGATTCACCCGCTCTCGATCAGCGGCCGCACCATTCTCGATTGCGACGTCGTGGTCGTCGGATCGGGGGCCGGTGGCAGCGTGGTCGCGGCCGAGCTCGCCGCGCAGGGCAAGGACGTCGTCGTGCTCGAGCGGGGCGGCTACCGCAACGAGGCGGACTTCACCCACGAAGAAGGTGAAGCGCTCGAGACCATGTACGACGCCGGTGGCCTGCTCGCGACGCGCGATCTCGGCCTGGTGGTCCTGCAGGGCGCAACGCTGGGCGGCGGCACCGTGATCAACTACACCACGAGCTTTCCGACACCGCCGGCGGTTCGGCACGAGTGGGCCAAGAACCACGGGCTGCCGCATTTCGAGAGCAAGGAATTCAATGTCGCGCTCCACAAGGTCGCGAACCGGCTCGGCGTCAACACCGATCACGCCAAGCCCTCAGGGCGCGACCGCGTCCTGATTCGGGGACTCGAACACCTGGGCTGGCATCACGGCGTGCTGCCGCGGGATGTGCGCGGCTGCACGCAGGACGATGCGTGCGGCTACTGCGGGTTTGGATGCCGTCGGGGCGCCAAACAATCCACGCTGGTGACGTATCTCCAAGACGCCTTCGATCGCGGTGCGCGGATTGTGGCGAACTGCGACGTCCAGCGCGTGGTGATCGAGCGCGGCATCGCGACCGGCGTCGAGGCGCGCGCCGGCCGGTTCGCCCTCACCGTGCGCGCGAAGGCGGTCGTCGTTGCGGCGGGATCGATTCACTCGCCGGCGCTGCTGCTGCGGTCCGGGGTGCGGCTCCGCGCCCTGGGACGGCATCTGGCCCTGCATCCCGCGACCGCCGTGCTCGGCGACATGGATGACGAGGTGCGCCCCTGGAGCGGCACGGTGCAGGCGCACTACTCGGATCAATTCGCCGATCTCGACCAGGGATACGGATTCAAGTTTGAGACCGCGCCGGTGCATCCGTCGCTGCAGGCGCTCGCGGCGCCCTGGGAGTCGGCGGCGGGCCACCGAGACCGGATGGCGCGCCTGCCCCGCACCGCGCTCATCGGGATCCTGCTGCGCGACCGGTTCGGTGGCCGCGTGAGCGTTGACCGGGAGGGGCTGCCCGTCGTGGATTACCACCTGTCGCGCTACGATCGCGCGCACCTGCGTCAGGCAATCGCGAGCGCCGCCCAGGTGATCGAAGCCGCCGGCGCGCGCGAGATCTGGCTCCCGCTCGCGCGCGACGTGCGCTACCAGCCGGGAAGCCCCAACGCACGGGAGGATTGGCTGCGGCGCGTGGAAGCCGCGGGCTGGGGTCCGAACCAGTTGTTGCTGGTGACCTTCCATCAGATGGCGTCCTGCCGCATGGGTGCGAGCAAGCGCACGTCGGTCGTGGATGCCGAACATCGGGTGTGGGGGGTACGAAACCTGTACGTTGCGGACGCGAGCACCTTCCCGAGCGCGTCCGGAGTGAACCCCATGCTCACCGTGATGGCGATTGCGCACCGTGCCGCGGGTGTGATTGCGAGCCATCAGCCACCTGCCGTCAGCCGACGGCGGACCCCTGACGGCAACTGACCAGGAGTTGCGATGGTTGCTTTGCTTTTGATTGTTCTCCAGCAATCCGTAGCGGATTCGTCTCCCTTTCGACCGCTTCCGTTGCCCGCACCCACCGCCGTCCGCAGCGCGTCGGGCGTGCCGGGCCGCGGCTACTGGCAGCAACGCGCCGACTACACGCTCGAGGCCACTCTCGACACGGCCACCAACGTGCTCCGGGGTCGGGGCCGGATTTACTACGTGAATCGCTCCCCCGACGCGCTGCCGTTCGTGTGGGTCCAGCTCGACCAGAATCTGTTCGCGCCCGGCTCCGTTTCGAGCGTGCTGAACCAGCCGCCGCTGCAGTTCGCCGGCGGCGTCGTGTTCGATTTCACCGGCAAAGGGTTCGCCGGCGGGATTACCATCGATCGCTTCGCTGCCGCGGGGCGGCCGCTCACCACCAAGGTCTTCGGGACGATGATGCGCGTGGAGCTGCCGAAGCCGCTCGCGCCAGGCCTCGGCATCACGTTCGATGTCGCGTGGCACTTTCCGATCCCGCCCTACGGCGGCGGGCGCATGGGCCGGGTGGGATCGCGGTTCTACGAGCTGGGACAGTGGTACCCGCGGATGGCGGTCTACGATGATGTGCATGCCTGGAACACCCTGCCCTTCCTCGGTGCGGGCGAGTTTTACCTCGAGTTCGGCGACTTCGACGTGAGCCTCACCGTGCCGGCCGGGTTCGTCGTGACCGCCACAGGCGCGCTCGCCAATCCCACCGTTGTGCGTTCGGCGCAGGAGCGCGCTCGGCTGTCACGCGCGTTCACGAACCCGGGCCAGGTCGTCTCGGTGATCACCCGCCAGGAGGCTACGGCCAATGCCACGCGCCAGGTGCCCGGCACGCGCACCTGGCGATTTACGGCCAGCGCCGTGCGCGATTTCGCCTGGGCCGCGGGCAGCGGGCTGCGCTGGGACGCGAGCACGTGGCAAGGGATTCTGGTTCAAACGTTTTACCACCCCGAGGCCACGCCCTGGGAAGAAGCGAACACGATGCTCAAGTTTTCGTTGCGACAGTTTTCGAACACGCTCGGACAATATCCGTGGCCGCAGATCTCAGCTGTCGAGGGCCTCGTCGAAGGGATGGAATACCCGATGGTGATCTTCTGTCCATCGCTGCAGAAGCGCGAGGATCAGTTCTGGATCCTCACGCACGAGCTCGGCCACGAGTGGTTCCCGATGCAGGCCGGCTCGGACGAGCGGCGCTATCCCTGGATGGACGAGGGCTTCAACACCTTTGCCGACTACGACGTGGCGGAGCAGTTCTTCAAGGGGACCGCCTACGGCGACACGGTGCGCCGGGAGTTGTTGAGCGCGTACACCGTCAACGCCAGTCCCGGCAACGAACAGCCGATGATCACCAAGCCGGACGAAGTGCGGCAGCTGTACTGGAACGCGTATCAGAAGCCGGCCTTGATGCTCTCGATCCTGCGCGACGCCGTGGTGGGGAGCAACGAGTTCAATCGGGCGTTCCGCGAGTACTTCCGGCGCTGGAAGGGGAAGCATCCGCAGCCGGCCGATTTCTACCGTACGATGAGCGACGTCACCGGCCGCGATCTCGATTGGTTCTGGCGCAGCTGGATCTACACGACGGCGCGCCTGGATCAGGCGGTGGATGAAGTGCGCCGTCAGGGCGACAGCACGTTCATCACCCTGTCGAATCGCGGGCAGATGGTCCTACCCGTGCAGCTCGAGCTTCGCTACGGGGACGGGACGAGCGAGCGGCGCGATCTCCCGGTCGAGATGTGGCATTTGGGCGGCAAGTTCACGTACCGGCTGGCAGGGTCGAAACAAATCGTCGGCGTCGTGCTCGACCCGCGTCGGGTTTATCCGGACATCGAGCGCAATAACAACAGCTGGGGGAGATAAGCCGTCTGCTGTCAGCCGTCAGCCGTCAGCCGTCTGTGAACCGCTGACGGCAGATGGCTGACGGCCCCCTAGTGAATACCACCACTCCCAAATTGCTTGACGAGATCGGCCAGGACCGCTTTCGCATCCCCGAACAGCATCCACGTGTTGTCGAGCGTGTACAGCTCGTTGTCGATGCCCGCGAAGCCGGGATTCTTGCTGCGTTTGACCGCCAGCACGGTCTTCGCTTTGTCGGCATCGATGATCGGCATGCCGTAGATCGGGGTGCCCTTGTTGTAGCGCGCCGCGGGGTTGACGACGTCGTTGGCCCCGAGCACGAGCGCGACGTCGGTCTGCGGCATTTCGGGGTTGATCTCGTCCATCTCGACGAGCGCCGAGTAGGGAATGTTCGCTTCGGCGAGCAGCACGTTCATGTGCCCCGGCATGCGGCCGGCGACTGGATGAATCGCGAACTTGACCGTCACGCCGCGCTTGGTGAGCGCGTCGTACAGCTCGCGCACCTTGTGCTGCGCCTGGGCCACCGCCATGCCGTAGCCGGGAATGATCACCACGGTGCGGGCCTGCTCGAGCAGCTGTGACGCGCCCTCCACAGTTTCCTGCTTCCACTCCTTCTTTTCTCCCGCCGCCAGCGCCGGCTGCGCTTTGCCGAACGCGCCGAACAGCACGTTGGTAAAGGAGCGGTTCATCGCCCGGCACATGATGATCGAGAGGATCAACCCGCTCGAGCCATCGAGGGCCCCCGCCGTGACGAGCAGCTTGCTGTCGAGCACGAAGCCCATCGCGACCGCGGCGAGGCCGGCGTACGCATTGAGAATCGAGATGACGGTCGGCATGTCGGCGCCGCCGATCGGAATGATCAGCAGCACACCGAAGATCAGCGCGAGCGCACCGATCGCGATGAACGCTTTCCCGCCCCACACGGCGTCCGGCTGCAGCACCAGCGCTACGCCGAGCCCGACGGCCAGCGCCAGGACGCCGAGATTCACGAAGTTCTGGCCTGGATAGGTCACGGGGCGCTGCGGGATCCACTTCACCTCCTGCAGCTTCCCTGCAGCCATCAAGCTCCCCGTGAACGTGAGAAATCCGAGGATGACTTCGACGACGAGCGCGCCCATGCGGAACGGCGTGATATGCGCCGCGCCGCCGGCTGCACCGATCGACAGGAAGTACTCCGCCGTCCCGACGAGCCCCGCCGCGAGGCCGCCGAAGGCATGCGACAGCGCGGTCCGCTGCGGCACCGCCGTGAGGGGCACGCGCGACAGCGGCACGCCGACGGCGAACCCCAGAATGATCGCGCCCACGATCCAGGCGTGATGGACGATTTCGGGCTGGATCCAGGTGGCGATCATCGCGATCGCCATGCCGGTGACGCCCGCGGTGACGCCGCGCCGCGCCGTCTTGGGATCGTTCATCCAATACAGCGCGAAGATGAACAGCGCCGTCGCGAGGACGGCGGCGAGCTCGCTGATGATGTGCGTCACTGCTTCTTGAACATCTTGAGCATGCGGTCGGTGATCATGAAGCCGCTCACGATGTTCGTCATGGACGCGAACAGCGCGACCGCGCCGAGGATCCGGATCGTGAGCGGGTGATCCGCGCCCGCGACGGCGAGCGAGCCGACGACCGCGATCGCGGAGATCGCGTTGGTCAGCGACATCAGCGGCGTGTAGAGCAGCCGCGACACGCGACGGATCACGCCCAGGCCGATGAACGTCGCCAGCACGAACACGAACAGCATCGATCCGAAGTCGCTCATGATTTCCGTACCTCGCCCGCGTGGGTCACGCAGGTATCACGGGTGATCTGATCCTCGAAGTCGAGGCGCAGCGTGCCGTCCTGCACGATGTGGCCGAGAAATGCCTGGACGTTCTTGGCGTACATCTGACTGGCATGCAGCGGCAGCGAGCTGGGCAGGTTCAGCGGACCGAGAATCGATACGCCATTGCGCACGATCTCGGCGCCCGCCTGGGTCAATTCGCAGTTGCCGCCCGTCTCGGCGGCGAGATCGACGATGACGGATCCCGGCTTCATTGCCTCGACCGCGGCGGCGGTGATCAGCACCGGCGCCTTCTTGCCAGGAATCGCGGCGGTAGAGATCACGATGTCGGCGTCCTTCACGGCGGCCGCGAGAAACGCCAGCTCTTTGCGGTGGGTCTCCTCCGATAGCTCCTTGGCGTAGCCGCCCGCCGTCTCGGCGTGTTCTTCGATCTTCATCTCGAGGAACACGGCGCCGAGGCTCTGGACCTGCTCCTTGACCGCCGGCCGCACGTCGAAGGCGGACACGATGGCGCCGAGCCGGCGCGCGGTCGCAATCGCCTGCAGGCCCGCAACGCCGGCGCCGAGCACCAGCACGCGCGCGGCCGAGAGCGTGCCGGCCGCCGTCACGAGCATGGGAAGCAGCTTGGGCGCCGCCGACGCGGCGAGCAGGACGGCCTTGTAACCGGCCACCGTTGCCTGCGACGACAACACGTCCATGCCCTGCGCGCGCGTGATGCGGGGGAGCAGCACGAGCGTGAACGCCGTGAGTTTGCGTTGGGCAAGCTGGCGGTGCAGGTCGGCCGACGGTTGAAACGCCGCGATGAGCACGCTGCCCTCGCGAAACTGCGGGAGATCGACCGCGGGGGGAGCCTGGACCTGGAGCACGATATCGGACTGACTGATAACAGATGACCGATCACTGATTCTGACCCCCGCGGCGGCGTAGGCCTCATCCGGGAAAAACGCGCCGCTGCCCGCGCCGCGCTCGAGGACGACGTCGTGACCGGCCTTCACGAGCCGGCCCGCCACATCCGGGGTCACGGCCACACGCCGTTCGTTCGGGGCGACTTCCTTCGGCACGCCGATGCGCATGAAGGTCAGGACCCGCGCGGGAGTCTGGGAGGCGTCGTTGGCTCGCGGTGCTGGGCCAGCATGCGCTCGGCGAAATCCACCCGCTCGGCAAGGTCGTTGAATTGCTGCCGCAACCCGTCCATCTGTTCCTCGAGCTCGGTCACGCGCCGCTCGGCACGGGCGGTCAGCTGCCGCGTGAACGGCGACGGCTCGACCGTCCAGTTCCGCACCGGCAGGTCTTCGGCATCACGCATTTCGCCCGCGGCGATGAGGACGAGATCGTACAGGTACCAAATCCCGAATCCGCCGAACGTGAGCAGCATGGGGATCGCGGTCTTCGGCTTTTCGAGATAGAAGCGATGCAAGCCAAAGATCCCACCGAAAAAGCAGAGGCCGAGCGCCACGCCGCGTGAGCGCTTGGATACCTCTGGTTCTCGAGGCTCTGGTTCGGGCTCGTCGCCGTAAACGTCAGGCAGCGTCATGCCCGATACTACGGGCCGCTGTCCGACGCGGCAAGCAACACCAGACGCTGACGCTCATAATCGTAGGTGACGAGTGCGATGTCTCGCGGCGCCAGCACGACCGTGTCCGCGAAGTCGAGCCGGCGCGGTGTTTCACGCGAGTCGTGCGATTCGGTGTCGTCCGCGTCCCCGTGCTCGCGCCCCGCGTCTTCCCGCTCGAATGTGATCATCAGCCGGTGCGCCCCCGGCGACACCCGCAAGTCGTGAAACACGAACAACGGGCGGTCGCCCCGTGCACCACCGGCCCGGACGAGCTCGTCCACAGCGGGTGCGTCGTCCAGCGCGACCCGCAAACGGTAGGGCGTGATGCCGCGCTCGCAGATCTCCTCCGGGCGCATGTGCGGCGGCAGCTGCGCCAGTTCCTCTGCGGTGGGTCGGCGGCAGCGGTGCACGCGCGCGCCGCGCGCCCGCCACGCCAGTCGGACGACGGCGTACTCCGCAGTGTCCGGCGTATACGGGACGCCGGACAGCAGCCCCAGTGCTGCGATGGCGACGAGGGCGAGTGCCCCGCCGCTCGTGCGCCGGATCGTCGGGTTCATGACCCCACCGTGTCCATCTCACATTCCCGGACCAGGTCGAACTCGGCTTCGCCTTTTGCCCGCTCGAGCGAGGCGATGATCGCCTGCAACTGCTCGAGCGCGCTCACCACCAGCTCGCGCTCGTACAGTCCCGCATGCACCAACAGCACCCGCCGGCGGTCCACCCGCTCCTGCAGCTCAGCCTCCCGCTCGTGGTACAGGCGCTGCTCGAGCCACTTCGGGCCTTCGCGATTCGAGCAGTCGCGTGGTGGGCAGCTTGCGACGACCACACCGCCGGCGCCGCCGCGAATCAGGAATTCGACCACCGAGGTGTGGAGGTTGCCGGCGCATGTCACCGGCCAGACGTGGACACCAGGGACGGCGAGTCCGCCGGCGACTCCGCCCGCGCCGCGGTCGCAGGCGATGACCACCACATCGCGGGGGCCGGGATGCGTGGCGGCGACGAACGCGCGCACGGCGGAGAGCTGATCTCGGCCGGTGCGACCGGGAGGGCCCACACCCATGGGTGCGCACGACCCCGAGCAGATGCCGCAACTCACGCACAGCGCCGGATCAACGTGCGCGATCAGCGCGGACCGTCCTTCGGACGCGCCTCCCGGTCGCGCAATCATGGCGATCGCTTCGTAGGGGCAGTCGAGATAGCACTGCTCGCAACCTGTACAGAGGGACTCATTGACGGATGACGGCGCCGGCCGATGAACGGGCGCGGGGCGCACGAGCCACGGCACGAGCAGGAGCAGAACGGAGCCCGCGACGATCAGTGCCCACACTACCCCTGCCGGCAATGCCCGGCTCAGCGGCAGCCAAAACGTGTAGAACACGTCGTACGGCGCCTGCCCCGGCACGCGGAACAGATTCGCCGGCGGGCCCAGGGGGGCAGGCCAAACCACGCCCAGCAGCGTGAGTAGAACGATCGTTCCCCACAGCAGCCCCCGCGGCGGCAACAGCCCGGGCCTCGCGACCCGCGACACGTGCAGCCACACGAGCAGGCCGAGCCCGATGGGGAGCGCGATGTGCACGAACAGATTCAGGAAGAAGAACGCGCTGGGAATCGGCCGCTCGCCCACGAACGCGCGACTGATCGGCTCGGCGAATACCGGGAGGACGTCGAACAAGCGCGCACCCTCTTGCGCGAGCACCTGCGCGGGGCCGTCCCAAACCATGACCAACCCGGTCCACCCGCAAATCAGCGTGACGAAGCAGAGAATCAGCCCGGTGATCCACGCGAGGGTACGCGGTCCCCAGGAACGTCCCTGCGTGAACATTCTAAGGCCGTGCACCGCGACGGCGATGACCGCGGCATCCGACGCGTAGCGGTGGAGGCCGCGAATCCAGCGGCCCAGCCACGGCTGCGCGGTGAGCGCCGCGACCGATTGATAGGGAGCGCCGAGCCGGTAGACGAACAACAGATAGATGCGGGTCACGAGCAGTACGGCGAAGAGCGCGACGACCAGGGCGCCGCTGTGGTAGAGCGGATTGTAGCGCCAGCCGTAGAGGCGGTTGAGCCCGGCATCGGCGCGCGTCAGGGCGCGCCAGGCGGCACGCTGCACGGCACGGGTCAGTCGTCGCATGGGCTTGCGGGCATCATATATCATATTAACATGATAATAACAAGATATGCTCGCGCAGACGGCGGAATACGCGTTACGGGCGGTGCTGCATCTGGCCCAGCACGGCGACGACCGACCCCTTCGGGTCCGCGAGATGGCCGCCGCGCTCGACATTCCGCACAATTATCTCTCCAAAATACTGCATCAGCTGACGCGCCACGGCGTGCTCGTGTCGCTGCGCGGCAAGGCCGGCGGGTTCCGGCTCGCGGTCTTGCCGGAACGTCTGGAGCTGAGCACCATCATCCAGCCGTTCGACCGGGTGGAAGAGCGGCGCCGCTGTTTGTTGGGCAGGCCGCAGTGCAGCGATCGCACTGCCTGCGCCGCCCACACCCGCTGGAAGGAAGTCGGGGATACGCTAGCGGAGTTCTTCCGGAACACGACCGTCGCCGATCTGCTGGAACGCGGCGCGGCGCTTCCGGTGTGACTGTCACGCGACTCGGAGGTGCGGCATGACGCAGCCATCACGGCCTGACGAACCGGTGCCCTTGCTGCAGCGATTGTACGACAGCCCGTTCCTGCTCCTCATCGCTGGAATCGGCGTCATGTTGCTGTTCTACACGGCATGGGGCCTGTGGGAGATCCTGACGCTCCCCCGCGCCCCCCTGCCCTGACCCGCGAGGATCGTATGCACACCGGAATGGAATCGCCGCGCGGCATCTGGTGGAAGCCCGCGCACAAGGCCGAGAAGGTGTGGGTCCTGATCGCGTTCGGATGGTGCATGGTCCTGTTCGCCATGATGCCGCTGTGGCACCTGAAGGGCGCGCAGAACCCATCCGGTATTCGCTACCGCGTCGATCCGAACGACTACGCGCGGCGCACCGCAGAGTTCATCCGCACCTACAAGACCGGGGAGGATGGCGGGATCCCGGTTGTCGAGCCGCCCCCGGGAAGCGACGTCTACCTGCTCGGCCGTATGTGGTCATGGCAGCCCGTCCTGAAGCTCCGTAAGGGTGTCCAGTATACGCTCCACCTCTCCTCGCTCGACGTGAACCACGGGTTCAGCCTGACCCCGGTGAATCTCAACTTCCAGGTGGTGCCGGGCTACGACTACGGCCTGCGCATCGTGCCCACACAGGCCGGCGATTTCCGCATCGTGTGCAACGAATTCTGCGGCATCCAGCACCACGCCATGGTCGGGCGCATCATCGTCGTCGACGACAGCGCGGCCGCCGCACCACAACCCTCGACCGGAGGTGGGCAATGACGGCCGCAACCATGGCTGCCGGAGCGGGGTCCGCGGCGTACCGCGTGTGCCCCACGACGGGCCTCAAGGTGAACGCCCAAGCCGAGGCGCTCATCAAGGTGAACGCGGTCGCCGCCACGGTCTCGCTCCTGATCGGCGGGATCGCAGCGGTGCTCGTGCTGCTGACACGCTGGCAGGTCGTGCACCTGTTGTCGGCGGAGTGGTTCTACCGGATTCTGACCGTGCACGGCATGAGCATGCTCATCTTCTTCATCATCTTCTTCGAGATGGCGGTGCTCTACTTCGCCAGCGCGGTGCTCTTGAACAGCCGCGTGGCGACGCCGCGGCTCGCCTGGACGTCCTTCTGGCTCATGGTGGCCGGCGCCCTGCTCGTCGAACTCATGATGTGGACCGGCAAGGCGGACGTGCTGTTCACCTCGTACGTGCCGCTGCGCGCGCATCCACTCTATTACCTCGGCGTGATTCTCTTCGCCGTCGGCGCGCTGATCGTCACCGGCATCTTCTTCGGCACGCTGGTCGTCGCGCGGCGCGAGTCCACGTACCAAGGCTCGGTACCCCTCGTCACGTTCGGCGCAGCGACCGCAGCGATCATCGCCGTGATCACCCTGGGACACGGCGCCGCGATTTACATCCCGACGTTCCTGTGGTCGCTTGGCCTCATGCGGGTCGACCCCGAGATCTACCGCATGATCTGGTGGGGACTAGGCCACGCCTCCCAGCAGATCAACGTCGCTGCCATGGTGTCGATCTGGTATCTGCTGGGCGCCCTGACGATCGGCGCGGTCGTCCTCAACGAGAAGATCAGCCGCACCGCATTCGTCCTGTACGTGCTCTTCATCTCGATGGCCGCGGCCCACCATCTGCTCGTCGACCCCGGACTCTCGCCGGCCTGGAAGGTGTGGAACACCAGCTACGCCATGTATCTCGCCGTCCTGGCCAGCATGGTGCACGGCTTCACGGTGCCCGCCGGCATGGAAGCCGGGCAGCGCCTGCGCGGTTTGAGCAAAGGGCTGTTCGAATGGCTGCGCAAGGCCCCCTGGGGCGATCCCGGGTTCAGCTCGCTCGTCTTTTCCGTCATCATCTTCGGCTTTCTCGGCGGCATCACGGGTGTGACGTTCGGGACCGAGCAGATCAACATCATCGCCCACAACACGCTGCGCGTGCCCGGCCATTTCCACGCGACGGTGGTCGGCGGCACGGCGCTCGCGTTCATGGGAATCACCTACTACGTGATCCCGCTGATCTTCCGCAAACAGGTGGCCTTCTGGCCGCTCGCCAAGATTCAGCCCTACCTCTTCGCGATCGGCATGACGGTCTTCTCGATCGCGATGACGTTCGCGGGCACCTTTGGCGTGCCGCGGCGGCACTGGGACATCACGTTCTCGCAGGCGCCCTTCGACGTGCAGTACAACCCCGCCGTGGCCCTCGTCATCGGCATCATGGCCATCGGCGGTCTGCTCGCGGCGGCCGGGGGCGCCATCTACTTGATCGTCACGGTGTGGTCGGTGTTCTTCGGCAAGTCGATCGCGGCACTCTCCGGGGCTGAGATCCGCGCCCTGCGGACCGGCGTGCCCGCGGGAATCATGCGGCCGCCCGCGCCGCTGCCGGCCGGTGAGACGGAGCAGCGCGGCCTGTCGCGCGGCACGCTCGTACTCGTGTCCGTGTTCCTGATCGCGTTCATCGCCTACTACTTCGTGAACTGGAAGCTGCTGTCGGTGGTGTGGAGAGTGGGATGAAGCCCACACGGCGTGAGGCGGGAGCACTGGCGGCGCTCGCCGCGATCGGCGCGATCACCGCGGTATGGTGGGCGCTGGCGCTCTGGCCGCTACCCGGCGACGCACCGGATTGGATCACTCGCACGCGCGCAGTCTGTTTCGGATCCATCCACAACGGCCTGCCGACGACGGCAGGCTGGATGGTGCTGATCGGCCAGCCGGTCTACATGCTGGCCACCTTGTGGCTGATTTCGGGCGACACGGTTTTCAGGGGTCTGCGCGCGTTGACCCTGTTGCCGGCAGGACGGATGACGCTGGGAGCCGCCCTGGTCCTCACGGTGCTCGGACTTGGCGCTGCGGGCATCCGCGTGGGGCGAGCCGCGAGTGCCGCTGACGTGATGGCGACCCTGGCACACCCGCAGGCCATGGACGTGCCCCGGCTGCATCGCACGGCGCCAGCCCTCGCGCTCGTCGATCAGTACGGCGCGGACATCACGCTCGCACGATTCCGCGGTCGGCCGGTGTTCGTCACCTTCGCGTTCGCCCACTGCGAGACCGTGTGCCCATTGACGGTCGCGGACCTGCTGCGCGCGCAGGCTCAGCTGCCGGACCTCGCGCCCGCGGTCGTCGTCGTTACGCTCGACCCCTGGCGCGATCCTCCGCCGCGCCTCGCGGCGATCGCCGCGCAATGGCACCTACCCAAGGATGCCTACGTGGCGAGCGGCGGCATCCCCAACGTCGAGCAGACGCTCGACGCCTGGCAGGTTGGGCGCGCGCGCAACGAGCGCACCGGTGAGGTCACGCACGCCACGGTCGTGTATGTGCTGGACCGGAGCGGCGCCGTCGCATTCGTACTCACGGGGGGAACGGACGCGGCGACGCTCGCCACGCTCGCGCAGCGGCTGTGAGAGGCTAGGAGGTCAGCAGCTGGCGCAGCACGGGCTCGAGCGCGCTGTGCTGGAAACGAAACCCTGACGCGAGCAAGCGCGCGGGTAAGACGCGCTGCCCGCTCTGCAGCATCGCCGCGCCCTCCGTTCCAAAGACCATTCGCAAGGCGAAGGCCGGGACCGGCACGACGGCGGGGCGGCCGAGCACCTTGCCCAGCGTCTTGGCAAACTCACGGCTCGTGACCGGCGTCGGGGCCGTCATGTTGACGGGGCCCGTCAGATCTGTGTTCGCCAGAACGTGCCGGACGGCGTTGATGACGTCGTCGAGCGAGATCCAGCTCAAGTACTGCTTGCCGCTTCCGACCGGCCCGCCCAGTCCCAGGCGAAACGCGGGCAGCATCCTGGCGAGCGCCCCTCCACTTGTCGTCACGACGACGCCGAATCGCATGTTCACGACGCGGATGCCCACGCGGCTCGCGGCCGCCGTTGCCGCCTCCCAATCGCGCGCCACGCGCGCCAGGAAGTCCTCGCCCGGCGCGCTCTGCTCCGTCAGCGCCTCTTCGCCGCGGTCACCGTAGTAGCCGATCGCCGACGCCGCGAGCAACACCCGCGGCTTGCGCGTGAGGCCGGCAAGCGCGTCGCTCAGCAAGCGCGTCCCCTGCACGCGGCTCTCCCGGATGCGCTGCTTCTTCGCGGGCGTCCAGCGGCCGAACACGTTCTCGCCGGCGAGATGGATGACGACATCGACCCCCGCCGCTTCGAGGGCCGCGCGGTCGATCTTGCCCGCCTCCGGGTCCCATGAGAACGCGCGCTCCCCCGGCCTCACAGAGCGCCGCACCAAGGGCACGACGTCGCCTCCTTCTCCCACGAGCCGCGGCACGAGCGCCGAGCCAATCAGGCCCGTCGAGCCGCTCACGACGATTTTCATTCGGGAAGAATCGCTTCAGCCTCGATTTCGACCAGCATGGTTGGATCGACCAATCCGCTCACCGCGATCAGGGTCGCGGCCGGGCGGATGTCGCCGAACACCTCGCCGTGCGCGCGCCCGACGGCCTCCCAATGCCCAATGTTGGTCACGTACATCCGCGTGCGGACCACATCGGCCAGCTGGGCTCCCGCCTGCTCGAGCGCGCGGCCGATGTTCTCCAAGGCCTGAACCGCCTGCGCGTACGGATCGCCCGGGCCGACGATTTTTCCCGCCGCATCCGTCGCGGTCGTTCCCGAGACGTGGATCACCCGCCCCACGCGCACGGCGCGTGAGTAACCGACGACCGGCTCCCACGGGGCGCCACTCGAGATGTTCTGGCGGCTCATCGCCCCTCGACGGGGGCCGCGTTCCACGTGATGTGTGAGGGAGCGCCAGTGGACTTTGCCTCGGCAATACGCTCGTCCATGGCGCGCACGATCTCCTCGACGGCGCGTGGCGGGTTGAGGAACGTGACGCCACCGATCGTCGGGGTGGCCAGCCGGCCATCCGTCGTGCGCACTTCGGCCAGTCCCGCGCGCAGCTTGTCGAGCACGATCCGGGCGGACGCGGCCGTGGTCTCGGGCAGCAGGGCGATCAGCTCGTCGCGTCCCAGGCGCGCCACGACATCGGTCGCGCGGAGCGCGCCCCGCACCACGACTGCCGCGGCACGCACCAGCTCGTCGCCGACCCGGGTTCCGAGATCCACGCCCGCCACGCTGAAGGGGTGCTGGTAGCGCCGCGCGCGCTCGATCTCGGCCCCCGCCGCCTCGTGAAATGCGCGCGCGTTCCGGATCCCCGTGAGTTCGTCGATCCGGGCCAGCCGTCTTTCCCGGGCGAGGGAGCGACGCAACGCCATGACGGCCCAGGTCAAGCCGCCGATGGCGGCGAGGGCTAAGACGATGATCGGCACGCATTCGCGCATGCCCAAAAAGCTATCCACTAGGACGGGATTTTGCGCAATGGCACCACGGCAATGGCGTACCAGCAGGGATTCCAGCGACAGCCTTCCATCACGACGCGGATGCCGT
>Ga0137465_1000415_pt1 | contig 18517 bp, 21 predicted proteins | sample EasRivERMGT828_2_FD_104906 | JGI IMG/M metagenome (GOLD analysis project Ga0137465, IMG submission 104906) | Soil microbial communities from meander-bound floodplain in the East River, Colorado, USA - East River MetaG ERMGT828_2 | ecosystem: Environmental > Terrestrial > Soil > Floodplain ... | reverse complement strand
GATGAAGCGGCGCATACGAACCCGAACGGCGACAATGTGTGGCGGGCGACGGCGTGGGAGATTCACCCGGTGACGGAGATCAAGGTCTGCCCGGGGTCACCGCAGAACTGCGAGTAGACCGCAGGCCCTCCGTTGCGTCCGACGGCCGTTCCCCCAGCTTATCCGGTGTGCTTCCCCTCCTGACCGGCGCGCTGTGGCCCGACAGCGCCTATCGACGCGACCAGTTGCCCGAGCGCGTGCTCCAATTCGGCAGCGGCATGCTGCTGCGCGCGCTGTGCGTGGCTGCCGTCGACGCGGCAAACCGCGCGGGCGCACGCGCCGGTCGCATCGTCGTCGTGCAGAGCACGGCGGAAGGAGCGGTTCGCGCGCGTGCCCTAAGCGCCCAGGATGGGTTGTTCACGCTGGTCGAGCGGGGCCTGTCCGGCGGCGCGCCGCTCGAACGCATGGGCCTGATCGGTGCGATCTCGCGCGCGCTCGCCGCAGACGACGTCGCAGCGAACCCCTCGATTCAGGTGATCGTCAGCAATGTCTCAGAGGCCGGGTTCCGGATCGACGCACCCTTCCCCGGTCGGCTGACGGACGCGCTGCACGCCCGATTCACACGCGCACCAGACGCGCCGCCCGTGTTCGTCATCCCGACCGAGCTGGTGCCCGACAATGGGCCGCGCCTCGCGGCCATGGTCGATGAGCTGGCCGGGCGTCAGGAGCGGCCGCAAGCATTTCGCGGCTGGCTCAAGGCGCGCGTGCGATTCTGCTCGTCGCTCGTCGACCGCATCGTGACCGTCCCGCCGCCCGATCAGCACGAGAGCCTGGAGGCGCAACTGGGCTACCGCGATGCGCTGCTCACCGTGACCGAACCGTACGCGCTGTGGGCCATCGAGGCAGACCCCGCCGAGTTGCACCCTGCCTTCCCTGTTGCCAGCATCACCGTAGTGGTCAAACCCGATATCACCTTCTACCGCGAGCGGAAGCTGCGTCTGCTCAACGCGCTGCACACTGCGACCACACCAGTCGCGCTGCTCGCCGGCGTCCGCATCGTGCGCGACGCCACCCAGCATCCGCTGCTCAGCGCGTTCCAGAAACGGCTGCTGTTCGAGGAGATCATCCCCGCGACTGATCTGCCGGCCGGCGAAGCGCGCGCGTTTGCGCACGCGGTGCTGGAGCGGTTCGCCAATCCGTGGCTCGAGCACGAGTGGCGCGTCATCGCGACGAATCAAGAGGAGAAGTTCCGGATCCGCGTGGTGCCGCTCATCGTTCGACGTCCTGACTTGCCGGGACTCGCGCTCGCGGCGGCGGCCCACCTGACCTTCACCCGGGCGCCCGCCCACGCGCTGGGCGAGGCGGCGCGGATTCCGGAGTTCATCGCGGCGACGACACAGTGGATGGCCGTCCTGGCGCGAGACGGCGTCGAGGCCGCCCTGATCCGGCTCCTGGAGACCGCCCGATGTACATGACGTTCCGCTGGTTCGGAGCCACCGACCCAATTCCGCTCGCGCACATCCGACAAATTCCCGGCGTGCAGGGTGTAGTGAGCGCGCTGTATGACGTGCCGGTCGGTGAGCGGTGGCCGAAGGACCGGCTCGCGCATCTGCAAGACGACATCGCCAACGCAGGACTGCGCCTGGCCGTCGTCGAAAGCATTCCCGTCCACGAAGACATCAAGCTCGGACGGCCGACGCGGGACCGTCTGATCGCGAACTACTGCGAGAGCGTCCAAACCATGGGCGAGCTGGGCGTGCAGGTGCTGTGCTACAACTTCATGCCCGTGTTCGACTGGATGCGCACCGATCTCGCGATGCGGCTGCCCGACGGATCGACGGCGCTCGCCTACGACGATGCGGCGCTCGCGCGCATGGACATCGGGCGCGGGACCGGAGATCTCCCCGGCTGGGCCGCGGCTTATGATGCCGGCGCGCTACGCGCGCTGTTTACGGCTTACCGCGACGTCGATGCGGAACGGCTGTGGGATCATCTCGCGTACTTCCTCGAGCGCGTCGTGCCGGCCGCAGAGGCGGCGGGCGTGCGGATGGCGATCCACCCCGACGATCCACCCTGGCCCATCTTCGGGCTGCCGCGGATCATCTGCCGCGGTGCCGACCTCGAGCGACTCCTGAAGCTCGTGGACCGCCCCGCCAATGGCGTGACGTTCTGCACAGGTTCGCTCGGCGCCCTCCCGGACAACGACCTTCCCGCGATGGTGCGGCGGCTCGGCCCCCGCATCCACTTTGCGCACTGCCGCAACGTGCGCGTCACGGGGAACCGGAAGTTCCATGAGACGCCGCATCCCTCGGGTGACGTGCGCCTTGCCGACGTGCTGCGAGCATTGCGCGACACGGGCTTTTCCGGACCGATGCGCCCCGACCACGGTCGCATGATCTGGGGCGAGCGGGGACGGCCAGGATATGGGTTGTACGATCGCGCGCTGGGGGCCACTTACTTGCAAGGCTTGTGGGAAGGGCTATCGGGTGGCGCGCAGGTACCCTGATGCCACCTGCGCGTATTGCGCGAGCGCGACCTCCGGCTCCTCTATCTCCGCGTGCCACCTCTTTTCCCACTCAAAGCTGAAAAACCCGCGGTACCCGATCTTCACGAGCGCCGCGATCTGGCGCTTTACCGGGACGTCGCCCGTGCCGGTAAGGACGTAGCGGCGGTCGTTGCCCGCGGGGACGGAATCCTTGAGATGGGTGTGCCGGATGTAGCGTCCCAGCTGCCGCACCGTGTCCTCCGGCTGCTCCTTGCCCGACACGAAGGTGTGGTGCGCGTCCCAGAGCAGCGCCACGTTCGGTGAGTCGGCCTTCTGGAGGATCTCGAGCAACGCGGGCGAGTCGGTGAAGTCGCCGTGCGATTCGATGATCACGGTGACGTTCTTCGGCTTGGCGTAGTCGCCGAGGGAGCGCAGCGCGCCGGCGATGTGCGCGAGCATCTCGGCGCGCGGCACGCCGGGCACGTACTCGTTGCCGAACACGCGCACGTACGGCGCGCCGAGCGCCTGCGCCAGATCGATGAAGCGGCGCGCCTCGTCGAGCTGCGCGCCGTGCTTGACCGGGTCCAGCTCGTGCATGTGCGCCGACGCGCCGAGGCAGGAAACCGAGAGGTCGTGCGCGGCAAGCTGCCGTCGCGCGTCACCGATACGCTCGGACGCAAGCTCGGGCACCTTGGTGAGATCCATGTTCGCCAGGATCCCGCGCAGCTCGATCGAGGCGAACTGATGCTCGGCCGCGAAGTCGAGAATCCTGGGCCAGGGCCACGTGGGGCAGCCGAGGGTAGAGAACCCAAGAGGCAGCTTCTTGGCCAACTGCCAGGGCAAGAGCAGCGCGGCTGCAGTTCCGACAAAATCCCGTCGAGTAGTCATCCCGTGTTCTCAAAGTAGCTTTGAACTCACCGTGACGCTCGACCCGTCTCCCCTCCCCCGTCCCCCTTCCCCCCCGTACCGCTGGACGATCTGCGCCCTGCTGTTCGTCGTCACCACGATCAACTACATGGACCGGCAGGTGCTCAGCATCCTCGCGCCGACGTTGCAGCGCGAGCTGAGCTGGTCGGAGTCGCAGTACGCGGCCGTGGTCTACTCGTTCACGCTGGTGTACGCGTTCGGCTTCCTGATCGCCGGCCGCTGGCTCGACCGCGTGGGCGTGCGCCGCGGCTTTGCCACCGCGGTGGTCGTGTGGAGCCTTGCGGCGATCGGCCATGCGTTCGCCCGCACGACCGCGGGGTTCTCGGCCGCGCGCGCGCTGCTCGGCCTGGGCGAGTCGGCCAACTTTCCCGGAGCCATCAAAAGCGTGGGGGAATGGTTTCCCAAGGAGGAGCGCGCCCTGGCCACGGGGATCTTCAACGCCGGCACGAACACCGGCGCGATCCTCACGCCGCTCATCGTGCCGTGGATCGCGCTGACGTGGGGCTGGCGCTGGGCGTTTGTGGTCACTGGCTCGCTCGGCTTTTTGTGGTTGATCGCGTGGCTGGCGCTATACCGCAGCCCAGAGGCTACGTCTGCCGCCCCTGCCGCCCCTGCCGCCTCTGCCGCCCCTAACGTGCCGTGGCTCCACCTGCTCCGCGTCCGTCAAACGTGGGCGATCGTCGCCGGCAAGTTCCTTGCCGATCCCGTGTGGTGGTTCTATCTGTACTGGCTCCCGAAATTCCTCGACGCGACGTACGGCATCAAGCTCGCGCAGGTCGCCCTTCCTCTTATTACGGTGTATGTAATCGCCGATGTTGGGTCGATCGGCGGCGGCTGGCTGTCGAGCAGTCTGCTCAAACGCGGCTGGACCGTGAACCGCGCCCGCAAGACGGCGATGCTCCTGATGGCGCTCGCGATCGTGCCCACGGCGCTGGCGCCGCGCGCCGGCAGCCTGTGGACGGCGGTGCTCATCGTCAGCCTCGCGGCCGCCGCGCACCAGGGCTGGTCGGCCAACGTCTATACGCTCGCGAGCGACATGTTCCCGCCGGGCGCCTTGGCGTCCGTCTCCGGCATCGGCGGGTTTGCCGGCGCCATGGGCGGCGTGCTGTTCCAGTGGCTCACCGGCCGGATTCTCGACGCCACCGGAGGCAACTACGCGTCGATCTTCGCCGTCTGCGGCTTCGCCTACGTCACGGCCTGGACGATCATTCACCTGCTGGCGCCGCGGCTTGAACCGGCCAAGTTGGGGCCCCAGGCGTCCGTTTGATCGTACCGAAAAGCAGGTCCTTCGCGCCTTCGGCGCTCAGAGCCTGCCCTGAGCGCAGCGAAGGGATGACAGCGTCGCTTGGCTTACGTGAGAGAAAAAGAAAGGGTCAAGGGGTCTGGTAACTTGTTTTCTTTTTTTCAAAAGCAAACAGCGCATTGTCATCCTGAGCGGAGCGCGCGGTACGCGCGCGTAGCGAAGGACCTGCTTATGTGGGAGTCCACATGATTTCAGCAATCCTTATCCTTTCACTCCTCCAATCCTCGCCCAACACCCTCACCCCCGGGGAACGCTCCGCCGGCTGGCGTCTCCTGTTCGACGGCCGCACGCTCACTGGTTGGCGCGGCGTGGGCTACGACACGGTGCCCACGGCTCACTGGGTCATCGCGGACGGGGCCATCAAGAAGATCGCGTCGGGCGATGTGCCGCGCGTGGCCGACGGGCGGCCGCTCGTCGGCGGCGACCTCATGAGCGTGGACTCGTTCGCCGATTTCGAGCTGAGCTTCGAGTGGAAAGTCACACAGGGGGCGAACAGCGGCGTCAAATACAACGTGTCCGAACCGATGTCGCTGGCCCAGGGGGGCGCGGGCACTCAAGGAGGGCCTACACACTCCGCGCTCGGATTCGAGTATCAGATTCTCGATGACGACCGCCACGAAGACGGTAAGTTGCCCACGCACCGCTCCGGAGCGCTGTACGATCTCGTCGCGCCGAACGCCAGCAAACACCTCCGCCCGGTCGGTGCATGGAATCAGTCGAAGGTGATCTTCCGTGGCAACCACGGCGAGCACCGGCTCAACGGCGAGAAAGTCGTCGAATTCGACCTCGGCACGACGCGTATGGATTCGCTGCTCGCCGCCAGCAAGTACAAGACGATCCCCGGATTCGGCGCAAAGCGTCGCGGGCACATCGTCTTGCAGGACCACGGGGACGAGGTCTATTACCGTAACCTTAAGGTGAGGGAACTAAACTAAAAGCAGGTCCTTCGCTTCGCGCGCTGCGCGCGCTTCGCTCAGGATGACAACTTCTTGCTTGCTTCTAAAATAAAGAAAAGAGAAGCAAGGGTTGTCATCCTGAGCCGAAGGCGCGAAGGACCTGCTTTTCGGGAGGCCATTATGAAACGCCGTCGCTTCGTGAAAACCGTTTCCAGCGCGGGGCTGGGACTCGTCGCGGCGCGCGCGCCGCTGTTTGCCTCGGGCTCCCCTGCCGAGAAGGTCGTGGTCTGCGTGATGGGCCTGAACCAGCGCGGGACGGTACTGGCCCGCGTGTTCGCCAAGACGCCCAACGCCGAGGTCGCCGCGGTGTGCGACGTGGATGCCAAGGTGTTGGCGAAGGCCGCCGCGAGTGTAGGCGAGGCGCAGGGCAAGCCGGTGAAAGCAATCGTCGATTTCCGCCGCGCGCTCGACGACAAGTCCATCGACGCGTTGGTGATTGCAGCGCCCGACCACTGGCACGCGCCCGCCACCATCCTCGCGCTGGCGGCCGGCAAGCACGTCTACCTGGAGAAGCCGTGCGGCCACAACGCGCGCGAAGGCGAGCTGCTGGTAGACGCGCAGCGCAAGGCCCGCCGCGTGGTCCAGATGGGCACGCAACGCCGCTCGGCGCCGCGCGCCGTCGAAGCGGTGCAGGTGATCCGCGACGGGATCATCGGCCGCCCGTACTTCGCCCGCGCGTGGTATGCCAACCGCCGCGCGACCATCGGGCGTGGCAAACCCGCGCCGGTACCGGCAGACCTCGATTACGAGCTGTGGCAGGGGCCGGCGCCGCGGACGCCGTACCGCGACAACGTTGTCCACTACAACTGGCACTGGTTCCGCCGCTGGGGCACGGGCGAGATCTGCAACAACGGCACGCATGAAATCGACGTCGCCCGCTGGGCCCTCGGCGTGGATCAGCCAGTGCGCGTCACCTCCGCGGGCGGACGTTACCACTTCGACGACGACTGGGAGTTCACCGACACCCAGGAGGCGGCATTCGAGTTCGCCGGCGGCCGCTCGATCGCGTGGCAGGGACTGAGCTGCAATCCCTACCCCGTCGAGGGCCGTGGCCGCGGCACGATGGTGCACGGCACCACGGGCTCGATGGTGCTCGATCAGGACGGCTACGTCGTGTACGACATGGACAACAAAGTCGTGAAGCAGAACGTCGCGCCCCCCGGTGGCGATCCGCTCGCCCCCAGCGGCGATGATCAGCTCACGGCGCTGCACATCGCGAACTTCGTCGAGGGCGTTCGCACCGGGTCGCCCGTGAGCCAGCCTATAGAGGAAGGCGCGAAGAGCGTGCTGCTGTGCCATCTGGGCAACATCGCGCAGTGGACGGGCCGCGCGCTCAAGGTCGATCCCGCGACCGGCCGGATCCAGGGCGACGACGCGGCGATGGCCTACTGGCAGCGCGAGTATGCGCCGGGCTGGACACCGATAGTTTGAGGGAGGGGGGACGGGGGACGGGGGACGGGTACATCACTCTCAATCCAGATCGGTATTTCGATCCCGATCCCGCGGTGCGGCGCGTCGCGCGCACGCTGTACGAGGAGACTCGTGGGTTGCCGATTGTGTCGCCCCACGGTCACGTGGACGCGCGGCTTCTTGCCGAGAACACGCCGTTCCCCGAGCCGGCATCGCTCATCGTCCAGCCCGACCACTACATCCTGCGTCTGCTGTACGCCAATGGAGTCCCGCTCGAAGACCTTCTGAAAGCCGAACCTCGGCGCGTGTGGCAACTGTTCGCCGAGCACTATTACCTGTTCCGCGGCACACCCAGCGGAGCATGGCTCGACTACGAGCTGAGCGAGGTGTTCGGTGTTCGGTATTCAGTACTCGGTGAAACTGCTACACAGATTTACGATGAGATCGTCGAGAAGCTCAAGAGCCCAGAGTTCCGGCCGCGCGCGCTGTTCGAGCACTTCAACATCGAGGTGCTGGCGACGACCGACGCGGCGACCGACAAGCTGGATCACCATCGCGCGATCCGCGAATCTGGATGGAAGGGCCGAGTGATCCCGACGTTCCGGCCCGACGCGCTGTTCAAGATCTCCTCGCCCGAGTTTGACGCACTCGGGGCCCGGGATTACACCAGCTTTATCCGCGCGCTCGCCGAGCGTCGAGCGTACTTCAAGCAGCTGGGTGCGACCGCGACCGATCACGGAGTACTCGAACCGTACACCGCCCTCCTGCCTGAGGACGAAGCCGAGCGGCTGTTTCAGCGGGCGCGGGCGGGCCAAGCGAGGGCGGAAGACGAGCGCCGCTTCACCGCACACATGCTGATGGAAATGGCGAGGCTGTCGCTGGCCGACGGCCTCGTGATGCAGATCCATCCTGGCGCATTGCGGGACCACAACACCCAAGTGTTCGAGCGCTTTGGTCGCGACATGGGCGGCGACATTCCGGTGGCAACGGAGTTCACGCGCAACCTGCGCCCGTTGCTCAACGCCTACGGCAACGATCCGCGGTTTACGCTCGTGTTGTTCACCTTGGACGAATCGACGTACAGTCGCGAGCTCGCGCCGCTCGCGGGGCACTATCCCGCGGTGCGCCTCGGACCGCCGTGGTGGTTCCACGACTCCATGGAGGGCATGCGCCGCTTCCGCGAGCGGACGACCGAAACGGCGTCGATTTACAAGACAGCGGGGTTCAACGACGACACGCGCGCGTTCTGCTCCATCCCAGCGCGGCACGACCTGGCGCGGCGCATGGATGCCAACTATCTCGCGGGCTTAGTGGCGCGCCACGTGATCGACGAGAGCGACGCGCGTCGCATGGCGCGCGTGCTGGCGTACGAACTGGTCAAGACGACGTATCGGCTCCTGTAGGGCGCGCGCGCCTGGTGATGGCTCCGACTAATGCCTCGGGAATCGGGGGCGTCGCGCCCGGTTGCGAGCAGACGTAGGAGGCCACGGCGTTGGCGCCCCGGCTCACTTCCTCGAGCGATCGACCGGTCAGGACACCGATGAGCAGCGCAGCCGTGAATGCATCGCCGGCGCCGACGGTATCCACGACCTCCGTAGGCGGTGCGGCTGACTCGCACTCGGCATCCGGTGTGACGAGCAGCGCGCCGCACGCCCCACGGGTCAACGCCGCGAGCTTCAGCCCGAACCGATCGCACAGTGCTCGGAGCAGGTCCAGCGGTGCTGCGCCGCGTACCGCCACCCCACACAGCTGTGCCACGACGGGAAGCTCCTCCTCGTTCAGCTTCACCGCGTTCGCCAGCTCGAGCGAGGTCGTCACCACGCCGGCGTCGTAGTAGCTCTGCCGCAAATTCACGTCGAGCAGCCGCCAGGATGTGTCGCGCGCAGCCGCCACGGCACGTCGAATGGTCGCGCGCGAGACCCGTCCCCGCTGCGCGAGCGAACCGAAGACGATAGCATCCGCCCGCTCCACCACCTGCTGCACCGCCGCCGACCACGGCACGTAGTCCCACGCGCTCTGCGCCGCGATCTCGTAGACCGCGTGACCGCCGTCTTGGAGGCTGACGCGCACCACGCCGGTGGGATGCTCCGCGAGCTGCGCTACTGTGCTGCGCCGCACTCCGGCGGCGTCGAGCCGGGCCAGCGCCGCATCCCCGCGCGTGTCGCGGCCCACCGCGCTCACGAGCCACGCCTCGGCGCCGAGCGCGGCGGCATGCAATGCGACGTTCGCCGGCGCGCCACCGAAATGCTCCCCGTCCGGGAAGACGTCCCACAGCGCTTCCCCCGCCCCGACCACCACCGGCCGTGCCATCAGGCGAGGCCGAGGCGGCGCTGGATCTCTTCGAGCGGCACGCCCTTGGTCTCCGGCACCATGGTGAGCACCCATCCGAGCTGGAGCGCCATCATAAAGAAGAAGAAGAGGAAGATGGCTCCCGGGTGGAACGCGCTGACCATCAGCGGAAAGACCGTCGTGAGCAGCGCCGCGAACACCCAGTGCGTCGCGCTGCCGAGCGACTGCCCCGCGGCGCGGTAGCGGTTGGGGAAGATCTCCGAGATGAGCACCCAGATAACCGTGCCCTGCCCCACGGCGTGCGCGGCGATGAACGCAAAGATGAATGCGGGCACCAGGCTCTCGTGATGCGTGAAGAACGCCCAGGCGCAGCCGCCCAGCGACAGCAGGTAACCGACCGAGCCGATGAGGAGTAGCGTGCGCCGCCCCAGCCGGTCGATGAGCCCGAGCCCCACGAACGTGAAGACGAGGTTGGTGACGCCGATCCCCACCGACTGGAGCAGCGCCGCCTGGGGAGCGAGGCCGGTCAGGGCGAAGATGCGCGGCGCAAAATAGAGGATGGCGTTGATGCCTGAGAGCTGGTTGAAGAACGCCACCAGGAACGCCAGCACGATCGGCACGCGCAACCGCCAGGTCCAGAACCCCGCATGTCTCGTCTGCTCCGCGCTCGCGGCCACGATGGCGTCGGCAGCCGCCTCGAGCTGGGCGGGGTCGGTGCCTCGCATCACCTGCGCCAGCACGCGGAGCGCGGCGGGGCGATCGCCCTTGCGCGTGAGCAGCCAGCGCGGACTCTCCGGAAGCCCGAGGCACATCAGCGTGTATACGAGCGAAGGCACCGCCGCCACGCCGAGCATCCAGCGCCACGCGTCGGGGCCGACACGCGCGAGCAGCGCGTTGGACGCGAACGCGATCACGATGCCGAGCACGATGTTGAACTGGAACATCGCGGCCAGCCGGCCACGCTGCGCGGCAGGCGCGATCTCGGAGATGTACAGCGGCGCCGCGACGGTGCTGATCCCGATGCCGATGCCGCCGATCAGCCGGGCCGCGATGAAGACCCCCACGTTCGGCGCCAGCGCGCACCCCAGCGCCGAGAGCAGGAACAAGACGCCGATGGCGAGGAGGGTGGGGCGGCGGCCGAAGCGGTCGGCCGGCCACGAGCCGATGAGGGACCCCGCCACCGTGCCGTAGAGCGCGGCGCCCATCGCGATGCCGTGCATCGCGGGCGTAAGGCCCCAGATGTGCTGAATGGTTTGCTCGGCGCCGGAAATGACGACGGTGTCGAAGCCGAACAGGAAGCCGGCGAGGGCGGACGTGAGAGACCAGTAGAACAGACGGCTGTCGAGACGCGCCACGCGGTCTTGGCGGCCTTGGTCGAAGCGGTCTTCGTGCGGCATGGATCAGAATGTGGGCCCGGGTGAGACATTGCAACCGCCGATGGTTAAACTTCCAGCTCGACATCAGCCATGAGAAACGCCTGGTGGGTCGCGCTCTACGCGACCGCGATGGCCGCGGTCGAGTCCGCCGTGGTCGTGTACCTGCGCGCGCTCCACCCCCCCCCCGACGCGCCGTTGACCGTTCTGCTGCACGCGATTCCCGCCCACCTCGTCTCGATCGAGATCGGTCGCGAGGTGGCGACGCTGGTGATGATCGTGGCGGTCGCCGCGACGGCGGGCCGCAACGTCCGGGAGGCGTTCCTCTACTTCGCGCTCGCGTTCGGGATCTGGGACATCTTCTACTATATCTGGCTGTGGGTCTTCATCGGCTGGCCGCCGTCGCTCCTCACCTGGGACGTCTTGTTCCTGATCCCGGTCCCCTGGCTCAGCCCCGTCATCGCGCCCGTGATCGTGAGTCTCTGTCTCGTGGCCGGATCGCTGTGGCTCCTCGCCCATCCGTCGCTGCAACTGCCGCGGCTGGCCTGGGCGCTCGCCATCCTGGGCGCTGTGCTGGTGCTGCTCTCGTTTACCGTGGATTACCGCTACGCGCTCATGCGCACCGATCCGCCGCGATTCCGGTGGGAGCTGTTCGGGTCGGGGATGGTGGTGGCGGTGGCGGGAGTGATGCGCGGGGGGCGCGGCAGCGCTCGTTAGCTTGGGAGGCAGCGCGCAGTTGGAGAACGAGGTCGGACCCGCTAGCTTGCGCGATGCTTACCATTCATTGTGACATCTGCGGCGGGTTCATCGGCAATCCCGCGGGCACAACCTATCGCGAGCCGAGTGTCGCGCCCGCGCCCCCCCCCGTTGCGCCGACCAGCGCGTTTTGCACCTGCGATCATGCGGTCGTCTATGGTCCGGCGCCGGAGCCGGTCGACGCGGTGCCCGGCGTGCACCACATCCGGTCGGCGTCCCGCAATTGACCAAAGAAACCGCGATCGAAATCGAGGGGACGGTCGACGAGCTGCTGCGCAACTCCACGTTCCGTGTGACGCTCACCAACGGGCACTCGGTGCTCGCCACGATCGCCGGCAAGATGCGCAAGTTTCGGATTCGCGTATTGGCCGGTGATCGAGTGACACTGGCGCTCTCGCCGTACGATCTCACGAGGGGCAGGATCGTCTACCGGCACAAGTAAGAAAGCCGGAGAGCCACGCTCTCCGGCTTTCGTGGTGCTACTTCCCGCCGCTCGAAGCTACAACGAGTTCACAAACGCGAGCAGCGTCGCGCGGCTCCGACTACTGAGCCGGGAGAAACGACTGCGCGCGAACCGGCCTTGCCCGTCATGCGCGCGGATTGCGGCAGTGACCGTCGTCGCCCGCCCGTCGTGTAACAACGCCGTGCGGTTTCGGATACCCCACAGCGGCGCCGTGCGCATGTGGCGGCCCGTCGCATTGCCCTGGACGATGCCGTCACCCAGGCTTCCCATGTCGTGCAGCAGGAAGTCCGAGAACGGGCTGAACCCCTTCTTCGACAGCGCCGCGACCGGGCTGGCTCCCGTGACGAGCACGGGTGTGTGACAGTCGGCACAGCCGACTGCGGCGAAGATCAAGCCCCCTCTGAGCACCTCAAGGGTTCTCCGCCCTCGATCCGGGGGCGCCAGCAGGGTCATGAAATCGGCGAACGCCCCGATGGCCTCGCCCGAGTCGTTCAATTCCGGCATCGGATTGAACGCCAGTTGGGCGCAGTCACCTTGAGGACAGTTCTCGTCCGGGAACTCGGGGCTCGTGATGCCCATCTCGTTCAGGTACGCATCACCCGAGAACTGATGCAGCGTCGGCACCTGCGCCTTCCAGCCGAACTTCCCGACGCGCATGCTGCCCGAGGCGATGTCGAACACCATGTTCGCTGTCCCGGCGGTCGCCGGCGTTTTGCGGGCCTGCAGGCTTGCGAGGCGCAGGAACGCCTCGTCCGGCACCGCGTCGACGAGACCGAGGCCAAAGAGCGGGGTCGTGATGCGGCTCGCGCGGACGTTCGCGTCGCCGGGTACAACCTCGGCGACGAAGGTGTGCGTCGGCGGATCGCCACCGACCGCGCCGATCCCTTGATCCTGGATCAGCGAGCCCCCGGCGCTGGCCATCGGATCGAACACGCCGGCCACGAGCTTGCCGAAGCGCGTTTCCAACCGGTTGTTCGTGCCGCCCACCGGGTTGGTGTGGCAGACGGCGCACCCGGCCTCGTTGAATACGGGGCCGAGCCCGTCGTCAGCGGTCTCGACTTCTTCGAACTCCTCCTGACCCTCGGCGAATCGCTCCTGCTCCTCGGCCGTGAGCCGCGCGAACGGCTGACCCAGTCTCGACGCGGCCAGCCCTTCGAAGTGGGCATTGACTGTTGAGTCCACGGCGCTGACTGTCGCGTCGTCAGCTCCTGGATTCGTGACTTCGTCCTGGGGAGATTCGCAACCAGCCAGCGACAGCACTGCGATTGACGTGAGGGCGCTGCACTTCAACCACGAAAAGCGCATGCACATGGTCCACCTCCAGCGTTAGTGGATCCATGGTACTCAACGGCGATGCAGGGCCGCCACCCGGGAATTACCTCTAACGGATGTGACCGTGTGACCCGTGTGTTGGGTCGCGCGTTTACATGTGACCCAACACACGGGTGTGTTGGGTCGCGAGTTTACATGTGACCGGGTTCCTGGGTCATCCGATCTTTGTTCGTCTCGGCAAAACCCCAGATGGTTCTCAAGCGAAGGGGCGTTCCGCGCGCCGAAGACGGTTTTCGTGCGCCACTCGACGCTCGTGAAGCACGTGCTTTGACGTCAGTTGGCTGGTGAGGTCCTGCCGGCGAGATCGAAACTGGATCGAGAACTGACGGTGCAACCACCGCGAGCCGCGCTCGCGCACTTGCTCCCACGACAACCCAGTGACTTCCTTGACCAAACGATAGCACGCGCTCGGATGCCGACGGCAACGGAACGCGATGTGACACAGCGATACGCCACGCCTTTCAGCCGTTAAGACCCACGACTCCACCAAGGCCCACTCCGCCAGCCGGTGCAGCGGCGGCAGTCCTTCCTCTTTTAGTATGCGAGCCAGCTTGAAGCGATTCGGCAGACCGAGCTGGCGGGCGACTCTCTCCGCATTCCCAATCGACCCTTCCGACAAAAAAATGGCCTCCACGATGGCGCTCGGCATCAACGGCATCGTGGGACGGGCAGCCCGAACGATCGACAGCAGCTGCGTGAGCATGGGGTGGGAAGGATGCAACGCGGCGAGGCGATCGGCAACGCAGTGCTCAAATTGTACTAGCCCGCTTGGACCTTCGCTCCCGAGTATTCCCTCCCTGTGAATGCACAGCGTGCTGCACCTCTGTACGACACGGAGCCTCGATGACGGCACTTCCCGTCAAGCCCGTTGCGACGCTGATCGGCGGCGCGGTGGGCGCGGTCATCTTGCTCGTCCCGAGGATTCTCGCCGGGCATTCCGGAGCGCTCATCTTGCTCGCCGTCTACACCGTAATCGTCCTGATCGCGTACATCATCGGGGCGGTGACCGTAGGCGACTTCGCGGGGGAGTTCTTCCGCGGACTGCTGATTGGCACCACTGCCGCCATGAACTGGGCCGTAGGCTCGATCCTGTACCCGTCGCTGTTCGGCTCCGCGGTCGGAGCGATTCTCGCCATCATTGCCGGTGTCTACCCATTCCTCTCGGTCTTCCCTGTCATCTCGGGCAATCGGGTGTACTCGGGCTTACTCGGATATCTGAATTGGTTGCTGCCCATGTCTTGGCTGGTCGTCGCCCTCGGCTTCTCGTTCTTCCTGCTCGGTCTCCTTGGAGCGCTGATCGGCCTCGCCGGCGCGACCTTCTTCCAGCTCGAGAAAATCGCGTTCCACTGGCAAACCGGCACCCTGTTCACGAAGGGCGGATGGATCAGCAACCTCAACCCCATCGATACCGCCTTCAACATGGGGAATTTCGCCTTCGCCGACGTCAAATTCGGCGAGATGGCCGAGGAGCACGAATCTGGTCACACCTTGAATCTCGCCGCGTTCGGCAGCGCTTTTCACTTGATTGGCGCATTTGATGAGAATGTGATCCACGGCGCGGAGGCACTCTCCGAGCGACTCGCGGAGAGCCATGTCCCCAACAGCACCGCTCCCACACTCGCCATGTGGGGATGATCCGCAAAACCCTTACGGAGGAACCAATGGGAACATCAGCCTCAGAGCAGACCAATTACGTGGAGAAGCTCCGCGAGCTCATCCCTGCCCGGACCCTCGGCCTGTACGTTTTCAGTATCGGGTTGGTCTCGGCCTTGGCCAAGACGCCTGCTGAGGTCGGCCCGAAATTCGGGTGGCTGTTGGTGGTAATCACGGGCGTGTGCCTCGTGGTCAACTTTGTCGGACGGGTTATCGAGAAGAAGGGCTGGGCCGACGCCGCGATCTCTACGGGAGCCTTCTTTCTGCTCACCGCGACGCAGCGCTTCACCGGCCCCTTCGCGGCGTTCGGTGACAGCCAGTGGCTCTTCGTTCTCGCGTCAGTCGCCGCCGGCGCTTTCGTGGTCATAGTTTCGTTGATTTGGCCGCCGAAGAAGGCTTGAGCTAGAGCCCCAGCCAGCCGCGATACACCGGGAGCCATTTCTCGAGGATCACGACGGGATAGTCGTGGTTCTCCTTGCAATACTGCGGAGCGCGCATGCATGCCCCGGCGATGTCCGCCCAGCGCGTCGAGTTGTTCACCTTGGCGCGCTCGCGGGCGAGCCAGTGCGCTCCGCCATTGTAGGCGGCCAGCGTGAGTCTCCAGCGGTCGTCAGCCGTGGCGGCCCAACCATAGCCCTTATGCAGGTTGTAATCGTAGAGCGACAACGCGTTGAGAGCCCAGTTCGGATCGGTCGGGCATCCCGCCACGCTCGGGCACCTGGCACGCACCTCGGGCGGCAACAGCTTCGCGTACTGGGCCGCCGTGGCCGGCGTGAACTGGGCCATCCCGCTCGCGAAGGCGCTTCTGGCTTCGGTGCGCCATCTGCTTTCCTGATGGACTTGCGAGAACCCGATCGTCGGCGACTCCGCAAGCGCGAAGTAGAAACGCCAGATCCGGATGAAATTGTCCCGATAGGCCAGCGCCTCACGCGGGATTGCCGGGGGCCGCGCTGTCTCGGCCGGGGGTGGTGGCGGTGACGGTGGCGCTGAAGGTGGCGGTGACGGTGGCGGATTTCCTGGAGGCGTCCCCGTCTCCTCGCGCTGGCACGCGACGAGCAGCGCGGCGAGCAGACATCGTACCGCAATGTGTGCAGCGCTCACAGGCTCATCGCCACCGAGTAGATGATGGCCCCGTACAGCAGCGAGACCCCGATGAACGTGTACCCGAAGGCAGGATCCTTGTCGCGGAGCATGTCCTTGAGCCTGATGTACGGAAAGGTCTGTTGTCTCAGGATGTGCGCGAGAATGAATCCCAACGTCACGTTCGATGCCTTGGTCGCGATCACCGCCAGTGGGTGGTCGGGCGGCAACCAACCGTACGCCTTGGCACCGAGCACCACGATCGAAATCACGAGGGCCCAGCGGACCCGCCAGACCTGCTGATAGAACCGGTGGAGTGCTTCTCGCATCGATCGGCCTCCCTAGTGTTCCGTGGAATACGCCCACAGCTCCATGGGCGTCGCGTAATAGATCCAGCCGAAGAATCCCGGCACGGCCGAGCCGTCCGGTCCCGACGGTGGACACAGGTATGCCGTGTCGCGCGAACCCGTGGCCTTGAGGATTGCGCCGATCGTGATCGTGAAGAGGATCTGGATCGCGCCCGTGATGATGTAGCTGACGATGATGAGCGGAATGAACACGGGCCCGAGGATGCGAGCCTGCAGCAGGTGCACCTTCTCGTGTTTGCCCGCGCCGCCCAGGTTCACGGTCCCGATCGTCTGCAGCACGTCGACCCCGAATCCCGAGGTGCCCCGCGCCTGGTAGGCAATCCACCCCTCGTTCTCGCTCAGCGCGCGCGACGGATTGCCGAAGAAAATGTAGATCGAGTTGCCCAGCACGAACCCGATGATCGTGCTGATAAAACTCCAACTGAGATCGACGATCAGCGTCAGGACCCCGGTATGCGTCGCGAGGTCGTACGCGCGCAGCAGCCCGGCCATCAGTCCGTAGAGCAGTCCGAAGATCACGCCTACGAGCAGCATCCAGCCCGCGCTCACCTGGGCAAGCAGCGCGATCATGGTCATGGTGAATCCGGTCACGATCGGCGCTACCGCGATCGTGCCCAGCACTTTGCCTGTATCGGTCATCCTATCACCTCGTGGGAACGAGTGGCATATTGGATTGTCTTCCAAGGCACGGGCGCGTGGCCTCACTGATCCGGAAGCCCTTCCTCGTGGCGTCCCTCATCCTGTTCGCGGCGGCGTTCGCGATCGAGGCAGGCTCACGGATTTGGATCAACCCGCCGGTCGCGGGAGTCGCCCATGCGCCGCGCCCAGGGCTTGGGATTCCCAGCCTGGCCGCCCTCGACGCCCTCGTGGTGCTCACGATCGTCATCACGATGCTGATCGGTCTGGAGGTCCCGGGCGTCGGTCGCCTCACCGGCATCGCCTCGGTCATCGTCTCCTTTTTGGGATGCCTCGGCAGCCTGGTCTTGCTGTTCGTGACCATTGCAATGCTGATGCTGATGATCGGGTTGCTCCTCGCTGTCCCGTTCGGAACCGCGGTCTACATGGCCATCTACGGCAGCTTCCCGCGTGGAACAGCCGGCGCCACGCTGGCGGTCATCCTGCTCCTGAAGCTCGCCGGCCTCTTTTGTCTTGTGCTGGGAAGCGGGCAGGTGCTCAAGAGCAAGCTGCTCGTCTTCCTGTTCGTCTGCACCATCGGGCTCACCGTGCTGCTCTCGTTCCTGCACGGCTTTCCGCCCGGCGTCCTCGCCAGCATCACCGATGCGATCGGCGCGATCATCGCGTTCATCGTCGCGATCATTTGGGCCATCATTTACTTCGTCGTCGGTATCATGTCCGTCATCAAGAATCTCAAAGCCAAGCAGGCCGCCGGCGTCATTCCACAGTGACGGCGCAGCCGCCGCCCTGAGCCTGCAGGCAGTACAGTCTGAGAAATGCTCCGTCTTGGGTGACGACGAACCGGCTCTCGCCATCCGATTTGACCCGGCCCCTCTTGTCCGCGTCGTGGTCGCAATCCTCCACCTGCGGTTCGTCGAACCCATAGCAGGCTTTGATGAATCCCGCCGTGGCCCTCAGAACGAACCGGCTCTGGCGGGGCTTACCCGGCGTGATGCGTGCATCACAAGTACCGCTCCACCGGAGGACTTTCCGGTCGCGACCACACCCGACTAACCGATCGATCGCGAGCGTATCGCCTTTCGGTTGTAGCCACTTGAACAGAAAAAAGTCCTTGCCCGGTGGTTTCTCCGGGTCTGACTCCTTTTCCCCTCGTTGACCACGCAAAATCGCCGCTCCCACCACGAGCGCGATCACGATGAGGATGATGAGCAGCGTCTTCGGGCTCATGATCGCATGCGTGGGTTCATCACGGATTCACGGGGTGTGCCAGGCGGTGATCGCGGATGATCCGTTCACGACCCGGCAGCACGATGATGCCGCACCCACTCGGCTGGACCACCAAGAGGGTGACGTTCATCGCGCTATTCCGCGCCACCAGAGTGTTCGCGGGAGGTGAAAACGCGACGACTTTCCCATCCAACGGAGACGCGGCGGTTTGACACCGACCGCCAAGGTTTAGCCCGAGACCAGCGGCCCCGACGCGCTGGCCCGCGACGGCACCGGAGAG
>Ga0137465_1000412_pt1 | contig 18658 bp, 18 predicted proteins | sample EasRivERMGT828_2_FD_104906 | JGI IMG/M metagenome (GOLD analysis project Ga0137465, IMG submission 104906) | Soil microbial communities from meander-bound floodplain in the East River, Colorado, USA - East River MetaG ERMGT828_2 | ecosystem: Environmental > Terrestrial > Soil > Floodplain ... | reverse complement strand
TGGACAACGCCCCGTTCGAAGCGATCTTCGGCCAGCACCCGCACGCGCCGCCCGAGCGCCAGCGCTACGTATACTATCCGGACGCCGCGCCCGTGCCCGAGATCATGGCCGTCAATGTGCGCAACCGCTCGCACACGATCACAGCAGAGGTAGCGATCGGGGACGGCGATGCGGAAGGCATACTGCTCGCACACGGCTCTGGCCTCGGCGGCTACGTCTTATATATGAAGGACGGCCGCTTGCATTACGTGCACAACTTTTGCGCGTTGCGTGAGGACCGCATCGTGTCCGATAGGCCCGTGGCGGCGGGCACGCGCACGCTCGGCTTCCGGTTCGAGAAGACCGGCGAGCACAAGGGTACCGGCACGCTGCTCATCGACGGCGCGCCGGCCGGCTCCGTCGACATCGATCCCTTCACGCGCACCCGCTTCTCGATTACCGGCGATGGCCTCTGGTGCGGCTACCACACCGGCCTCCCCATCTGCCGCGACTACCGGTCGCCGTTCAGGTTCACCGGCCGCCTCCACCGCGTCGTCGTCGACGTCGACGGCCCCACATTCGCCGACCCCCGCGCCGAGGCGGAGCTCTCCATCGCGTCGCAGTAGGGGCGTTAGGCCCTTCCCCTACGTCCTTCCCCTGTTCGGACTTCGACCTACGCTGCCGATCATCACTATTGATAGGCGTAACCAGGAGGGAGGACGCATGGCCATCGTCAGCATCGGCAACAGACCGGACCTCACGATCGATCAAGCATGGGCGGTCTTCGCCCGCCACTTCGAAGGCACCTACGAGATCGTCCCCTCGAACGCCGCCAAGCGTGACTTCATTGTGAAGAAGAGCGACTGGGCGGGCGTCGGCGTCCGCCTCAAGCAAGAGCGCACCGGCACATCGTTCGTCTTCACCGGCATCATGCCGAACATCCTGCTCGACGCCGTCTTTGGCGGCCCCGGCGGCTCCGTGTTCGTTCGCTCAACATGGAAAGAACTCGAGGCAGAGATCGCCGCCTTCATCGAAGCATCGTTCTGCGCGCCTGTGGTGGAGATCGACGAGCGCCTGGCGGCGTAGCTTCTTAAAGGTGCCTGCGGCGAGTTGCGTGTAACGCTGCGCCGCCCACTGCGATTGCTGCTGCCCCATTCGCAGCAGCGCCCAGCAGAGCACCCCTCGGGCCATCAGAAGCTCCAGTAGACCGGTCCAGCGCGAGACCGCCAATCGGAGCCGGTGTTGGTGTCGGGGTCGGTTGGGGCCCAAGTCCAAGCACGGCCACCGGCGTCGTACAGGTGAACCCACAGTTCTGCGAGTCTCCCAACTGACCGTGGGTGTTGTCCCCCCAACACGTCACGCCACCTTGATTCATGAGCGCACAGCCGTGGTAGCCTCCCGCCGTTACATCCGCCACAGCAGTCGTCAAACCCGTGGTTTGAACAGGCGTGGTGCAAAGGGTACCGCAGGCCTGTCCATCCCCTAGCTGGCCAGAGTTATTGAGGCCCCAGCACCTCACACCGCCAGGTGGCGTGACGACACATGCGCCAAAGCCTCCAGCCGAGATTGCCGCCGCACCCGCAGGAAGACTCACTACATCCACAGGAGTCGTGCAGATAACACCGCATGCTTGTCCATCTCCCAACTGTCCGTAGGAGTTCCACCCCCAGCACTTGGCGTTACCCACGGAAAGCACAGCACACGAAAAGTTTGGCCCCGCGTCAATCGTAGCGACACCACCGCTGAGCCCGCTAACGTCGACTGGCACGCTGCACAGGAAAACGCCACAGGCTTGACCATCTCCTAATTCGCCATCATAGTTGTAGCCCCAACACTTCACGCTTCCGGCATTAGTGAGCGCGCATGTGTGGCCAAACAAGTACTCAGCCGCAGCCGAGACAGCGGCGACACCGCTGGCCATTCCGGGCACGTCGATCGGCGTGGCACACGCTATGCCACAGGCTCCGCCATCGCCAAGCTGATACGAACGGTTATCGCCCCAGCACTTCAGGGCTCCAGCGGTCATAACAGCGCAGGCATGCACGCCACCGGCGGCTATCGAAGACACGCCGGTTGCCAGGCTGATGACGTCCACCGGCGTGGTGCTGCATTGGCTCACGCTCAGCTGGGAGGAATCACAGACTTCTGGACCCGATCTTGTCCCTTCCCCGAGCTGGCCAAAAAAGTTCGCGCCCCAGCACTTCACCCCACCGACCGAGGTCAGGGCGCAGGTGTAGGCATCGCCTGCGGTAACTGCCACGACGCCACTCGCCAGGCCCGTCACATCGACGGGGCTCACTCGATCTGTCGTCGTTCCGTCGCCAAGCTGGCCTCTATCGTTCTGGCCCAGCACTTGACGCCACCTGCACTCGTCACCGCACAGGTGTGACTCGCGCCTGCGGCGACATCGACTGCGTCAGGCCCTGGAGAAGAGGCAGAGCTTGCGCCTGGCAACCCTGCGGCGGCGCCGATCGACACGATGGCAGCACACAGCAATAGCAAGATGGGTCGCGTTAGGGCCATGCAAACACCGCCAACGGATGCCAACATCGCACACCTCCGATCAAGGCGCCAAAGCTAGCGGGGAAAGAAGGCCTGGAACCACAAGTCGGCCTCATTCTACTCGGCAGCGGTCGCATGTCAAGCATGTCGCTAGCCCCGCCTTCTATTGCCCTGCTAACATAGGACGCTAACGCGTACGTGAGCGTTAACGCTTCCAGGCCCAGGAGGCCGTGCATGGACTTTCGCTTCACATCCGAACAAGAGTCATTTCGAGACGAGGTGCGCGGCTTCATCCGCGAGAACGTGCCGGAGGGTTGGGACGGTGCCGACCCGTTCGGTGCCGACGAAGAAGGCTCGTCGCCTGCCCAGCTCGGACGCAAGATCACCAAGCAGCTCGCCGAACGCAAGTGGATCGCCATGGCCTGGCCGGAGGAGTTCGGTGGACTAAACGCGCCCCACATGCAGCAGCTCATCTACAACGAAGAGATGTCGTACAACGCCGTGCCCGGCGGCGGCGGCATGGGCGTCGCCTGGGTCGGCCCGGCGATCATGCTCTACGGTACCGACGATCAGAAAGCAAAGTTTCTGCCGCGCATCACCTCCGGCGAAGACATCTGGTGCACGCTCTACTCCGAGCCCGCCGCGGGCTCGGACCTAGCCGCGCTGCAGACGCGCGCTGTCCAGGACGGCGACGACTTTGTCATCAACGGCCAAAAGATCTGGACGTCGCTCGCCGACCGCTCGAACTGGGGCTGGATGGCCGCGCGTACCGATCCCGACACGCCGAAGCATAAGGGCATCAGCACGTTCGTCGTCCCGATGGATGCACCCGGCATCTCGATCCGGCCGCTCGTCAACATCGCTGGCCAGACAGGCTTCAATGAAGTCTTCTTCGACAATGTGCGCATCCCGAAGGACTACCTCGTCGGCGAGCTGAACCGCGGCTGGTACCACGTCGCGGTCGCGCTCGACTTCGAGCGGTCAGTCATCCAGTCGTACGCTGGCAGCCGCCGGACGCTGGAGCAGCTCACCCAGTACGTGAAGGAGCAGCCCGAGAGCGTGCGCAAGAATCCCGCCGTGAAGATGCGCCTCGTCGACCGTATGGTCGAGCTGGCCGCGGGCACCAACATCGCCTACCGCATTCCGTGGATGCAATCGAAGGGCATCATCCCGAACTACGAGGCCTCGATTAGCAAACTGTTCGGCTCGGAGCTCGTGCAGCGCGTCGCGCATACAGGGCTACAGCTGCTCGGCATGCACGGCGGCCTCGAGCCCGGTTCGGCGCACGCGAAGCTGAAGGGCCGGATGTCGCGCATGTACCTGGTCGCCGTATCGAGCACCATCGCCGCCGGCACGAGCGAGATCCAGCGCAGCATCGTCGCCACACGTGGCCTGGGCTTGCCGCGAGAGTAAGCGCCGCGACCGCGAATTGTAGGGGCGCATAGCATGCGCCCCTGGAGAGGGGGCTCGAAGTGACCTCTATGTTCAACAACGATTCACCTGACCGCGTAGCACGGGAAGAAGGCATCGTCGTCGGCCAGGCCGGCGGCCGCGACCTGCGGGTAGACGTCTTCCTCCCACCGAAGGCAGTCGCCAACGGCGCTGGTGTACTACTCATCCACGGCGGTGGCTGGATCAGCGGCGACAGGACGCAACTGCACGGCTACGGCGTGCTGCTTGGACGCGCGGGCTACACGTCTATCGCCTGCGAGTACCGCCTCGCACCCGACGCAAAGTGGCCCGCGCAGATCGACGACGTACGCGTCGCGTTCGAGTGGTTCCGCGCGAACGCCGGCGAACTCGGCGTCGACGTCGATCACATCGCCGTCGAGGGCAACTCGGCGGGCGGCCACCTCGCCCTCTACCTCGCGGGCACCACACCAGGCGTCGCCGCGGTCGTCGCGATCTACCCGCCAGCTGACCTCCAGCGGCGCCATGTCGTCGCGAGCACACAGGCGCGCGTCAGTCCGGTCAAGCTGCTCATGCCGAGCCTGGAGCCTGAGACGCTGGCAGGGGCGAGCGCGAACACCTACGTCAGCGCGGACTTCCCGCCCACGATGCTCATCCACGGCAACGCGGACACGGTCGTGTCGGTTTCGCAAAGCCTCCGTATGTACGAGCAGCTCGTCGATGCCGGGGCGAAGGCCGAGCTGCACATCTTCGAGGGCCAGCCGCACTCGTTTGACCGCGATCCGGGATATGGACGGGAGTGCGCGGCGCTTATGCAGTTGTTCTTCAAGAGACACGTTTTGCCGGAGGGCCAACAGCCAGGGGCCACGGGACAAGGCGAACCAGTCTCTCGCCAGAGTTCCAAGGTCAGGTCTTAGAAGCTCAGTTGCCACACATCGACGAACTACCCGATACGCCTGTCGGGCGCCAGGCCGCGTGGTTCCTACGCCACACGTTCACGCACGGAGCGGAGCTCACGGTCGAAGAGATCGCGGAGCATATGCGTACACGATATGGGACTCCGGAGAACAGTCTGGAGCGGTTCAGGACCGACCCGACGCCGCTGGCGATCAGAAAGATGGAAGCGGAATCAGAAGTCAAGATTAGCGTTTGGCTCGCCGACGACAGCGACGCACGCCCGGTTGTCGTGACGTTCTGGGTCGAGGAGCAATCGCCGCACAAGATCGTCGACCTGTGGTGGGTGCGTGACGTTGGCGACAGCGTTGTCATTCGTGAGGCACGTGAGGCCGAAGGGCCGGAATTGCGTCAGCTCGAGGTGCGCTCGCCACTACGCATCGGAGACGCAACGATCGTCTATGACCGCGGCGACGACTTCTTCGCGTTCGCTCGGCTGATGGAAGAGACGACGAACCTCGTAGCTGAGGAACATGGTGAGATCCTTGCGCTGGAGTGCGCAGCGATGCATACGATCGAGATCGCCGGTCAGCGTTACCAGGCGATGCTGATCCATCACCTGCGTATTCCGCAGGAGAACCAGAAGCGCGGGCTGTATAGTCCGCTCAACGGTCGCTGCTTTCAGACCTACCGCGAGAGGATGGAAGTCCCATACGCGTACGTGGCCATCGACAACGCGAGCGCCGGCCGCCTGCACGGCCCGGAGATCTGGAACGCTAAGCCGATGCGCGGCGTGCTGCGCTGCGCCGACCTGGCCGGTCCGTCGATAGGCCGCGCGGCTACAAAAGACGACGCACCGCGCGTAGTGGAGATACTCAACGCCTGCCACGACGGCGAGGCAACATACCTCCCCTACACCGCCGACTCGCTGACGGAGCGGCTGGAGCGCGCGCCGGATGTGTATACGTGGGGAAACGTGTGGATGACGGACAACGCAGCGGTCGGTGTCTGGCCGTCGGAGCTCCGCATTGCACGGACGGAGGGTAGCGTGACGACCGAGAACGTCCGCGCCGCGGTGCTCGATAATGGCTTCCTTCCGGGGGCCGAGGACGAGTTCGAGTCGCTCTTGCGCGCGTGGTGTGGCTGGCTCGCGGACCGAGGCACAACAGAGCTAGCGATCTACACGTCGGAGGGTTCGCGGAACAATGGCATCGTGACAAGGCTCGCGGCACAGATCGACATGTACGACCTGCGCATGGACGCGCCGGAGCCGCCAGACATGCCCGAACGCGGCCTTTACGTGGACGCAGTGTACTTCTAGTGGCGCACAACGTTCCACCGGACCTCGCCGCCCTGCCGAAGGCTGAGCTGCACATTCACCTTGAGGGCACAACCCGGCCCTCCACGCGCGAGGAGTTCGCCGCGCGCACGGGCGTATCGATCCCACGCGGTTTTACGGACCTCAATTCGTTCATCGAGTCGTACCTGCTGTCCTGGCAAACGATGACACAGCTGGGCGACTACGCGCGGCTCGTCCGCGAGTACTGCGAAGACGCGGCGCGCAGCGGCATCCGCTACGCCGAGCTGCAGATGGCGATGATCGGCCGCCCATACGATCAGCTCGCCGAGGCCGTAGAGGAAGCGCAGCGCCAGCGCGACGTTGTCGTGAAGTTCATCATCGATGTGCCGCGCGCGCTGCCTGTCGAGGTCGGCTGGGCGATGCTGGAGAAGGCCAAAGGTGTAGACGATGTCGTCGCGATCGGCTTGGGCGGGCCGGAGGACGGTTTCCCCGCTGGCCTCTTCACCGAACTCTTCGCCGAAGCGAAGCGTCGCGGCTACAAGTCCGCACCGCACTCCGGCGAGGACGTCGGGCCGGAAGCAGTACAACACACGATCGATACGCTCGCGCCGGAACGCATCTTGCACGGTGTGCGATCGGTCGAGGAACCGACGGTAGTCCAATCGCTCGTCGACAACAACATCGCGCTAGCGTTGTGTCCTACGTCCAACCTGCTGCTGGGCGTCTGCCCGACCATCGAGCAGCACCAGCTGCGCGAGCTGTGGGCCGCGGGCGTAACGTTTTCGGTGAACACCGACGATCCGGGCTTCTTCGATTGCGACCTCACCGGAGAGTACGCGATCGCCGGCCGGCTGCTCGATCTCGATCGCGAGGGCTACGCCAAACTCGCGCTCGACTCGGTAGATACGTCGTTCGCGCCGGAGCGGCTCAAGGCAGAACTGCGCCGCGACATCGCGGCATGGGCCAAGCGAGGCTAGACAGGCACCGGCGAAGGGCCGCCTTCGTCATCTCCGTCGCCCAGGCGCCGGCCCAGCTCGAAGAGCTCCTTCACAAGCTCCTCCACAGTCGGGTACGGACCCTCTAGTGGGTATCTCAACAGCGCCTTGTAGTGCACTCGGTAGAACGTTCCTCGCCCTACGCGCTCCCTGGCAATGAGACCATCCTGCTCCAGCGCATTCAAGATCGGTTGTGTCGCCCGCTCGGTGATGTCAACGGCAATCGCAATCTCCCGGAGCGTCGAATTGGGATGGTTCGCCACGTGCATCAGAACAAAGGCATCATTCGTCAGGAATTGCAGCTTTCGCATGTACGGGCACGTCCTTGCTAGCGGGGCAAGAAAGTCCTGTCGTACGGGGTAATTACCCGGCTTTGGTGGCTGGACCTTCCGAATCGTCGTCCTCTTCCGGAAAGTCCATTGGGATCTCGCCTTCCCGTAACTGCCGGCCTAACTCGGTCAATGCCTGGGCCAGTTCGACGACCGTCCGGTATGGACCCTCTAGTGGATACGCCAACAACGTCGCGTAGTAGACCCAGTATTGGTTCTTCCGGCCTTCCTTCTTGGCCCGGATCAACCCTTCCTTCTTCATATCCCCAAGCACTGTCTGCACCGCACGTTCAGTGATGCCCACGGCCCCGGCGATTTCGCGGAGAGTGCTCTTAGGGTGGTTCGCGACGTGGATGAGAACCAGCGCGTGGTTCGTAAGGAAGCGCATCTCTGCCATCAGTACGTCCTTGCGGGGGCTTGACAAGGCTGGTCGCTAGAAGTATGATACTGGTATCAGGCTTCCAGTAGCCTGGTGATGGTATCAGCAATCCAGCGTCTGCCATCCGGTAATACACTTCTACAGCAAAGGCGGGGTTCGCGTCAAGTCCTATTTCCAAACATGGGTACCCGGGCCGAAGCGGTCGGTGCGAGGCGGTATGACGCGGTGACGGATGAGGATCGACCGCTTCGGCTCGACAAGGTGGGGAGCGGGAGGAGGCAGGGATGTTGGTCCTGGAACGCAAGATCCAAGAGGGGTTCTGGATTGAGGATCGCATTTTCGTGAAGGTTCTGGGGATTGGCCGAAAACGCGTCAAGCTCGGAATTGAAGCACCAACGGACGCCAAGATACTACGCGGCGAACTCCGATCGCCGGTTCCCAGTAAGAACGGCACGGCTGAACGGATAGAGAAAGAGGCTGGCTAACACTAGGCGATGTCGGAGGCGTCGGCGCTGATAAGGCGGGGACACCGACGCAGCCGAGCGCAGAGAGGCGGTTCCTTGTGAACCGCCTCTCCTTTTATCCCACGTCGGAATCGCCGATTGTGATGTGGACCGCCGCCTTCGGGTCGTGCCGAAACGGCACCGTGATCAGTGAAGCATACTCGTTCGACGGTCCCACCCTGTAGTCGATGCTCCGTCGCTTGTGATCGAACGGGTAGTGGCTAATCGCCTCCCAGTACGGATGGTGCTCCGGCAGCCAGCATTCGACTTCCGAAGCTCCCTTCGCCCGCAAGGCAGCGATACTCTGGGTAACGAGCGATCGCACGAGATCGGGGCGACCTGGAAGGGTCAGCAAGTCCGTCAGGTACCCGCGCTCGTGCGACATGCGCGAGACCACATAGCCGAGGAGCTCGTTGTCCTGCTCAGCCACCTTGATCTCGTACATCCCCGCGCGCGCATCTGCATATCGCCAGTTAAGATATGCAGCGCGCCGGACGACCATCAGACGGAACTGCTTCGATGCCACCTCCCAGAGCGCATCGGCCCGCTCATCGAACGCGGCCGCGCTCCGAACCGTCCACGCCACGGGCCCGCCGTCCGCTTCAGCGAACTTCCCAACCTGGAGCACGCGTGCCTCAACGCGCTGCGCCATCTGGCGTCGCGCTGCCAGGGCAGCCTGTACTGCCGGACTAGCCTTCTGTCGGATGTGCACGAACGCGGGATGGCCGCTGGCTGGATCGAAGTGGAGCGCAAAGTTTCGCCGCGGATTGTCCACCTGTGAGCGCGTTCGCATCGCCATCTTGATGCCCATCCGCTGGTACTCCGGATGGACGGAGAAGTCCACAGAGTGCCGCGAGAGCAGCTCCTGATCGTCCAGCTTGACGGCCTGCAGCCAGTACCCCTGCCATCCGACAACCGTGCTCTCGTGCTCCGTAACAATGCAAAGCCCCGACGCGGAAGGATGGCTGGCCAGCTTCCAGCGTAAGTGCTCAACGGGCGACACACTAATCTCCCCACGAGGCCATGTGCCGAACGCCGCAGTGAGCATGCGGACGACGCGCTCCTCGTCGCCCGTCTCAAAGAAGCGCGGCTTCCACACAGGGCGACCAATCGACTCGACGTCGCCAGCGCCCGTATCGGTGGAACGTCTCGTGCGCTTCATTCCCAGAGCGTGGGCTGGCCCGCAGGCGCGCGGCCGTGCGGCTTGATCCCAAGATGCTCGTACGCGGACTTCGTAGCGACTCGACCGCGCGGCGTCCGGTGCAGAAAGCCCAGTTGCAGGAGGAACGGCTCGTAGACGTCCATGATCGTGTCAGCTTCCTCCGAGATCGCCGCGGCGATCGTGTCCAGGCCAACAGGCCCGCCGTTGAACTTGTCGATGATGGTGCGCAGCACCTTGTGGTCGACATCATCAAGGCCGAGCGCATCGATTTCGAGCCGCGCCAGCGCCTCCTGCGCGACCGGCGTGGTAATCTCGCCGTCCGCCATCACCTGCGCATAGTCGCGCACTCGCCGTAGCAGCCGGTTCGCGACACGAGGCGTCCCGCGCGACCGGCGCGCGATCTCGTCCCGGCCTCCTTCGTCCAGCTCGACACCAAGGATCTGCGCCGAACGCGAAACGATCAGCGCGATCGCATCGACCGTATAAAAGTCCAGCCGGAACACTGAACCGAATCGATCACGTAGCGGCGGGCTCATCATGGAGTAGCGCGTTGTCGCTCCAACCAGCGTGAAGTTCGGCAGCGAGAGCCGGACGCTACGCGCTCCTGGCCCCTTGCCCAGTACCAAGTCCAGCGCCAGGTCTTCCATCGCCGGGTAGAGTATCTCCTCCACCGTGCGCGGCAGCCGGTGCACCTCGTCTATAAACAGCACGTCATCCTGCTGCAGGTTCGTCAGGATCGCCGCCAGGTCGCCGGGCCGTTCGATGGCCGGGCCGGACGTCGTACGGATGCTTACGCCCATCTCCGCAGCGATGATGTTCGCCAGCGTCGTCTTTCCCAGGCCGGGCGGGCCATAGAGCAACACGTGGTCCAGCGGCTCCCCGCGCTGCTTCGCCGCCTCAATCGCAATCTGCAGGTTCCCCTTGACCTTCTCCTGCCCGATATATTCGGCAAGCCGGCGCGGCCGAAGCGACGTTTCGAGCGCGTCGTCTTCTTCCTTGCGTGCTGGTGCGATGATGCGTTCTGCGGTCATCGGCTCCTTCCGTTCGAGCCATTGTAGCAGCCTGAATCGGGAGGGCTGGCCGGCCTACGTCCACACCGCCACCACCACCGCATCCGTGGCTCGCGTCTCGTCCAGCAGCACAACGGCGACTTTCCGGCCCGCGACCATCTCGCCGGAAGGGATCGCGCGGCTGACCGGCACGTTATCCAGACTCATCTGCAGCGAGCCAGCGAGCGTTACACGGGCCTTATACGTGCCGGAGCTGAACGCCTTCAGCGTTCCGGGCACAATTCGCGTATCCATTCGCGTATCCATCACACGCCTCCCGCTCCTGCAGAAGCTTCTGCCAAGCTGAACGCGGAGCGTTCAGCCGCCATCTACACTCCTCCCAGTCCGACGCGCTGCTCGAACACCGCGCGATCGGCGCGTCTGTAGACCGTCACGACGTTCCTTACCCGCGCCTTCACCTGACTCGCAGAGGCCGCCGGGTCGCTGAACGCGACTACGTCGCCGATCTCCAGGCCGCAATTCGGCGGCGTCACCAGCAATCCCAGGTCCTTCGCAAGTACGCTCCTGCGCAGTCGAGCAGCGGCGTGCGCGTTTGCGTCGGAGCTCGACGTTTCGTGCGGCGAGCGACGCCTGTCCTGGATCGGTTTGTCGCTGTTCATTCCCGCGAAGTCGAACGCCTGGCCCAGCGCGCCCGCAGCAACCACCTCCGCCAGCGCTGCCTGCGGCTCGTCGGCGTAGCGGCTCCGGTAGATCGCGTGGTCGGTGCCGTACGTATAGTCGACAGCATCAGCCGCCAGCGGCTCGGTGATCATCAGCGTGCCAGTCGAAAACGTCAGGAGGATGTCCGGCATGATCTCGGTCAGGCCGCGCAGCACGTCCAGCTGCGACTGATGCGGATGCACCACCCATTCGATATTGAAGTTCGTCGCCCGAGTGCTCGCGCCCGACACCAGGAAGTCCAGTCCGGTCCGCGCCGCCGCGGCCCGCCCGAGTTGCGTCATCTTCCGCGTCTCGACGATCGTCGTGCGCGCCTGAGACAGCCCGAGCCAGTAGTCGACGCCCCGCGTATGCAGCACGAATTGAGATGTCCCGCCGCTCCGCCGGTACTCCCACCTAACAATCGTCTGCGACGGCGGGCGCGAGAACTCCGTCCCGTAGCCCAGTCCTATGTCCACCGTCCGGTGGTGCTGGATGATCGCTGGCGGCCCCGCATACTGACCATTCGAGTTGTCGAACACAAGCTCGGCCCGCTGCGTTAGGCCATCGCGTTCTTCGAACGTCGCTTCGATCAGATCGGCCGTCATGTCGAGCGACTGCGCTGCCATCGGCGCTTGCAATACCTGCGCCGGCCGCGAGTAGATCGCCTGTTCCGGTGTCATGCCTTTCGTCACGGCGTACCCGAAGTTCGTCACGTTGTTCATCGGCACAGGCTCGAGCCATTCCCAGTTGCCTGGTGAGAACGAAGATGTCAGCGCGATCGCCGACCAGTAGGTGCGAGTGTAGTTGGGCGTTCCTGTGTACTTCTCGACGAACGTGATCCGCGCCGTCTCGACGGTCGCCAGTGATGGCGCTTGGAAGGTCACGCTCTCGTCCGCCTCCGACTGCGCCTGGATGAAAAACGCCGTCCACGTGTCCGTCGTGAACGAGAAGCCATCGCCGAGGATCAGCGACCACAGCGTCGGCCTGAGCGTCGTCGTTTCGCTGCCGGTCAGCACGATCTGGAAGTCGCCGTTCCACGCCACTGCCATGCCGTTGATCGCGTTCGCAGTCTGGCTCCAGCTCGCCGCGGAGGCGAACGCGCCGCTCGTCCGGCGAATGCGCCGTACCGTCGCCCCCTCCGCCCAGAGGACAGCCAGGTCGCCGGATGTGCTTCGGTACGCCACGCCGAGCGCGTTCACCGTCGCTCCCGCTGTCAGAATCAGCGTCTCCGCGCCAAACGAAGTTCCCTGGTTCGTGCTCTCGCGGTAGTAGATGCCCATCCCGCGGTTGTAGACCATGATCACACGCGCGTTGTTCACCGCCGCGATCGCCACGTGCACGGCATCCGCCGCCGAGCTAACCGTCGTCCAGCCCGAGCCCGCGTTGCGCTCGTACTGCGCATTGCCCGCGCGCACCCGCGCCCGATGCAGGTACGTGCTGTCCGCTGCCGCCCCGTGCTCATCGTCCGGGTCGGCGTTCGAGAACGTCTCCCCGAAGACGAGATGCCGCAGCCCGCGTATCTTGTTCTCCACAACGACGCGTACGAGCGGCACTCCAGACGCAGCCTTCTGCGCAGCGAGCAATATCGATGTCAAGCTTCGCATCGACCTACCACATAGGCCCGGGGTCCGTTGTCTGGCTGGTCAAACGTACATCGGCCGACGAGTAGAGGCGGCCGGAACGCAGCCGATTCGACGCCGGCAGGCGCCGCAACTGGTCGTAGAAGTCCTTCAATCGCTGCTGGCCGAAGTCCAGGTAGCGTCCCCAGGCGTTGTCTCCGCCTACGTTCACCCGGTTCGAAGCGAACGACGCCAGCTCCAGCGCAGCGAAGCCTGCCGCGCCCGTCGCAATAACATCATCGTCCGTCGAAGGGAACGTCACCGAGCCGTTGATCGCGTGCACTTTTTGCCAGAGCACCGTCACTGCAGGCGTCCCGCTCGGCGCGCCGGCCAGATCGAGCGTCAGCGTATCGCCCCACAGGCTGAACGGTGTAAACGATGGCGGGTACTGGCCTATGGGGTACTCCGCCGCGACGACACGCACGCGTGGCGTCAGCGAAGACACGTCCACGTCCCGCGAGTTGCTTGCCGTCACGAGCGAGGTCTTCTGCTCCAGCGGATTGTAGAGCGAGTACTCGCGCACGGCGCGCTTGATGTGCCTGTCCAGCACACCATCCGTCCAGCGATATGCCGCCGAGTCTTCGTCATGCAGGTCTTTGCGTACGTCCGCCCGTATCGATGCTAGTGAACTCATGCTTCACTCCGTTCCTTCTTGTCGGCAGTCCCTACCTAACTCAATGGTGAATTGAATTCCGCGTTTTTTATTTTTTCGAAGCTGATCAGATTCGGCTTAGCGGCATTTTTGTGAACGTCCCGGAGCGGCCCAGACTGCAAGAAGGGCTGAGCAGTCATGACCGCCTCCCTCCCTTACCACTCGAAGGCCGCGCTGGCCGCTGCCCCTCCGAAGGCACGCTGGGCCGCGTCCCACTGCGCGCTGAGTCGTCGTCGATAGCGCTCCGCCGTCCCGGATCGGCCGTCACGTTGTAATCGATGATCAGCTCCCAGAACGTTCCCGCCAGCCAGTTCGACCGCTCTGACACCAGCGGCGCCTCGTTCTCGTTACGAAGGACCACCGACACAACGCCGCTGCGCAAGTCGAGTGCGTCACGCACGAATCCCGCCAGGCCAGCGATCTCGTGCTGGCCTGGCGCGACAGCCTCCACGAACGAGACGGCAGCTGGCGTGAGATCGTCGTACTCGCCACCGCCCGTGATCCAGGCGTTTGTACCGTCGTACCTGTTCCAGGTAACTCCGTTCTCGGTCCACTGCGCCGGTCGCGCACACCGCGCGATGCGCACGCTGTGCTGGCTCACATCGGCTAGCGAGATCGCGCGGCGCATCCTTGCTTGCGCAATCACAGCAGAGATGGGGATCGGCGAAACATCAAAATTCGCGATCGCGCGCCGGACTGCGTTCTTGCTGCCACCAGCTATCAGCACCCCCTGACTAATCGTCCCGCTTTGCCCGAAGTTCGTATCGGGGCTGCCGTAGTCCATCGTCGAGTCGATCGTTGGCGTCACTATGAGCTGCGGCATCACGCGCTCCTCACCTGGAACAGCGCAAGAATGTGCCGGAGCTGCTCAATCGCATCAGGCAGCTCCACGTGCACCTCCCACTCGCGTGGCTGGACCCCCTCCGTCTCCCAGCCTGTGGGCACCGGCTCGATGCGAAACATGATCGTGAGCGTGCGCCATAGAGCGCGGTCCTTGATCGTGAAATACCCGCGCTCATACCCACGATCGAGCGCGTCGGTCGCACATGCCAGCACCAGCTCGTAGAATCGCTCGCCATGGCTGATGACGCCCGTAGCCACAACCGGGCCCAGGTATGCCTCATCCAGGCCCGGCGGCGGCTCCATCCAGAGCGCCACACCATCGACAACGCCCTCGCCTCCCCACACGTGCGCGTGGCAGCCCGGCTGGCTCAGCGGCCGGATATCGCCGATAAGCGCGCTCGCTGCTTCGCGGTCGGCTGGTGCGTACGGGCGCGTCGGCCCCTCTTTTGTTCGTTCCTTGGCCATAGGTGCCTCCTTTCCTCCATAGAGCGAATCTACGCCGAAGCTGAAATAGCTCCAAGCGTTTCATGGCACTCTCTGAAAAGGAGTTCTATACTGGGGCAGCGCGTGTCGGGGCGCCCGCCCGGCGGCGAGTCCCAAGGCGGTCAAAGGTGGCAGTAGATGGCCCGCCACCCCACCCTTTCCGCATATCACTCCGCCAGCTCGGAACCAGCGAGCTCTGGCCGGCGTATGACGAGTGACCCACTGGGATCGAAGGGAGCCAGACCATCCGCACCCCAATACGTTATGTAAGCTTCCTGGCGGCGGCCGCGCTACTCGCCTTTGTCGCGCTCGTTGCTGGTCAGGGCGCCAGCCCCCGCGCCCACGCGCTACTTGGCGACGCCGACGGCGATGGATTCGTGGACAACACGGAGCTCATCACAGGCTCTGACCCGAACGATCCGCTGAGCGTCCCAGAGGAGACCTTTCTTGAATACTTCGTAGGTAGCTTCGCTTGCGACGATGGCGTGGATAACGATCTGGACGGCGCTGCAGATCACGGCGGCGATTCTGGTTGCAACGATGACGACTTCGACATCGTGTCGAACGAGCTCGAAACCAACCTAGGCTCGGACCCCGAGAGTGAATCCAGCCGTCCGGAAAACACGCGCTTCGATGCGCTGTTTGAATCGCTCGGATACTCCGGCCTTCAGACGTGCGACAACGAACAGGACGATGACGATGACGGTGCGACTGACGGCGACGACAGCGGCTGCGATCCCATCGACGAGGACTTAGACACTATCGACGACGGTATCGAGAAGCTCTTCGGCTCGAACCCCGATGACCCGAACAGCGTGCCTGAGCACGAGCTGGCCAACCCCGGCTCTTGCTCCGACAGTACAGACAATGACCGCGACGGCGTCGCTGATGCCGCAGACCCGGCCTGCCGGTCTGCCACCAACGACGACTTCGCCGACGCGCGCTCGATAACGTCCATCCCGTTCGAGGACCAGCTGAAGATCACGTCGGCAACCGCGGAGCTTGGCGAGCCGCGTTCCGAGTGTGGCTTCGGTGGCGACGAAGTAGCCACGGTCTGGTACGAATACACGCCCCCCGCCAACACGGCTCTCGTGGTGGATACCACCGGCACCAACTTCTCTAACAGCGTCGCCGTCTGGACCCAGAGCGACGATCGGTTCGATGAAGTCGCCTGCGCCGGCTACTCCACATCGAATCCGGAGCTGGACGGCGCGCGCGCACCCTTCCGGGCGTTTGCCGGCGAAACGTACTACATCCAGATCGTAAGCTTCATCGCGCCGGAGCAGCCGGCTGATCTCGCGTTCTCACTCGAAGTCGCGCACCCACCCGCGAACGATAACTTCGCCTCGGCAGCTCAGATCACGTCCCTCCCGTTCGACGCGTCGCTGGACGTTACCGACGCGACGACCGAGGAAGGCGAGCCTGACGGCGACTGCTCCGGCGCCGAGCCGTATTCCTCCGTCTGGTACCGCTATGTCTCGCCAGGTGACCAGCTCTTGATCGCCAGCACCGCGGGCAGCGAGTACTCATCGCGCATCTCGGTCTGGACGGATACGCCGTTCGGCCTATCAGAGATCGCCTGCGCGGGCTCGCGCGGCCGTGTTGCCTTCGACGGCGAGGACGGGCGCGCCTACTTCATCCAGATATATGCGTCCTCCGAGGGCTTCGCAAGCCAACTCAACTTCTCGCTTGAGTTGAGCGCGCCGCCACCCAACGACGACTTCGCGGACGCCACGAATGTCACCTCCCTGCCGTTCGAAGACACAGTCGATACGTTCACGGCAACCCGTGAGCCCGGCGAGCCAGAGACCAGCTGCTCGTTCGGAGAGGTAGAAAGAACGGTCTGGTATCGCATCACCGTCCAACAATCCGGCTACATCAGCACCTCGGTCTCCACCGTGGATGGCGACTTCGCTCCTGCGGTCATAGGCGCGTACCAGGGAACGTCACTCGCCAGCCTTACGGAGGTCGCCTGCGTCAGTCCTTACTTCGAGGGCCCAAGCAGCTTTGCCATCGCAGTAGAAGCGGGGGAGACGTATTACATCCAGGCGCACAGCCTCTTCTTCGAAGAGGCGGACGAGATCACCGTCCGCTTCGATCTGCTTACAGTGCCGTCGTGCGCTCCCGCCGAGTTCACGGTCCAGGACGCGCCCGCCGATCCGTTCGTGTTCGGGCCAGAAGAAAACGTAGTCGATGCCACATCCGTCAGCGGGGGCGATGACGGGGCCAACTACTGCGTTCACGTCCAGTTCGCCCGCCCGCTCCCTGACACCCAGGCTGAGTTCGGCGACGTAGCGAGCGCCAGCATCGGCTTCGACACCGATTCGAACACCGAGACCGGCTTCAATGGCGTCGGCTTCCCGTGTAACGGCGGCTTCGAATTCCGCGGTGTTCTCGGAACTGAGGTCGCGGCCCGCTTCGACCTGAACGGACAGGTCGTCGTGCCGCTACAGATGCCCGGCCCCCCGCGTTTCGGCAAGGGTGGGCTCCCCTTGCCGCAGCCAGACCCGGTGTTCGGCTTCGTGCTCGTCGGCGAGCGCTCGCTGCAATTCATCGTGCCGATGAGCGTCCTTGGCGATGACGAGTTCTTCTTCGCCATGTCGTTCAACGGCCTCGCCAGCAGCGACTGTCTGCCCAACGGCGGAGGAATCATGTCACCAGCGCCGGCGGACTTAGGCGACATCAACTGCGACGGTGCGACGAACAGCCTCGACAGCACGCTGATACTTCAGCGCTTTGCAGGCCTCCTCACGCAGCCGCTTGTTTGTGAATACCTGGGCGACGTTAACCAGGACGCAAGTGCCGGCCCCATCGACGCCGTGCTGATCCTGCAATACAGTTCCGGCTTGCTGTCGGAGTTTCCGATCGATCGTTAGAAAGGGAGCCAACCAATGCGAATCCGTTATCTAGCCCTTCTGACCACGGGTGCGCTCGTAGCGCTGCTGCTGTTCGCAGGCCAGGGTGGCGCGCCTGCTGCCCAAGCCCTGCTCAACGACACCGACGGCGACTCCGTCATCGACGTCGCTGAAGCTGTCACCGGCTCCAACCCGAGCGATGCCCACAGCACACCGGAGGAGATCTTCGCCGATCTCGTCCTGGGCACCACCCTCTGCGTCGATGGCCTGGACAACGACGGTGATGGCGCTGCCGACGACGGAGATACAGGCTGCATTGATAGCGACGACGACGCGATCTCGGACAATATGGAGGCCATCGTCGGTTCCGATCCGGAAGATAGCGAAAGCTTCCCCGAAGACGGCCGCTTTGACGCCGTCCTCGAATCGCTCGGCTTCGGCTTCTTCCAATCCTGCGCCAACGGCGCAGACGACGACCTTGACGGCGTTTCTGATGCTGCCGACAGCGGCTGCGACCCGATCCTCACCGACACCGATGCCTTCGATGACAGGGTCGAGAAGCTGTTCGGCTCGGACCCAACCAACAGCAACAGCGTCCCCGAACACGAGCTGGTCAACCCCGGCTCGTGCAGCGACGCAACGGACAACGACCGGGACGGGATGATCGATAACGCCGAAATAAGTTGCCGCCCGGCCTCAAACGATAGCTTCAACACACCACGAGCGATCGGCAGCATTCCCTTCGAGGACGCTGTCAAGATCACATCCGCGACCACGGAGTCCGGCGAGCCGGAATCGGAGTGCGCCTTCGATCCTCCGGCCACGGTCTGGTACACATACACCGCTGCCGAGGACGGCGCCCTCGCAGTCGACACCGCCGGCAGCAACTTCCCGAACAGCATCGCCATCTGGACACACTCCGGCAACCGGTTCCAGCCCGTCAACTGCGCCACCGGCTTCTCGCCGCAGCCCTTCGCGCCCGTCGGCGCCCGCGCATCGTTCCACGCAACGGCCGGCGAAACGTACTACATTCAAGTGGCAGGA
>Ga0137465_1000410_pt1 | contig 18711 bp, 23 predicted proteins | sample EasRivERMGT828_2_FD_104906 | JGI IMG/M metagenome (GOLD analysis project Ga0137465, IMG submission 104906) | Soil microbial communities from meander-bound floodplain in the East River, Colorado, USA - East River MetaG ERMGT828_2 | ecosystem: Environmental > Terrestrial > Soil > Floodplain ... | reverse complement strand
TACCAAAGCCATATCGAATCTTCGAACGTCTTCTAAACCACCTATCAATTCCACTATTGAATGGACGCCAAAATTGAAAGCAGTGATTTGTTTACTACTCCGTGGATTACTTAGCATAATCAGTCTAGTTCTTGCATGAGCTCTCCGTTTTTCAATCATAGAGATCTCTGCAATGCCACTAGACCGCATGTCTGTCAATTTGTTAAAAACGTCAATTGGTGTACCTTTTAGTTCTTCAAGTACGACGAGTCGTCTATCATGCATGGGAATGACACCCCATGAAATAAACCACCGATCATTTAGTTTTTGACACCCACCAAGCAAACCCGCTGCAGAAGCATTTTTACAGTCGTGTCTTACTCCTAACTGATAGTGCTCCATCAAGCGTAACGTAGTTTCAGTTTTGCCCTGAGAAGAATCACCAATAATTAAAGTGTTTACCCAACCATTCTGACGTCTGCCATCAAAATTAAAAAATAGACTTGAGTGATATGTCAGATCTATTGCAAGATGAATTTCTCGACGAAAAAAGATGTTAGTGACATTACACTCAAAGTCTTCATAAATGTCATCGAGTTTTGTTTGAATACCTTCAACAGTTGGTGTTGCTCTAAATATCTCTAACTGCTCTAAATTTTCCACATCGAATTCAGATAAACTATCTTTGGCTTTATCAAGTTGGTCTATTAGAATTACCGCTTGTTGATTTTTAGGGTGGGGATACACTCTACCAGAAAATTGATACGGCGTATTCAACTCAAGTTTCTTATCTACTATATAAGCAGGTAACACAACATGGTCTGTATTATCATTTGTTACCTCTAATTGTGGAGCAAGTCTTGCATCAACTACATTGTAATGGGTCTCAGGACTAAATTTCACAACTTTACATATAGGCATTTTCAACGCTAATAAAACAGCGTCTCGCATTCGCTTTACTGGGGCGTTTATCATCTCTAAAACCCCAGTGGCGGTTGGCAAAACCGTTAAACGAATTTTCCCATCACCATCTGGTTGACGAGGCGAAACTGGACAAATTTCACAATTAGGCTGATCCTTAGTACATGAGATTGCAACTTGTCTAGGAACTAAGTATGGTGTTGTGTCCATTGCAGTTACAATAGAGTCACAAACAATTCGACTGCCTATGTTTTCTGGATTCGTAGAATCTACAAGCCTAATCTCGATTGTTGGAATTTCAGTTTCATTAACTTCGAGATGAGGTTCTGCTACGTCCATCAAAGTCTTAAACTGAGACCAGTCTGCACCAAGATGGATCCAATCACTCAAATCACCAGTTGGAAACTTCTCTATGGCCAATGGAAGTTTAATAATGAAAACGCGTGCAACAAAATATAATTGATTTGCTGATTTTGTAGCAGCAGCTTTACCATGGGCATCTATGTCCATGCAGATATACACAGTCTTGTCTCTAAACTTAGAAGTGAATTCTGGAGTCCAAGAGCCCTCTCCTGCGGTGACTGTTATAGCTCCAATGTTGTATGGATTGAGAATGGAAGACGCAGCTATAGCTTTTACTTCACCACCACATAGCCAAATTTTATTGTATTCAAGTTGCTCAATAGGAAATAAGCTCATTGACTCATAGCCCTTAACATTCCGCATCTTCTCATGACCAGGCGCACCTGGAAGATATTTGCGAATGTTTATACACCGGTGACGAGAGTCAAAAATTGGTATGGTAATTCGACCGTCATTAAAGCCTAATCGATATTTACGAATGTCGTCATCAGTAAGACCACGGTTATAGAGCTGTTGTCGTAGAGCTTCAACTTCCCAAATTTGAGTATGGAATTGTTCAACTGTGTCTAATTTTATAGACTTAACATCTTCAATATCGTATTTATTACAGAGCTTACTTAGAACTTGACCACGATCACTCTTAGTGATATAAGCAAGAAGAGATACGATATCGCCCTTAGCCCCACAAGAGTGACATCGCCAAACATTCTTTTTTATATTTAAGCTGACACTAGGATTTTCATCGTTATGGACTGGACATTTTAATTTTACCTCATTTGATCCTACTGCTTGAAAGCCCCATAACTCTAACTCAGCCAGGGCATCTACCCTGGAGATGTCTATTTTCAACTTCCACCCGCTGACTGCCAAAACAACTTGGGCAATCACACTGCCCAAGCTTGATTAGACGGCGTTAAAATCCTGCTTCCTTGCTAACATCAACGGTCTGATCAATACCAGTCATCTCATCTTCAACTTGTACACGGCCAACAGCGTGTGCTTCAACAAGTTTTAGATGCTCCCCTTTGAGATATTCAGCATCAGCTGGGTCTATCAATCCAGCAGGTTCAAAATCGTGACCATACCAACTATACGACCCACGATTTCGCAGAGATGCAGACATAAACCATACTTGAGCCCAAAGTGGAACTTGTCGTGGAGTTCCATCAACAACTTCTCTACGCAAAGTACAAGCTGAGATAAAGTTTCTACCTTTCATAAATTCACCCTTTTCAAAAGACAAAGTTACGGGGAATTTATTAAGCTCGCCCCCTGAGTAAATGATCCCAGGAAAACGAAGGTGTTCAATATATCGATATTCAAACTTTCCATCAGGTCCGTATTTCTCTTTACGTAGTTTAGACTCCCGAGATCTTCGAGCAATTTCACTATCAGGATTGAAATTTCGTTCAAGGATCATTTGTTGACTTGCATCGTTTATATCACTCCATTTTGCATATTCGACAAAGAATAATAAAGCAACGAATAGGTACGGATTCTCATTTTCCGCCCAAACTCGCTTATCTCCGGGACGAATAATTACTGCTCCTTCACCAAACTGCTTTTTGAGTGGTGCATCACTCAAGCCTTGAATGATTTTCAAGGATGGAATTAAAACATAGGGGTCCATTCCTACTAAAGATTTGTCATCTGCTATCGCTGTCAACAAAAAAGAAGGGTCAATCTTCTTAATTGCTCTATCATTTCTACCCATGTTCTTTTCTCCGAAAAGTGCCCTTAGTTTTTGTGTATTGTTTTCCGAATCCAGGAGGTAGTGGTACGCCTTCTTGATACCTTTGCGCGACTAATTCCTGCACTCGACGCCAATGTGGTTGAAATGGAGCCTCAATTGGAATTCCAAAGTACTTCATTACTTCATCGTATTCTGGCGTTCCTGATTTCGGAACTTCCACTTCAATTGTAGCATCTAATGAAACAGATGCCAACTTACCTTGGACTGTAGAATTGCCTACAGTAATACAACGTAAAGCAAGAATTTTAACAATCAACTCCTTTCTAGCATTACAGTCCTTTCGCCAATCGTCTAAAAGTTCTGCTATGTCTTTGCATAAAAACCCAATATCTACTAGATCACTTAGAGTTCCATTAGGGATCTCTTCAGTGATTGAAATTAGTAAGTCATGAAACTCAGCACGAAGTTTATGAACTTTGTCTGCGATTTCGATAAAAGCTTTCATTCTTTGATTCCAAGTACAGATCGGATATTAGTAGTAAGGTGACGGAACCGTTTATTGCCAGTTTTTACCGATTTCTTACGCGGATAATTATCACTACCTCGACGTTTGCCTAATAGCTTTGCATGGTTACCCACGGTGCCGAGTAAATACGTACCAGGAGCAAAGTTTGTTCCACGATCAAAGGCTACAATTTCCTTTTGAATACTCATAGATAAACGGAATCGCCGAGCCATCTTTCCCTTCACTAAATAAGCCATTGTGCGACTTATCACTACTCCATCTAACTTGAACTTACGTTTGCAAGCCAAAGCCATTGCACAACTGTCATGCTTTTTATTTCCTTCGGAAGTTGAATCCTTTTCAGTTACTTCAATCTTCAATGGAAATTTTGCGTCTATTACTGTTTGAACCTTTGGAAAGAATCCCTTTACAATATTTAAAGCTGTAGCCATTTTTCTCCTTTATCTACTGTAGACATAACCGCCTTGCAGATTAGCTCGGCATCTTTCAACTTAGGCACAATCGCAAATGGATTTCGTAATAGATCAATGCCGACTCGGTCTGCGTCAAGATCATCGATTCGATAACCCATAGGAGTGTGTCCATTAACTATTAACAGCATTCACCTTCTCCTTAACTGTTTTTCAATAAACCGTTTCAGTCCAAATGACAGAAAATCTGCTTTTTTATAATCAGTTTTTGTCGTTGTTATCACATGCTCATTTTCACCAAGTAAAATAATCCCATTTGGAAAGATACGAATTTTTGTGCCATTGAATTTCAAAGTAGGAGAAATAATTATTTCTTCTTTGTGGAGCTTATCATAAATGTCGGCAACGAATTCATAGCTTTCTGCACTCTCAAGCTCAAGAATTGCAAGCATACCTTGTTCTACCATATAGTCCTTGGGAGTAAGCAGAAAATACTCTGGCATCGCAAATATGCAATGTCCACTAACTATGCCACCACAAGCAGAACAGTAATAACTCACACGAGTTATTTGACTAGACAAAGATAGGTCAACTAAGGTATTCGTTTGCTTGGAGGTTAGAAGCATATAAACTCCAAGAATTTGTGGAGGTACCCACTTACATGGTCATCTGGTAGAGGATAAAGTTTTACAAATTGATCAACTAATGTGTCAATATTCCGCGTGTTATCACACACAAATACTTCACACCCTTCAGCTTCTAACTCCCTAGCTCGTTCAAAGTTTTCGCTTGCGGCTACTAGCGTCCATTTGTCTCCATATAGCTTAAATACAACTGCCCTCCGTAGCTCCTTTAAGGGCTTCAATCTCTTTGCTGGTATCATCAAGAATCCTTTCATTGTACTCTTTCGTTCGTGAGTCAAACATCAACGCTTTAAGTGGCAACCCATAATTATATGTTGCTGCTGACATTAGCAATGCGAGTGTTGTTGACCTACCTGTAAGGCAAAGTACATCTATATCCGCATCAAAGTTATTCACTTCTAATGCCTTACAGATATTACTAATGGGAACTCGTAATGGGTTAATTCGCTCAGTGAAAAGCATAACTAATTCTCCGTACTTTTCAGCTGGAGTCATATCAAAATTATTCACTGGTTCGACTAGGAAGATTCTCATTTTTGCTCCTCACATTTGATAACCTCTTTCCTATGCACTAGAACATCTCGCGGTGCGGTAATACCTAGTCGCACCTTGTCACCTCGGATATCCACTATGGTGATTTCGAGTTCACCACTCCCAGTCTTTATAACAATTGTCTCATCCCTGCGTCTGCTTAACACTAACATCATCGAATCCTTTCAATTTCTCATTTAGCAATTCCTTGCACTCCGGACAAACGCACTCCAATAAGAAAATCATACACTCCAAATCACGTAATACTTTGTTCGTTGCTCCATTAGACTTTACTATGCCAACGGCTCGTTTTCTAGTAGTTATGAATTCTTGTAGCGTCATAATAATTTCTCTAGAATTTCCTTAATATCCTGCACCATTAGTGCCTTTTGTTTTTTGCTATTTACTCTTGCACGAATCTCTTCGTCAATTGTACCAGGGACCACTAAGTCTGTAATCCGTACATTTGCTCGTGTACCACGACGGTGGATACGGTCTTCGGATTGTGCTCGTTGAACCATTGACCAGTTACACGAGAAATATATTGCATGATTCACATACGTATCACTTGCTTCAGGATTAGACACATCATACCCAAGTATGTTGAGTCCTTCAGCAGCAGACTGTGGATTTGCAATCATCACTCGGCATAACGGATCATTGTTAACTCTATCCGCAGCTTTGAGTGCGTCAGACACACGATGATTTTCATGGATTTGCTCATTGTACCCAACATGCTCAATGCCACGTTTTACAAAGGCCTCTGATAATGCCCGTACGTCTTCAACAAATGTACACCAGACAATTTGCTTTGCTTTAAGGTCAGTCTCGTCAGCAAGCATATTAAGCACAGCCTCAATCTTAGGGTTCACGGATTCAATTTGTTGTACAGAACCTTTACGGACTACCATGTTGGTATCAAGGTCAACCACGTCATCAGTTTTTAAGTACCCTGAGGTGATTTGAGCTAATCTAAGCAGTTTTGTCAAAATATGATTGATGGTCATTGTGCTAACATCGGCATCTTCTAACAGTGCATCGATTTCAACGACCATAGCTTGCGCAGCAGTCCGATAAATCTCAGCTTGACGAGTTGTCATTGACACTTCTTCAAGGTCATAGACTTTATCAGGAAGTCCTAAATTAGCCTCTTGCTTTGTAATCATAAAGGCAACACGTGACAGTCTCTCTTGGATTAGTGGAACTCCACGAAGCCCAATTAACTTCATGATAGAACTGCCACCCTTAGTTTCGGTTTTCTCATATTGTCCATGGAAATTCCGAAACCGTTCAAATGCGGAGAACCCCGATAGGCCTTCACCGAGGAATTCCAACTGTGGGAATAAACTGAAAAGACTATTTGTCACAGGAGTTCCAGTCAAAGCCATTCGTTGGCGCGAGTGACAGTTCATCAACTTGATAAACCGCGTTCGTTTACTGCTTTCACTTTGAATTTTATGTGATTCGTCAAGAATTACCAAATCCCACGGAACCATTTGCAAACCATTCCATGTGAGAGCCACTGTGTCATGGTTAATTATGCACACACTCCACTCACAGTCAGATTCAGCACGAATCCCTTCGACAATGTGTTTATTACGCGAAATCTCGCCACCACGAAGGACAATTGTCTTACCCGGTGTAGTGGCAAATCGTTGAAATTCACGTTCCCAATTGACTCGCACATTTTTAGGACACATGACCAAAACTCGGTACAGGCCAGGTTTTACGTTGGGAATTTTACCGAGTTTCTTGAGTCTTGCTTCTAAACAAGTACGAGCAATGCACACAGCTGTTTTACCAGTTCCTTGTTCCCAAAATAATCCCGCTGCTTCTTGCATTAGATTTGATGCAACTCCGCATCGTTGATAAGGAGCAAGTGGCAAATCAGGATGGTCAATAAATTCTGGCGGAAGTGCTGGTAGCTCACCATTAAGTTTGAACCGTGCGATCATCTCTGCACGTCGAGTTTGGCCGAAGAAACGGATCACTAAAAACCTATACAACGTTTCCGCTTCAGGACTTGTAAAGATGAGATGGTCAGCTGGCCAAACATGGTGAATCACTAGTGCAGAATAATCAGTTGCTGCAACTGAGTATTTTCCGTAGTGAATTTGCTTACTACGTTCAGGAATTCGCATTACCCATGCGGACGCAATTTGACCATTACGTGCACCGTACCGTGAAATATATCGACCATTGATTTGACGCTCACTAATAGTATCTGTCAACTCGACGGCTTCAATAATGAAGCGTTCTTTGTCCAAGCTGATAAGCAGAAAATCATTTTTCTGAATATCGATTGGTGTGAACACTTGCTCTGTCGCGTCACACAGTGGTTGGATAATCACTTGTTCGAGGTTCAAGAGGCACCTCGTCTTACCCACGCATGCTGCACGGTTGAGTAAATCCAAGCTACTTTGCCTTTAGGCGAAGTTACGAAAAAAACTTCACCCTTTTCACTTGTACGAACAGAACATTTGAAAGTACTGATTTCTTGATACGTGTAGTTAGCATCAAGATATTTTTGAATGATTGACGAAGGTAATAAAGTTAAATCCATTTCAATTTCTCTCTTTCTAAGTTTCTGTTCCAAAAGATACCTCAATAAAGGGCTCCGAAGAGCCCTTTGATGAGAGACCCTTACTGCTGTGACGCCAATCGCGCATACTGCTGAACATTTGCAATCGACGCAGTATATCGGAGTTCACCACTGTCAGTTACACACAAACCATCTGTCGGCAAATTCTGCTCTTTGATTTCAGCAAGCAATTTTCGACTAGCAGCTTTGCGAGATTCGATGTTATTTTGTGAAAGTTCTTGTGCAATGTGCCAATTACAAACTTCTTGAGCAGCTTCACGAATCTTCGCCCAGTTGATTGTGCCTTTCGCTCCACGACGGAATTTACGTTCACGATAGATAGTTTCGTACTTATGAGTATATGAGTTGAAACGTTCAACGCGGGAGACAAGAATTTGTCCATTATAATCAACGTTCCAATGTTTCAGTCCAACGAGTTCTTTTGCAGCTTCAGCCTTCAGATTTTCAAGAGCTTCGTCAGCTTTTTGGCGAGCAGTGATACGAGCTTCTTCCGCAGCAGTTGCTTGTGCGATTTTTCGAAGTTCAGATTCAAGATAGTTTTTGCGACTGATGACTTCAACTTCTAAATTCCACGAAGTGTATTCTACTTGATCTTCAGCGTCTTTTGCTTCTTCACGGTTATTGAGTTTTTCGGCGGCTTGCTTTTTTACTGCATCACAAGCTTGATATTCAGAAGTTGCCATTGCATCGATTTCAAAATCTACGGCAGTCGCAATGTAATGTGCTTGAATAGTGGTGAAGTTTTCGGACTTGGCTGCAACATATTCCATTTGAACTTTTACGGTGGTTTTCATTTTCAATTTCTCTCTTTCTTATTTCGAATCTTTCAGGAAGCAAACTCTCAATTGGTTGCTTCTGCCCTCATTATATCAAGTCTCAAAGGTTCGTACACAGAAAAATTTCAATTTTGCAAAATTTTTATAAGTGCTTGTAAACAAAGGACTTACAGTTAGCTAGGAAGACGGTACTCCGTAACCTCCTCTGCGAACGTTGAACCGTTAACGTTGAGAACTTCACCGTTCACGACAGGCATCACATGACGCTGTACGTAAACAGAGTACAAACCAGTTGGAAGCTTAATGCTTGTCAAGTCAGCATGATTATATTCAGGGCAGTAACAAGCAAAAAACCCGTGATCCTCCATAATTTTTTGCACCCACCCGCGTTCCAATCCTGAAGTCGACGACCACCCATGCTGAAATGCTAAGAGTCTCGCTTTTTCATAAGACAACTGCAAGAGATTCGCCAAGCATACCACACCACAATCCGCGGGTCGCTCACTGCTTATGAAGCATGGATCAGCGATGATAACTGGTTCGCCACGCTTTTCGACTTTGGGTGGGAGTGTACGGATTACTGGTACGAGTTCAGCAGTCATACGAATACGATCTGATGGTGGGTAAACCTTGTGCCCAATTTCGTCCCACTCATGACAAATCGCACGATCAGATAGAAGAATAGTATTACCTGCTATTAACTCTGTGCCGAGTCGCCACTCATCAGCGACTCTATACCACTGGTAGACTTCCATCATTTCTCACTTTCTATAGAACAGAGTCGATAATCGCTTGCTGAAACAAATTATGATAATACTGTTTTTTGTTCTCGTCCCAATTCGACGGAATATACCCACGAATAGCATCAATTGAAAATCGACCATTGACTGAGTCAGGAATGATGCTAAATGTCCAGCAAGGAAACGATTTGGAAAGTTTTCGAACAGTTTTCTTCGCAGCTTTTTCGGTATTGAGTTGAACGTCTTTGATAATCATTTTCAATTTCTCTCTTTCTCAATTTCCAATTTTCGCTACAAGCTTTCCTTGCTTGTATGCCATCAATATATCAAGTTCTTAAAACTTGTACACAGAAAAATTCTCAAAATCTAAAATTTTTATAAGTTCTTGTAAAATAAGCACTTATGCACAGCCTTAAACTGACAGTTTATAAGTTAAACCTACAGTTTAGTGCCTAGATTGACCCAGGTTGAATTTGTTTGACTAGCCCTGTATACTTACATGGCCTAATTCCTATTAAGGCTATAGGCTTTGGTTGTACCCGAGTAAGTCCTAGGCAATCACGTCAGCTGCTCGCAATGACGTCAGCAGTGCGTCCAACTTGTCCACGATTGCCTGGACTTCGGCTTCGACATACGTTGCTGAGATATTCGATCCAAGATTTGCGACTGCTGCGGCTTCTCGTGGCTGTACAACCCACGCAGAGCCATCATAGATGAAAAACTTGTTTTCGTCATTAACCCAAATTCTCATGCCTTCCGCTGGGGTAATGAAGATCCATCCATTGAAATAAAACGTAATCTTTGCAGCTTGCCCCGCCCATGCTCCAGTTGGACTTGCTGCAATTATATAGGCTGATCCTGTTACAGGACTTCCTGGAGGAGCGGTCAAGTCACGGTCTACAATTGCTAAGGATGCGAATGTTTCCAACCTATTCCATGCGTCATTTGCAATCGTCTCAGCATTTACTTGTCCTTCGACAAGATACGTAATTGCTAATTTGGGACTTGCCATTTTCTACTCCACATTTGTTGTTGACTTGTACCTTGTCATTCTACCGTAAACTGCGTGGATCTGGTATATTTTTGCGGTTATTATTTCTGTAGCTACAAATCCATCTGCTGCCCGTTCCGCAGCTGTATAGGCCAAAGACATTATATTAGTTCCGACGCTCCGAACTAACCCAAGAGTTGGATGTAGTAAATCAATCTCATACCTATCATCTGCACCTTCTTCAAGAGGCACTGGAGAAAATAGCCGTAGATAATCAGCACGCCCTCTTCGATACCAAGAATAGTTTATAGTGCCACTCCCATCCTCAATCCCAATAAAATGTGCCACTTTGAATGGAGTCATTGTACCTAGTCTAAATTGATGAGCCAGAGATTCAACATCATCTGGATCGCCAAATTGTGGAATCACCTTAAGGTGGTGGGTGTAATTATTTAGTGAGTCCGATACACCGAGAAAGAACGGGCTCTTAATTATCAAGCACCGTTCTAAAGACACATGCCCCGACATATCACTAGCAGTATCTCGCAATCCTCGTAGCAAAACAGATAGCGTATATGTACCATCACTTTGTAACACTGCGTTCTTAAACGCGATAACTTCTCCACCGATTATCGCTCGATTTTTTCCCTTATAAAAATCATCGTCAGATACACTACTCAGATTAGAATTGATAGCTACATTGATTGTATTTTTTAAGTCGGGATAGCCATAGTCTGCGTTTGCAAGCACGTCTGTAGTGTAACCCATTGTTGATTCTACAGAGATGTAAGCTACTGGACCGAATTCAATATCATCAAAGGAAGCTAATACATAGGCCCCTTGCCAAGTCTGTTGAATGTCAGTTCTAGCAACAAATCCATACATTCCTGGTGTAGTGTGGTGCAAGCCGTTAATCGGTGCATAATCCCATATACTGAATTGCAATGGGGATATAGTAGCCGGTTCCGAATCTCCATATATTGAATCTTCACCCAGTATTGCAGCAGCAGGGGGTCCATGCTGAATTACACTTCGGACCTTCATAAGAAAATTATTGCCGATCTCTATGTCTGTGATAAAAGCTTTGTAGGTAATCCCCGCAATTAAGAGATTGATTATGTCCCCCTCTTGTAAATGCATGTACGATGGCGGTAGCTCAAGATTAAGCCTTTGACGTGATTGCCATAATCTCCATAATTCTCTATTTGCGATATTCCTAGCTTGACCAGCTGACATAGCAAGAGGAATATCGAGGCGAAGAATAGTATCTGACCCAATACTATTATCCACTCTGCGCTCTCGTTGACTGCCCGCTTGCAAGGATGAAGCTGTGTCCAGATAAGAAACTGCAACTTCTCGCGGAAGCAAGTCATTACTCTCATCTATGATTTCAGCAACTCTTGGAGCATCTTGGCCAAACTCATGGCAAGCCAAGTCTTCCTCTGCGATAGTGATTTCACTGGCATTTGCACGCTGAAAGAATTTCAACTTACTAGCTTGATCCTGTACCACTAAATCATAAGCAAGTATGACTGGGTCTAAAGCTTTCTTAAGGGAGATAGGACTAGTTAGAGTGTAGCCGCTTATATTTATTCCTGTTAAGTCAGTTACATCTAAGTCTGCAGCTACAAACCCTGCGCGCTCAAAGAGCTTGGTTATCAGCATGTCTAACGTAAGAGAAGACTGAGCTTCTACTTCAAAAGTAAGTTGTGGAACTCTGTTGCCGTACTCATTAAGAGCAAGACCTTGACATACTCCATAGGCAGTTCTACGGTACGCAGGAGTTTTACCGGTACCCGCGCCGCCAACTTCACTTTCCTGATCTGAGATCGTTGAATTTATAGCTTGCGTAAGAGAACCTGGATATTGAGTAAAACTAGTCATTGCCCCGTCGGGAATTCCAAGATTTACCTGCGATATTGTAATAGGATTTGTAGGCGTCTCTGGTACGGCACCTAGAGGATTTCTCAGGTTTAGAAATGTAGTGCCATCTGGGTTTGTTCCAACTCTTGTTAGTGTCAGAGTGCCATTATTCTCTGCATTAGTATACCCTGAGATTGTCACTTTCTTTCCGGCTGTGAATATATTAAGATCAATTCCCCCAACAGGGGAAGTGATTAACATACGCCCCCAACCACCTAGAAAAACCGATATGTCTAAAAGGCTAACAACTAATGGTCCACCATTCCCAGCATCAATTGCAGTTATTAAGGTAACTCCAGGCGGAGTCCATAATAACCTCCCATTAGCAAATATCTTAGTAATAGAGGCAATCTCACCCTCACATACTGCAACTGCGATATCCGCGAAGTACGTGTAGAAAATAGTTGTCTGAGTAGAACTGGCTGTTAATCCCCCCGTATCTTGAACATCTTCACGTTGAACCTCTGTTAACTTAGGAAGCCATAATACGGTTCCGCCGATACGGTTTCTAGGACCAAAGCAGATTGGAATTGCTGAACCTTCTTGTGCATTGAGAATATTGAGACGATCAGACCGTGGTCCAAATACTGTTTTGTCTTCTGCTGTCGCTAAGGAAGTGGCGACAGTGATTGCAGCACTAACTCCAGCTCCAATAGCTGCAGTGGCAAGTACTCCGCTAGTTATAGCCATCTATAACTCCAAGCAGAGATGAACTTCTCTTTTAACGGAGATTCAAATACCGTCTCTACAATATGCTTTGCGGCTCCAGAGGCGTGGATTATTGTAGGCCCAGTGTAGACTCCTAAATGGTGCCCTATCATCTTCACTGGGTTCCCTAAGACTACTACAGAGCCAGGAGTCAAGATATTACACACATCGAATTGTTCTGCAAGCAACTTCTCAACGATCCTATTGCGAATGATTCGCTTGTAACAAGGAATAGCCTCAGTTATTAAGGCTCCACACTCACGTCCTACGCAGACGATTAGTCCAACGCAGTCTATACCCACACCCTTGACTCGGCCTTGATGAACAGCAGGAGTGCCAATGTATTCACGAGCTTTACTTACAACGTCAAAATTTCTTTGCGAGAGCATCTGCACTGTTATCAGGTCCTTGAATTAGTTTGTCATTCCCAGGTATCGTTGGAAATCCGCCGAAGTTTATCACATTATTGAATTTGTCCTTGCATGTCTGGATAAGCTTATTGCATCCAGGCTTGATAGTAAAATCATCACCTACAAAGATTGGATACGGCATGTAGAATCGGAGTGTAAGCAACTGGCCTACATTCTTTTCAATCTCAAAGGACAATCCTGTATTCAACCCAGTAGTCCACGTAAGAATTCCATAGTCCCAATACCCAGTTGTAGAGATCGCCATATTCCCGGTGAAGATGTATTTGAGATCCGTTATAGATTGAACTTCTCGTCCAGTTTCTTGCAAACTTGCTACATCAAATTGACACTTAGAATCACCCAGTGTCCACGCACAATTTCGACTAAAGATAGACCCTATTTCTCGTTTTAACTTAGCAGGAATACCAGAAACTTGAGCTTCCCATGTTTCACCGTTGTGTACTGTCTGTTCAATAAAATAAACATTTGTTATTATTGCGCCATAAAACGGATAGGCCCAATCTACGAGCATCTCAGTAACTTTAGCATTTCTAAATCGGCCAGACCGAATATCATTAGCGTTAACCGTTGCAGAACTTATAACACCACGGATTTCAAAATTATTTTCCTCAAGCCCTGACCTCTGCTGTCTTGCAGAAGTAGATATGCCTTGAGTTGGATGATAGTTACCATCAGATAACACTAGTAAAGCATTATGATCGGTAAATTTATGAATAGTACTATCTGTTCGCTCAATCTTCCAACAAGTCGCAAGACGTTTTGTTCGCATCTGCAACGCGGTAACTCCATGTGGAGGGAGAGCCCTCATCCAACTCTCCCTATATGATATATTTGTGGATGAAATTCAATCCATTTGCCTTCTGCGGTGGCTTGGCCTGCAAGATGAAACATATAGACGAAATTTCCTACTGCTCCAATTAGTGTAGTTGTTCCACCAAAAGCTCTGATGGTAACGCCTCCACTTGCTGCAGATCCTAGCCAAAGATAGAACATCTGGCCTAACCTCAGAGTAGTTGCATCCGGTAAATACAACTTGCAGCCAATCACAGAATTAGCAAAAGATTGGACTCTACCGTTGCTAGCCTTTAATTGGTAGTCTGCTGTTATAGTGTGATGAAATCCACCTCCGCCAAATGCAGAGAGAAGTGAATTAGACAACTATAACCTCCTCTCCAAAAGTCATCCACACCTTTTCTCCAAGTGCATTTACCCCAACTAATATCTGAAAGTGATTGTTATCTGGAACAGTGCTTAATACCACATTGTCATCATTATCTACTAAATCATAGACTGAATTGTGTCTCAACACCATAATTGGGCCACCTGGCGGAATTTTCTTTAAGTCTGGCAATTTAACTATCTGCCCATTATTGTCATGCTCAATATATATAGCCAGTCCATTCAGGGGAGTTATAGATACGTTTGTGTCTCTAGCTTGAAGAACATCTTTATGAAACCCACCTCCGTAATGTGGGTCTTCAAAGTCAATTAAGTCCTCAAGTATTTCTACCATTATGATAGAAGGTATCGATCCTGAGCCGAAGTCATCATGGCTTATACCTAAAATACCAGTCTCTTCAAATCGCACTGGAACATCAAATTCATAGCTAGCCGTGATAGCGACTCCTTGAGCAGGAGCAGAGGAGAATGATACTACTCCGGTTATTGTACTAACAGTCCAGCCAGATGGTTGATCAACACCGTCGAAAGCTATAGCAACTGATCCAGATACAGGTTTCTGAATTTGCCTAGCTCTTGACACAGGGCCAGATATATAATGTTTCAAAAGTTGGAAAGCAGTCTCTGACCCGTTTCCATTACCTATATGTTGATTTGTTCCTGTGTAATCAGACCAATCTTTGAATCGAAATCCATTAAGGGCTCCACTTCGTGCAATATAAAAATCCCTAACTACTAATAAATCAGCATATGATCGCAAAGCATAGGACGCATTGTATTTTCTTCTCGGTTGACTCCATTTACAAATTCGCTCTTCACGGCCGGAATTAACAACTAAAATATCTGTATGGAATTCAGGCCCTCCTGAAGAACCGTAAGCAAGAGTTATAGGAAATTGAACTTCGTCAAATATCACAGATTCCCCACCTCTTAGTACCGTCCCCGTTATTAAAAATTATAGCTGCAAAACACTTCTCATCTTGAGCAAGAGTAGAATTCATATTATAGATTGCAGCCCCATCATAATTGCGAATCAACACGTTTTTAGTGGAATCAACCCTATATAAGTAAAAATATGGCCCTCCAAATTCCAAGTCAGCAGGATTAGGCAATCTTACCTGTATGTTGTTTGCAGTTGGCTCTAGCCTTAATACTTTACCGTATGCCAATGTCAAGTCTACTTGGCCACTATAGACTAAATGTTGACTTCCACCATAGTTAAACTCTCCGTCTGTAAGCCCAGGGTCTAGTAGTTCAATCAAAGGAACTTTTAGCATAGTCTCTAATAAATAGTGTTCTTCTACTACCTCCAGATAATCAGTAGCAAATCTCACAGGAACATCGAATTCGTATCCAGCAGTTACCACGACGTTATTTGCAGGGGCGGTCTCAAAACTTACTAGACCTGTAGTATAGTTGCAGAACCAATCATTTGTAGTTAAAGTCACTCCGTCTTTGGCAATCAATACCGTTCCGTCTACAGGTTTCTCAATTATGCGAGTTCCTTTTACTAATTGGAAATGTATTTGAGTTCCGTTACCTATTCCAACTGCTTGGTCTGTAGCTGTGGGGGCGGATTTGCCATCAGCTTTAGATGTAAAATCAAATAAATCTTTGAATCGAAACCCGTATGCTTGTCCACGTCTTGCAATAAAGAAGTTCAACAGTGTAACTATATCAGCTTGAGACCGTATAGAAGTCCCAACTTCGTATTCACGCTTTGGTCCACAACGAAGAAATCGTTCCTCATATCCTGAGTCTAAGACGGGGATACTAATATCGTATCCAGGGCCTCCAACATGCCCCCAATCAGGAATCAGTGGAAAGCTTACTTCGTGGAAGCTCATGCCCTAGAGTCCAAAGGCTTGACAAATAAATGAAGAACAATCTTCATCTATGCAGCAAAAGCGGTATTTATTATCAAACCAACCATTTTGGACCTCTGCAATGTCCTTAAGGTCAAATTGTCCGTCTTTTGTTAAGTCCCATTCACTGTGTACTCCTGGCCCAGTAATAAGACAATGAATAAACAACCAAGAAAGACAAATTGCGTTTGTCATTTTTTCCAAACTTCCTGACACAAACTGTCGATCTGTCCTTGCATCTGGTTTATTTTTGTTTCTAAGCGTTGGCAATGCTCTTGCATTTGCTGCTCTTGCATTAGACGCGTATTACGATTTTCACTTATACGGTCCAAACTTGGAGAAGTTGCAGAAAATGCACAACCACCAACAAATATAAAGCTGATCCCAATCAACCGTCTCATCTTCAATCCTTTCAAAAAATTTACCGTGCCAGCCTCTTCATATCTGAGATAAGTTGGCGTTTAGACTTACGAAAACTATCAGCGTCTGGCGTATTGACTGTCATATTTATGACAGTAGTACCACTACCTCCACCACCTATATTAGCTACACCTAACCGCCCTCTAGAATCTCGTGTCAAAGGAACTATGGCTTCTGGTCCTGCTTCTCCCATTACACCAGATCGACCATTATTTTGTTGGAAGTATGTCATCCTATTAACAATGCCCCCATCTGCAAACCTATTGCTTAAAGCTTGGCCAAATATAGTAGATGGTTCATAGCCTGGTAGGCCATACATGGGATTGTTAACTGTGGCTCTTAAGTCATGAAACGCATAATTCGCCAAGCCTAAAGCTGGATTACTAATCACTTGTCCGATACTCGGAGCAGGAATTAATTTGTCCATTGCAAAGTTAGCTACGTTCCATAAAACATCTCCACCATAACCAAGAACTGTGTTCGCTGCTTCTGTTGGACCAAATGTCTGCCATTGATCTCTGACTGCTGATAGATTCGGAATTGCTGTGTTAAGCATTGCTTGGACATTATGCAATAGTCGTCCTGGACCTCCTGCTGCAATGCCTTGTCCTGTCATTATTTGGCGACCTAATTCTCTTATTCCTTGATAGATTCCTAAAGCTTGACTTCCTTCTCCAGCAAATACTTCTCGCCAAGGAATAGCATCAAGAATCCCACCTAGATCAAGAGCTTTTGCGCCATAAGGACTTGTAAGAGGAATGATAAGCTCTGGACCAGCTTCACCAACCATACCATACGTTGCATGAGTCACTAGTCCACCAGACGCGAATCGCTTTGGGGTCATTGCACTACTAGAGGATTCCTTGAGCAACTTCGTACTGTCAATTTTGCTGAAAACAGACTTCATTACAGAGTCAGATTTACTATCAGACAACTTACTGAGCACAGATTTCATCGCAGAGTCGGACTTGCTTACACTGGACTTATTATCAAGTTTGCTAAATACAGACTTCATTACAGAATCAGTATTATTAGTTCTAACTATAGAATCAGACTTGGACGTTAATTTATCAATCAAGTCTTTCTTTGACTCGGATTGCTTGATAATTCGCACCAGAGGTTCAGGAATACGATTTTGAATATCCTTAAGCAGTGCGTCCTTTGTCGGAGCCTTAGTGATTTCTCGCATCAGTTTAACGCGGATTTCAGGGCCAGATTCGCCCACCATTCCAAAAGTTGGCTTATCAACATAGCCTCCGGTTGCAAACTTCTTGAGCATTTGTCCTTTGACTTTACTTGCGTAGGTTGGCGTCCAAGCCGAACCAGGATCAGGTGTATTGGGAGGAGCCGCACCTTCTACTCCAGATAAAGCATCACCACCCCCACCTCCTGCTCCGAAAGCCCCAATTGCTCCCGCGGTTACTCCCGCTCCGACAACATTTATAATTTTGCTAATAGAATTAGCAATTGGAGTTGCTACTGTCATCTGAAGAATAAGACGGGCAATTGTATTACCCATTTGCAAAATCGCCTGTTCTGCTGTCTGAGCTCCTGTAGCAATGTCCAGGAACGCATCTCCAAAAGCAGTTCCAATACCATCGGCCAACACAGCCAATTCTTCAGAGTCTTTGAGCATCTGGAGTTGTTGTTCATATTTTGCAGCTAACTCCGCGACGTTACTAATCTGTGCTTTCATCGCTACAGATTCGTACTCGCGGAGCTTAATTGCAATGTCTCTTTCCCGACCAGACAAGCCAATTAAATCAATTTCCTTCTTAATCTCGTCATTTAATTCTTCAAGCTTTTGTCGAGCATCCTCAGTTATCTCAGTTTCTTTCTGTATCGTTTGCAGACGTTCAAAATCTCGTTTGAATTGTTCAGTCTCGTCCTTGACATCTCGTGGGAAAACATAGTCATAAGCTATGTCTGTAGCAATGGCTTCCCCACTCTCATCCATACGAGTTCCAATTGGGATGGCATTTAATTCCTTAATCGTTTCAATCTGTGCC
>Ga0137465_1000406_pt1 | contig 18882 bp, 16 predicted proteins | sample EasRivERMGT828_2_FD_104906 | JGI IMG/M metagenome (GOLD analysis project Ga0137465, IMG submission 104906) | Soil microbial communities from meander-bound floodplain in the East River, Colorado, USA - East River MetaG ERMGT828_2 | ecosystem: Environmental > Terrestrial > Soil > Floodplain ... | reverse complement strand
GGAGTGGTCGATCACCACACGCTCCAGGTCGAAACGCCGCAGGAAGTAGCGGAGCTTGTGCGAAAGGCTCTGAGGTTTGTGCCGAAGGAACGACTCGTCCTGGGTTCCGACTGCGGAATGGGTCGCGAAGGGATGAGCCGGCGGCACGCGTTTCACAAAATGGTATCGATCGTTTTGGGAACGAACATTGTGCGGAAGGAGCTGGGGGTTCCGGAAGCGGCGTGCCTGGCGGCGGATCCGAGGTATTCGCTGGTAGAGGACTGACGGGAGTCCCCCCAACCTGACAGTTGATAGTTTGCTGTTGTCCGTTGACTGTTGGACTTGTTGCGTTGACCAGATGGCTAAATGAACCAATCGAATCATTTAGCAATCGCAACAAGTGAAACAGTCAACGGACAACAGTCAACAATCAACTCTCAAGTGCGGAGAATGCTAAGGCCTGAACGGACGCCCCTTCGTCCGCAGCCGAGCCTCCAGGCGCTCTGTGCAGTCGCAATCGTCACACGCCCAATGCTGCGTTCCATTCAGATCACCGCAACGGCTCCGCGCATGAGCATCCTGAACCTTCAGCAGATCGAAGTACTGTTCCCAGTACGGGCGCTCTTCATCAAGCGGCGTCGGACAATAACAAACCTCGACCCATTGCACCGACCCGTTCTCGAGCTGCCGCGCCTCCGACATGTTTCGAAGGTACTCGTCGCCCGCGACCGATCCTCTTCCGAGCGTTCTCTTCTCGATCGACCGATCCAGCGCTTCTTCGCGTCCCGGCTTCACTTTCGCTGTGACAAGGTATCGCACGGGCGAATTGTACTATCCTTTCGGAGCCATGATGAAGCTGGTCGAAGAAACCTCGGGCCTGGGCGAACTGACGCTGAATGGCGTCGCCCTGTGTTCAGCGCCCTATCGCATCCGACGGTTCCAGGGAATGACGGAAGGATCGGGCATGCCGATTCCGGGACTGCATCGAATCGAAGGCTCGCTGGAATTGCGTCCCGGCACTGATGCGCGTGAATGGATCGGCGTTCCACTGGGACTGAAACTCGAAGACGGGCGGGTGCTCGGTATTGCGCTTATCAACAGCGAGGGCCGTATCCTCAGCGAAGGACACGGCCCGTCGAAGTGTTTCTGTTGTTGAACGCGGTTTAGACGTTGATGATCTGAAAGACCTGCTCGAGGCTCTTCACCGCATCGCGTCCCGGCCCGGGACGGCTTTCGTGCGCAACGTATCCCGTGAATCCAAGGTCGGCGATAGCATTCGCGATGAACCGGTAATTGAGTTCCTGCGTGTCGTCGATCTCCAGGCGGCTCGGCACGCCGGCCACGTGGATATGGCAGATGTAGTTGAAATTGTCGCGGAGGTTGCGTGTCACGTCGCCGTCGGTAATCTGCACGTGATAGATGTCATAGACGATCTTCACGTTCGGCGACTGCGTTCTTTTGCACACTTCCAGACCCCATGCCAGTTTGTTGAAAATCTGATCGGTGCGCTGGTCCGCGACGACTTTCGAATTCGTGATCTCCATGCACAACGTGACCTTCTTTTGTTCGGCGTAACCCTTGACGCGATTGAAGTAGGCGACCGCATTATCCAGGCCTTCCTCCGGCGACATGCCGCGCTTTTCACCCGGAAGTCCGATCAGGTTCGGGCAGCCTAACTCCGCGCACATGTCGATACCCTTGCGCGTCTCTTCCACATACTTGTCGTGCAGTTCTTTGCGAATGATGCCCTGCTGGAAACTCGATCCTGTGCCCGTCATGATCGTGGGCACAAGTCCGTTTGCCTTCAGGATCGGAACCTGCTGCGCTGTCGGCAGGTCGACGCCTTTGAAACCGATGCGCGCGAGGATCTTGCATCTGTCCTCGAACGGGATTGTCGATTGCCCCCAAACCGAACCCATGACGCTCTGCTTGATCGGGACGCGTTTCACGGGAGTAGCCGCAGGCGTCTGTGCGCCCTGTGCAAAGCTGGTCGTGGCCAGAGGCGCCGCAGCCATGGTTGTCAGAAAGTCTCGTCTTTTCATGCCCCGCACTATACTGGCGTCCATTCGTCTTTGGCTACTGTAGAATCTCGCGGTATTTCACAAACAGAAAGGCACGCGATGGCATCGATATTGATCACTGGAACAAGCAAAGGCATCGGCCTTGCGACCGCGCTGGTACTTGCCCGCGCCGGGCACAAAGTCTATGCAGGGATGAGGAATCCGGATCGCTTCCCGGAGCTTGCCCGCACAGCAGCGAAGGAAAATCTGCCGATTCACGTGTTCACGATGGATGTGGATTCCGACGAGTCCGTCAAGCGCTCGATCGGCACGATTCAAAAAGAGCACGGTACGATCGATGCGCTCGTGAACAATGCCGGAATCGAACGTCGGGGCTCCGTCGAGGAACTCGACATCTCCGTCTTCCGCCAGGTGATGGAAACCAATTATTTCGGCGCGCTGCGAGCGATCCAGGCGGTGATGCCGCAGATGCGCGAGCGGCGCAGCGGATGCATCGTCAATATCACGTCTGTCTCGGGGCGCATCGCATGCGCTCCTTTCGCTCCGTACACGGCGTCGAAACACGCGCTCGAAGCGTTGAGCGAAGTGCTGGCTCAGGAGGGGAAGAGCTTCAACATCCGCGTTGCCATCGTCGAGCCCGGCATCATCGATACACCGATGGCCCGGGGAGTCGGCGACGATTCTCCAGGTTCTCGATATCCGCAGAATCGCCGCATGGCAGGCCTCTTCGCCGCGTCGCTGGAAACTCCGGTTCCGCCGGTCCTCGTAGGAGAAAAGATCCGGGAAATCATCGAAAGCGGCACGTGGACTTTGCGGCATCCCATCGGTCCGGATTCTCGTCCTTTTCTTGACTGGCGCGCCTCGATGACCGACGAACAATGGGTCGACTGGGCGGCCGCCGACGATGATTCCTGGTATGAAGGCATCCAGCGCGACTTCGGTTTGAACGCTCGCGGGAAAGGGGCCGGCGCATAAGCACGGCAGCCCTCTCCCCCCGGGCCCCCCGGAGAGGGCTGGAGCGAAGCGACGGGTGAGGGCAGGCACGACGAAAATGACGGCAGACCGACCCTCACCCTGGCGCCTTTTCTTGATGCTTCGCCCTGTCGGGCTCGCGCTTCGCGTCTTGATGCTTCGCCCTGTCGGGCTCGCGCTTCGGGCGCCGTCTCTCTCCCGGCGGGAGAGGGATAAGCACAAAGTCACACGCGCTGCTTCAGCACCTCGAGCCAGTTCAAGACGACATGGAGTTGAGGCCGATCATTGTTGAACGAAAGGCAGGCAAGCGTTCCGCTGTCTGAAACTGAGAAGTTTGCCGCCAGCACGTTATCGACGACGGTTACCGAATTGGCCCTCACTTCGAGATACCGATCTGCAAATTCGCTTTGCTGCCCCACCGCCGGCCGGAACTTTCATCAACTCCCCGCGTGATGCGGACCAGAACGCGATCCACTCGCCATCAGGCGAAAAGAACGGATTCTGCGCGCCTGCTGTTCCAGGAATCGCGGCGAATTCCAGATACGCCATGCGCCGCATGTAGAGCTGCGACTTCGCCGCGTACACCAGTTTCGAGCCGTCGGGCGAAATCGCGAGCAGATTGCCAACGGGAGCGCCATCGAACAGTTGATGGTCCGGCAAAACGAGAGCGAAGCGGATCACAGACGCGGCCGCGGCACGTTTCGAGCCGGAGGTTTCAAAGGTTGAAATCGTCGTAGCCACAAGTTCGACAATCGACGGGTCCAACTTCGAGGAACGGGAGGTGAACTCCGCAGTGACCTGCCGCAGCGGAGCGCGTGGTTCGGAGATCAGGATTGGAGAACGATTATGGAGCGGGCATTCTTCACCGGAGTCGATCCGACTGTGAGTCAGCCCGCTCTCCTTCTTCCAGGTAAACGCGCGCTCTCGCCGGTGAAGGTCATAACAGAGCTGAAAGCCGACGACCTCGCCAGCCGCGGAGTACCAGAGGATCAACTCCAGTTCATCATCTGCAAACCAACTGCGGGAGCCAGAATCACCTTCCTCCTGAGGAACATTGCGGACAGCTTCGAGCATGGCGCCGCATCATAGAGTCCTGACGAGCATTAAACAATCTTGATGCGGTTCGGGCGGACGATCTCTCTTGCGCGTTCCTCGTCCGCGACCGGCACAAGCAGTTCCATTTTTATGATCGGGCCCAAGAAGAAAAACAGCGATCGATAATGGAAACTGCGGACGATGGAGTCCACCCTTGCTTGCGTCAAAAGGCCCTGCAAATAGCAAGCCGCGTAAATGTTATCCAACTCGAGAAGCTGAGTCGTGCCACCTGCGTTTCGCCACCGAAATCGCCATTCAGCAACAAGGTCAATCGCGAACGCGACGAGAGGGACTACGATGACGAAGTCGGCATTTATGACGCCAAAGGCAACTGAGAAACCAGCGAGCACCGTTGTAGTCATTATGAGCCAGCGCCACGTTACCAATTGTCGTTCCGAAGGCATGACCCCCGTGGGCAGGTTGCGCTCGAACCGTCGACGACTGCTGAAAAGATAAAATGTGACGACGCTCAGACCGGCGATCAATAGACCCGCTGCAAATAACGGTATCGATGCGAAAGCCAATAAGGCGTAGGTCCACCCAATAGAGACCACTCCCTGCGGAAATGCCGGCAGTCTTACGGGAATCGATTGCGATCCCTCGACAAGCACCATCTTGGGACGGCGTACGAAGATGGCAGTAATAATGCCGAACGCCGCGATGCAAAGGACGATTTCCAGCAACCGGATGCCATTGTCGCGAGCCTGGAGAAATGCTCCAATCGGTGGGATCAGCATCATCCAGACGAAACCGTTGCCGACGCCCCAAAAAAAGATCATCCGCGCGAAGGCGGCCATCCACGCCGCGCCGATCATTAGGGCACCAGCTGACATGAGAATAAACAGCCAGCCAGGCTTCTCGACCAGCCCTTGTCGTTGCATGGCAATTGCAATTCCCGCGCCTTGCGCTGCGGCCATCACCATTCCAAGGTACTCGCCGAAATAGTTGAGTCTGGATCGCCCCGCCGTCCCGCCTTCCCGCAACCTGCGTCCTGCTGGAATCACAAGAGAAAGGATCTCCCCGATCACGAACGACACAACGAAAGGACGGATCCCCAGCGCGAAGAAACTTATCCCAGGCGGCTCGATACCAGGCAGGCGTAGATCGTACAGAAGAGCGGCGCCGAGCAGGCCGATCGTTACAAGTACGCGAACAATCGGATTCGCGAGTCGTTGCGGCTTCAATCCCCAACCACCGCCATCGCTTCAACCTCGATCATCAATTCGGGCCGGGCGAGCTGGACGATCTGCACGAGTGTGCTGGCCGGAGGATTCGGACCAAAGTATTCGGACCGGATCTCCCGCAGCGCCTGGAGTTGGGAAAGATCCGTAACAAAAGTGGTGATCTTGACCACGTTGGCGAATGTCGCTCCTGCCGCGGCGAGCGCCGCTTTGACGTTGTCCATAACCTGACGCGTCTGGGCCTTGAAATCTCCAACGCCTACCACATTCCCCGACCGGTCGAATGCGACCTGCCCGGCGATGTAGACCGTTTTCCCTCGCAGAACCTCGACGACGTGCGTGTATCCCGTCGGCGTCGATAACGCCGACGGGTTGGTGTATCGAACGTTTGGATTGTCCATGGTGTTCTCCTAGTTCAACGAAGCGCGGATGGCTTCCCGGTCCACTTCGGCGCCCTTGACGTAAATGCGTGAAATACGCTGAGTGTTCGTAATGTTGTCGAGAGGATTGGCATCGAGCACCAGGAACGTTGCCTCCTTGCCCGCAGCGAGCACGCCGATCGTGTCCAATTTCAAGTACTCGGCGGCGCGGCTCGTGGCGGAAACGATGACCTGCATCGGCGTCATACCGGCGCCGGCCATGCTTTCCAGTTCATGTTGTTCAGACATGCCGAAGAGGTGATCTTCCAATCCCGTGTCGGAGCCGAGAACGATCTTTGCATTGGCCTTCGCAAGCTTTGCAAGGCTGCGTTGAAGGATGGCGTATTGCGCGCGTGTCCTATCGACCGCCTCAGGACTCCGGTTCCCAAACGACGTCTTCATACGCGCGATCACGGGCGCAGACACCGATTCCTGCAGCAGCTTGAACAGCGGATCACCGTCGCGAAGCCAATGCGGAAGCTCGGGATAGGTATTCCATTCAGGGCTCAGGTTCGGCATTACATAGACGTTGCGCCGTACGATCGCCGCGATGAGCGCATCATCCATTTCCTTATCGCGAACGAGATGCGCGAGGCCGTCGATGCCGGCGTCAACGAGATCGACTGCGTCCGCGTGATAGAAGACGTGCGCATTCACTTTCAGTCCACGTTTGTGGCCTTCGTCGATGATCGCGCGAAACAGATTCGGCGCGAGTCTCGGTGCGCGGCCATTCCGGTCGTCAACCCAGATCTTGACGAGATGCACTTTCCGCGCGGCCAGCTCCTGCACCGCCTGTCGCGCCTCCGCCTCGGTGGTTACTTCGTATGCGATCCCGGCATACGCAGCCGCGCCCGGTCCAGCATTCGGCGCGCCGATACCGCGCCCCGCTATGCGAAGACGCGCGCCGCCAAGACGTCCGTCTTCCTGATCTGCGCGGATCTGATAAAGCAGGTCGCCTTTCTCGATACCCTGCGACTGCACGACCGCGACTCCGAAATACAACGCACGGTTCAGATCCTGCACGATCGTCTCGCGTGTGAAGTTCTCTGCGCTGTACGTCAACCCACGCTGGAATCCAGGATGCCCGTGGACATTGATCAGCGCCGGCATGATCGTCTTGCCAGTGAGATCAACTCGCAACGCCGCCCTCGGAACATTTACACTGGCCCTCGTGCCTGCACTCCGGATGATCCCGTTTTCAACCAGCAATGCCGCGTTGACTATTGGCGCAGAGCCATTGCCCGGAATGAGCCGCGCGCCTTCGTAGAGAACCAGCGAGTCCGGAGGTCTTGTTTGCAGCGCCATAAGCAATGCTGCCAGCCCTAATGTTTTGCGGATCATGGATTCCTCCCATGGCAGGTTATATACTGCACCGCCAATGGCCGCAAAGTTTCGCGCACTAACAGCCGCTTGCATAGCTCTGCTGCTCGTACCGGTGGTTGCCACCGCTCAGAAAGGACGCGACCTCGAGGGCATCTGGACGAACGGAATGCTCACGCCGCTGGAGCGGCCGCGCGATCTCGCAGACAAACCGTTTTTCACGCGGGCTGAAGCGGCCGCGTATGAGAAACAGGCACGGGACCGAAACAACGGCGATCGTCGAGATGCCAGTCCCGACGCGGATCTTGCGACGGGCTATAACGACTTCTGGTGGGATCGAGGAACAAACGTTGTCTCGACGCTTCGAACGTCACTCATCGTGGATCCACCCGATGGACGAATTCCCGCCCTCACACCCGACGCCCAAAAGCGAGCTGCCGCCCGCGCCGACGCGAGGCGCCTTCATCCTGCCGATGGCCCTGAAGACCTGTCGCTCGCGGACCGATGTATCGCGCGACCTGGACCGCCGATGCTGCCGGCCGGTTACAACAACAATCATCGGATTGTGCAGACGGCCGACTACGTCGTGATCTACAGCGAAATGATGCACGACGCCCGAATCATCCCGCTCGATGGCCGGCCTCATCTTCCCGCGAGCGTACGCCAGTGGTTTGGAGACCCGCGCGGCCGCTGGGAAGGCGATACGCTGGTTATCGAAACTGCCAACTTCACGGACAAGACCAACTTCAGAGGCGCCGGCGAAAACCTGCGCCTCACCGAACGCTTCACGCGCACCGATGCGGACACGTTGCTGTACCAATTCACGGTCGACGATCCCAAATCGTTCGAGCGGAAGTGGTCCGGCGAGATTCCGATGAAGCGCACACCTGGCCCCATCTACGAGTACGCCTGCCACGAAGGCAACTACTCGCTCGTCAATACGCTCAGCGCAGCTCGAGCCGAAGAACGGTAACGGCACTCCAATAACCTAGAAGGCGACCGGCTCGCAAAAACGGCCGAGCCGGTCACGGCCGTGCCGCATCGCCAGGACACGAAGGCGAAGGAGAGCCTGCGCAGTCAGGAAGGCATCACCGGCCGCCGTGTGACGGTCGTGAGGCTCGATGCCGAACAAGCCGCACAGCGCATCGAGAGTCCAATCGGAAATGGGCGGCAGGTTCGAGAATGCGCCGGCGCTTTGGAGGTGCTGGCCGAGGTACACCGTATCGAGCCAGCGGTTCGAAAGATTAAAACCCCAGTGCCGCTCATAGCCGGCATCGAGCGACGCGATGTCATGGCCGATGTGGTGGCCCACGATGACGCCGTCCTTGAGATATTCCAGAAACGTCTCGAGCGCCTGCTGCTCCTCGATGCCTGCGCGGCTCTCGTCACGAGTGACACCGTGCACGGTCACGGAGGCCGTGTTGCGGCTTAGCTTGAGCAATGACTCAAAGGAGTCCTCGAGCAGGATTTCGCCATCCTGCATCGCAACAGCCCCAATCGTGATGATCCGGTCGGTCACTGGATTGAGGCCGGTCGTTTCACAATCCAGGACAACAAACCGAACCTGATCGACCGGCGTGTCGTCGCTCCAGGTCGTCTCAAAACAATTTCGATATCGGGCAATGAACGCTGGTTCCATCACAGGTCCTTCAGCCAGCGCAGATCCGCCGTGAATTCGAGCAATCGCAGAATCGAACGGAATGCGCCCCGCAACAGTTGACGCTCGTAGGGACCCAGAAGCGCAGGCGGCACTTCCGAGCCTGCCGTGTTGTGGGTAATGCCGGCTCGCCCCTGTTGCCACAGGACAATGCTCAATGTTTCCGAAGCCTCCTGGAACACGGAGGCATGCTGCGGCATCCGCTCGCGAGCCATCGAGAAACGGTCGAGCGTTGAACTTCCAAAGACTCGTTTCGCTGCCATCCCAAACACGCGTCCAACGTCCACAAGCGGCCGGAGCGCTGTCTCCTCCAACCTGAAAACAGCCGTCTCCTCGCCCGTCTCGTCAACAACGGCGTTCTGAAAAAACGTGAGTGGCGGGAGAGTGGCGAGGCAATCATTGGAAACCACATGCAAAAACTCATTACTGATGGCCGGCTCCGTGCTGACCTGGACCTGCCGCCAGAGCTCCTCCGGTCCCGCAATAGCGCGCAGATCGAAAAACGGGCGCGCCTTATAGACCTCGGTACGAATCGGGTCGCTCAGCCAGCCGGCATAGCGTTCCTTCCATTCACTAACGGTCGCCGCATGGAGCACGGGATCGGGAGAGCCTGAATTCGGCAAATACCCACATTGATCGAGTTTTTCCTGCACGGCCTGAAATGCCTCGAGCCATCGGGATCGGTCCTGGCCATCCCGCGCGATCACGACGAGTTGAGGCGCAAGCTTTGTCACGGATTCGCCGCGCCCGGACGGTCCGCAGAAACACCAGCAAGCCTCGATTCCATCCGGCACCGTAATCGCAAGGACCCGCCTCAGGATGTTCTCATCCACGGCGGAAGTGAAACGAACCAGCCAGCCGGAGGCATCCGCGCTGCTCAAATAGCGTAGGACCAAAGATCGAGCGCGTTGATTGATCTGCCGTAGCGCCTGGGCATCCGGGGCATTCGAGATTTCCCTGAGGATCTCGTGGGGCCGATCGCCGAACAACTGCCCCAAATGCATGGGAGTCACGATGGCCTGTGTGCGTCCTCTCACCGTGCCGTCCGATGTGATCGCGAGAGCGCCGGCTTCCGTCGCTCCCAACGCGAGTACGCCATCTGTGACCGTCGCAGCCGGAGCAATAGTGACGGGCGGACCGTTCAATAGCGCTGCAACAGGTTCGTCCGGATTTCCAGCACCTTTTCCGATCCACTCGAGAAAGGATCGGGCCGTCAAGGTGGCGCGCGCGCGTTCCTCGGAATCGAGTACGACGATGGCTTCCGCATCCGCCGACAGCATCTGCCGGACGGCGTCACGAATACTGGCCTCGGACGCGCAGGCCACCAACTTCCCTCCCGCAACCAGCTCGTGCAGGAAAATCTCGTGGGGCTCGCGCCGTTTCTGCGCCGATCGGTCATCCGGCCGGACACCGGCGTAGGCGCGGACATATGCTCCCGCCTCGGGATACTTCTCGACGAGAGTCTCGAACTCCTCGGTTGGAAACGCGTAGACGAGAACATCGCTCGCAGATCTCACGGCATACGGATGAGATCGAACCTCGCCGAGCCCGTCGATTCCGATCAGATCTCCGGCGCCGCGAACATCCAGAAGCTTCGCTTCCGCGCCTCGTTCATCCCAAAAGAGGACGGTGCCCTGCTGAATGACCAGGACCTGCATCCGCGAACTGCCCTGCGTGACGATGAACTGATGGGGTTCGAAGAACCGCACCCGTCCCCGTTGCGCCAGTTGAAGCAGATCCGGCAGCTCCATGGCGTTGAACGGTGGATAACTTTTCAGGAAATCGGCAACCCGGTAGCTGATAGCGGCGGTATCCATTTTGTGCACGCGCTCCCTGCGCGCGCGCATTTTACCCTACGTTCGCAACCAGGAAAGCGAGGACGTCCCGATATCGCTCATAGGTTTTCGCTCCAAAAGAAAAAAACCCCGGAAAAGGGCCTCGGGTCAGAATTGTTCTATCGGGAATTTAGTCGAATCAGTAGTCTCAGCTTGAATCTGTCGTTGCGAACGCTCCGTCTCCCGGCGGGAGAGGGAGCAAACTGAGACACTCCCTGAATTTGGGACCAGAGTTGTCTATATGAAACACCAAAGTGAAAGTTCGTTATGACGGAAGAACACGAACCTAAACAGGAACGAAAAAGAAAACGAGCCACGGCCGAATCGATGGCGGCCAGCCAGCGCGATATTTCGGTCAGCGAATTCTTCGCGAAGAACCGGCATCTGCTGGGGTTCGACAACCCGCGCAAAGCGCTGCTGACCGCAGTCAAGGAAGCTGTCGACAATTCGCTCGACGCCTGCGAAGAAGCCGGGATCGTTCCCGAACTCTGGGTCCACATCGAAACGACCGCGCCGAATCGCTTCAAAGTCGGCGTGCAGGATAACGGGCCGGGTATCGTCAGGAAGCAGATCCCGCTGATTTTCGGCAAACTCCTCTACGGTTCGAAATTCCACCGCCTGAGGATGAGCCGCGGCCAGCAAGGCATCGGCATCAGCGCCGCAGGCATGTACGGGATGCTCACAACCGGCAAGCCGGTGAAGATCGTTTCGAAGATTTCGCCCAGGAAACCTGCCCACTACTTCGAGATTCAAATCGACACGAAGCGGAATCAGCCGGAAATCATCAACGGCAAGGGTGAAGGCGAGGACATTCCGGCCGGCGAAAAGGGAGCCCGGTATATCGCCGACCACGGTATTGAATGGGTGTCGGAGCTGAATAGCGGGACGCGTGTGACCATCGAACTGGAAGGCCGGTTCATGCGGGGCCGCGGCAGCGTCGATGAATATCTGGAGCAGACGGCGATCGCGAACCCTCACGTCACCATTCATTACGTCGATCCGGACGGCACACAGACGACATTTGAACGATCGACGACACAGCTTCCCCCCGAACCCCAGGAGATCAAGCCGCACCCGTACGGCATCGAACTCGGCCGGCTGGTGACGATGCTGAAAGACACACCTGCGACCACGATATCGCAGTTCCTCACCACGTCGTTCTCGCGCGTCAGTCCGAGCGTTGCCCAGAAGCTTTGCGAAGCTGGAAAGATCAGCACGCGATCGAGTCCGAAACGAATCGGCCGGCACGAAGCGGAAGCGTTGTTCCAGGCAATTCAGACGACAAAAATCAGCGCGCCTGCCACAGACTGCATTTCCCCGATCGGCGAAGCGCTCATCCTGAAAGGACTGCACCACCAGGTTCCCGGCGAGTTCTATTCGGCCGCGACACGGCCACCTGCGGTTTACCGCGGCAATCCTTTTTTGATCGAGGTCGGACTCGCGTTCGGCGGGGCGAGCCCCGCGCAGAAGGTGTCGCTCGACACTTTGACGGAGCTGTTGAGCGAAAGCGATTCCCGCTCGGTGCGGCAGTTCCTCATGACCACCTTCGACGGTATCGGCCCGACCGGCGCCGAAAAGATTCTCTCGGAGGCCAAACTCGGACCTCGACAGACGCCGGGCAAGCTCTCGAAGGAAGAAATCACACAGCTTCATGCGGCGATGAAGAACGTCAATCTCACTGAAGGTCAGACGATGCAGGTGTTGCGTTACGCAAACCGCGTGCCCCTGCTCTTTCAGTCTGCGGCGTGCGCCATCACGCAGGCGGTCATCGGAACCAACTGGCGATCCTACGGACTGACACAGTCCCGCGGTCAGCTGCCCACAGGCCCGATCACCGTCATGGTGCACATGGCCAGCGTGTGGGTGCCGTTCACGAGCGAATCGAAAGAAGCGATCGCTTCGTACCCGGAAATCATGAAAGACCTGCGCCTTGCGCTGCAGGCCGTCGGCCGCAAGCTTTCGATTTATCTGAATCGGCGGAACCGGGTGAAGCAGGAAGGAGAACGCCGCGAAATCTTCCTGCGATATCTCGGCGAGGTTGCGACGGCGGTCGCGTCGATCAAGGACTACAGTGAACGTCCGAAGAAAGATCTGTACAACCGGCTGCTGGAAGTTGCAAAGCGCAAGACATCGGAAGCCGACCTGCTGCTGGAATCGGGCAGCGCGAAGATCGAATCGGCGGCCGAAGAGTTCGGAGAGAATGTATTGATCGTGGAAGAACAAGATGGCCAGGAAAACGAACAAAGCCTCGGATAAAGTCACGCTGACCGTTAAGGACAAGAAAACGCTCGGCTCCATTCGCGGCATGGCCGACGAAGTCGTTCAGTCGGCGGAGCGTGGACGCGCGCCGCATGTGGACATTCCTTCGCGGTCCCTGTCGAACGTTCGATTCAATCAATCGAAACGCATCATCGAAATGGGCAGCGGCTCGAGCCGGCGCGAGCTTTTCAATTTGTCGCAGGCGCGAAGTTACATGCAGACGCTGCTGGTCGGATCAGGGTGCAAGCAACTGATCGAACAAGGCAAGACGACGAGCATCCGCGGTCTGTTCTACCTTTTGAAACATACGATCGAAGGCACGCGCGAAGAAACGTTCGACACGCAGAGCGAATGCGATCCGGTCATCGAAGACGTCGAGGTAGCGCTCGATGCCATGCGTGAAGAGCTTCACCTGTACGCGAAGAATGCAGGCGCAATGGTAGGCCCGATCACGCTGGTCGACAGCGGCGACGAGATCGATTGCGCGCGGATGGGTTCGGGCGGCTACAGCATTCCGTCAATCGTCGAGCCCGAGATCGTGCAGTTCAAAAAGAACACGGCGAAGTTCATCCTCCACGTCGAAAAGGACACCGTGTGGCGCCGGTTCAACGAAGACAAATTCTGGAAGCAACACAACTGCATCCTGACGCACGGCGGCGGCCAGCCACCGCGCGGCGTGCGACGCATGCTGCACCGGTTGCACCACGAATTGAACCTGCCCGTGTACTGTCTTCTCGACAACGATCCGTGGGGATACTACATCTACAGTGTCATCAAGCAGGGATCGATCAACCTCGCCTACGAGTCACGCCGGATGGCGATTCCGCACGCACGATTCCTCGGCCTGCGGAGCAACGACTATGAACGCTGCCAGCTCACCCCGAGCGTACAGATCAAGCTGAACGATCAGGACATCAAGCGAGCGCGCCAGATCGCAAGTTATCCGTGGTTTGCGAACAAGAAGCCGTGGCAGAAGGAGATCGACCTGATGCTGAAGAACGGGTTCAAGCTGGAAGTGGAAGCCCTGATCAGCAAGGACATCAGCTATGTGACGGAGGAGTTTGTCCCCGCCCGTCTCACTGAAGGAGTGTTCCTGGATTAGCGACTCCTACCCTTCGTATTGCAACACGTTGAGGCCGGCGTTCCAGTCGGTGACGTACATCAAGCCTTCCGGCGTGACATACACATCCGCAGACTTCGCAGCCAGCGAGACATTCGGGCGCGGATCGATCAGCTTCCTGGGAATCGGGGGAACCCAGTACGCCACTTCCTTCGGCGCGAACGCATCCTTGATATCGAACACGCGAACGCCGGCGTTGTTGTAAGTGGCGAAAATCTTCTCCTCGCTTCGGTAACTTCCCGGCCGGTTCTCATGAAGGTTGTGCGGGCCGAACACACCGAGCCCGCAGAAATCCCGATCCTTTGGTGTCGGCAATGTCGCGACCGGAACCGGATTCTCAGGCGCGCGCACATCGACGATGAATGTATGAAACGTTCCCTTCGCGCACTTTTCGGCGTTAGCCTCGTCCGCGACGACGACAAGATTTCTTCCCGGCAGCGGAAGCGCCGTGTGCGTGCCGCCCGGGAAAGGCGGCGACCAGTTGATGTGCGAAATGAGGCGCGGCTTTGCGGGATCTTTCAGATCATGAATCGTGAAGCCGCCATCGCGCCAGGCTCCATAACCCCGGTCCCCGGAAGTGATCATATGGTGCAGCGCAAACCGTCGGCCGGCAGGCGCCGTCGGCACTTCCCCTGCCGCACGATTCATACCGGGCAGCCACCACCGCGACACAATTTCCGGCTTCGTGATGTTCATGAGATCGACGATGCACAGGATATGGTCCGTAAAGCCGTCGAAATGAGCGGAGACATAGGCGTAACGTCCGCCCGGCCACCATAGTCGATTGATGCCGAACCCCGCCATCTCGAGAAACGCAATCTCCTTCATCTCGGCTGGCCGGGAGATATCGTGAATACTCAGGCCTGACCGGAACTTCTTCCGATTCGTGATGCTGTCCGCAAGGTTGTTCTCAAAATACCCACGCATGTTGTCATACGACTGCATTGCGACGATGTTCGCGCCATTCGCGAGCAGCAGCATGTCTTCGGCCACCTGCAGATGATGCGTCCGCGTGAAATCGCCACCGGTGAAAAAGCCGACAGGCTTCAGGCGGCGCGGATCGGTTGCATCGAGAATCGTGACGCCGTTGCCGAACATGTGACCGACATACGCATGCCGACGGTTGACCATCACCTGAACGCTGTCCGGCCGCCCACCGATATCGCTGTAGGACAAGTGGCGAATCCCCCGGCCGACACCCTGCGGCGGAATCGACTGCGGCAGGTATGCGGCGGCCGCGACTCCGAGCAAGGCCTTCAAGTGTTCGCGACGTGTGATGACATTCATGGTGTGCGAATGTATCGCCGCCCGTTACGTTTTCGCAAGCGCGACGTCAACCTCAGCTGTAGGGGCGGTCTATGACCGCTCGCGGGCGGAGGAATGAATGCTTCGACGTTATTGCACACTGCTCTGTTTCCTTTGTTTCCTTTTGATGCCTGCGCCGGCAACCGCGCAGGATGCCGCCCATCTCCGGCTGCGCGAACAGTTGGATAGCCCCTACGCCACCCTTTTCGATTTAGAGGCGCCGAGATTCGAATACTCCCAAAAGGAAGCGAGCAGCCTGCGGTCGACCCTCGAACAGGACCGCAAACAACGCATCCGCGCGTGCGAAAGCGAGGAAAAGACGATTAAGGGACGACTGCAGTCGGCCCGCGACGGGCTGAAACAGCTCAATGCATCCGCCTCGAGTGACACGGCCACCATGGCGACAGGCCGGCGCAGTCTTCATAGCGAGATTGCCGCACTGGAACAGGTCCTTCGCGATAAACAGCGCGAATGCCGGCAGGTCCTCCCATCGAACTTCGAGATCAGAATCGCCAAGGCCCACCTGCTCGCGCGATGGCCTCAAGAGCGGGTAGAAGTCGAGCGGGCGATCGAGGCCGGACAGGCGCGTTCCAGGAAACATGGCGACATCGAAGACATTGGGTATCGGAAACTGGCCGAAAACCTGCAGAAGGACATTGCAGTCGGCGAGCAAGCCCTCCGCCAGATGCAATCGAACGGGTTGATGTCCCTACAACTTCAGGACGAGTCCGTTCAACAGTACGTACAGAGTCTGGCTGGACGAATCGCAAGTAACTCCGACCTGAGCGTGCCGGTCCGCGTCACGGTCCTCGACAGTAACGACATCAATGCCATCGGCCTGCCTGGAGGTTTCCTGCTTGTCACCTCCGGTCTTCTGCGCTCTTGCGAGAACGAATCGGAACTGGCCGGAGTTCTCTCGCAACAGATCGCGCATATGGCCGCGCGTCACGCAACTCGAACCTCGAAGCGTTCGATACTCGCAAAAATATTCGTGCCCGCCGCGCAGATTGCGACAGGAGTTTTCACGGGCGGAATCTCGAACGCAGGCGCGTATTACGGAATGAATTACGGTTTCGAGGGACTGAATGTTGTGATGAACCGCGCACTCGCAGGCTCGAATGCAAAAGCGACGAAGGAAGCCGATCAGCTCGGCATTCAATACGCATGGAAAGCGGGCTTCGACCCGAAAGGTCACGTCCGGTTCGTTGATTCTTTGGCTAAGGGAACGGACTACTCCGCCAACAATACGTACATCCTTACCGATCCACCGCTCGGCGAACGCCTGCTGGAGGCATTTGCAGAAATCCGGTATCTGCCGCAGCGAGAAGACGCGACGATCGATTCACCGGAGTTCGTCAAGGCGAAGCAGCGCCTGCAGAGCCGCCAGTAAGGGGTCGGACGCTTGTCTTATCAGCTTGATGCGTCCGACTCCGAATTAATAGGTCAATAGGGCTACGACATTATTTTTCCTGTATTGTGACTACCATGTCCAATACCAATAAGGTGTTTCTTGCCGCGGTTTTACTTCGTGTTTTTTACGCGGCAGCCGGAACGCTTTTGGGGAGAGACTTGCCGGGCGCGGGTTTGGTCAGCCTCTTCTTAATCGTCGCTGCGATTATTTTTCTGATTGTCTCGGTCCCAAAACTGGTGCGCCGGCTCCTTTGGCGAGTGCGGCACAGGCTGCTGGTTACATGGGTCTTCGTCGGCGTGGTCCCGATCGTTCTAATCTCCGCACTCGCGGCGCAAGGCCTTTACATCCTGATGGGGCAGTTCGTCGGCTATATGACGACGACGGAAATCAGCCGCCGCGCCGACCTGCTTCGAGGTTCAGCACAAACGCTTGCATGGAACCTGGACCATCGCGCGCCGTCGGTCAGCCCTGAAACGATCGCAAGAACATTTATGACGGAGACCTCGGCTGCGCAACGTTCTCGAATCGGTGTCATCGCGCGGGCCGGCAGAGATGTTGCAGTGATTTCGGATGACATCCTCGAGATACCGAAATGGTCCACACCGGCTTCAAGCGGCCTCGTGCGAGGCAGGGACCGGAATTATCTCGCCGCTCACGTCACCGTCAACGATGCGAAGGAACCGGTGGAGGTGTTTCTGTACGAAGTCGTTGCCGAGGACTTCTTCAAGGGCCTTCTTCCGGACGTCGCGGGCGTGAGGCTCGTCGCCGCCAGGGCGACAGCGACAGCAGCCGGAGTCGACATTCGACGAACCGACGAACCGCGTAAAGGTCGTGTTTCGGTCAACACCGGTGGAGAAGACCCGAATCCAAGTATCGACGCGACGCCGCCTGCCGGTCGCCGCTCATGGTGGGACGTTGCAATCAACTGGCTGGTAGTGGTCCCTGCAACAGATCTGACGAAAGGCACAAATGAACAGCTCATCGCAGCTGTCGCAACGCGCCCTTCGCTCGTCGTGAAAAAGCTGTTCAGCAACCTCGGCGATCTCGCCGTCCTTCCTTTCCTGCTGGTTGTGATTACGGCCTGTACGTTGCTCGTCGTTGAAGTCATTTCGATACTTTTCGGCGCGAAACTCACCAGGTCCATCACGCGCGCGGTGGCGGATCTCTACGAGGGTACGAAGAAGGTGCAGTCGGGAGACTTTTCGCATCGTATTCCGGTTCGAAAGACCAAAGACCAGCTGAGCGAACTCGCCGGCTCGTTCAACATCATGACCGAGCGCATTGAAAACCTGATCACCGAAGTAAAGGAGAAGCAGCGCCTCGAAAATGAATTGCAGATTGCGAGGGACGTTCAGTCGCAGTTATTTCCAAAGGAACTGCCGCACCTGAAGACACTCGAATTGTGGGGCGGCTGCCAGCCGGCCCGGATGGTCAGCGGCGATTACTACGATGTCGTCCCTCTTGGGCTCGATCGCGCCGCCCTCGCAATCGGCGACATTTCCGGAAAGGGCATTTCTGCGGCGTTGCTGATGGCGCACGTTCAATCGGCACTGCGCTCGCAGCTGATGCGGCGCGGCCCCAATGGCGACGGTCTCCTGACGATTACGCCAGCGTCGATTCTTTCGATCCTGAACGATCATCTGTATACGAGCAGCTCGCCCGAAAAATATGCGACGTTCTTCCTCGGACTCTACGCCGACGAAAATGCCCTCCTCACGTATACGAACGCCGGACATCTGGCTCCGATGCTGGTCCGCAGCGGCAAAGTGCAGCGGCTGCGAGGCGAAGGGTTTCCCGTCGGGCTGTTTCCGGGAGTCCAATACGAGCAGCAAAGCCTCCGCCTGGAACCCGGCGACCTCCTGGTCGCGTTTACGGACGGAGTCACCGAAGCGCCCAACGTCAGCGGCGAGGAGTATGGCGACCAGCGTCTCACCGATTTGCTGGTCCGCTGCAGCGAACAATCGCTCGATCGCGTTGCCGGCGAGATCACCGACTCGCTAGCGGAATGGTCAAAGGATAGAGAGCGGCATGACGATACGACGCTTCTCCTGGCGAGACGGGTATAGGGCTCTTCCACTTGAGAGTTGTGAGTTGACTGTTGTCCGTTGACTGTTGGACTTGTTGCGATCGCTAAATTGTTCGATGGGGTCATTTCGCCATCTGGTCAACGCAACAAGTGAAACAGTCAACGGACTGGAGTGAACCCCAAAAATGAGACAGGGAAATCTGAGAAAATGACAAGAGCCTCGAGAAGAAAAGGGGTTCATGAAGAAGACGAAGGATGGACGAAGAAGATTCAGCCGGGAGT
>Ga0137465_1000405_pt1 | contig 18892 bp, 25 predicted proteins | sample EasRivERMGT828_2_FD_104906 | JGI IMG/M metagenome (GOLD analysis project Ga0137465, IMG submission 104906) | Soil microbial communities from meander-bound floodplain in the East River, Colorado, USA - East River MetaG ERMGT828_2 | ecosystem: Environmental > Terrestrial > Soil > Floodplain ... | reverse complement strand
GGGGCGGTGAACCTGACGAGCTGTATATCGCCCACCACGGGTCCCCGATTGCACGCGTACGGCACACGTTCAAGCGGAAGGGGACGACGCTCGGCATGCCTGAACTGACACCGTATGCACTGCGCCACAAGATGGCGACAGAACTGCGGGCGCGCGGTGTGAGCCGGGAGGAACTCGCCTATCAGATGGGCCACAAGCTGACCGACCTGAGAACCACAGACCGCTATACAAAGTTCGATAAGCGATACTTGGCCACGGCCATGGCTACTATCGAGCTATATGTTCGCGACCTGAATAAACTCACCAAGCGCGATCTGCTTCAGCCGGATACTCTCAAGATACTCCCAACTCGGGTCCCGGCCTCGATGCTGAAAAAGCGTGAAATCCCTTTAGAAAGAATGGTGGGCGCGACAAGGATCGAACTTGTGACCCCTACGATGTCAAGGCAGGGGCTTCGTCGCCGATCTCAGGCGGTTCCTGGGTTTCTGCTCCGCACCGCCGCGTGAACGCACCCCGAACGGGACCTGAACAGCCGAGAACGTAGTCCCAAGGTTTTCCCAAGGTTGCGGCCCGGCGCCGAAGTCCTACATTCCGCCAATGGGTGACAAGTCGAAGGTGATCGAGCGGCATGCGCGCCTGGCGGAGATGGCCAGCCGCCCGCCGTCGGCGGCGACGATCGCGCCGGCGCGCTGCAGCTTCTGTTCGAAGCGGCGGGACGAAGTCGCAGCACTGTTCGAAGGCCCGCGCGCGTTCATCTGCGACGAGTGCGTGAGCCTCTTCGGCGACGAACTGGCCAGGCGCAACTGATGCCGAAGCACCGGCTTGATAAGGGAATTATATACTTGAGTCCCTTCATGCCGCTCTCCCCTGGATTTTCGGCTTGAAGGTCGCTGCGATGTACCGGCTCAGCGGCAGCGGGATTTTCGCGATCATTGCAGAGGCGAATTTCCGACCCGATGATTTCGAGCCGTGACGCCGTTGAAGCGAGCAGTCATCGCCAGCACCGAACCAATCGTTCCCGTTCTTGATCGCAGTCGCAGCGGCGCGCCGCTCGTCCAGCGCCTTGTCGAACCATGCCGCGCCAGAACCGCGCTGCTTCACGCCCTCAAGAGCTTGGTTGCCAGCGATCCGGGTGAAGTCTTGGCCCCGTTTTGTCTGGTCACTCCAGTCAAAGCGCCTGATATCGGCGAAGAATGTCAGCCGGTTCTTGCGGAACCGCACGCGCATGCGCGTGTTCGACATGCGCATGTAGCGCGCGCCGAGGGTCGACAGCGCTTCGCTCGTTTGCTTCTTCGCCATTTCAATCAGTTCCCAGAAAGCGATCGACGATCGAGCCGCTGCCGGCGCCGGCAACGGCCGCGGCAAAAAGCGCACCGAGACCGATCTTCCACACGAGGGACTTCACTTTGTTGATGACCTCCTCGTGGTCCTTGATCTGCGCCTCGGCCATCAACATGCGGTTCTTGAGCCCCTCCTTGCCGTCGAGGTCGGCTTCGAAGCCCTGGTGCTTCGTGTGGAACCCGACGAGCGTTGTCCGCATCTCGGCGAAGACGGATTTCATATCGGCGAAGCTCTCGCGGATGCGCAGGAGATCCTCGCGCATCTCCTTGCGGTCTTCCTGCCCGCGCTCGAGCGCCTCGATGATCCGGCCGAGCTGCTGCTCGTTCGACTCACGCGCCATCACCGCGTCCAGCCGCAGAAGCGGACGCCGTGCGCGATCAGCGTCTCGCGCTTGTCGATCTCGGCATCGTGGATGTCCTCGTCGCGCTCGAGCGTCACCGTGAGCCCGTGGATCTCCTCGCCTGAATCGGTTGCCGGCGCCGGCAGCCGCGGCAGCCGTTCGGGCGCCGACAGCGCCTCGGCCGAGGGCTGCGCGCAATCGGAAAGCGCGAGGACGGGCGGCGGCTTCTTCGCGCAGGCCGATAAACCCGCAACGCAGACGACGACAACAAACGCGATGAAGATGAGCCGGAGGATCATGGGCCGCGCCCCTGGTTGACGAAGTCGTGCAGGCGATCGAGTGCCGCCTTATCGAGGACGCATGCCGGCGTCTGCGACGGCGTCACGATGACGGGCAGCGGATCGTCGACCGACACGCGGACGGGCGGCTTGGGCTTCGCGAGGTCGGCGGTGATCGTTTTGAGTTCACCGATGCGCTTGTCGAAGCTCTCATCGCGCTTCTGGTCGCGTTCGAGCAGCGCCGCCGTGTCGGCCGCCGCGGATTTTTGGCCTTCTTCGCGGCCGTCCTCACGCGCCTTCAGGACCGCCGCGTTCGCTTCGCCCTGCTGCGCCTGGCACTCGGCGAGCTGCCCGCGCAGGCCTGGGCCGAAGAACGGAAAGCCGTCGATGCGGACGGTCTGAAAGACGAGCGCAGCCCCGAGCACGATCACGAGCGCGCTCGCGATCGGCGCGAAGAGCTTCGATGCAACCCAGCCTGCGATCATGGTTCTTCCTTCTGGCGGCTGCTCATCCACAAGCCGCCCCCGGTCGTGAGCAGAAGCGCGCCGCCGCCGGCCGCGATCGCGGCGAGCCCGGTGGCAAAGCTGACGGGCTCGAATTTGCTCGCGTTGTAGATCGCGAGCCCGAGGAAGACGAAGACGCCGACGCCCACCTGGCTCGCGAACACGAGGAACGCGATGCGGAGCGGGTCGAGGACGGTGTCGTTTTTGTCCTCGGTGATGATCGATCGGAGCTGCATCACCAGCCCAACCAACCCAGCGCCCGCAGGCCTGCGCCGATGACGAGCAGCACGAGCAGTGCCGGCGCGCCGTAACGGATGGGCTTCGGCAACTTCTTCAGCTTGTCGATCATGCGATAGCTCCTTCGCTGGATTTTCAGATGGCCAGTCCAATGATGAAGAACGCTGTTGCGGCGATGGTCACCGACGTGAGCGGATAGAACGCAATCGCGCGACGACAGCGCCCCCACTTCCGGTCGAATTTGAACCGCAGACGGTTGCCGTCCATCGTGTAGTCGCCGCGCATCGCCCCATCACGCGATCAATCCTTCGCTGGGTTGACTGAGAAAGATTGTCTTCGCTGCGATCGTCAGGCGTTGCCGATCGGCAAGCCCGTTCACGCCGCCGTTGATGCGTCGGGTGACGCCCTCGACGTCGTCGAGATCGGCCGACTCGCTGCAATTGCGCGAGCGCCAGAACCACAAGGCGACGCGCACGGCGATCTCCGGCTGCGCGGCCTGGCCGGGATCGCCGACGAATTCGAGGCCGAGCGCCACGCCGGCATCGCGGTAATTGTCGCGGCCGGTGAGCTGGATCAGCCCGCGCCCGCGATAGCGCCAGCCGTCACCCGACGCCTCATCGCCGTTGCCGATCCTGTTGGCATAGACGGCGCATCCCAGCTTTTCCGGATTGTGCGCAAGCTCCTTGCAGCGCGAGACGATCGACGGCCGGCTCTTCCACACCTCGGCGATCCGCTCGGCCGAGTAGTTGAGATTCTCGGTCATCCGCTTGAGTCCGCCGCTCTCGTGCGCGATCTGCGCCACGAAATGCGCGCGGCGCAGCAGCGTGTCGACGCCGAACTTCGGACACTCGGCCTCGAGGGCGGTCGCAATGCGCGGCAGCACGTCGTTCTCCGGTTGCGGGCAGAGCGCCCGCAACCGCGCGGTGGTAAAAATCATCGGGGCTTTTTCCAGTTGAGCAGACGCAGGACCGATCGCGGGCGCCAGTCGCCGATGTATGAAGCGAACAGGGCGTAGATCAGCGCCACGACGCCGAGCGCGAGTAGAATGTGCGCCCAAATCCACAGCTCGAGGAGAAAGCGCATTACGGCGCCCTTTGAATGCCGAGGATCTGCCAGACGGAGATCGGCACGTCCCAGCGCCGCTTCTGTCCGTCGGACAGCTCGAAGAAAAAGCTGATGACGTAGTTGGCGCCGGCGACGCCTCCGCTGAACAGGCGCTGCCGCATGTCATCGTGGGCGGTCACGTCACCGGTCACGCGGGCGGGCGCGCCCGCGTCGGCGACCGCGCTCGAAGGATGCTGCATGCAGGTGATCGTGCAGCCCGCGATCGTCGGTCGCGCGCCGGCAACCCGCTCGATCGCGTCGAGCCAACCCCCGATATCGAGGCCCAAGAGTACCTCATCGGCCGGCGTGATGTCGTCGAACGGCTTCACGGTCATTCGTCACCCCTTCGCGACGAGGCCGACGCCAGCCGCTCTCCTCGCGTGGAGCACGCTCGCGGTCGCCTCGCTTGATTGTCTCGGCGCGGCGCTCAAGGAGCGCCGCTGCTCGGGATAGGCCTGCGGTCCATCACCGGCAAAAGCAGCGGCGCTTGCATCGATCGCGGTCGCCGCCTCGAGCACGCCCGCGAGATAGATGACGTTTGAGCTCGGCAGGTCGCTCGCCGCCGCCGCTTCGGTCACGCCGGCGACGAGTTCGGCCGCGCCCGAGGGACCATCGGCTGCCGCAGCGGGCTCGAGCACGTCCGCGAGATAGATGACGTTTGAGCTCGGCAGGTCGCTCGCGGAAGCCGACTCGGCAACCTCGGCGGAGAGCAGGGCGAGCGCGGCGGCGCTTTCGGAGGCGCTCGCCGCCTCGGCGATATCGACATCGTAGGTCGTACCGCCGCCACCGGCCAACGCGCTCGAGGAGCTGTCGTCGGCGCTTGCAGCCTCGGCGGCGGCGGCGAGGAGGACGGCCGTGCTGGCACCGGCATCGCCGGCGCTCGCGGATTCGACGGCAGCGGCGGCGAGCGACGCCGTCGACGCTTGATCATCGGACGCGACCGCGCTCTCGGGTGCGTCCGCGTTCAGGATCGCGGACGAGGATGACGCCTCGGCCGCGCTCGCCGCTTCCGACCCGGCGGCCACGAGATCGGCCAAACTGGACGTCGCGTCGGACGCGGTAGCGGCTTCCGTTACGCTACCGACGAAGTCGGCGGCGGCGTCCTGACTGTCGGAGGCGTTCACGCTCTCCGACAGCGCGACATCGAATGCAAGGCCCCCGGTCGACGCATCGGACGCGCTCGCCGCCTCGGCGATATCGGCCGGGAGAACCGCCGCGCTGCTTGGCGCATCGGCTGCGCTCCCAGCCTCGGTCGCATCGGCGACAAGCGTTGCCGATGACGACGCGGTCTCGCCGGCGCTTCCCGATTCAGTGACGTCGGCACCGAGGACGGCGCTGTTGCTCTGATCGGCCGCCGCGCTCGCGGATTCCGTGACGGAGACGTCGTAGGCCTTGTCGACCGTGATACGGAGCGTGACGGTGTACGTCGTGATCGCCGCGCCGTTCAGATAGACGCGGAAATCGAGCGTGTCGTTCTTCGCGAGATCCGCGGCGACGAGCGTGACCGCCTGCAGCAGCTCGGTGTGATTATTGGCCGTGAGCTGGAAGTCGGTGACGTCGCTCTCGCCGATCTCGCCGGCGATGAACGATCCGCTGCCGGCGGAGAGGCGCTGCGTGGTCGCGTTGCCCGCCGTCAGGTTCGAGCTGTTGAACGATTTGACGTTCGAGCTCGCGCCCGCGATCGCGGTGTAGGCCCCGCCGTTCTTCGAGTAGCGCAGGACGTAATCGTCCGTGCTCACGCCCGAGGCCGAGCCCGAGCCGGATTCCTGCAAACCCGTGCGGACGAGGATGTTCTGGTCCGCCACGCAATTGCGCGTGATGTTCGTGTTCTCTGCCGCTATCGCGGCCGAGCCCGACTCGGTGCCGTCCTCGTAGAAGCGCTGAGCCCGCTGCGTGACGGCAAACGTGTTCGTCATCGGTCAGACCCTTTGAGGCGCTTCGCCTACGAGGCGGGCAGTCTTCGGCGGAAGGTCCGGATCGTCGAATGCCGCCAGCGCAAACAGCCGGCGGTAGTTCTCGTCCGTCGTATTGCGCCCGGCGACGAGCTTTCGCCACCCGGGACGATCGAGATAGTCGTCGCGGCCGAAAACGTCGGCGCCGTACCAGCGAGACTCCGACGGCTCCCAATAATAGAAGTCCTTCATGTGCAGGATGTGGCGCCCGCACTCTCGATCTTCCTGCGCGATGACGACGACGCCGCGGCCCGGCGCATTCTCGATGCCGCCGTCCGAATCGGCATAGGTCGAGCCGTCGGCGTAGTAGATTTTCCAGCGCAAGTCACAGGCTCGCGGTGTAGCTCACATTCACCGTGTCGCCGTTGATGACCGCGCGATCGCCGCCGGAGAAGAGCCCCGCCGAATACAGCGTGCCGTTCGTGTCGTCTTTCGTGTTCACGGCGGCCGAGCCGTAGACAAGGAAGCAGCCCTTGATCGTGCCGGTGCCCGTGATCGCGAACGAGAGCGCGGAAGAGAGCGCCTTCGACCCGCCCGAGGCCGCGCTCCACGCCGCCGTCTTGCGGTTGCCGGTATAGGTCGGCGCATTTGCGCCGCCGGCTTCAAGCCAACCCGAGTGCGAGGCCATTGTGTCCGCCGCCGCGACTGCGGAGAAGCTCGTCGAGCTGATGAGACCCAAAAACGGCCCCGTGACGGTGTAGCTCGCCCCGGCGAGATAGGTGTCGAGAGCCAGGTTCTTGCCTACCGTCGCCACGACGTTCTCGATCGTGTCGCGCCATTTGAGCTTGCCATCCGCACCAATGCATTCGACGACATATTTGCCTTCCGCGCGTGCGGCTTCGGCGTGGTTCTGCATGTGAGAGCCCCTTTTTGAAAAAGCGTTACCGATGAAAGAAAAATTTCGGTCGGCGCGGCCGGGGACGGCCCGGGCGCTCAGTCCGGCGTGGTGCCGATCAGGACGAGGTGCACTTGCCCCTTGGCGGGAATCTCGCGCCAGCGGACGACGGTGCCGGTGAAGCCGTTCTGGAGCCCGTATTTGGGATAGGTGACGATCCGCGCGACCTGGCCCATCTCGACCTGGTTCCGATAGCGGTTGATGATCACGTAGAAGCCCTTGAGCCGCCCCTCGAGCCAGCGCTGGATCTGCAGCGCGCGCGCGAAGGCGTCGACCGGATAACGATAGAGGCTCGGCAGCCGATACGTCCGCACCGGCAGTTGCCGTTCCTCGATGACCGCCGACTCGACGCGCGCCTTCGTCCCCTGGCCGGCGAGCTTCTCGCGCTCGGCGTCCGTGACGGAGCCAGCAATGTCTGTCAGCGGCGTCCAATTGAACCCCGCGGCGAGTTCGACCGCCTGCGGGGTTGGGATGATCGACGCCGGCAACGCGATCGGCTCGCAGTAGATGATGTCGAACTCCTCGATCAGAAGCTGCGCGCCCTGATGCACCGTCATCGGGAACGCGATGTTGTCCTCGACCGCGAGGCCGACGGGAACGAGCGCCGGCGGCCTGTACCGGCACCAAACCTCGGCGCCAAGCTGCGTCGTCACGATCTCCGTCGTGCCCGGCGTCTTCTCGGCCCAGACTTCAACGCCGATCTGAGTAACAACGATCAGCGGCGGGTTCGCTGCGACCCAGGCCTCCGCGCCGAACTGCGTGGACACGAGCTGCGGCGGATTCGCTGCGACCCAGGCCTCCGCGCCGATTTGAGACGACCAGATGTCGGTCACGTCGCGGCCTTACGCCTGAACCTTGGGACCGATTTTGAGCGCGTTGAACCCGGTCGGCGTCCATGCCGCGCTCGTATTCGGGTCGGTCGGAAGAAATGTGTTGAATTGACCAAAGGTCGTGGCGGGGAGGTGGTCGGCGCTCTCGAACGGGGTCCCGCCCGAATCGCCAGCTATACGCATCGTTTTTGCCGCGGCGTCACTCTTCGCGTTGAACGATCGGAGATTGATCCCCTGAATGGCACTGGGCGTGTAGGGCAGGGCCTCCACGGTCATTTCGTCCTTGTGGCCCACAACTCCGTCGAACGCGTAGGTTGTTGCGCCATCCGGGCCTCGATCGTTCATGACGCCGGCGTTTGTCGCCGTCAGCGTGACGTTGATCGCGACGTTGTTGCTCGTGGCCGTAGTGAGGTCCGACAGATCTGCGGGGAAGCCTGCGGCATATGTGGTTCCGGCGTAGCTAAATCCACCCGATGGTCCTCTGGCGATCGACGCGGTGGCATCCGTAAGCACCGCAAACATATAGACCCGGCCTTTGACGACATGGACGGTTGACGGAAAGGTGACCGTCTGATTTCCGTTCGGGGTATTGTTCGACACGTTCGAGACCGCAATCAGCCTGCCGGGCTCCGCCTCTGCCACGAACGTGCTCTTGTCGCCGTCCGCCTCATAGAGCGCGATCTTGAGATTGCCCGTATGGTCCGCATTCATGTCGATCGTGACAGACGAGAACGACCCCCCCTGCGTCGCTGAAAACGGCTGATTCACGTAAACGATATTGGCTAACGCCGAGTGCGTGTTCGACGCGTTGTTGCTCCCGAAAAACAAGCTGCCCGCGGTCTGTCGCGAGAACTGCACCGATGAATCGAGTGCCACCATGCGCTGGATCGCACGGAGATCGCCCGGGAACCAATCGTTCGGCACGGCACCGCTGTTGTCCCAATGCGCAAAGTCGTCGAAGAACTGAGCGAAGCCGGTGCCCGACGAATGACCGAGCGCGACCGCGTTCGCGTAATTGTTGGCCGTGCCGCCGCGCGTGTTCAGGCCGGTCGCCGCAAAACTGTCCGACAATGCACCGTTCTTCCTGACATGCCATTCGCCGGCCGAATCGTGGATGACAACCTCGTGCTGCCAGCCATCGTAGAAATTGGCGAGGAACGCGGCGTTGAACGTCGCCAGCACCGAGCCCGTCGGGCCGCCGCTGGTCAGCACGATCGAGCCGTCGCCGCGGTACACGATCGAGCACTGTGCCGTCGCGCCGTCGCGAAACTGGATGTACTTGCCGAGCCCGGCCGCGCCCAGCGCCGTGGTCTGGAGAAACCCGACATTGGAGAACAACGTGCCCTGGTTCGAAAGCCCGGTCCTGACCAGACACGTCGCGTTCGTTGTGCCCCCCATCGCTCGGCCGTCCGCAAACCGCGTCGTGGTGGAAAGAGTCCAGTTGGCCGAGCTGTCCCATGCGCCGCCGCCGGCAGCGCCAGCCGCGGCATCGGCGATCACCGAATAGAAATCGAAGCTGTCGCGGAAGCGCTCGGCCATTTTTCTGTCTCCTAGACCCTGCCGCGCAGCTGACGATAGAGGCGCCGCGCGTCACCTTCGGTGCGCCGGAGCTTGCCGCCCAGCGCGGGCGCGACGCCGAGCCCTTCCGGCCGGCGCGCGATCTGCCAGCGTTCCTTGTTCTTGCCGGCCACGATGTGGAGCTGCAGCACGGCGCCCTCGCGCAGCACCCCGTTCAGCCTCGCGAGCTCACCCGCGTCGAGCTTCGCGAACTCGGCGATGATGGTGAGCGAATATTGGGTCAGCGCCTCGTCCGCGCCGCCTATCTCCGCCATCAGCTTCGGATAGACGACGTCCGAATCGATCTCGATCACGCCGTCGTCGCGCAGCAGATAACCGTCGGCGAGAACCTTCATTGCGACCTCCCGAAGCCCGCCGCGGAGATCAGCGCGCTCAGATCGTTGCCGTCCGTCGTCGCGACGAAATCGTGGTGTGTGACCGGCCTGCGCTGCGCGTCCGACGCGCTGAACTGGCAATAGATGACGGCCTTCACGAGATCGTTGTTCGTGGCGCCGCCGGCGAGCGCGAAGGTCTGATCGGCGAGGTCGCCATCGACGCGGTTGTTGACGTCGTCGACGGTGATCGTGATGGGGATCGCGGTCTTGCGCGCGTAGTTCGTGAAGTTCGCTTCGGTGTTGCCGCCGGCGAGGAGTGCTGCAAGATCGTCATGGTCGACCAGCGAACCCTCGGCCTGCGCGACCTTGAGCAGAGCGAGCCCCGCGCTCGAGGGCGCATCGAGAAACCACTGCACCCACCGGCCCTTGGCGATGGTGAAGAACTGGTCCATGTCGCGCCTTTGCTAGTGATGGACGTCGATCGCAGAGACGCGCAGCGTGCCGTTGCGGCCTCCGGAGAGCCAAACGCCCGAATGCGCGAGAACCTCCTCGATCGCGTCGACCGCGCTGATGTATTCGGCGCCGCGGCGCCAGCCCATCTCGCCGGGAAGGCGCGCATCGAGATCGCTGAAGGATATGGAGTCGATGTCGGACGGCGAGAACACGGGGCCGAGCGAAATCAGCATGCGCTCGATCACGCCCGCCGTGGTTCCGCGATACCCCCCTGCGGAATCGCCGCGCAGGTCGCAGGTGACGATGCCGTTCGGCGTAAAGCCGAGCTGGAACGCACCGGACGCCGGCCAGTCGCGCCACTCGCCGATGCCCGGCGCCGACGTCGTCTTGGTCATCGTCACGCCGCGCTCGCGCACCGCGATGTGGCCCAGGATTTGCCGCCAATTGCTTTGATAGGTCGGGAGCAGACCGTCGCCGAGATCGACCAGGCCGATATAGACCGGCGTCGAATTGAACGTGAAGCCGAGCGCGACCGGCCGGGGCACGCCGGTCAGATCCTCGGTGCCCTCGAGCCCGCCGGTGCCGGCATAGAGCGAAGCCTGCAGAGGCACGTTGAGCCGCTCGCCGAGATCCGAAAGTGTGAGCGTCATCACGTCCCGGCCCGCGCTCATTGCGGCAACGATGCCGGTGAACAGCACAGAAGCGTTGGCGAGATCGCCCCCACCGCAATCCGACGGAGTCTGCTCGGGAGCCGGCATGGTCCGGATCAGCGCCCTGCGACCCAGCGAAAGCGCCTGCGCGATCGGCGCATTGAATTCGTTGTCCGCGTTGTCGAGCTCGAGGGTCGAGATGGTGAGCGCCACGCGTCCGCCGACGCCGATGGAGTCGAGACCGGACTGCTCGATCTCGACGCGCGATTTCAGGCGCGCCTCGTAGACCGTGTTGTCGGGATAGATCATCGGCCGCTCGGCCCAGAGCTTGGTCACGACGTCGTCGAGGCCGGTGTCGTACATGTCGGCGTCGATCAACGTGGCCACCGGCGCCGGCGCATCGCCGCGCTCGAGCGGGTAGACGATCGGCAGCGTGACCGGCGTCGGCGTAAACGGGATGTTCGCGAGCGCCACATAGCCGATCGCGGCAAAGCCTTCATTCATCTGGTCAGAACTCCAACTGCACGCCGATATAGAGCGTCCACGAGGCGTAGGTGATCTGTGTCACCGCGCCGGTGCTCTTGTGTGCGACCTCGATGCCACCGGCGCCGCCGCCGATGATGACGCGAGACGTGTTGCCGTCGGCGTCGTTGCAGAGCGTGGTCAAAAAATTGCTGTTGTTGCCGGGGGTGGTCGAGAACAGCGGGATCGCGTCGCCCACCGCGTATCCGGCATCGGTCGAGACACAGACCAGGCAGGCGCGTACCAGCGCCTTTCTCGGATGCACGCCGAGGCTGTGGTTCCATGAATTGTTGAAGGAGACCGGCGTGGCCCCGCCGTTCCACGCCCAGCCGAGGCCGCTGCCGCTGGTGATGTTCGTGATGCGCACAACGCCCGCGCCCTCCGAGACGAGCTGCAGAGCGACGCCGGCCGAGCCGACGATGTTCGCGCTGCCGGGCGTGACGATGTTCGAGCCCGAGTTGATCTGCGGGTTCGAGTCCAGGACCACCTGGAACTCGGCGCCGGCCGGCGGAGAGCCGAAGCTCGTGATCGGCCCGGTGTTGCCGCTGATGTGCACGAGGCTCGAGCTGATGTTGGAGAGATCGACGGTCGACGCCGACGCGATCGTGACCTTGCCGTAATTGGCGACGCCCCCGGCATGCGTGATGCCCACGACGCGGACAACGCCCGCGCCTTCCGACGCGACCCGCATCCGCGTGCCAGCCGCGGTCTGATAGTGGCCGCCGTGCGGCATCAGGATGTTGGCGGTGTTGTTCACCACCGGGTTCGAGTCGAAGACCAGCGTGAACTCGGCGCCCGCCGGCGGCGAGCCGAAGCTCGTGACCGGCCCGGTGTTGCCGGTGATGTGCACGACATTGCCGGGGACGGTCGCCAGGTCGACGGTCGACGCGGACGCGATCGAGACCGACGCGCGCCGCACGCCGATCTTGAAGCGCCATTGCGACGCATCCACGCTGAGCACGCCCCACTCGCCGGGTGAGAGCACAAAGGTCGTCGCGCCCTCGATCGTCTCGGACGCGTTGCCGTCGAGCGTCAGGGGCTGCGTGCCGTCGTTGAAGATCGCGACCTTGAACCCGGGCGGCACGGTCGACAGCGCCTGCAACGAGACGGTGCGCGCGACCGTCCCGGTGAACTGCTTGACGTTGCCGTGCTCGACGTTCGACAGAGTGATGTTGCCGGTGAAGGCGTCGTAGAACAGCGGCTCGCCCGGATAGGTGACGTAGACCGTGTGCGTTCCGGCAGGGAGATTGACCAGCGAGTCCGCGTTCGAGCTGAAGATGACGGCGGTGCGGGTGAGCTGCTGCGTGCCGGGATCGAACGAGCCGATGCCGTGCTCGAAATAGGTCTCGCCCTTGATGATGTAGTAGACGCTCGTCGCGACCGCGAAACGTGAATCGAACGTGCGCTGGTTCGCGACCGAGCCGTTGAGCGTGATCGTGCCCGTTCCGGTCGTCGTCGACGTCTGCGTGATGAAGGCTGGATATTGATAGCCCATCAGAGTCTCTCCACCATCCGATAGGGCCGCGAAAAGACGTTGAACGCGACGCGCGTGTTTGACTCGGACGCGCCCGGCATGCGGTACGAACCCCAGATCGAGTGCTGGGCGCGATCGATCCACGTGTCGTCGGGATCGAGTATGAAGAGGAGGTCGCCCGACGCGCCGACGATGCGGTCCATCTCTTCCACTTCGGCGCGCGCCTCGGTCTTGCTGAACGCGGGGAAGTTCAACAGCCGCGTGCGCTTCACGGGCCCCCTGACGCTGAACTCGGCGCCCGTATCCGGGTTCGTATCGCGCGTCGACAGGTCGAGCTTTCCTTCCTGCATGCCGAAGGCATAGTTGCGGGCCGGGCTGAACCGGAGCCCGAGCTTCGACAGCCCGATGTCGATCGGATTGGCGCCGGTCAAATCCACGCGCCAATAGCGGGCATTGACGGGCGCACCACACCACAACACGTTCCCGTTCCACTTCGGATCGGTCACATTCGCAACAACGCCGGTGTCGAGCAGCAGCGAGCCCACGCAGGTCGGATCTGCGGTTGAGGCCCGGAACCGCGCCGTCGCCGACGCCGGCAACGACGTCGAGCCGATGAACCAGCTGTCGGCGTTCTTGGCCGAACCGAGATCGAAAACGAGGATCGCGCTGCTGGCTTCTATGCGAGCGCGCGCGCGCGGCTGCGCGTCGTTCAGGTTGGACCACGGCAAGCCGCTGGCCGGCGAGCTGCTCGTACCCGTGGGTGTGAGACCGTCGGCGAGATATTTATAGAGGAACGCGCCCTTCGCCATCGATCAGCCCACCGCTACGCGACGCGCGATCGCCTCAAACACGCCCTTCAAGCCCCGGAGCTCTTCCTTCACTCCGTTCATGGAGCTTTCGAGCGCCGCGAAGCCTTCGGAGTTGACGGCGGTGTTTGCGTTCGTCGCCTGCACGACCGGCGAAAGATCGATCTGAGAGGACGCCTGTTCGACGCCGGAGATCAGCCGCGACGCGACGTCGACGACGTCGTTGGTCAGCTCGCCATAACGCTGCGACGTGCCCAAGAACCCACGCGCGATCGGAAGAAAGCTCTGCGCCGCGGACTGGAACGCCAGGATGTCCTGCGGGTTCATCGACGACAATGCCGTGCTCTTGGCGCGGTTATAGTCGGTCAGCGCCGCAAAATATTGCTGCGACGGCGCAGCGGCCGAGCCGGGCCCGTACTGGATGCCGCCGATCAGTCCGCGCAGGCCTGCGGTCACGCCGCCCGTCACCTGGCTGATCGTCTGCTGGCGTAGCAGCTCGTTCAATTGCCGCACCTGCGTGAGATCGGCGCCGAACGCCGCCGCGGCGTCGAGCCGCGCCTGCGCGTCGCGCTGCCACAGCTCGAGCGCATATTTCAGCGGCTCCTGGATTGCGATAATCGAGAGGCGGATGTCCTGGTCGAAGCTCTTCCTCGCACCCTCGCCGAGCGCGGCGACGTCGAGCCCGAGCGATTTCGCCTGCGTGCTCGCCGCCTTGAACGAATCGACCAGCGCCTTCATGGCCTGCTCGGTCGCGGTCATCGCCGGCTTCGCCTTGGTGACAACGTCGTAGACCTGCGTCACGAAATCGACCGCGGCGTTGAACTCCTCGAGCGAGCCGTATTGGCGGCCCGCGACGCTGCGCAAAGCGGCCGAGCCGCCGGTCGAATTCTTCAGCATCGCCTGCACGGCGTCGAGCACGAGATCGGAGACGTCGCCCACCGAGCCGACGCTGACGCGCGGCCCGCCGGCGAACTGATAGCTCGACGGATCGCGCTGACCGATCCAGACGTTCGACAATTGCCTGTTGAACGTGATGCCCTGGGACTCGAAGAAATTCTGCTCGGTCGTGATGCTCTTGCCCGCCGCGGCAGCCAGGTTGAGCGTGTTCTGGTTCGGCTTGTCGCCTGAGAGGCCGTAGGTGCCGCCGCCGAACGTCGCCGTCGCGCGATAGTTCGACGGCTTGTCGGCGCCGCCGATGAGGCCAGCGATGCCGCCGATGATCGCGCCGACCGCCGTACCGATTCCCGGTAGGATCATCGAGCCGATCATCGCGCCCGACGCGGCGCCCGACAGCCCGCTCGAGATCCGCGTGTTGCCGTTCGGGTTCTGGAACGCGCCGGCGATCAGCGACGCCCCCATCAGCGCACCTCCTCCCCAGCCGACCTTGCCGGCCTGCCCGCCCCACATGCCGCCGCCGAACATGCCGTTCTGGCTGAACAGCCCGCCGCTGCCGCCGGCACCGCCCGCGCCTGTGCTCGACGCGGTGAGGTTGACCTTGATCTGCTTGCGAATCGCCTCCTCGGCCATGTCGAACAGGATCGAGGCCCACAGCGACTTCAGCTGCTGGCCGAGCCGCTTGAAGTTCAGCACGCCGGTGTCGACGAACTCGAGCCAGAAGCTCTTCAACGAATAGCGCGCATCGTCGAACGCGTTTTCCCAATACTCCTTCGTCAGCTCCTTCTGCTTTTTTATGCCCTCGTCGTAGTCGTCGCCGGATTTCTCGCGCAGCTTGTCGACGTCGCCCCAATATTTCTTGGCGCGCTCGACACTCTCCTGATAGGCGCGGTTCTCGACCTCGCGAACGTCCGCCCAGAAATCCGCGATCTCCTTCCGCTCGTCGGCGCGCAGCTTGTCGACCTCAGCCCAGGCGGCTTTGGCCCAAGCGACCGACTTCTCATAGTGATTCGCTTCGACCTCGCCGACATCGCGCCAAAATCCGGCGATGTCCTCCTTGATCTGCTTCTTCTCGGCATCGTCGGTCCAGGCCGGCCCCTTCTTGCCGATGCCAGCGATCGCAAGCGAATCCGGCCCCGCGAACGGCAATGCATTCGCAAGACCTTTCGCGGTCGTCTGCGCGTTGGCGAAATTGTCCGTGCGGCGGGGATCGTTCGGGTCGAGCGCCCAATCCCACGGGTTCGGCGGACCGTGCGTCGCGAGCCAGCCGACAAATTCGACGACCCTGACCTTCTGCTTCTTCCAGAACTCGTTCCACGCCGCGTCCGCAGCAGCGGCGCGCTTGACCAGGTTCTCGTCGATGACGAGGCCCAGCTCCTTCATGCGCTGGACGTGCGACGGGTCCGCCCAGTACTGGAGCATCGCGACGTCTACGGACTGGCCGAACAGGATCGTTGCAAGCCGCGCGCGTTCGCTCGCGTCCTTGACCGACAACAGCGCGGCGGCAACGCGCGGCAGCGCCGCGTCCGTGCCGCCGGCGAGATCGTTCGCCGTCAGCTTCAGATCCTGAAACGCCTTGCGCTGCTCGCCGGCGCCTTCGTTCGCCCGGCCGATCGTGAGCGTGAGCCGTTGCACGGCGGCATCCGCGGCAGAAATGTCGTCGCCGGCGCGCACGGCCGCCGCGCGATAGGCCTGCAGGTTCTCGATACCGACGCCGAGCGCCCGCGCCTGGCCTTCGAGCGCCGCGGTCGACTTGAAGAGATCGGTCGCGAAACTGATCACCGCGCCGGCGCTGAGCGCGGCGCCGAAGAGACCGAGCAGCTTGTTCGCGTTGGTGAGCTGCGCACTGAGCCCGCTGGTTGCGGCAGCATTTTCCTCGAGCTTCTTACGATGCGCCTCGGCCTTCTCCTTCGCCTTGTCGAAGGCGTCGGCGAACTCCGGCATCGTCGCCTTGATCTTGTCGAGCGCCGCCTTTCCCGTCTCGCCAAGCGACAGGAGCTGCTTCTCGAACTCGGCGAAGCCCTCCTGCGTGAAGCGATAGACGAGCGCGACCATGGATCAACCCTTACAGAGAGGCGGCTTCGATAAGTTCGGGGATGCGCGCGTGCCAGCGTGCAGCCAGCGCATTGACGTCCAGTCGCCGCCCGAGTTGCACCTGCGGCACGAGAATGAAGTAGACGAGCTGATCCCGCGCTCCGCCGCGGACTTTCCCTCGGAAGCGCGATCCGACCAGCAGAAAGACGCCGGGCCTTTTCGACGGCGCGAGCCTGAGATCGATGCCGGCGTGCTGCTCGAATTGCGCAGGCGTCAGCCGCTTTCCGCCCTTACCGCCGACCCACGCATCGCGCGTTGGAATCGCGAGATAGCTCTTGCCGTTGCCGGCCCGGATGACCGCGCCGGTGTTGAACGCATTGAAGATGCGCTCGGCGACCTGGCCGCGGGGATAGACCATCGCGGCGGCATTGCCACCTTTGTTCGGAAACACCTTCGAGCCGACGGCGTTGCCGAGCTGGATGCCGAGCCCCGCGCGGTGCACCTGTTGCCGCCAATCGAGCTTGAAGCCCTCGGCCGCCGCGGTGAGCCCGGCGATCGTGGCCTTGTCGATGATGGAAAGGTCGCGCTTCACCGCGCCCCGAAAATCAAGACCGACGAACCCGGCGGACAACTTCATATTCCGGTTCGTCCTCTTTTTCCTTGAGCTTCTCGGCGGCCCAGCTCAGGAGGTGAAACGCTTCCATCAAAACCGCCGGCTGCTCGGCCGCGCCGCCGCCGAACGGCAGATGCCCGGGCCCGCCCATGCCGGCGCGCCAGGCCTGCCAAAGTTCGACGACGCCCATCTCCTCGTCGCCGACGAGCGCAAACGGATGCACGAGCGTCGGCTCGACGCCCACTTCGGGGAGCGACCACTCGTCCTCGGGCGGTAAGGGCGCGTCTACTGGATGGTCGGCGACGTGTTCGAAGTCTCGCCAGCGGAGCGCGACGCCGCCGGCGATGAGGAGTTTTTTCTTTGACGACCCGAGAGCCGGATCAGCTGGTCGATCTTGAGTCCGATCGCGGAGAGGTCTTCCTCGGGGATCGCCGCAAGAGACGCGCTCGTCAGCACGCCATCGGCGCGCTGAAGCGGTTCGTCGAAGCCCTCCCACGCTGTGAGAAAAAGCCTGGCCCCTTCGGCCCCGGCGATTCCCCAGTACACCTCTTCGTCCGCCTGCATCTGAGCAAAGCGCGGGTAAGCGGCTGTCACCTGGCACTCGATGACGAACAGCTCCTGGCCCGACGTCTCGATCGCGCGCGCCTTTTCGACGAACATCTTGCTCTGCGCCTCATCATCGATGTCGACGGTCGACGCGAGCGCGCCCTGCGCGACCATCAAGGCGCGGTGCTCCTCGATCTTCCTGAGCACCGCGTCGCGCGCCTCGGCCGGCGAGTCCGCCATGATCTCGCGGACGCCGGCCGACAGCGCATTCAGCAGCGCCCCAGGACCATGCCGGCGCCCGCCGGCGGCGGCGACCGCGCGGCGGAACTTGTGCCGCTCATAAACCTCGGGCGTCTTGAACAGATAGACGCGGCGATCGTCGTCCGGCCCGCATTCGAGCCGGTGCGCGTCCTTCGGCGATGACAAAAGCATGAACCTCTCCTCCCCAGGAAAAAGCGTCGGGCGCGCTACCAGGCCGTGATGTAGGCGCCCGTATCGATGCCGGTGGCGCGGAACGGCAGGCCCTCGCCCGAATAGCCGTCGATATCGATGTCCTCGTTCCCGGTGTAGCGGATGGCCGGCAGCAGCAGCGACACGCGCTTACCGACGGCCGAGCCCCAATTGAGCCACAGCGGTCGCGACTGCGAGCTGATGAAATCGGCGACGTTGTCGCGCGTGGCGGTGTAGCTCGAGGCGAGCGCGAGACGGCCGCTCATGACCCGCGAGGTGATGTCGGCGACGTCCTTGCCGTGCGTTGCGGCCGGATCGTCGAACTGCACGACATTGTTGCCGCACTCGAAGCTGAACGTGTTCAGCTTCGCAACCGCGCCGCCGAGATAGCATTGCGCGGCCTTGAAGGCCTCGGGATCGGCGCCGGTGAAGGTCGCAGCCGACGGCTTCGCGACATCGGTCGGCGCACCGGACAGGACGCCGGTCAGCGCCCAATTGAGATCGGCGAGCTCGCCCGTCCTGAGCGCGATCTGGAGCGACATCATCGCGCCGAGAATCTTCTTGAGCGTCGACTGCGAGCCGGCCGCCGAGCCGTGATTGTAGAGATAGCTGGTCAGCGTCTCCTGGCCCTGCGTGATCGGCTTGTAGCGCGCGTTGGCGCGGATCGCGTAGACCGACGTGGCGTCCGGATTGACCGTCCAGTTCGGCGTGATCGTCGCGACCTTGGTCGTGCCGTTGTAGGCGATGACCGCGCGCGGGATCAGCGAAGGGCCGCCGGTGCCGCCGGTGAGCTCGATCGGCATACCCTTATAGGCGTCGTCGACCGCGGAGGCGCCCGCCGCGAGCGTGATCGTGCTCGCCGAGCCCGCCTGCGCCGTGCCGGTAACATCGGCAGCCGTCAGCGTCTGCTGGAACGCGCCGCCGCGGAGGATCGTGCCCCAATCGGGCGCCGTGCCGGCCGTGCCGGCGCCGGTCAGCTTTGTCGTGCCGCGCTCGCTCGCGTTGCCGCCGCCGGTAATCGGATCGGACTCGTCGATCGATTCCTGCGCGTAGTTCGACTGGAGTGTCTGTAGTTGCG
>Ga0137465_1000403_pt1 | contig 18931 bp, 21 predicted proteins | sample EasRivERMGT828_2_FD_104906 | JGI IMG/M metagenome (GOLD analysis project Ga0137465, IMG submission 104906) | Soil microbial communities from meander-bound floodplain in the East River, Colorado, USA - East River MetaG ERMGT828_2 | ecosystem: Environmental > Terrestrial > Soil > Floodplain ... | reverse complement strand
CGCCGTCGGGTGAATCGAGCCACCAGTTGGCATCGGCTTCCATGCCGAACCGGCTCCAGATACGCTCCGAGAGGTATGTCGCCAGCGGCCGCCTGACCGCGGCCCGCAGCACCTCGGCGACGATCTGCGTTTCGCCAGTGTTGTAGTTTTGTTTGGTTCCCGGCGGGGCCGCGCGCGGCAGGCGCTCCATGAGTGTGAGGGCCGATCCCGGCACCTGTGAGATCTGGGCGTCGAGCAACCGCCGCCGGTCCGACGACGGATCGCTGTAGGCTTCGTTCCAACGCACACCCGACGACATCATCAACAGGTCCTGCACTGTTGCGCCGTCATAGGCGCTGCCGATCAGCGCTGGGACGTAGCGCGTGACCGAATCGGATAGACTCCGGATATACCCCTGTTTGACCGCGGCCCCGACAAGCGTCGACGTGATCGATTTCGCGATCGACATCGACATCCAGCGCGTCCGCTCGGTATTGCCGAAGCGATAGCGCTCCAGCACGACCCGACCGTGCTTCAGAATCAGCAGCCCGGCCACCCGGTTCAGCTCGAGGTAGCGCTCGAGATCATAGCTCGCGCCACGGTCGCTGAACGTGAACGCCGGCAGGGACCGCTCCGCGGCCGGCAGGGGTAGGGGCTTGGTGGAGGCCGGCACGAGCCGCGTCGGAAACAACCGATCGATGTTGCGGAACGTGTTGACCGCCAACTCTGGCGTCAGCACGCCGTCGTAAATCTGCCGGACCGTGCCGATCGGCTCCCCCCGATGAGGATACGCGGCTGATGGGGCCTGCGCCGCGAGCAGTGCTGCGGTCAGAAGAAGGATCAGTCGAGGACCTAGCTGTTGCGGTACTTCACGTACACGGTCCGGCCTGGCGGCAGCGCGCACAGCTCTTTCATCCCGATCTTCGTGGCGATAGATCGCGCCCCTTCATTATGATCGTCGATGCACGCGATCACGCGTTCGACTTTGGCGGTATCGAACGCCCACGCCAGAATCAGCTCGCAGGCGCGCTTGGCCAGGCCCCGCCGCTGCGCTTCCGAGCGCATCACGCACAACACTTCGACGTCTTTGCCGTCGAGCGCGTGCGACTTCACGAGGCCACCCACACCCACCGCCACCGGACCCTCGACGACCGCAAACAGCCGCGATCGATCCCCCTCCTCCTCCGGCAGCTGACCCACGAATTCCCACACGTCGTCCTGCAGCTGGAGCGCGCGGAGCAAACCGGCATCCGACGCATTCAACGGGCGTAGTTCCATTCCATAAAGACTACTACAGAATCGGGGCTGCTGTCATGAGCGCTGCTCGACTTGTTCCGTCGCCAGCGTCCACCGCTCGAGCCCCGCCTCGAGATCGCGCTTGAGCGTCTCGAGCTGCGCGCCAAGCTTGCGAGCCGTCGCGGCACCGTCAGGACGCGTGTAGAGCGCAGGGTCCTCGAGCGCCGCGACGACGCGCGCGACGTCGGCTTCAAGGGTCGCGACCTCGGCTTCCGCGACCTCGAGCTCACGCTGCGCACGACGCAGCTGCTGGCGTGGGTCGCTCTTCGGGGTGGGGGGGGGCGCGACCCGCTGGCGCTCGTGCACCTGGCGCAATGCCTGCTCCTCGGCGGCGCTGACGGCGGCGGCATGAGCGCGCTCCGTGCTCACTTCCTCCCACTCGGCGAAACCGCCCGCGAACTCAGTCATGTGCCGCTCGTGCAGGATCCAAATCCGTGTGGTCAGGGCGCGCAGCAACGCCCGGTCGTGGCTGACCAGGATCACAGTGCCGTCGTATCCCTCGATCGCGTCTTCGAGCGTCTCGATCGATTCGACGTCGAGATGATTGGTCGGCTCGTCCAGGATGAGCAAGTTGGCGCGAGACAGCATCAGGATCGCGAGCGCGAGTCGCGCGCGCTCGCCGCCCGACAGCGAGTCGGCGCGGCGCAGCACCTCCTGGCCCGAAAAGCCGAAGCGACCCAGGTGCCCCTGGATCGGACCGCGCTCCCATTTCGGGCGCAGACCTTCGATCGCTTCGTAAAGTGTCTTGTCGAGCGGCACCTGCGAGAGATCTTGCCGGTAGTACCCGGTGGTGATCGAACCACCAAGCTGGAGCTCGCCGTTTGCGATCGGATGCTCGCCCAGGAGCGCGCGGAGCAGCGTGGACTTCCCCGCCCCGTTGCGGCCGATGAGACCCACCACATCGGTACGCTTCAGGGTTCCGCTGAACCGGTCCACGAGCGTGCGCGTGCCAACCGCCACGCTCACGTTCTTCGCTGTCACGACCTGATCGCCGCCCCGCTCGGCCACTTCGAGTCGCAGCGCCATCGTGCCGTCGGCGCCGATCGCGGGGCTAAGTCGTGTCAGGCGCTCGAGCCGCTTGCGCCGCCCCTTGGCCTGTTTGCTGTTCTGCCCGGCGATGTTGCGGGCGATGTAATCGCTTTCCTTCGCAATGGTCCGTTGCTGCTGCTCGAACGCCCGCTGCTGCGTCAACCGGCGCTCGGCGCGCTGCGCGACAAAGTCGGTGTAGCCAGCCGAGTAGGGTGTGGCAGTGCCGCCTTCGAGGTGCAACACATGATCCACGGTGGCGGACAGAAACGCGCGGTCATGGCTCACGAGCAGCACCGTCCGCTCGCTCGCGGCCAGGTATTGCTCCAGCCAGCGCGTCGTCTCGAGATCCAGGTGGTTCGTCGGCTCGTCCAGCAGCAGCACGTCGGCGGTGGACATCAGCTGGCGACCCAGCCCCAGGCGACCGAGCTCGCCGCCGCTCAGCGCGGACAGCGGCGTGACGCGAGCCTGGGCGGGATCGAACTCGAGGCCGTGCAACACCGCGTCGATGCGCGCCGTGACGGCGTAGCCCCCCTCGCGCTCGAAGCGCTCCAGATCTTCGCCGTACTGCGCCAACGCGCGCGGCGACGAGTCGTGGGCGAGGTTGGCCGCTTGTTCCACGAGGGACTGCTCGAGCGCCAGCAGCTCGGCGAGCTCGCCGGCCGCGGCTTCCCACACCGTCGTCGCGGCACCGTAGTCGCGGTGCTGCTCGAGCAGCGATACGCGTAGCCGGGGCGCCCGCGCGATGCTCCCGCGCGTGGGCTCGAGATCGCGAGTCAGCAGCCGGAACAGCGTCGTTTTGCCGGTGCCGTTGCGGCCGACGATGCCCCAGCGTTCACCGGGCGCGACCGTGAAGGTGACGTCGGAGAAGAGTTTGGTGGCGCCGAAGTCCACGCCGACGCTGGCGAAAGCGAGTTGCGTCATGCCCTCACGGCTCGTCGCCGCTCGGACCGTAGATCTGCGGCACGGTGGAACCCATGGGCCGCAGATATGTCGTGATCTGCCCGCGGTGATGGACGATGTCGAAGAGGAAGCTCCACGCCATCGGCGACGCGGGACGCTGGCTGCCGAAGAACTCCAGCGAGCCGCTCCAGCGCGCGGTGGGCAGCGCCCGCCAGCGCTTGGCCATTCCAGCGCTCTGTTGCTCGTACGCCGCAAGCACTTCTTTCATCGTCGCAGGCACCGGCGGCGGTGCCCACTCCGCCTTACCGTTTTCGAGCGCCTCGATGATCATGCGCTCCTCGCAGACGATCTGCCAGGCAATCTCTTTCGCGGTGCGCGACTTCGGATCCGGCTTGTAGTCGGAGCGCTCAGGAATCCTTGCGAGCACTTTGCGGGTCGTGTCCGATTCTTTCGTCCAGAAGTCGGTAAAGAGCGATCTCTCGTCCATGTGACTCTCCTAGAGTTTGGTGGCGCCGCCGAAATGCCCGGCATAGTCGGCGATAGCGGCCTCGACAACCTTCAGCGCGTGCGCCCGGCCGTACACTCGCTCGATCGTCACTGAGGCAGGACGCTCCGGGACGAGTTTGTATGTCTCGAAGTAGTGACGCAGCCTCTCGACGAGCACCGCGGGCAAATCCGTGATGTCCTGGGCCGGGCCGTAGACGTAGTCGTTGTCGAGCACGGCGATGATCTTGTCGTCCGCATCGTGTCCATCCACCATCTGCAGGCCGCCCACAACTTTGGCGCGAATCAGAATCTCGTTGCGCGCGATCGGGCGTTCGGAGAGCACGCAGATATCCAGTGGATCACCGTCTCCCTTCCTGGACTTGGGCGAGAGCTGCTGCACTCTCTCGGCACAGTATGTCCGCGGGATGAAGCCGTACAGCGCAGGCGGCTGCGATGAGCCACGCTGCGGGCGATCGACCTTGAGGTACCCGGAATGCTTGTCGACTTCGTACTTGACGAGATCGAAGGGAGTGATTTCAATGAACGCGTAGAGGAGCCCTGGCGGTTCGGGGCCGATCTCCAGACCGTGCCACGGATGAGGGCGGAACTGGCTGGCCGACTCGAGAGCGTCCGATGATTTCTTGACCATGGCGGAATCTAGGCGTGGCGCTGCTAACGGGCGGCGAATCGAAAGACTTCACTGCCTGCGAGCAGGAACGGCCTCGTCATTTGGTCTCTCCCCCCCGCAGCCGTCGCTTGACGTCCCGGCTCCACGTGCCTTGCGGAGCGGCGCGGAGCCCGTGCTCGGTCTCCGCGTCGTAGCGCTGCTGTTCCGCCTTCTCCTCCTGAAGCAGCCGTCGGGCGAGCGCAGTCAGCTCCCGGTCTGTCTTCCGACAGGCCTCCGGCAACGCGTTGAAGTACTGCCGCATTTTCCGGGCGTGCACTTCTGTAAGATCGAAGTGCGTTTGCTCGTGGCCCAGCGCGCTCCTGCTCTGCGCGTTGTCGTTCGCCATGACCGCCTTCACCCAGGACTGGCGGGGACGGAACGCTGCGATCACGCGGAACTCGAACGCCTCACCCCGGCACTTCCACGCGTAGAACAGCGCGTAGGCGGTCTTGGCGCCCTCCTCGCCCTGGCCGGGCGGTTGCCCCCGGAAGTCGCTCCACTTGAGCCGCCGGCCGGCAGACCAGGGGAACGCAGAATCGGCCGTTAGGTCCTCGCGCAACAGCTCGTCGAGTGTCGCGGATCCGGCCTTGGGCGCGACTGGCGCCGAGGGACGTGACGACGCCCCCCCCCCATGACCACAGCCCGACAGCGCCATCGTGATGAGCGTAGAGCGTAGAATGAGACGCTTCATGGCCTCATTTGGTCTGCACCGCATGCCCACCGAACTCGTGACGCAGGGCGGCAATCACCTTGGCGCCGAAGGACTCCTGCTGGCGGGAGCGGAACCGCGCAATCAATGACATCGTGATGACCGGCGCCGGCACATCCAGCCGCATCGCCTCTTCCACAGCCCAGCGCCCTTCGCCCGAGTCCTCCACGTAGCCCCGGATGGAAGTCAGCTGGTCGTCACGAGAGAATGCCCGCTCCGCCAGCTCATTCAGCCAGGAGCGCACGACGCTCCCGTGGTTCCACAGCTTCGCGATCTGGCCCAAGTTCACTTTGAAGTCGCGCGAGGCGTGGAGGATTTCGTAGCCCTCGGCGTACGCCTGGAGCATGCCGTACTCGATCCCGTTATGGATCATCTTGACGTAATGGCCGGCTCCCGGCGGACCCACGTGCGCGTAGCCGTCTTGCGGGGCGAGAGCCTGAAAGATCGGCTCGCAATACTTGAAGGCGGATTCCGAAGCCCCGACCATGAGGCAGTACCCGTTCTTGAGGCCCCAGACCCCGCCGCTCGTTCCGGCGTCCACGAATTCGATGCCCCGTACCTTGAGCGTTTCCGCACGCCGCAGCGAGTCGCGAAAATTCGAGTTGCCACCCTCGATGACGATGTCGCCTCGGGTCAGATGCGGCATAAGCTGTTCGAGGGTGCTCTCGACCGGGTCGCCCGCTGGCACCATCACCCAGACGATCCGGCGCGGCGTCAGTTGTCGCGCCACATCGGCGATGTCCTTCGCCGCCTTCGCCCCCGTTGCGGCACTCGCCTTGACCGCGGCGTCATTCTGGTCGAACACGACCACATCGTGCCCGCCCTGAGCCAATCGCTGCACCATGTTGCCGCCCATGCGGCCCAAGCCGATCATCGCCAATTGCATCGTCGTGCGTTCCTCGAAGAGCGTCGCGGTAAGCGTAGCACTGAATCCAGAAGCGGGATAGGATTGGGCCACGCTGTGCACACCGGTCGCTACGTCATCATGGGTGTCGCCGGCTCCGGAAAGACGACGATCGGAGCCGCGCTTGCGCGCGCGCTCGCCACGGCGTTTCTCGAAGGGGACGAGCTGCATCCACCGGCGAATGTGGAGCGCATGGCGCAGGGGATTCCGCTCACGGACGACGATCGCCGTCCCTGGCTGCTCACGATCGCGCAACAGCTACGTGACGCACAGCGCGCCGGCCTCGGCCTCGTCGTCACCTGCTCGGCGCTCAAGCGGAGCTACCGGGATTTGCTGCGGTCGGCGGGCGGAGCCGCGCTGCAGTTTGTGCACCTCACCGGTGATCGGGACGTCATCGCGGAGCGGCTTGCGGGACGCCGAGGGCATTTCATGCCGGCCACGCTGCTCGACAGCCAGCTCGCCACGCTCGAGCCCCCCGCGCCGGACGAACGCGCGTGGGTGTGCGACATCCGCGAATCGCCTGAAGCCATCGTCGCCAATCTCGTGAAGCGGACCGTGTGAGCACCAACTCGCAACTGCTGCTCTACGCCGCGATCGCGGTGGTCGCTCTGATCGTCCTGATCGCGCGATTCAAGCTCCATCCCTTCATCGCCCTCATTACGGTCTCCCTCGCCCTCGGGATTGTCGCCGGCATGCCGCTCGGTGGCGTCGTGAAGGCATTTCAGGATGGCGTCGGCAGCGTGCTCGGATTCATTGCGATCGTGGTGGCGCTCGGCACGATGCTGGGCAAGCTGATGGCGGAGTCGGGCGGCGCCACCCGCATTGCGACCACGCTCATCGCGTTGTTCGGCGAACGACGAGTGCATTGGGCGATCATGTTCGTCGGCTTCATCGTTGGCATTCCGGTCTTCTTCCAGGTCGGGTTCGTGCTGCTGATTCCGCTGGTGTTCACGATCGCCCGTCGGTCCGGGCTGTCACTCGTGAAGATCGGCATTCCGCTGGTGGCAGGGCTGTCGGTGGTGCATGGGATGATGCCGCCCCATCCGGCAGCGATGCTCGCGGTCGTCGCTTACAAGGCAGACATCGGGCGCACGATCGTCTACGCCATCCTGGTCGGGCTGCCGACGGCGGCGCTGGCCGGCCCGGTCTTCGCCACGTGGATCGCGCCGCGCATCACGCTCCCGGCCGAGAACCCGATCGCCGCGCAGTTCGTCGGGACCGTTCCGCGAGAAATGCCGGGCTTCGGCATCTCGCTCTTCACTGTGCTGCTCCCGGTGATCCTGATGTTGTGCGCGACCGCTGCCGACGTCGCGCTGGACGCCGGCAGCACCCTTCGCGCGGCGCTCGATTTCATCGGGGGCCCGATCGTCGCACTGCTCGTGGCGCTGCTCTTCTCGTTCTGGTCGCTGGGTTACCGGCAGCACTTCACGCGGGACCAGATTCTCAAGTTTACAAACGACTGCCTCGGGCCTACCGCCACGATTCTCTTGGTGATCGGCGCCGGCGGGGGATTCAACAGAGTGCTCGTCGAGAGCGGCGTAGGGAAAGCGATTGCCGACGTGGCGCTCGGGTCGCAGGCGTCACCCCTGCTGCTCGCCTGGACCATCGCGGCGCTCATTCGCGTCGCCACGGGCTCGGCGACCGTCGCCATGACCACGGCTGCCGGCATTGTCGCTCCCGTCGCGGCCGCTACACCCGGCACGTCACCCGAGCTGCTCGTGCTCGCGACCGGCGCCGGCTCGCTCGTGCTGTCCCACGTCAATGACTCGGGCTTCTGGCTCATCAAGGAGTTCTTCAACATGACCGTCCCACAGACACTCAAGACCTGGACCGTCGCCGAGACCATCATCGGCGTAGCCGGGCTCGGCTTCACACTGCTCCTCGGTCTGCTGGTCGGGTGCGCTCCACGGAAACCCGATTCAGGGGAGCTGAGCGCACGCGGGTGGGTGGATGTGACGGCGACGCTCGATCCGTCCCGGACGCCGGTCTATGAGGGCGATGCGCCGATGAAGTTTGATTTCCTCAAGAGCATGCAGCGGGGCGACAACTTCACTTTGTCGGTGTACTCGATGGGCGCGCACAGCGGCACCCACATCGACGCGCCGATGCACTTCATCCGCGGCGGCGCCCCGGTCGATCAGATTCCCCTGGGTCCGCTGATCGGATCCGCGCGCGTGGTCGACATCCCCGACAGCGTGCAAGCGATCGACGCCGCCGAGCTGAATCGTCACGAATGGAGAGGCTCCACACGCGTGCTGTTCCGCACGCGCAGCTCCCTGCGCGGCTGGATGGACTCGGCCACATTTCATCGCGACTTCGCGTATATCGCCCCGGACGCGGCGCAGCAGCTGGCCGATGCCGGTGTGGTCCTGGTCGGTGTCGATTACATCTCAGCGGAGCAGTTTGGCGCGCCCGCGCCGCGGACGCACCAGATTCTGCTCGGCCGCGGCATCCCGATTGTCGAAGGGCTGGATCTACGTCCCGCGCCGGCGGGTGACTACGAGCTGATCGTCTTGCCGATCAAAGTGCGCGGTCACGAGGGAGCTCCGGCACGCGCAATTGTGCGGAAGAAGGCCGGTTAGCCCCGTACCTGGCTCAGCATGCGGGGCAGTAACCGGCCCGTGCGTTGCATGTAGGTGCGGTATTGCTCGCCAAACTTCTTCACCAGCTCTTGCTCTTCGAGCGGGATCACGACCCAGCGAACTGAGACGGCCACAAGGAGTCCGAATAGCAGCATGAACCAGTTCGCCGCCATCAGACCGATCGCCAAGAGGAGGGACGCGCCGGTCGTGTACAACGGATGGCGAATCCAGCGGTACGGACCGGTCGTGACGAGGGCGTGGTCGCTCTTGGTCAGAACGGTCTCGCTCACATTGCGCCCGAGCGATCTGAACACCCACAATGCCGCCGGCACGGCGAGCAGGCCGACGACAACACCGGCCCAGCGTACCCAGATCGGCAGCGGCAGCTCGGCCCACGCCATCCAACGTGGGTTCAGCAGATAGAGAAAGATCGAGCCGAAGAGTGGCAGTGCGAGCAGGGCCCTGCCGAGTATCAGGACGGGCGCCTCGCGGCGGCGCGCGATCGTCTCGCCCTGCAGCCGGGCGCGGCGCCGGTAGAATCCCGAAATCCCCAGGCATCCAACGAATGCCGTCAGCGCGAACCATCGGAACATGGCGCCTTCTACGCGGACACCGGCAGCTGCCCCTGCCCCACCGGCTCCGGTGACAGGAAGGTCCCAATGAGCGCGAGGAGCAAGAACAACCCGCCGATCACAATCACCACGACATTCGCGCCGGAGTAGCTGGCATTGCGCGGCGCGTCGGGCGCAACCGCCTGATTCAGCTCATTGATCGAGCGCTGCGCCACGACGATCGGGACAAAGGACAGCAGCGAGAGCCACCAATACGGGTCGGGGAGCCGCCACATGAGCTGCAGCAGGAAGTAGGCGGTCGCCAGGGCCGGCCCGGACCAGGTCGCCGGCACGCCGTACGACACGATGATGCGCTGCAGGCGCGGGAACAGGCTGAACCCAAACAACGGCGCGAACACCGCCCGCCAGAACGGACTGATATCTTCCTGCTCGCGCTTGCGCTGCGCGTCCCACTGCTTGTACGCCCAGTAGACGTCGTAAAGCCCGAACGTACACAGCGACATCACCACCAGTTTGCCGAGTGACACCGAGAATTGCGGCATCGCCCTGTAGGCGGCGAGGTCGGCGGGCGCGGCCGCCGTGCGGAGTGAGCTGAACGTTCCCTCGGGATCGCTGTACATGCTCATTGCTCCAACCCCCCGTTAGATCGAGCCGCTGCGTCCCGTCACCAGTTCCCCTGCTCGCGCATCCAGAACGCATACCCAAACGCCAGCGGTCCGGTATTACTCAGCAGCAACCCGCCCCAGAGCGCCATTTGGGCCACGTCACCGGTGAGGGCGAAACTCCCCCACGCGAGCATGCCGCCGGCGACATACGTCGCGCCGCATCGCATCGCCAGCCAGAACACACGCCGGCGCCATGCCCGCAACCACCGCGCTTCCGCCGTCGCGATCTCCTCGGCGTGGCGGGTCTCGCGGGCGACGCGATCGGCGGGGATGGCAAGGAGGGCGGGCATGAGTTTCTAATTTACACCACCTGGCCTCGCCAAGATGCGTTGAAGCAGGGGGCGCGTGCGTTGCAACGCCTCCGTCCCGATGAGCGCAACGCCCTGCGACAACAGCCACTCGTAGATCGCCTCGTCAACGGGCGCATGATGAACGCGGATCGGCACAGACCTGGCAGACGCCATCTCACGCGCGGCAGCAAGCGTTTGCTGGGCCGCGGGAGGCACGACCCCGCGTCCCGACCACTTGACCATCTTCCCGTAGTCCAGGCTCACGAGGCCAACCGGTGCCCCATTCACCGGCGCTCGAGCGGGCTGACGGTCGATGGCCAGCTGAATGCGCAAGTAGTCCGGCCAGGAAACCGAGTCCGGGTTTGCCACCACCCGACGAGCGTGACTTGCACGGCGGCACTCACGCCATCACCCGCTCGGAACAACTCCTCGAACTGGCGTAGCTGTGCGAGCAGGTATTCGAAACCCAGGCGATCGGCTTCCTTGAGCTCGATATTGAGAAAAAACGGAGTGGTATCCGCGAGCACGTAGCCGCAGACACGCTGTCGGTCTCGGAGCGGTTCGAGATACAGGCGCGACAAGGTGCGCGCGGGATGCAGCGTGCCCCGATCATGGCCGACGACGAGCTCTGTCCGTACGCGAAAAACGTCCGCCTCTACACCTCGGAATCCGAGCTCGAGGGCATCGAACAGGGGTCGGGGATTCTGGTAATCGTTGTGCGCATAGGCCGGCAAGAGGACCGGTCCGTTACACGAGTCCTGGGATGCCGGCGTCGGGAGATGGCCGACCAATGCCACGAGAAGCAAAAAGACCATGGCCCTCAGCAGGTACAGGCGGACGGTGGACAATCTACGCGAGTCATCAGCACACGGCTGTCTCGCCCGTGAGACACCCGCCGACGAACGCGTGACTGTCTTCGCGCGGCACGAGTCGTGCCCGACGGGACGTCATGCGCCTTCTCACCGCGCTCGTGTGGTGCCCGGCTCTGCTGGCCATCTCCCGCTCAGCCGAGTGCACCCAGATACCACGCCTCGATCCCGGAGCGCGCATCCGGTTCGACGCCGTGAGCCTTGGCAGCCAGCTCACCGGTACGCTTGTGACGCGGGAGATCGACAGGCTCATGGTGAGAGTGGATGGCGATGCCCCCGGGCTCCTGCTCATCGTCCCGGCCGACTCGGTCACACGGATCGACGTGCGACGCGAGCGGCGCATGACAGCCGAAGGCGCGCTGGTCGGCATGCTGGGGGGTACGCTGCTGGCGGCGGTCGCTTCACCCGATTGGGTGGACGAAAATGGGGACTGCACGACGCTGCCGTGCCTGGCCCACAAAGTGTCCCCGAATCTCGACACACGCATGGCGGTATTGGGCGTCACCGGCCTCCTTCTGGGAACGATCATCGGATCGGAGACCAAGACCGCCGCGTGGGTGACGGTGCCGCTACACCAACTGAACATTGGCGCGACGCCGGAGGGCGGGCTCGCGCTGGGGTTCAGAATCTCGTTCTAAAGGCCGATCGGTGGATCTAGCGCGGCGCGTGGCCCAGCGTGGGCAGCGCCTGGTCGAGAAAATCCTCCACCGGTTGGCGCCCGTTCGACCCCATGCGGTGCTCGTCCATGAGATTGATCGCCCGCGCGTTCGCCAGGGCCGACTCGACCGGGATGCCACGGTCTTTGATCAGGTACGCAGCCCACAGGTGACTCGCCCGCCACGCCACGGTACAGTGCAACAACACTTTCCCGTTCGCCGTCCGCACCGCCTCGGCGAACTGCGCGAGCGTGGCGGGAGCGTACGGGTACTCGCTGGTCCCCCGCACGGGCAGAAAGACGTACCGCATGCCGAGCTCCTTCACGAGCGCCGGCTCGTCGAACGGAACGTTTCTCGTCATTTCTTCCGGGGTCCGCAGGTTCACGACGGTCGTTACCCCTTGCGCCCGCAGCTCGCGGAGCGCGCGCTCCGTGGGCTGCCCGGTGACGAAGATGTCCTCACCCACGCGCGCGGCGCGCTCCAGGTACAACCCGGTCGTATCGAGGATGACCGGCGCGGGCACCGCGGTGATCGGCGCCGGCCGTGTGAACTGCTGTGCTTGAGCGACCTGGGGCGCGAGCGCAAGCGCACCCGGGATCATGGCAGTGATGCACTGCTCGACACTTAATCATTTTGAACACCTCTCACTCCTCGAGTCTCGCACTGACCCGAAACGTATGTCCATCCGGGTGCCTGATGTGGCACTCGTGCACGTTCCAGGGCATATCGGTTGGCGGCCATGGAGCCTCGAGACCGAGCTTGAGAGCGCGCGCGTACAGCGCATCGACCTCCGCGGGGGAGGACAGCCACCAGCTCATCCACGTACAGCCGGCCTGATTGTCCCACGGCTCGCGCGGCTTGGGGCCGCCTCGAGCACCCTGGCCGTTCTGGCAGAGAAAAATCTCTGTAATCCCGGAGACAACGGCGCCGAACGTCGGGGGATCTCCATGCTCCCAGTGCTTCTTCCATCCGAGCTGCTCGAACCAGTCGAAGCTCTGGGCGAGACTCGAGACGTTCAGAATGGGGGTCACGTCGTGGACTAGCATGATCGGCCTACAGAACGGTCTGTGGATCCGTCAGCGGCAGGGTGAACGCCTCGGCCACACCCGGATACACGACTTTGCCCTCGACCACGTTCAGCCCAAGAGCGAGACTCGGATCCTTCTTGCACGCGTCCTTCCATCCCAGCCGCGCCAGACGCTTCGCATAGGGGAACGTCGCATTCGTCAGCGCCAGCGTCGACGTCCTCGGCACACCACCCGGCATGTTCGCCACGGCGTAGTGGATGATGCCATCGACCACGTACGTGGGATTCTCGTGTGTCGTCGGCTTCGTCGTCTCGATGCAGCCGCCCTGGTCCACCGCCACATCCACAATCACCGAACCGGGCTTCATCAGCTTCAAATCGCCCCGCTTGACCAGGCTCGGCGCCTTCGCGCCCGGCAGCAGCACCGCGCCGATCACGAGATCCGCTTTCTTGATCTGCTCGAGAATGTTGTGACGATTGGAGTACAGCGGATCGACGTTGGCAGCGAGCACATCGGAGAGGTAACGCAGTCGGTCGAGCGACACATCGAGCAGCGTGACGTGCGCGCCCAGGCCCGCCGCCATCTTCGCGGCGTTGGTTCCGACCACACCCCCACCGATGATCACCACCTCGGCCGGCAGCACCCCCGGGACGCCGCCGAGCAGAATCCCGCTGCCGCCGAACACCTTCTCGAGATACTTCGCCCCCTCCTGCACCGCCATCCGGCCGGCCACTTCACTCATCGGCGTGAGCAGCGGCAGCTCGCCAGTCGACAACTGGACCGTCTCGTACGCAATCGCGATGGCGCCGCTCTTGATGATCGCCTTGGTCAACGGCTCGGAGGCGGCAAAATGGAAGTAGGTGAACAGCACCTGGCCCTTGCGGATCTTCGGCCACTCGGGCTCGATCGGTTCCTTGACCTTCATGATCATCTCGGCCCTGGACCATACCGTGTCCGCCGACGGCGCGATCTCCGCGCCCACCGCGCGATACGCGTCGTCAGTGAAGCCCGAGCCGAGCCCGGCCCCCTGCTCCACGAGCACGGTATGACCGTCGCCCGCGAGCGACTGCGCTCCCGCCGGCACCAGCGCAACCCGGTGCTCGGCGGTCTTGATTTCCTTCGGCACGCCGACGATCACGCGTTGCCTCCATTGGGTCCGAGAGAGACGACCGTTTGCCGTTCGGGAGCGAAGAATTCCTCCGCAATCGCCGAGACTTCATCCGCCGTTAGCGCTTCGACCGTCCGCAACACCTCATCGAGACTGCGGTACGGCTCGCCGTACACCGCCGTGCTCGCCAAACGATACATCCGGGACGTGGGGCTCTCCAGCGACAGCATCAGCTGCCCCAAGGTCTGCTGTTTCGCGTCGTCCAGCGCCTCGCCGCGCAGTCCTTCTCGCGCCATGCGGGCAAATTCCCCGCGAATCGCCTCTTCGGCTCTAGCCGCCCGCGCGGGCTGGCTGCCCACGTACACCCCCGCCATGCCCACCGCCTGATAGAACGACGTGAAGCTGTAGATCGCGTAGGCAAGTCCCAGCTCCTCGCGGATGCGCTGGAACAGCCGGCTCGACATCCCACCGCCAAAGACGTTGGAGATGACGAGCATGCCGTACTTGCGGCGGTCGGCATAGGGAATGGTGTCCGTCGCGAACACGATGTGCGTCTGCGCCGTATCCTTTTCGAATGCGCGCCGTACGCCGCGTACCGCAGGTGGCACCGGCGGCACCGGCGGGGGATTCGGGTGATGGCCTGGCGCCTCGCCGTTGAACCAACCCTGGCGGTCGCATTCCTCGAGCAGCGCTTCATGAGTGAGATTGCCCGCAGCCGCGATGATGCAGTTGCCGGGGAAATAGGCGCGGCTATGCAGATGCTTCAGATCGTCGGCCGAGAGGGCGCTGACGGTTTCTTTGGTGCCGAGGATCTGGAAGCCGTAGGGATGCTGGGGCCACATCGTCTCGTAGGCGAGATCGAACACTTCGTCGTCCGGCGTGTCTTCGACGGTCGCGATTTCCTCGAGCACCACCTGGCGCTCGAGCGAGAGGTCGCTGTCACGCAGCATGGGCCGGCGCACGATGTCGGTCATGACGTCGAGCGCCCGCGCCAGATCGGCGTCGAGCACCCGCGCGTGATACGCGGTGGCATCGCGCGAGGTGTAGGCATCGAGCGAGCCGCCGCGCGACTCGAGCGCGAGCGCGATCTCCTGCGCCGTGCGCTTCGCAGTGCCCTTGAAGACCATATGCTCGAGCAGGTGCGACACGCCCATCTTGGGGCGCTGCTCGTGCGCGCTCGCGGTGCGCACCCACACGCCCACCGCCGCCGACCGCACGCTCGGCACCCGCTCGGAGAGCACGGTGATGCCGTTCGGCGCGGCGGTGCGGTGGATTTCCCGGTCCAGGCGGACCGTATCCAGCGTGGTGACCACGCTAGTTCTTCTCGATGAGCGCTTTCCGGGAGAGCCGCATCCGGCCGCGTTCGTCCACCTCGAGCAGCTTCACCTTGAGATGGTCGCCCTTCTTCACCACGTCCTCGGTCTTCTCGGTGCGGCCGTGCTGCAGCTCGGAGATGTGCAGCAGCCCCTCGACGCCGGGGATGATCTCGACGAACGCGCCGAACGCGGTGGTGCTCTTCACGACGCCCTCGTAGACCCTGCCGACTTCCGGTTCCTGCATGAGCCCCGATACCATATCCCGGGCCCGCTCCGCCGCCTCGCCGACGCCCGAGATCGTGACCACACCCGTATCCTCCACGTTGATCTGGGCACCCGTCTGCTCCTGGATACCGCGGATCGTCTTGCCCTTGGGACCGATGAGGTCGCCGATCTTGTCGGGCCGGATCTGAATCGTGAGGATGCGGGGGGCGTACTTGGACAGCTGCGAGCGCGGCTCGGGCATCGCCTGATGCATGATGTCCAGGATGTGCAGGCGCGCCGTCTTGGCCTTTTCGAGCGCTTCGCTAATGACCTTCCAGTCGAGCTTCTCGACCTTGATGTCCATCTGGATCGACGTCACGCCGTCCTTCGTCCCAGCGACCTTGAAATCCATGTCGCCGAGGTGATCCTCGGTGCCCAGAATATCGGTGAGGATCGCGGTCCGTTTGCCGTCGGTAATGAGGCCCATCGCGATGCCTGCGCACGCCGACTTCACCGGCACGCCGGCGTCCATCAAGGCCAGCGACCCGCTGCAGACCGTCGCCATCGAAGAAGAGCCGTTGGACTCGAGGACTTCGGAGACGATGCGGATCGTGTAGGGGAAGCTCTCATAGGGCGGCAACACCGCCTGCAGCGCCCGCTCCGCCAGCGCGCCGTGACCGATCTCGCGCCGGGACGTGCCGCGCACCGGCTTCACTTCACCGGTGGAAAACGGCGGGAAGTTGTAGTGCAGCATGAACGACTTCGTCGTCTCCTGCGCCACGTCGATCGAGTCGATCCGCTGCTCGTCATCGGTCGTGCCCAGGGTTACCGTCGCAAGTGCCTGGGTCTGTCCCCTCGTGAAAAGGGCCGATCCATGGGCACGGGGCAACCAACCAATCTCGCAGGCGATAGGCCGCACGGTGTCGAGGTCGCGCCCATCGACGCGCTCACCGGCATTCAGAACGCGGTCGCGCATCGTGTTGTACTCGATCCCTTCAATGACCTCGGCGATCTCGCGCAGCTTGTCGGGGAATTCCTCGGCGAGCTTTTCAATGATCGTCTGCTTGATGGCACTCAGGGCCTGCGTCCGCTCCGCCTTCTCCGCCAGCGTCAGCGCCTCGCTGACCTTGTCCTCCGCCAGCGCCTTCACGCGCGCCACGAGCTCCGGAGGAGGCTCGGCCTTGGTCCATTCCATTTTCGGCTGCTGGACCGCCTCGACGACCTGATCGGCGACCTCGAGCAGCTCTTTGATCCCCTTATGCGCGACCTCGAGGCCCTTGATGATCTCGGCCTCGGTCAGCTCCAGCGCCCCGCCCTCGACCATGACGATCGAATCGCGCGAGCCGGAAACGGTCAGATCGACATCGGAGAACTCGAGCTGCTGAAAGGTCGGATTGAGAATCCAGGCGCCCTCGACACGGCCGACGCGCACGGCGGCGATCGGTCCGTTCCATGGCACCTTCGAGAGCGAGAGCGCGGTCGAAGCCGCCACGACGCCCAGCACGTCGGCGTCGTTCTCCTGGTCGGCCGAGAGGACGTAGACGAAGACCTGCACTTCGTTCTTGAAGCCTTCGGGAAAGAGCGGCCGCACTCCGCGGTCGATGACGCGCGCCGAGGTGACCTCATCGTCGGAAGGCCGACCTTCGCGCTTCAAAAAGCCGCCGGGGATCTTGCCGGCGGCGTAGGCCTTCTCGCGGTATTCGACGGTGAGGGGGAAGTACGGCAGGTTCGAGACGTTCTCGGACACGGTGACGGCGGCCAGGACGACCGTTTCACCGAACTGCACGAGACATGACCCCGCCGCCTGCTTGGCCAGCCGCCCCGATTCAATTTTGAGGGTACGGCCGGCGAAATTCGTCTCTACTCGCTTCACTGCCTTGCCTGTCTAGAGCACTGGAAATGTGCTGGAGCGCCCCCCCGGGTGCTCTTCCGAGGCGGCCCAGCACGACGCCTGATGCGACCTAATGTCGGAGACCGAGCTCGTCGATGAGCTGCCGGTACTTCGCGAGATCGGTGCGCTTCAAGTACTCCAGCAGGCGGCGGCGGCGGCTGACCATACGCAGCAGGCCGCGTTGCCCGTGGAAGTCCTTCGCGTGGACCCGGAAGTGCTCGGTGAGGCTGTTGATGCGCTCGGTGAGCAGCGCGACCTGGACCCGGCTCGATCCGGTGTCCTTCTCGTGCAGCCCGTGTTTCCTGACCGGCGTCGTCTTGTCGTACATCGTCCCTGTTCCCTAATCGTTGGAAGCGCCGTAGGTTAACCGGCTTACCCCCCTTTGTAAAGTGGAGCCGTGACGAACGCCGCGACCGACCTGGTCGGCCAAACCCTTGGCCCCTACACCCTCGAACGGCTGCTCGGCCAGGGAGGGTACGCCTTCGTGTTTGCCGCCCGCCAGCCCGACGGCACGCCCGTCGCCATCAAGGTCCTGAAGCCCCGCTACGCCGGCGACCCGCAGTTCGAGTCCCGGTTCCGGAACGAGAGCGAGACCGCCGCCAAGCTCGAGCACCCGAACATCATTCGCATCCGCGCGGTCGCAAAGACGGGCGAGCACGTCTACTTCGCCATGGACCTGTGCGCGGACAGCCTCGGCGCCCGGATCGCCAGCGAGGGTCCCCTGCCGGAAGCCGGCATCCTGCGGCTCGCGCGCGACATCACCGCCGCGCTCGAGTTCGCGCACCAGCAGGGCGTGATCCATCGCGACCTGAAGCCCGACAACGTGCTGATTCGCTCGGACGGCGGGGCGGTCCTCACCGACTTCGGCATCGCACGCGCGGTGTCGGGGTACACCGCCTCGACGGGCGTGAACATGACGATCGGCACGCCGCACTACCTCTCCCCCGAGCAGGCCCAGGGGCGACCGCTCGACCCGCGCGTCGACTTCTACGCGCTCGGCGTTACCCTCTACAAGGCAGCCACCGGGGAGGTGCCGTTCAGCTCGAGCGACTGGTATGAGCTTGCCCGCATGCACGTGGAAGATCCGCCGCCTTCACTACGCAAGAAGCGGCCGGAGCTGTCGAAGCGGTTCGAACGTGTTGTACTGAAGTGCCTGGCGAAGCATCCCGACGACCGCTACGCGAGCGCCGGCGAGCTGCGGGCGGATCTCGACGACGTCGGGAAGAAACGCTCGTGGTGGGACGTGTGGTCCGGGTGATGCCCGCTATGCCCTGAAGACTCCGCGGATCGCTCGGATGATTCGCGAGAAGAGGCCGGGACGGGGGACGTGGGACGGGGGACGGGTCGCCACCGGGCCACCGCCCGCGAGCAGCGCCTGCACAGCCTGTCGTAGCTCCGCTTCATACCGTTTGGGAAAAGGCCGCTCGGCAAGGCGCACTTCGAAACCCGGACGCCCGGCTGTCGCCGAGAGCTCGATGAAACCTGGGTGAGCGCGCTCGATAATCTCCATCAACGCCTTTACCCCGCCCCCCCTCCCCCGTCCCCCGTCCCCCGTGCGATAGTACGCCGCCGTCACCACGGCCACGACCTGCTCCGCGGTGAGCCGTCCGGCGACGTATCCCTCGAGCACGTCGTTAACGGATGTTGCGGATGACATCGTTCGAGATCGCGAGGATCATGATCGCAAGCACGATCAGCATGCCGACCTGCGTCAGCCGCAGCCGGAGTTGCGGCGACAGCGGTTTGCGCCGGATGCCCTCGGCAATCAAGAACATGGCAT
>Ga0137465_1000402_pt1 | contig 18940 bp, 35 predicted proteins | sample EasRivERMGT828_2_FD_104906 | JGI IMG/M metagenome (GOLD analysis project Ga0137465, IMG submission 104906) | Soil microbial communities from meander-bound floodplain in the East River, Colorado, USA - East River MetaG ERMGT828_2 | ecosystem: Environmental > Terrestrial > Soil > Floodplain ... | reverse complement strand
CCGTAAACGCCCGCTGCACGCCATCGGTGCGGGTTGCCAGCCCGTCCAGTGTCGCCGGAGACGCGCCGGGAGACGCTCCCAAGCTGTCGTTGGTGCCAATCCACGAAAGCACGCTCGCCGTCTTACGCGCCGTGCCGATCGCGCCCGCGTTTTTCGCCTGGTTCGACAGGAGGATGCTCTCCATGTCGCGCTTCAGTTCCTGGCCTTTCAGCGCGAGCTGATAGGACAGTTCATTGTCACGGCCCGCCCTGTCGATGGCGTTCTCCGTGCCGGTGACTGCCGCGACTTTATCGCTGATCTGCGCGATGTTGCCGAGGCGGACTGTCGGAGTGGCGGCGTCGATCGTCGCGTCGTCGCCTTCGAGCACCGCGTTGGCAGTAGAGGCGGCGGCCAATTCTTGCCGTTGCCATTCGTGGTTCACTGCCTTTGCTTTGACTTTCTCTACACCGGATAGAAATGGAGTTTCCACTACTTGTTATCGCGGAACCGTTTACTTTCCGCTTCCTTACATTACTGCAAGGGTCAGGCCATATCATCTCTTTCGAGCAGGGCGCTCGTGGAGGCATTACTGCCATGGGCTTTGGGAGCATTCTTCCAAGTCCGGTAAGTGCGATGAGCGGCAATGTATTTACCGGAGCAGACGCTTGAGCAAAACAGATGGGCCTTGCCCACCGTATCGCTCCAGCGCTTGCTGATAAACTTTCCGCACCACTCACACTCACCGTCCCACCGCCTGTAGGCTCGGCCTCTGGTCGTTACACCTTCAAGGGGCTTTCGCCCCAAGCTTGGCTCGGGATTGTCCCCGGCATTACCCGGTAGGATGTTCCCCGAATTCACCCCGTTTGCTGTTGATGCAGCGTGCTCGGTCCAATGGCATCGGTAACAGAGCGTCAGGCCGTTATCGAGTTCCCAGCGCTTTTCAGGATGCTCCTTGAAGGACAGGATATGGTGAGCCTGAAGCTCGATACCCTGCGCTCCACAGCGCTGGCATGTGGCCTTGTCCCGCGAGATAACCGCGCGAGCCCATGCTCCATGCTTGCCGCGCCTGTCCTTCCTGCGACTGTTCGGATTGAACAGCGGATGCTCTTCGCCGGACCGGTATTTCTGGCCGTATCTGGAACATCCCTGTGAGCAGAACTTTCGCTTGGAAAAACCCGAGATCGCCTCGGTCTTCCCCTTGCTGAATTCCGCTCCGCAGCGCTGACAGTTGCGAACTCGCGGCTCGTCCTTCCAGAAGTTTGGATGGTTTGGACCCGTCCAATTCTTTGTCCGCCACTGCCCCCGACATGCGTAGGAGCAGAACTTGGCGGTCGTTAGGCGATGCGGAAGGACACTAAATTCCTTGTTGCACTCGATACACTGAACTTGAGCCATGACACCCTCCTGCGAGGGGTCATGTTACTACATCAAAGGACCGAACGTCCAGTCGGGCTTATCCGGTAAATTGTGTCACTGAGGTCTTCTCTGTTACCGATCGACTGATAGGTAGCAAAGACGTCTGTTGGAACTGTCATGGTATTACTGCGTCCTTTACGAGGACCGTCCACCATTCATCGCCGCAATGAGCCTTGCGGCATCCTTGAGGCTTCCGGTGCGGTCCAATTGGCGGTTGAGGTCTTTGAACCGAGCCTCTTGAGCCTCTCCCTTGGCGGGAGCGCTGCCCGGACGCTGGACAGGAGGAACAGGTGCGCGTGACGGTGACTTGGTGGCCTTCAGAGCCTTGTCGTATTGAAGCGCCTTCCAGACGATCTTCTGGAAGCGGTGATCGTGGATCTGGATCGGCAGGAACTCGGTCGCGGCGCGTTGCAGAAAGTCCTGCTCGAACCCCGTTTCCTGCATGAATTCCATCACCTCGGAGACATTCGCCTGATAGGTTTTCGGGTCTTTCCACTCGGGAAATTCCTCGGCGAATTTTTGCGCCTCCCCGGCCCTCCACGCCTCCGCGTTCTGCATGAACTGCTGCTGCTGCGCTTGCTGCTGCTGGTATTGCTGGGCCTGTTGCGCCTGCAGTTCGGCTGACACATGCGTCAGCCGCTTGTAGGCCAGGTCCCACGCCTCGTATTTGTCGCGGTCGTAACGCCGCCAGTTCTCCAGATCGTCCCAGGTGGGCGTCCCGAACTCTTTTCGATAGTCGGCATCCAGCTTCAGCGCCTCCAGCGGCAGCGACTGCTCATAAGCCGCTCGTGCCTGCGCTTGTGCCTGTTCCGCCTGCTGCGCCAGGGCCTCGGCGGCCCGTCGTTGCTCGGCGGCTTGCTTCAGCCCCAGCTGGATGTCTGCCTCGCGTGCCCGATCGCGGGCCAGGAACGCTTCCTGGTGCTCGCGAGTGAGGGCCGCAAAGGCTTCTCTCTCTTTCTTGGGCCATGACCTTGGCGCTTCGAGGGGCTCGTCTTGAGGCTCTTGCGCTTCAGTCTCGCCGCGGGGCTCTTGCGGAGGCGCAGCGTCAGCTTCTGCTGATTGCTTGTCCGGCTCTCTGCCGGAAATGAGGTCCGCTGCCTCGCGCGCGGTAATTGGCGCGTCGGAAGCTGGCGGAGGAGAAGGCTCGGGAGCGGGCGCAGGTTCAGGTGCCGGCGCAGGCTCGGGGCCCGGTTGGGTAGGCTCAGACATGAAGGGAATTCCAGTTAGGCCCAGTTAGGCCCAGTTAGATGCTCAGACTATTCCGAAGCGCTTCGGACGTGACGTGATCTCGGCAATCTGCCGCTCCGCCAGCCGCCCATTGGCGACGACCGCCTCCAGGTGCGACCGCACTTTCCCGACGATCGTCACCGCTATGTGGAGGTTCCTCCGGCCCTCGTCGTCACGCGGGCCTGACATCTCCCACGCCTCGTGATAGGCCGCCTTCAGGGTGTCGAATGCAGCCGCAATCGGCCCATCAAGCGCCGCCTGCACCTGTGCCGCCGCTGCCATGTCGCGGCGCAGGGCGAATTCATCGTCAGCCATGGCTAGCCAGGATCGCCCCCTATGTGAACACCTGAAGTACCACTGCCGCCACCATTGCTGCCCGGAGGAGGCATGGCGGCCTTCAATTGCAGGCCAGCCATCGCCAGCCTCTCCTTCAGCGCCAACTCGGCCACAAGCTGCCGCTCCTTCAGCGCCATCTCGGCCTCGACCTGCTGTTGCTTCAGCGCATGTTCCATCGCCATCTGCTCACGCTGCAGGGCAGCTTCCATCTCCATCTTCTGCCGCTGCAGGCCGGCGTCCTGCTGCGCCTTCTGCTGCTGCATGGCCATGTCGGCCTGCGCCTGCTGCTGACGCATCTGCGCGTCGGCCATCGACGCCTGCTGACGCATCTGCATGTCCTGCTGTTTCAGCTGCATCTCCGCCATGCCCTTCTTCTCCTCAGGAGAAGGCTCGGGAGGCTGCGGAGGCGTCTTCGACGGATCAGTAAAATACGGATCGGGCGAGTTCAGCCCAGCCTTGCGGGTCAATTGTTTAACCGTGTTGTAGACCTGCTGCGGCCCGGCCAAGCCGGTCATCTTCGGAGAAGTCATGGCGTTGCCCTGGATCTGCATGATCTCACGCAGCACCATGATTTCCTGGCTCTTGTCGCCAGACCCGAGCCCGACATTGATTGTGAGGTCGTTACGCTCGCGCCATTCCTGCGCGTCCACCTGCACCCACTGGCCGCGCAGCTTGACCGTCTCGGCCTCGGACGCATTCTGCCGGATGGTGGCGTGCAGCAACCAGAACATCTCCCGGATGCCGGTCTCGGCGAAGATGCGGGCGATGAGCTTCATCTTGGCGCGGGCAGCGTTCTGGGCGTCGAGGACGGCCCGCTCGCCGATGTTCTGCAGGGCATTCGGATCGAGGCCCTGGCCCTGCCGCGTGACGCCAGTGCGCCATTCGCGCTGCGTGTCCAGGTATTCCAGCATCGGGAACACGAAAGACCCGATCGGCTGGTTCGGGACAGGTGCCACGCTGCCGATACGGCGGGTACGGATGATGCCGCCGACGCGGTTGGAGAGGACGTCGTCGATCGTGTCCTTCGTCGCCCCGTCCTCGGCAACTTCCAGGCGCTGATTGTTGGAAAAATAGACGTTGTCGAGCAACTGCCGCAGCAGCGCCGTCTTGATCCTCTGAATGTCCATGACGAGGTCGGCAACACTGGTGCCGTAGAAGCGGTGCGGATTGATAAAAGGCGTCATGGCGGCAAAGCGCACCATGTCCGGCACGATCTCGGGCTTGCCCTTGCGCTTCAGGATCTCCGAGCCCGAGCCGGCCGTCGTCACCCGATAGCGGCGCGGCTTGCCGTCGCCCTCGTAGTCCATCATCACGTAGTGCTCGGTGACGCGGATCAGGCGGTTGGCCTTGTTCAGCCCCTCGGACCCCGACAAGGCATTGTCGTCCACCGTGTCGCGGGCGATCTCCTCCGTCGTGCCGTCGCCGGCATAGTCCGGCAAGGCCTTTACCTGCGCCTTGTCGTAGCCGGCCGCGATGAGCTCGGCCTCCGTCTTCCTGACTTCGTGATAACAGTAGTCGCAGTCGCGCAGCATGACCGAGCGCTGCCGCCTTGAGACACCGAACTCTTCCGGCGGCACATTCTCGACCCGCGCACAGCCGTATTTGCGGATGCGGCTGATCTTCACGTCATGCACCGTCTCCGGCATCGGCGGCGGCATGGCCATTGGAGGAGGCCCACCAGGGCCTGGCGCTCCGCCGGCAGGAGGAGGCCCCGCGCCCGTCGCAGGCGTCGGCGGCCCTGGTGGAGGCATTGGCCCTCCCATCGGGGGCGGCCCTCCCGGCGGTCGCATGCCGGCAGGAGGCCCCATCGGCATGGGCATTGCGCCGGGAGGGCCAGGAGGAGGCATGCCGGGCTGCATGGGAAACGGAGGAAGCGCCATCAGCAGCGCGCCTTGCGCATCTTCAACTCGGCCGCCTTCTCCCAATCAGGGTTGCCGGCCTTCTTGTCGACAAGCGCCTCCTGGAGGATCTTCATGTCTGTCTTGGTGATGCTCAAATCCGATCGAGCTTGCCAAAGATCGTCGGATATGCGGGCGTAGTCGTCCCGCAGCGTGCGAGTGGCCTTCAGTTGCCGTAGCGCACAGTCCCGCTCTTCCTGCATGTAAGCCAGCGCATCCTTGAGCCGCGCATTGTCCTGCGCCAAGCTATCGATCGTCCTCGACCTGACGAGCAGCATGTCGAGCAGCTTCTCCTTGGACACGCCCTTCTTCGCCATCAATACGCCCCCTGCTGCTCGTCGCGCGGCTGCTGGCCGGGAATGCCCTGCCGCTCGGTATGCTCGATGATCTCGACGCCCTTCGCCTGCTTCAGCATCCCGTACGGCGCATCCGGCAGGCCCCAGAACATCTCCTCGATATGCTCTTCCTTGTCTTCCCAATAGACCTTCACTATGGCGACTTTCGACAGCAGGGCATCCTTCACGAAGGTATAATTAATGAGAAACCCGTTATTCTTCTGGGTGAATACATGGTTCACATAGTCTGTTTCCTGCTGTGCCGCCTCCTCGTCCTCCGCCCCTGTCGGGACGAACTCCACCACGTCGTCGCCGCCGTGCAGCACCTCCATCATCGACGGCATCAGGCCCTCGACGGCGTCGGCCACGTCGGACGAGACGGCCTTGGAGCGATCGGCAGGTGCCGGCATGTCACGCGCCATGTCGCCCTGGTAGTAGTCGAGCGCCCGCGCCCGCTCCTCACTGAGCTTCGAGCTCTCGGCCGCCGACAGGGCGTCGGACTTCTCGCCCTTGAGGATGGCCTGCACCTCGGAGACGGTCAGCCTGGGCATGCCGGCTAGTCCTTCACGTCGAGCCGCTCGTAAGGCGTCTCGAAGAGGTTGTTGGCGATCTGGATGTTGTCGCAGTTCGTGTTGTGGAACGTCTTCACCGGATTGCCGGCCGGGAGCCCGTGCACAAAGCCGAAATGGTTGTTCCAGAAGCCCATGCTGTGACAGTCGGTCATGCGCACGATGGCGTCGTAGTCAGGGTCGGTCGTCCCGAAACTCTCCTTCGCGTTCTCGTCCTGACCGATGCAGCACCTGTTGAAGCTGTTGTTCACAAACACGCCACCCTTAGCGCCTATCGCGACCAGCCCCGACATGTCGGCGATGTCGAACCAGTTGGCGTCGAAGATCGTCCCGCCAACGTCGCCCTCGATCAGGGCGATCATCTGTGGCCTGCCGGTAATAAAATTCTTGTTGAAGCGGTTGAGCGTGAAGCTGCCGAACTCTACCGCAAACGTATGGCCGTCGGCGCTGACGCTGTTGCCTGTGCCCGGATTGTAGTTCGAGCCGCTGATGTAGTTGTTCTCGATGATACTGTCGGACCCGCTGAAGCGCCCGGTGCACAAGTTGTTTTGAAAGAACGAATTAATAATTTTGCATCCCAGCATGGGTGTGTTGAAGACGTAGTTGAAGTTCTTAAACCCGCATTTGTCAAAGGTGCTGTAGTTGAGTTGACCGTCTGCGAGCAGGCTATACGGCTGGCTCCTGCCGTCGAAGCATAAGCCAGTAAACGCGGCAAATTCTTTGGTGCCGCCGAGCGAGAAAAAATGGCTTTTGCTGTAGCGAATTTGGGAGCGATACTCTTTTTCATCGCCATAGTGCCCCTCGCCCGTCCAGTGCATGCCGTTCACGAGCGGGATAGCGCCCGCAGAGTCGATGCGGTAGCGGCCGACGGGAAAATGCAGCGGCAGGTAGGAGCCCGAACGAGCGCTGGTGCAGTAAGCGTGCGCCTCGCGGATCGCGGGGCCGTCGTCGTGCGAATTGTCGCCAACGGCACCGAAGTCGGTGACGCGGACGTTGAGTGGATCGACAGCCATGGGCTACTCTTTCGGGAGGTCTTGGTTGGGCGCCGGAGGCTCGTCGTGCAGCCCGCTATCCTTGCGCGGGTCTTCCTTCGGCTTCGGCTGCGTCCCGCCTGGCGATACAATACCGCCACGCCCTGCCTTGCTCTCGCCCGGCTCGCTATAGGCGTCTTCGCCCTCTTCCTTCGGATCGGACATTGATGTCTCCTGGTGGGTGGCAGTGGTGACGGGATGCCAGCCCGCTAGAGCCGGAGGCTATCTTCGGCGGATAGCTTCGGCAGAAGAGCGGCTAGCGCGCGAGCGCCTTCGTGGCATAATGGCATCCATGAACGAGGCACCCGACCACAAAGAGGCTCCAGACGACGAGTGGCTGAAAGTGGCGCTCCGCACCGCAGCCATGCGGCACCGGCTGCACGCGCACCTGGTCGCAGAAGCCCTGCGCCATCGCTTCGAGCTGCCGCCTGAGACCATCAAGCGCCGGAAGGCTCCGGAATGAAGGCGCAGCGCCGCATGAAGGACGAGCGTAATCTCCTCAGTCCGAAGAACCGCCCGCAGCGACAGCGCGACCTCGATATCGCGCGCTCCTACTTTGTCGATGGCGAGACAACCACCTCGATAGGCAAGCGTCTCAGTCTGTCACGCGCCCGCGTGAACCAGATCATTGCCACGCTGGTAAACAAGCACCGCTACTCTGACCGGCTTCCCCACTACCGCCTGCCGGACGACATCGCGGCCAAGCTCGACGCTGCCCGCCCACGCCCCGCGATAGGCAGTAAAGCCGCCCCCGTAGAGTGGACACCGCAGGACGTGGAGGCCGAGACAATCGCCGGCTATTGGAGGATGCACGTCCGCATAGCTTGGAAACAGCCGCGATCCAGTCTGCCTCCAGCCCTCCACTATTGGCGGTTACCCACCTGGACCCTATCCGACTACATGCAGGAACTCGGCATCCCTGCCCCTACGCGATCCCCAGTTTCTCATACACCAGCTTGCGGCCGAAGCCCGCCGCCCGAGACGGCTCCTCGTAGCAGATAGCGCACAGGCCCATCGCGTCGGCGGCATGCGAGCTCCAGTCGTGTACTGGCCCGAGGCCCACCTGCCGATCGTCGTCACGACGCTCATGGTAATAGCCAAGCGCATCGCGCCCGGCTTCCGTCGTCGCCTCGTTGAACCACATGCGCGGGAACAGGCGGCGCACCGCCTCGACCCGCATCATGGCGGCCCCACGCCCCTGGTTCTTCACAGGCGGCTCCACGGAGAAGCCTGCCTCCCGCAGATGGTCTTCATACCGCTTGCCGGTGATGGCATTGGCGTTCACGCCGTCGTGCGGGAGGTAGCAGATTGCGCGCTCGTATTTGCGCTTGCGCAGCTCGTCGACGTAGTAGGCCAGCACCTGTCCCATGCCCTCGATGTAGTCGAGGACGCGGATTTCCTGGCCGACCCATTGCACGATCCAGATGGCCATGGCGTCAGCTGACGCTCCGCTGCCGCCCAGGTCGAAGAAGGCTCGGAGAGGCAGGAGCGGATCAGCAGCAACTCGTCCAATACGCCCTGCAGCTTTTGCCTCGTTGAGGCCGGCAGCGAAGTAGGCACCCTCGAACGCCTTGGCATAGCCGCCTTCCCATATGTGATCATACCGCTCTGGGTAGCGTTCTTGATCAATTTGCCGCTCTGAGACCAAAACTTCCGGGAACCAAGGGTTGTCCCGCCAATTCGCCTCGACGACGACTGCGCCGGGCGGCCTTTCCTGGCGCAGGAATTCGTCGATGGCGTCGGACTTGCGGCGCGGGTTCCAGCTCGCCCATATCTCGCTGTTTTCCGCGCGAATGGTAGGCCGCAGGAGAGCGAGGCTACGATGACTGAGCGTTTGCGCCTCTTCAATCCAGGCGATGCGAAAGCCTTCGAGGCTCTTGATGGACTCCGCCGTGTGGTCCTGCATGCCCTGGAAAATAATGAGGCCCTTGCCGGGCGCTTCGATCCGGTCATCCAGAATGCGGAACAGCGGGCCGACGCCGAGCGACTGTATCTTCTGCTCGATGAGGCGCTTTGCCGACTGCGTGAGAGTACGCTGGACTTCGCGGATGCAGACGACTGCGGTTCCCGGGTTGACGATGCACTCCTCGACGAGGCTTTCCGCGAAGAAGTGTGACTTGCCCGAGCCTCTGCCGCCATAGGCGCCCTTGTATCGGGCTGGCGCGAGGAGCGGCTCGAATACGGGCGCTGTCTTGATGTCGAGATTGCCGTCAAGCGGCTCTGGAATTGCCAGCATCGGCTATGGCGACAGGGTTGCTGCGCTGGTTTGGATCTGCGTGGACGATGGTTCGGGTGACATGCTGGATGACGAGCGGGTTATCGGGATCGCCGCTCATGGGCTGCGGCACCTTGCCTTCGACGCGATCCATGACTTCCTTGATAGCGGCCACGTCACCTTCGAGCGCCTTGTCGAGCAATGCGTTTGCGAGGCGATGCAGTTTTGGGATGTTGGTTTCGTCCGTCGCATTGAGTTCAGCGATGAGCCTTTGCGTGACAATGCGCGGCTTTTTCAGGACGCCATTGGCTTTCGCCAATTGATTACCGGGTTGGAATGTCATTGTTAAAACACTCTAAGTGACTGCCGCGACTGCTATTCCGAAGTACGCCGCCACCCTGATCAGGATTGCGATGAGGGCGACGACGCCGACGATGATGCGGACCGGCGGATAGAGTTCGGGCAGGAATTGCTGCACCGCCCAGATGATGAGCCACGCGATCGCAAAAACCACGATCACGAAGATGAGCAGGCCGATGAGGCCGCCAGCGTTCATGCGATCCTCCTAGTCCAGAGAGATGCCGAGTTGCTCGGCGAGGGTGTTGAGCTTGTCGCGCAGTTCGACGAGCAGGGCGATGATGGAGTTGAGCTGCTCGGCGAGCTGCGCCTGCGCTTCAGTGTCCATGCATCACCTCACGAAGACGTGATAGCCAAAGGCTACATTTCCCTTGCATGCTCTGTCGCCATAGGCTACATAGAGAGCATCAGAGAGGGAGACAGAAATGAGCAACGAACTGAAGCGCCTGCACCGGATCGAAGCCAAGGCTTGGAAGGCAATGAATGACGGTTCCGAACAGGATGCATCCTCGACCTGCGGCCAGCATGGCAAGAACTACATCGCATGGTGCGCCGCCGCAGACGCTTGCTACGAATACCGCAAGGCACACGGTCTTCTGGAGGAGGGGCGCTAAGCCCCCCCCACCCCCACAGGAGACACCGAGATGACCCGCAAGACGCTCATCGACTACATGGTATTTGCAGCCCGCGACGAGGATGCCCGCGAGGGCGGCAAGTTCGACAGGGAAGGCTTCGGAAACTTCTTCCCGGAATACCGCACCGACGCAGCGGAACACGACGTGGAATGGGACGATGACATCTGGGACGAAGCTTTCGCCCTCTACCTCAGGGATTGGGCGCAAAACATTACGGTCGAGGACTTCCTGCGAGAGGAAGCTGCGGGCAAGCATGACCCCCGCTGAGTTCAAGGCCGCGCGCGTGTCGCTCGGCCCCACCACCCCACAGGAGACACTGAAATGCACCTAAGAGCCATCCCACCAGTCTTTCTGCCTTACAGGTTCCAGCCTGAAATTGAGAAGCTTTCCAAAGCCGCTTTGATGGATTTAGCCTGGGACTACGCCACCCGTTGCGCCGAAGGCGATACTCACGACGCCATCATGGACGAACTTCGCAAAAGCGCCGAGATCGTGACGCTGCATCGCAAGCAGATTTCGCATGACGCCCGCTGAATTTAAGGCCGCGCGCACCGCGCTCGGCCTTTCCGTCCCCGAAATGGCGGCAGCCCTCGGCGTCACGCCGCAGGCTGTGCGCCGGCTGGAGGGACCGGGAGCGCACCGCGCCGTCACGCGCACGATGCAGCTCCTCGTCGAAGCCTACCTGCTCGGTGCCCTGCTGCCGCATGAACGAAAGTAGTCCGCCTGCGTTTAGCCTGCTCCCGCCATTCCGGCGGGGGGAGATACCCCCATGCCCGTCTATCAAGGCAAGAAGGTTACTGTCGTGCGCCAAGCCAAGCAGGGCGATGCCGGCTTCGATCCGGCGGCACCAAAGAGCGTGATCAAGCTCCCGGACGGCTCCGAGAAGACCGTCGCGACGACCGAAGTCACCGACGAGTAAGCCCCCAAATTTGACTGTAGCGACGTTTTGTCGAGGCTGGAGGCTACTTGGTAGCGCCCGGCCGTTTTTCCGTCGCTACGCTCCATCCTGGTGCCCGTGCTCGTGTAATTGAACTTCACCGCCAGTCCGCACGCTGACCGAAAATGCCCCATTCACGCGGGAATGCTCCGAACCGAGCCAGCAATTCACCGACAAAGAAATAGAGCGGGATTACCGTGGCAGACAAAATTACGAGAAGAGTTACAGCGTCGCTCATCGACTGACCCTCCCGGTAAACACTCGGAAAAGTTCTGATCTGTTGCTCCGGCCTCCGCGATGGAGGGGGTGAGTCCTCCCTATGGAAAGGTGACCCACACCCGCCCCACGCGGCCCGGAGGCTGGCGCACCCGGTGCCGATTTCCGATCCGCGCTCCCGAGGGTTCATGCCGGAACTCTAGCAAACTGCACCGGAATGGCAATGGGCCCGAGAGCCCCGCCTGCGGGTTAGGGGCGTGGATGAGGCGGGGCCCTCGAACGCTCCCGGCGCCAGGGAGGTGATGCGCCGGGTTTGGAAAACGCAAAAACCCCGCAGCCCAATTGATGGGCGCGAGGTGTGAGGCTCTATTTCGTCAAGAAAGCGTCTTGAAGTCAAGCCCCTTTTCGTGGCTGCAGGCGGAAATGCGCCACGAGCTGCGCCAGGGCGAGCTTGGCCTGCGGCACGGCCGAGGACGAGGCCTCGTCGCGGCACAGGCGGTTGAGGGCGACGAGGGCGGGCATGCCGGCCTGCAGGGCCGCCTCGCGGGCCGGATCGAAGCGCTCGCGGCGGAAGATCGCGATGCGCTCCGGGTCGCGCTCGTCCGGCAGGCTGACGCCGGCCCGCTCCAGTGCCGGCGGGTGGATCGAGCGCACCAGGCCCAAAACCATGCGGTCGTAGTCGGCGAGCAAGGAACACCAACGCTGCGCCGCCTCGATCTCCACCTCGGTCAATTGCCGGAAGACGTAGGCCCTCCCGGCTTGTGAGACGAGAAACGGGCTCTTGCCGAATTCCAGGAAGGCGTCACGCGCCCTTGCCCATGTCGCGGTGAGGGTTGGGTCTTCCCGCTCCGCCCACCAGTCGATGCGGCCGCCCTTGCGTGTGGTTTCCCTGCGCTTGCGCCCTGCCCGCGACATCCCGGACCATCCCATTCTGCCCCCTCAATGCCCGTAAGCCGGTTCGCGGCGCCGGGGAACCTATACCGGCGTATCGGCCGTCTCGAAGCGCCACGCCTGCGGATCGACCGGCTCCTCGCCTTCGCCGCGCTCCTGCTTCGCGAGCCATGCCTTGCGCCGCAGGCCAGCGAGGAGCTCGGGAGATGGCGCGACGGCCACTTCTTCGACCAGCGGCTCCGGCTTGGCTGGCTTCGGTGGCGATGCCTTCCGCATCCGGCTCTCGATCGCCTCCCACGTCTCTACGGTGCCGTCTGGGTAGATCACCGTGCGATCCGCTGCCACAAAGATTGTGCCGACTGGCATCTTCCAGTTCTGGAATTCCTGCAGGCTGGGAAAGCCTCGCCAACTCAACGCATCCAGACTCATGCGGCTCGCAGTGCCGGATATAACCTTGCGGATGCGCGCGGCCATCTCCGGGTTGGACGGTATGTCAGGGTTGGCGAATACCCGCTCAAGCGGCTTGAACTGCCGAGATCTTTCGTTGAGGGCGCGTATCTTCCTCGCGTGATCCGAATAGCTTCGGACAATACGCGCCAGTTCAGCGCTGGATGGCAGAAACCGCCCGTCGTGCTCCGCCACTTCGCCGCGGATGAACTTCCGAGCGGCGCGCTCAACAGCCCATTTCGGCTCACCTTCCAGGGCCATGAAATAACCCAGGTATTTGCCCTCGGAGTTTCCGTCCGGTGCTGGAAACTGGTCGAACAGCGCCCGGAGCGCGGCGCGCAGTTCATCGGCCGTTGCGGGCTGCAAAGTTTCCGTTTGGGTTGACGGAAGGTTCATCGAACGTATTTCCAAAAACCTCGCTGATAGGACGGCTGGCTAGTTCCGAAAGGGCGGCGGAGCCGCGCAGCTTTCGAGGCGGGCCTGTGCTGTTTGCGCGTATTCTGTTTTCCAGCCACTCAGGCTCGAAACCACGCCAGCCGTTGGCGATCATCGCGTCCGCTGCCGCGTTGGGGTCGGCGCATCGCGCAAACTTGCCGGCGAGGAGTTTCGCTGCTCGCACCGACAGCGGTGGTCGTAGCTGTCGTCGATGATCGATAACCGCTTCGGCGTGCTCGATGTCGAGAACGGTTTCGAGTTCGATGCGAGGCGTCGGTTGGGGGTTCTTTGGTATCCCTTTAGGGATACTTTCTTGGGGGAATAGAGGTTGAGTTTTTGGGGGTGTGGGGGCCTTTGTCTTAGGGGAAAGGGGGTCGGTAACGTTACTCACGTGACGTAACGTGACAGCATCGACGGCGTGGCCATTGCCGCTATGTTCTGTAACGTGACGTAACGTGACAGCATTCGGATCAAGAGCCTTGCGACGCTCCCGAGAAAGCCGGGTGCGCTCCCGCTGCTTCAAGAGCCGTTCCTGTTCTTTGGCCTCCGCCGCTGCCGTTAGCTCAACTTCCATGTCGGCCACTGCCGACACAATAATATCAGGGCTCATACCAGAGGCGAGCATATGACGAACGGCAGCGGCGATGACTGACATCAGGCGTCACCCCCTTCACGCCCTTCCGGGGGAAGTGAATGAGGACGCAAACGGCGTGCCGCAGCAGCCCTGCGCCATCGGTTGTCGTCTTTCTGCACTTCCTCAAGGATCGCCAGAAACTCGGAGTATATCTCCCGCGAAACTTTGGCCTTCAAAACCTCAAGGCGCTCAAGCTGGGTAAGACTTACAATTGGCATGGCGCAGCCCTCCCGCGCGCACTTGCCTGTTGACAAGTCGTCACAAAACTATGCTGTAAAAGCATTGGAGCCTCCGTTGCATACTCAGGCTTCAGTTCATCAGGCTGGGGCAGGGAGGCCCCGGCCTGATATTTTATGCGGCTACGCTACTCACGCTCTCACGCTTCACATCACTCCCGCGCAGTGCATTCCAGTCGCGCAGGATCTCCTCCGCCTCGCTGATCGAGCGGGCAATTTGGTATTTGAGCCCGAGCACCGCGCACCGCGCTTGGAACGCCTGCTGCGCCGTCGAGAGGCGGCCGTCCTCGCCCTTCACCTCCATGAAGGCGACGGACTTGTCGGGCAGCACGAAGCAGAGATCCGCCACACCCGGAAACACGCCCAAGCGGGCGAAGTAGATGCGCGACGAGGGCTTCACGAGCCCGCCATTGGGGCAATGAAACCACATCAGCCGGGGATGTGCCGCCATGCACAGGAACTCCACGATCCCGGCATGGATGGCGTCCTCGCGCGTGGCGCGGATCGGGTGGCCAAAAAGGTCTTTGGCGCGCTTCATGCCGCCGCCTCGAACAGCCATACCAGCACCGCCGACCGCACACTGATCGGATCTCTGAACTCCGCGCCTATCTCGGAGAGCAGCCGGGCCTGCTTCTGGCGCACGAAGATGTTCGCCAGCAATGCGGCGCGGCGATCCTTCTCGCGCAGTGGGCGAGGCGGCAGCCGCTCCGCTCCGGCGTAGGGGACGAGCCTCATTCCATCACCCCCGCGCGGCTGGCGAAGAGCTTGCCGCCAAGCGCCTGCTCGGCGGCGCGGTCGTAGTCGCGCTGGCTGCCGCGGGAATGCGCCATGGCGTGGTGCTCGGCGCAGTACGAGCTTTCGTGGTGCCTAGGCCGCCCGCAAAAGCGATAATCCGGCCGCGAGCCCTCCGGCCAGCGGCAGGAATTGTGCCGGAGATCCAGCAGGTTCAGCGTGCCATACGCGGGCGGAGGCGGCGGTGGCGCCTGGTATGGCTCCGGCGGTGGCAGTGGCCTCCTGTTAGCCCGTTTCGGCCGCGGCTTTGGCTTGCTCACTTGCTCAGTCGTTTTGAGCAGCAACCGAGCAGGCATCCTGCGGCCGGCGCCGAGCAGCCCAAGCCGCCGCAGCTTGCCCATCACCGCACAGCGCGAGATGCCGAGCCGGTGGCCGATCTCGCCGCCGGTGATGCCTGCAAGCCATAGCTCCGACAGCCGCTCCACGAGCGCCTCACTCCACAGGATCTCGCCGGGATTGGGCGTCCTCATGCGGCCTCGCTGAGCGGCGAAGCGCGATAGCAGCGCGCGATGTGACGGCTGAGAGGCAGCGGGATTTTTGCAATCATCGCGCTCCACTCCTTGCGGCGCGGATCACGCGAACTCCATCGCCGGGCGGCCTCGCAGTCGTGGAAGTCGTTGAAGCCCTTGAAGCCCTTGAGTGAGACAGGCATCAGCGCAGGAACGTCACCCCAGAGATGGAACGAGTTGTAGTTCCAGCGTGAGCGGCCCACCCATGGGATGGCGCCGCGCACGTTTTCCACGACGAGCGGGATATGCCGCCCCGCCGCCTCGCAGGCCTCGCGCTGGATACGGAAGCACGCATCGAAAAGCGTATTGTCGGGAGGCGGCAGCGCCTTGGCGCGCTTCCACGGCATCGCCCGGTAGCTGTATGCCTGGCAGGGAGGCGAGGCGACGATCAGCGCGGCATCCTTGAACTGCGAGCCGTGCAGCGTCCGCACGTCCTGGATGACAAGCTGAAAATGCTCGGGCTTAGGCAGTCCAAACTGAGCCGACATGTCTTCAAGATCGAACCCGATTACTCTGTAGCCCTCGGCGATAAGGCCTTCGGCCCATCCATGAAGGCCTGTGAACAAATCAATCGCCAGAGGTTGGCTCATATCCCGAGCCCGTCCATCAGCGCCTCGATCTTGCGCTGCCTTTCCTCGTAGCGCTGCTTGATGCGGCGGCTTTCGGCACGCAGCGCCCAGCAGTCGGCGATGTGCTGGCGCGTCTGCCGGAGCACCTCGCTGTCGGGAGGAGTTGGGTGACCTTGCAACGGCCCCTGCTGCAGCCTTCGGCTAAGATAACTGCAGGAGGTTTGCGATGGCTCGTAGTCACCCGTGAGCCGGGGGAATGGATGGATGGTGGCGGTCACTCGGCGGCCTCCCGAGCCGCAAGCATCTCTGCCTTCGCTGCCTTCATTCGACGAAGGCGTGGGCGTATCTCACCAAGCTGTTTTGAAAGATCGATGGCATCTTCAAGCGGCACGCCTTCAATGAGGCGTTCCACTGCGGCTAGCAGCCGAGGGATGGGCCGAAACCATTCGTCGTGCGAATGAGCGTCCGCAAAACAGCGGTGTATCGCCCATTCGGTTCGCATGTCCCCAGGCATGCTGACGACAATTTCGAGCGGATATGGCGACCACTCCATGTAGGTCGCCAGTCGTCGCTCAGGCGCCCTTGATGAGCCAATCTTGATCGGCCCATCCTGACCAATCGGTCGCATGAAATAGATGTGGCGCTCTTCGTCGTAGTAGTCGTAGTCGCGCATCACTCAGCCGCCTCACGGCCTGCGATAGCCTCGGCCTTCTCCTGCCTTCTACGGACGCGAAACGTCTGCTTTTCCTCAAAGCCCCAGAGGGTATCCGAAACCTCCAGCCCAGCCTGCTTGAGCAGCCGGATGTGCCGCTTGTAGTGGATGGCCGGGATGTGGCCGGCCCCCCGCCAGTTGACGACCATCTGCACATACGTGCCGAGCACTTTGGCGAGCGTTCCAGGCCCGCCGAAATGCGCAATTAGTTCAGGGATCGTGCGAATGCGCCTTGACATGGCGATTTCTTTAAAACTACGTTTTAGGCCAGTCAATCACATATTGATGGATGGACGCCAAAATTGATATGAGACTACTCAAGTGGGGAATGGCACCACGACCCCGAGACCCATTTTCCATCGAGGTGGGTAAGCGCTTGCGCACCGCACGGATGGCGGCTGGCTTTTCCCAGACAGAGTTTGCCGAGCGCCTTGGATTGCCGGCGGCCGGCAATCTCTCAAACTGGGAACACGGCATCGCGATGGTGCCGCCCACTTATGCGCCGAAGATATTCCGGCTGCTGCGGGTCGACAGCAATTTCCTCTATCTAGGAGATACTGGCGGACTTCCGCGCAGCCTCTATGACAAGATGTTTCCTGTTAAGAACTCGCGTGGGCGACCCGCTTGAATTCGAGGACCGTGTTGTCGAGAACGGTTTCTTCCGCGATCGCCCCTAGCAACTTGTGCTCGTTGAGAAAGGCCAGGTGGACCCACGCCAGGCCGAGCACATACTCCGCCTCTTTCTGATCGTCGGGCAGCAGCGGCACAACTTGAAGCGCCAGCTTTTTCAGCTCCTTGATCCGGGGCTCATCGAGGCCGCGTTGATGAAGCAACATTCTGTTCCCTCCACGTTCACAAGCCCGTATTAGCACATTTCGCCCTCTGCCCATTTGTATTAAAATGGGGCATCTAAAATTCTTTTAGAAAAGGCTTGCAGCTAAAACTTTCTTTTAGTAATGTGCCTTCATCAGATCGATGGAGCGCCGCCGTGCTGCACACTTGGGAAACCGACTACCGCCACGACCGGCGCAAGCACCGGCACCGCTGTTTCGCCTGCCACCGCATCCTCAATGAGGGCGAGCCGGTGTTCATGGCCAAGGCGAAGGGAAGCAGGGCTACCCGAGCCACTCATCTCGCCTGTGCCGACACCATCGCGACAAGCGACTGGACCTACCGCCGCCTGATGACCGCTCAAGCTCTGGGGCTATGACCATGCTGCACACTTACGATCACTGGAAGTCCACCAACCCCGACGACGAGTTCCTCGGCCCGGAGCCGGAGGAGGACGAGATCCCCGAGCCCGTCGTCGACGAGGTGTGGGACGGCGCGCGCGGCGAATACGTCCACACCGTCACCTTCGCGAGCGGCGCGAAGTTCCAGGTGCAGCAGACGCGCGGAGGAGCGTTTGTTGGCGATTGGGAGATAGTCGGCAAGGGCTTCTACTCGGACGGCTTCCTGTCTCCGGAAGCAGCCATCGACCGCCTCATCGACATGGTGATGTCGTGACGCCAATCCTCGACGACATCCTGTCGGCCCTCGCGCTCGTGGTGACGAACGCCGCGATCGCTGCCCTCCTCTTCGGCCTCGCGCCGGATATCGCTGCGTGGGTGGCGCGATGAGCAAAGTCAGAGACGCCCTCCTGTCGCTTGTCCTGATCGTAGTCCTGCTGGCTGGCCCTTTCTGCATCCTGGTCGGCGCAGGGTTGTGGTCATGGCCATGAACAACGATCACGTCGCGGAGACTTTCCGCTCGCTGCTGGACGATATCCGCGAGGCCACCCAGACGCTCACCAACTGCGCCGCCCTTGGCGCTCTCAAACCCAACGGTACACGCATGGCCTACCTGCGCACCCGCGACGACGAAGATCCCGAATACCGCACCAGCGAAGAGGAAATGGCAGCCGAGATCGCTGATCAGGCGCGCGTCATCGCCGACTTGGACGAGGCGCTGACGAAGATTGCCTACATCGCGGGCAACTACGGCGACGGCGCACCCGACGACCACTACCTCGCGCATATCCTGCTGCAGTTGGAAAGCATCGCCACGAGCGCCCTCGACGAGGCGCGCGGCACGCACAGGAAGGCGCTTGAAGCCATGCAGAAGAGGCAACCATGAGCGACACACAGACGACAAACGGCGGCTTCTTTCCCATGCCGCCCAACGTCGCGGCTGCCATTTCCAAGGTGATGGCCGGCGTTCCAAAGCTGCAGCGCGGCGAGAAGAACCAGCATGCAGGCTATAACTTCGCCAGCATCGACGACTTCCTCGAAGCCGTCCGCCCGCTCTGCGCCGAGAGCGGCCTCATCATCCTGCAGGACGAGGCTTCCTCGGAGATGCTCGACGGCGTGGACAAATACGGCAAACCGAAACGCTGGCTGAGCGTCACCTATAGCTTCACGCTGGCGCATTCGTCCGGCGAGACGTGGGCGCACCGGCCTACCCGCTCAATCGTCGTCGATGCCTCGATGGGCTCGCAGGCTTATGGGGCGGCCCAATCCTATACCCTCAAACTGTTCGAGCGCAGCCTCTTCCAGATCGCGACTGGCGAGAAGGGGCAGGACGTT
>Ga0137465_1000399_pt1 | contig 19268 bp, 21 predicted proteins | sample EasRivERMGT828_2_FD_104906 | JGI IMG/M metagenome (GOLD analysis project Ga0137465, IMG submission 104906) | Soil microbial communities from meander-bound floodplain in the East River, Colorado, USA - East River MetaG ERMGT828_2 | ecosystem: Environmental > Terrestrial > Soil > Floodplain ... | reverse complement strand
TGAAAAAAAAATTTTTTTTCAGGGGAAAAAGATTCATGTTTTTTGTAACTGTCATTTTTTTTTTTTTCAGGAAAAGATTCACGAACTTTTTTTTTGTAACTGTCATTTTTTTCAAAAAAAAATTTTTTTTCAGGGGAAAAAAACTTGTGTTTTTTTTTACTTTCATTTTTTTTTTTTTTTAATTTTTTTTTTAAAAAAAAAAAAATAAAAAAAAAAAAAATTTTTTTTCACTTAAAAAAAATTTTTTTTTAAAAAAAAATGAAAGTAAAAAAAAAAAGTTCGTGAATCTTTTCCTGAAGAAAAAAAAAATGACAGTTACAAAAAACGTGAATCTTTTTCCCCTGAAAAAAAATTTTTTTTTCAAAAAAATGACAGTTATCCCAAAATTTATACACATTTTTTCGACCCCCAAGGTCAGAAAAAAAAAATAATAAAAAATAAAAAATAAAAATTTGTTTTCCGCACGTGCGTTTTTTTCTTACAAATCTTTTCTCTAATATAAAAGATTCATATTTTATGATAATTATTAACTATTTATTTTTTGGTTTTGAAATGTCCTTTCTTAGGTTAAAAATAAAAAAATATGGAAGATGGTAACCCTGATCGTTATGATAAGAATATGAAAGTCCTTGAATATTATAAGGTTTCAAAAATGATAAAAATTATTCTCTTAGATGGAGAGCCTTTTTACCGTGTAGAAACTCATGGAGTCTATAAAAATAAAGAAGATGCAGAAAAAGCAATTATTAATGCCAAAATATTGGATAGAAATGAAGAATTTTATAATTATAAAATTGAGTGTTGTAATGCTACTATCAATCATATAGTAACATTACCTATGGAAAAAGAATTAGAAAATTTTCTCATAATTTATAATCAAGGATTAAGTCAATAATAAAATTTATTTATTGTTTGTTTCAAATATTGTATTTATTTTTTGAATTTTAGATGGATTTATTGTATCATATTCATCATCATCCCTTTTCCTTTTTTTGATAAAAAAATCACTAATATCAGTTTTCTTTTTCTTTTTTTGTATAACTATTTGTTTTTTAATAATGACATTATTGTTATTAGGAATACATAAAAATGAATCAATAAGTGATTGATTCTTTGGTATTTTTGTTATTTCTTTAGGTTTAGTTTGTTTGATTATAGGTTTATTTAAATTTATTACTATTTTTTCAGATACTAATTGATTTTCAATTGTTATATGTTTAAAATGAAAACATCTAATAATTAAATTTTTATTAATTTTACTATTAAGATAAAACCAATGAATATTATGATTATAATTTGAAAAAGTTATAAATTTTGTAAAAAAATCTATATATTCAATATTTTCTGTATTTAATACAAGAGATTTATAATTATAAGATAATATTGTATTTGGATGAAATAAAATAATATAAGGATCATTTAAATCTTTCATATTTTCTTCTTTAAAATTATTTTCATTAATTAATATTTTATGTGTTCCTCCTTGATTTGTTAATTGTTGTAATAAATAATCTTGAACATTATTACATATTAATTTATTTATTTTATTAAATGAATATTTTGTTTGTATTGGTATAATTTTTATTAAATATTCTTTTTTATCAATTTTTATTTGAGGATTCATTTTTCTTGTAAATCTATTAAAAAAATAAGATGCTATAAAATAATCTTTAAATATAAGACTTGCTATAAATCCTTTATCTTTAAAATCTTCTATAATATCCATATGAAAAATGATATTTGTATCTAATTTATTCCAACTTTCTGATAAATTTGTATAATAATCATTTTCCCAACTATTTAAATTCTTTATTAAAGTTTTCATTTTATCTGAATCAAAATTATGTTCAATTGTATCATTTTCTAATTTCATTTTTTTAACAAAAGAATAAGAATTAACCATAAATTTAAAAAAATCATCAGAATAATATCTTTGAAAAGGTATAAAAACATTAATTTTTACATTAAGTCCATATAAAATTATAATATCATTCATATTTGAAGAAGGCATTATAATACGACATATTTGAGTTGGATGCATTAAATGTGATTGTTTTGAAAAAATTGAACAACATGAAACAAATGAATTTTTTATTGTACTATTGGTAAGGTGATGCATTTATTACCAGGAAACAAAAAAAATCCCTTTTTAAGAGTATAAAAAATTATCTTAGATAAGGGGTTTTTTTATTACAAAAAACCCTATTTATGGTTATCATTCCATAACAATACGGAAGAACGGATAATGTATGAAGTGAGTTTTTGTGGTGGTTGTGGTGATTCAACCTCATTGGAAATATTTTGTAAATGTCGCGAAGTTTGTTACTGTAGTGAAGAGTGTCAAAAAACGGATTTAAAAAATCATACATTGTTATGTGGAAAAGAATTATATGATGTTTTGAAAGTAATATTCAATTATCATAAAATAGGATTTTGTGATCGTCATATGTGTAGTGATGAAATATGTTTATTCCTTCCATCACATGATATAATTACATTTAATGAACCTTATCGTTTACAATTTTGCAACCCAATTGAAAAGATGTGTAATTTATGTGGTGTCGTTAGATATGGAATTCCTTCAAAAGATCAATACTATTCGTTCTTTAAAGATAAGTTTAATGTTAAATATTATATATGTATTCCATGTAAAAACCTAAAATATTCAATGTGTCCACGAACTTTTAAAAATAGGATATATTGTTTTCATGAAAAGATATTAACATTAATGATATCACTACATAAGAATATTTATATTTGGCTACCACCAGAAATAATAAAATTGATTATTCAAACATGTATATTAATAAAATGTTGTGGTTGTTAATTTTTTCTATTTATTTTTTTTAAACATTGAATCTTTCATTTTGATATTTTAAATCTTCAAAGAATTTTTGTGCCATTTTCAGGTTTAACATTGTTACCATAACATAATCATCGTTACCCCCATGCGTTTTACCATTATAAATAATCTGAGTTCCTATTTCAGGATCGTTTGATATTTTTTGAATTCTTGAAAATGCGCGCATTTGTTTCATATAATCATCTTTAATATTTGATGTGGTAAATGTAAATTCTGGTTGTGATATAATAAATGTATGATAAAATATTATATTTCTTGCACGTAAAACTTTAATTAATAATTCAACCATGATAGGTTTATTATATCTTGTAGTTTTAACACCTGGGCCCTCGGACAAACTTTTACTATTTTTTGACGAGATACCATCTTCATTCATAAACATTACATTTTTTATATGTAATCTTCTCACTTCATGTCTGACATCGGCAGCAAGCCCAGGAAGATTAGATTCTGGTATAATAATAAATTTACTATTTAAAAAAATAGAAGGTTTAAGACTCCGTATTTTTTCTATATGAGTTCTAATAACATCAGCAACTAATAAACTTGCAGATATATTTATACATTCTGCCCCTAATACCTATATATAGTAAGTAAAATGAAATCAACACAATGTAAATCATGTCATGATTCTTTATTAAAATATTGTACAGGTGGTAATAATGATATTTTATCATTATTTTTAATTAAATATAATTTAGATGAAATGATTACGTTTATGAAAATTCTTTATGAAATATTAATATATAATTATGATACAGAATTTGATCAACAATTAGCAATTGAAAATTTTTATTTTCATGAAAATGATAGAGAATATGATTTGGCAGAATATATTGATATTAATATTAAAAGAATTAATGAAATAGATAATCAAAATACATCTTATTTTATTTTAAAATCTTTATTTATTATTGCTCTTGTTAAAAATTTAAGAATAAGATTATTTATTTTAGGTGATCATGATTATTTAAAATTATTAAATACATTTCCACCAAAATATAATGAAATTGGTAATTTCATAAATAAATGTGATGTATTTATTAATGATTATCAAAATCCTAATCTTGCTTATTCATTTCAAGATATTGGATATAGTGCAAGTATAGAATGGGTGACCGATGGCCTTTATTATTTTAAATAAAATACATACTATACATGTTCGACCGTTCTTTGTTTCGGGGTAAAACATTGATAAAATAACATAAAGAGATTTTGCTGAGCCTGCAGAGGGATCGATTGTAATAAATACATAATCAATATCATTATGAAGATTATAATTTCTATTTTCATCTGCCATTGCATCTAACCAATCTGGTTGAAATGCAAGACTTATTGTGGCTTCTTGCATCAAATTTCTATTCATGAGTTCAACAGATTCAAAATATCTCATTATTGATTGTTGTCTTTTGTAGCCAATATATGTTTCAGGCTTCATAGATTTATCAAAACATTATTAAAAAATAATCTATATTTAAAGAATGGTTTAATATTTCTTTGATCACACGTGTAAAAATATATAAATTTTAAAATTTCCTTTTTAGTATTTTTTTTTTCTGTTAATCAGATCAACAATATGTCAACTATTAGAAAACCTACGTATACAGATAAACAAATTATGGAAAGAATTAATTATTATGCTGCGATACATTTAACACAAAATGAAATATCATTTGTTGATAGGGAGAATTTCGCCGAAATCGATAGCTTAAAATGGTATGCATTATATAAGGAAAACACCAAGTCTTTTTATGCTGTGAGAAGAGATGGGAAAAATAAGATGGCTCTTCACAATTTTAATATGAACTTTATTCCATCATCGGATAAGGGAAAAAAAACAATTGATCACAGAAATCAAATTCCTTTAGATAACTGGAAAACAAATTTAAGACCATTATCAAAAACAGGACAAAATATTAATAGAAAAAAACAAAAAAATAATAAATCAGATACAGTTGGTGTTTCTTTTGACAAAAAAAGGAATATTTTTTATGTAACATCAAACAGAGGACATCCTACAGGAACTTTCCCTGTAGGTTTTCAGAGAAACGGGTTTGGGATAGCAAAACAAAAAGCAATATTATGCAGGAAACAAATAGAAAAAGAAATCCCTGAATATATAGAAGCATTATCTCGACCGGGATATGTTCCGATTCCTGTTGATACAAAAAATTATAATCTTGAAGATGTAGAAAGAAGTAATAATAGAGTATTAAGATTACGAGGAATTAAAGAATCAAATAGAAGATGTTTAAATGGAGTAGGATTTCAAGAAGATAAAAATTGTTTTTATGTCGAATGGAATCAAGAAGGTAAATATTACTCAAAAAAATTTAAAGTTAAGAAAAATGAAGTTCCACCATACGGAACTACACATCTACGAGCAATATTTTATCTTTCATCAATGGAGTCAATAAATAAATAAATTCTCTTTCATTTGTAATATGATAATAATGCTTTTTGTTTTGCTATCCCATATCTGTTTATTTCAAAACTTTTAAAAAGATTAATTTTGTATATTAATAAAAATAATTGTACAAATGTTCGCGGCTAAATGCCCCGTGAAAATTCTTCATAATTGCATATTGTCTTTCATAACCAATATTTGTTTTAAAAAATTGAGGATGATATGCGACGTGATCACATCTTTCTGCTTTCCTAACAATTCTACATGTATCACATGCCTAACATTTAATTATTTAAATAAATTTTTTTTTTCTACCTGTGACCAATTTAGTACTTTAAAAACATCAGATCCATCTCTGTATTTTGCATATAGAATAGACATGATAGGATTGCTTCCCTCTGGTGATAAAGAACTAATCATCGATCCTGCAGCGCCTATTTTATTAAATAAATTAATAATAATATAAAAATACCTGTGGCAAATGTTGGTAATAATGCTTCAAAAACCTTTGGAGACATGAATAAGAATTCATCAAATATAATCCATCCATGTTTCATCTCAGCTCCGATCCCTCTCAAGCTGTATAAAATCTAAATGAGTTTTTATTCTCATTTGATATTAGAGTAAATCTACATCGATCTTGCTCAGAGATGTATTCTAGGTCTCAGCAAATGGAAACTACTATATAATTTTTTTTTACCCGGATTAATGAAAGGTTAGAAATAGAAGAAGAAGAAGAAGAAGTAAAAATGCGCAAGCGCATAAAAATATTTATTTAAAAATTCCATTATAATGAGACATAAATCAAAAAAATGAAAATTTCCTAAATAGAATTTTTTTTTAATTTTTTAAAATAAATGATAAGAACATCGTCGTCGTTCTTTTAAATAATGGATCCTTTTATTAGTGATTATTATAATAGTAAAAAATCAGAAACATTATTTTGTTTTGTAGCATATTGTAATAATGAATTTGAGAATAAAATTAATCATTCTTATGATATTTTAACAAATAAACAAATAAAACCAAATTTAATAAAATCACAATTATTATCACTTTTTTCTGAAAATAAAAATAATAGTCAAATCTTTTTTAATGATAAATGTATAATGTGGAATGGACCCTTATCAAAAAGAAAAATTAAAAATGGTTTTTCTATAACTCCTATATTAAATATGAATATATCACAAAAAAAAATATTACAATTAAATGCAAAACAATTATCATTATTTTTATTTTCAAAAACAAGAATTAAAAAAGGACATCAATTAACATCAATTTGTTTAAAAAATTTATGTGTTAATCCTTTACATTTAAAACAAAAAGATTATAAAAGGAAGAAAAAAAATATAATTTGATGGATATTGATACAACACCTAAAGAAAAAGTTGCATTACAATTATATCAATCTGTAACAGATTCATATCAAAATAGTTTATCTCAAATTGAAAGAACAAGATTAGAAAGATTAAATTTTTTAAAAGAAAATTTAATAAAATTAACAATACATGAATGTCAAGAATTAATGTTAAAATGGGAAGAAGATTATTTAAATTTTAATATAATTGATCAAAATTTTTGGAATTTACCTATTATTAATAATTCATCATATGAAAGAATTGATATAAAAGTATTTAATCAATTTCAAAATTATTGGAAAAATGGAGATTCAAGAAATTCATGTCTTGCAATATCAATAATTTTTTCATATCAATTTAATTTAGCAAAAACTGTAGAAAAAAATGATATCAATTATATTGATTATGATATGATTATAGAAGTTATGGAAAAGGGTATAAAATTATATACATTATGGTATGCTCATCAAAAATCTTATCTTTTTCCAACAATACAAGATATTTTAAATTTAAAAAAATGTTCTGCATTTAAAAAAAGTTTAAATATTAAAGATGAAATTGCAGGATTTTGTGTTATTCATGATGAAAAATTAGAATTACTAGAAAAATCAAATACAAAACTTACATTAAAATTATTATTTCCTTATATTTTTGAAAAATTCAAAAATTCACCTCAAATTGAATGTATCATTTCTATTATAAATTGTAGGAATAATTATACATTTACTATTGGATTTGAAAAAAATATGATTTATTTATTTGATTCTCATGGATTTGATAATTCGAATTATATTGATTTTATACATTGTAATGATTCAAAAATAATTATAGATTATATCTTAAATAAATATTCTATTGAAGGAATAATTGATGAAAATGATTTGGAAAGAAAAAGAAAAAATGAAACTCTATATTCTTTTATAGCAAATTATACTTATACTGCAACAATATTTTATTAAATAAATTTTTTTGTATTTGATATTGATTTATATATTTCTTTTAAAAATATTAAGTAATAGTAATAATAATGAATAGTTTGTTTATCATTATTTTTATTTTTTATACAATTGTTGATTGTAATCAAGAAAAAAAAAAACATGATAAATTGCCTTATATTCAAAGACATGTTGATGATTTAAAAGGTTTTCAAATATTTGTTGAATCAAGAGCAAATACATTATTATTAATGAAAGATTGTTTTCCTTTACCAATAAAATGTTTAATGAATAATATTACAAATCTTTTTAATGAATATGAAGATAATAATAGAACACAAGCATTAGCATTAAATAAAATTTTTAAAGATCTTCAAAATTACAAACCTTTTTGTCTGGCTATTAAACATGGATTTGATATTTATATTAAAAAATTTTCATCAATTATTAAAGATTTTAATAAAATACAATCCATTAAAAAAAATTATGAAGAATATAATATTTTTTCAAAATGTGAACATGAAATGAAATCTTTAAAAAATGATTTTAATTCTGTAAAATCTGATAGTATGATATGTTTAAAAGTGATTGAAAGGAATGCGTTATTTCTTGCCCTATCAGATAAAACTAAATATATTGAAGTATTTATTGAATAAAAATTTATTCTTCTTTTTTTTCATATTTTAATCCGTCCCATTTTTTTTTTCCTCGTTACCTTACATAGGAATATATTATTTTATTTTTTATTTTTAAATGAAACCAATGGATAGAACATTAGGTTTACAAAATCGATCTGATATAATCAATTCTCTTTATTATATATGGGGATTAAAAACAAAGTTTCTTTTTTTCATTCTTACTTGTTTTACTGAAAATAATTTGTATGGAATTAATTTTCCTATTGAAATTATTCGTTTGATTCTATGTATTTATTTGAAAATTGAACAAAAATTTATATATCCTGGATCAAGATGGCATTTTGAATGTTATGATAAAAAATGTATTATAAAATGGTGGAGTTTTCGATATCGTAATAATTTTAACTACTTTCATTGCTATAATAAAGAATGTCATAATATTGTCCCAGATTGTTTTAAATGTTCTGAATGTGATATTGCTTTATGTAATGATTGTGTTCGTATTGGTGAAAACTGTGATTATTTTGTTTCTCGTGATGAAGATGAAGATGGTTTTAAGGATGCCTATTCTCTTATTGCGATTTGCGTTTCATGTGAAAAATCAAGAGATGATATACAACAAAATGCTTTTACTTGTCATATATGTAAAATAAGAGGATATGATAAAATAATATGTAGTGTTTGTGATATAAAAATATGCAGATATTGTTCATATCAGGATTGTAAAAAATCATGTCAATGTTATTTTTGTAACAAATGTTCTTATTTATTTATCAATGGAACTTGTCCTATTTGTATTAATAAAGAATATCTATATAAATTATTTGTAATGTATCAAATAAATGATTCCATTTTGTCTTGTTTTTTAAAAAAATTGTTATTATTAATAATATTTGAACATTTATTAATTATCAAAAAAAAGTTACAAAAAGACAAGCGTATTATTTTCTCCTATAGAAAAAAAATCAAAAGTGATTATTCGAAAAACGAGTTTGTAGAAAATAAGTACATAAGAATTACCAAATTCATCAGTCGGAGATACATCTATAAGAAGACATAATAAGAATGTTATAACTGTTATACATAGTATAGGTAACATTATTTCTTTTATTTCATGTTTTAAATCAATAATTCGCCAGTTAAATATAATTCTGAGAATATTTTGTATATGAATTAGCATTAAACATACCATTATATAATATACAGCAACAAAACCCTCATATATTGTTATCATTGTCATGATAGGTTTTTTTTATATAATAAGGAAACAAAAGGTTTTGAAATTAATACATTTCGCACGTGATTTTTTATCTATGAATCTTTTCTCTAATAACATTTTTATTAGAAAAAAGATTTGTGTGAAAAAAACGCACGTGCGAAAAATAAATTTTTATTTATTTTTTTTTATTATTTTTTTTTTCTGATGTCAACCCTCGAAAAAATGTGTATAAATTTTGGGATAACTGTCATTTTTTTGAAAAAAATATTTTTTTTCAGGGGAAAAAGATTCACGTTTTTTGTAACTGTCATTTTTTTTTTCTTCAGGAAAAGATTCATGAACTTTTTTTTTGTAACTGTCATTTTTTTCAAAAAAAAAATTTTTTTCAGGGGAAAAAGATTCACGTTTTTTGTAACTGTCATTGGTTTTTTTCATGAATCTTTTTCTGAAGAAAAAAAAAATGACAGTTACAAAAAACATGAATCTTTTTCCCCTGAAAAAAAATATTTTTTTTAAAAAAATGACAGTTATACCCCCAAAATATGAGGGATTTCCAACTTTTTTTTGGGTGATACCAAAATAAAAAAAAATAATAAATAAAAATTTATTTTTGGCACGTGCGTCAAAAAATTATTTTTTTACCTTTTTTTTTATTAAATTTTCCAAAAATAGAATTAAACAAAAAAAAAAGATAAAAATGTCACATTTTCAGAATGAATGGTTTACTACTTTTAATTTATTATTTAATCTCATTGAAAATAATAATCAATTTTCATTATTAAATCTTATTGAAAACAATGATCAATTTTCATTATTTCAAAAATTTCATCCTATGATAAGATATGAATTAAATACGACTTTTAATCTATTTGAAATTAATAAATATGAAAAACAAAAAAGATTAAAAAAAATTCAAGATAAAGGACCAAATAAAAATGGAGAAAGAAAGAAAAGGAAATTAAGACGAACAATAATATTTGAAATTACATCATCCAGAGTTCCAAAACCTTATTATACAAAAATAATTTATTAAATAAATATGTTTTTTTCTTTCTTTTAAATGTAGTTATAAATAGAAAGGTGAAATTTTCGCACGGGTTTTTTAATCTATTTTTGGAATTTTATATAAAAATGATTATTTTTGAAATATTAATAATGGAAGTAACTCTTAATGTTCCAATTGAAAAACAATATGAAGAATCTTTATCCATTTTATGTCAATTAATATGGGAAGATATATTACCTGTGAATAATGTTTATGTTAGTAGAAAATGGTCTACTTTTTTAAAAAAAGATAATAATAATCAAATTGTTGCTACAGATATTCTAAAAAATATTATTAATAAAACAAATCAAAGAGGACAATTTCCTTTATATCTTGCATGTCGTACAGGGAATTTTGATACAATAAAAATTCTTTTAAATTCAACTTCAGATATTGATTTGAAACAAAAATGTTCTAAAGGTGGTAATGGAGGGGCAAATTTTCTTCATGGTTTATTTTGGCGTTCTGATGATTATAATCCAAAAAAACCATGTCAAACCATTTATGAAATTTTTAAATATTTTTTGGATAAATTTAAAGTATTAACACTTGAATTATTACAAACTGAAGATTTTAAAAAAGAATTACCTTATACTCTTATAATGGAACATTTAAAGATTTTTGGATTCCCAATAAAATATTCATTTGATAAAAAGATTTTTACAATAACACATGATGATAGTATATATAATCATTTTAATAGTATATGTCTATTTACAAAAAATATTAATCAACTTATGTACAACCCTTTACCTGAAAATGAAAAAGCTTACCTAGTAATCCTTTTATTAAATTCATTTAAACATGTAGGGGTTAATGAATTTCATAAGGATTTTGAAGAATTTTTACAATTTCAAATTAATGGTTTAGAAGAATTTCGAGAAAACGTTAATGAAATAACAGATATTAGTTGGTTAAAGGAAGGATTAGATGATATTTTTAAAAAATGTTCTACTTATATGCTTATTCATACTCTTTTAAAAAATGAAGCGAGTATGTCTTATCTATCAGATGATTATTTAAATATAAAATCATTTATTGAAAATGATATTGAATATTTTGAATTTATAAATCAACCTGGTATGAAAAAAGGATGGATAAAAATATTAGATTCTTTTAATATAAAAATTTAAATAAACAAAATTTATTTAGTCATCATGAGTACTTAATGTAGTTTCATATTGAGATAATCCACCATCAATAAATACAGAAGTATTTTCAGGCATAGGTGAATAACCAACAATAAAATCATATTCAATTATTTGTCCTAATATAAATAATTCTTTAATTTTAATAACACATAATCGTGTATCTAATGATGAATCATTAACAAAAAAACTTGTTGTCATTAACCATACAAGATTAGTTTGTGCACCTGCTTGTGAATCAAGAGCAATAACAGGTAATCTATTTTCATTTGTTAAATATAATCTAAAATATGATAATGTTCCTGGTGATGTATCTTGAGAATATATTACAGGAAGTCTTATTAATACTTGTTTATCAATTTGTGTATATTTTATAGGTACATCTTCAATTAAAATTATTTCTGTTGATTTATCATTTTTATATAATGTTGCATTTACTATTAACCAATTTTCAAATGGTTCTTTTGATTGTTTATCATCTTCTAAAGTATTTGTATTTTTTAAAGCTATAGAACCTAAAATAATTCCTATAATAGCTAAACATATACATAAAAATGTAGATATAGATATAATTGTCCATACCCATGACATATTATAATTTAATATTTTTTGAAATGATTTTTTCATTTGTATGATTTTATTTAATTAAAAACCATATACCCGGATAGGATTGAAAAGAATAAAAAATTAAATAAAAAAAATTTTATTTTTTTAATGATTCTCCATTTATAGCAGAATTTATAATTTGAGTTGTACTAAAATGAGATAATTTTAGTTTTGAAGCAGCAACTGCTGCTGCCATTTCAACCTCTGGAGCAGTCTCATATGTATGTAAATTTCCTCTTATTAATACATTACTATTCGCTGGTGCAGGTGAATAACCAACAACCATATCATATAAAAATGCTTGACCATCTACTCCTAATTCTATAGCTAAAACATCACCTGTTCTAGTATCTACTGGATCATTAATATAAATTGCTGTTGATGATAATGATACAGAACTACTTGTTCCCCAAGGTAGTTCATCAGGAGAAATAATAGGTATTCTATTTGCATCTATAATATGTAATGTAAAAAATGATAAAGTTCCTGCTAATGTATCTTCTACAATTAACAAAGGAAGTCTAATTAATAATTGTTTCCCAATTTGTGAATAAGTTATTGGTACATCCTCAAGTAAAACTATATTATCTATTATAGCATTTTTATATAGTGTTGCATTTACTGATAACCATTCATTAAATGGTGCTTTTGATTGTTTATCATTATCTAAATTTTTTGTATTTTTTAAAGCTATAGCACCTAAAACAATTCCTATAATAGCTAAACATATACATATTAATGCTACTAAAAATATAGTTGTCCATACCCAGGACATATTATCTGCTAAAATTTTTTTAAATGATTTTGCCATTAATTCCTTTAAAACAACAAAGAAATCTTTTATTCCTTTAAAATAATAAAGAATTTAATTTTAAAATGTTATAAAAATTTAATTAATAAATACAGACTTTTCTTTTTCTATTTTTAAAAAAATATTTTTGTTTTTTAAATTTTAAATAAACCAATTATTTATATTTTGTAATAATAACATATTTAAATTTTAAGGTTTCTCTTTGAAGAAGGAAAAAAAAAATATTTAAATGGGTAAAACAAAACAATTTAAATCATCTCAAAAAAATAAAAAAACATTTTTTGATGAAAGTGATTCAGAAAATTCATCTATTGAAGAAAATAAATCATCATCAAAAAAAAAACAACAAAAACAAAATTCATTAGATAAAATGACAATTTTAAAATATCTTGGAGGTCAGAAAAAGAATAAAGGTGGAGATAGTTCAGATGAAACAGAATCAAGTAATGATGAAAATGTTGATTTAAAATGTCATCATGATTATAGTTCTTATTCAACAACTACATCATCAACTTCAGAAGAAATGGAACCTACTTTTGTATCAAAAAAAAAACCAATTGATAGTAATATTAATAATAATAAACCAATTGAAAATGATAAAATTCAAACAGTTGTTTATACATTTTCTGTTATGCCTTCAAAAAAAAATTCAAAAGATTATTTTACAATTACATCAGAAGATTTAAAAATTCAATCAAGTACAAATCCTGAAGATATAGAAAGAGCATCAAATTATAAAGAAAGAGCATCATTAAATTCAGATATTGTTACATTTTTAAGTCTTAATATTAAAAGTGAATATCAAGGAATGGTTACAATTGAATTTCCTACAGTTAAATGTTTAAATGGAACAACATCTGTTGGATTTAATCCATTTGTTTCAAAAACATCTAATTATAAAGAATTAACTGGAAATGGAAAAACTTTAAATTTTATTGGAAGAGATTTAACTTCTAATCAACTTGAATTTTTAGAAAAATATCCAGGACATACTTCAGAAAATTTAAAAGAATTTTGTACTTTTCTTCCTGGAAATAAATTTGTTCATGTTGGACTTCAACCACCATCATGTTTAATTGAATATTATGATGGAACAACAGATAAAAAAATTTTAGAAACAAAGAAAGGTGAAAGTGTTTTACTTATGAACAAAAAATCTTATACTGAATGTTCATTAAAAGCACAAACAAATTTAGAAAAAAATTATGCATTTTCAAATGTTACAGGAAAAGAATTTTGTATTAATTTAAGACCTGTAATGAATTCAACTGTTGAAAAAACTATTAATAGTAAAATTAATTCACTTAAACAGAAAAAAGATACAACAGATAAAAATGCAAATGATGTACTTAAAGGATTACAAGCAAAAGGATTTTCAAATTTTTATATGAATCATCCTTGTCCAACAAATGAAGAATTTGATACTTTATATAAATCATTTTTAACAAAGAAATTTCAAATTAATGGAGAACTTACAGTTAAATATATGCAAATTAAAAAACAACAAGAAAATTACTAAAAAAAATAAATTCTTTTATTATTATTATTCCTTTTTTTTTTATATACCATGTCGTCCAATATTTATTGTAAAATCTTTTCCGGGTGCAGCAGTTGTTATTGCCTTTCCCATAGTCCAGTTAAGTTGATAATTTAATAAATCAGCTTGTTTAATTAATAATTCACCCATTACTGCATGATGTAATTTATGAAATGAATTTTCTGTATTTAAATTTTCATCTGTTTTTGGGAAAAAAAGACTTTTCATTTCATCTTGATTTCTTAATATTTTTCTAAAAGCATCTACTTCTCTCATTATTTCTGCCATTTTTTCATCTGGATTTACTCCTCCTTTGTTTTGTATTTCTTTTATTTTATTATTTAATTCATTAAATGCATTAAATAATTGTAATTTTCCAGAATTATCAGGTTGATTACCAAATAACATTCCAGTTGATATAGCAATCATATTTAATAATAACATATCAATTAAACTATAAAGCATTTGATGACAATGATTTACAAATTTATCATTATAAGAAGAACTTGTATCATTTGATTTATCAAGACATAATCTAATTGATTTTGTTGTATTTTTATGTATTGTTGGATCATAAGGTTTTAAAATTAATTCTTTTCTATTTTCTCCATTTATATAAGGAGCATTTTCATTTGGTAAATCTGCATAAACATAATTTCCAGCATAAATTGTATTTGGTCCATTATTTCTAACAGTTAATGTTCCACCAATTTGAATATTAAATCTATCTGTATTATTAAATTTATTCCCATTATTACAAAATCCAACAGGCATAATTTGTGATCTTAATTCTTCTTTATTACCCTGTTCTCCTTGTCCTAATAATGAACTTAATGCTGCTAATGATTGTTCTCCTGTAATATGTTGTCTTTGAAGATCATCTAATCCAGTTTTTGATCCTATAAAAACATAAACAATATCACGATCTCTAACACCAGAATTTTTCATTTGATCTTGAGGTCCATTTCTATCCCATAGATATAATGCATGTTTATTATCCATTGCAACTCTTTCACTAACAACATCTGTTCTACCATGTATTAAAATGACAGCTTGTTGAATTTCAGGTTTAATAAGATTTTCATCATGTTTTGGATAATTCCAACTTGGATCACTCATTTTTTTTTTTAAAACAGTGGGGGGAAACAAAACAAAACAAACAAAATTTTTATTAAAGTTATATTTTATAAATTTAATTTTTAATGAAAAGAAGCAATATTCAAATCTATTGTATTTTTGATAGTAGGATCATAAATTTTTATATTTTGATTTTTATATTGAATAATTCCTAAAAAACTTTTATTATAATTAAAAGAATATTTTGGTGGTTTTTGAAAACTATATGTATTTTTAATTTCGAAAATTTGTTTTGCTATATCAGTAAAATTTCCTGTAATTTGAATATTTTTATAATATTGTGTATTTGATCTATTTTCTTGTTTTTGATAAATATAAGAAACTAAAACACAAAATTGAATAGTTAATCCACAATTTTTTGGTGCAAGAATAATTACAGGTAATGTTAAATCAGATAATTCATCAGTTTTATTTAATTCATTTAATGAATCTGCTATAGCAGCAGAAACTGAATCTTTAACACGTAATACACCACTATTAACTGGATCTAAAATCCATGATAAAGGATGAGTATAATTTTCTTTTAAATTATTTTCAATTTTTGTCATATCAATTTTTTCTTGTGTAATATTTGAAATTATATTTTTTGATTCATAAATACCTTTTTTTGTTTTTGTTATTAATCTATTAATTTTATTTGATTTTTCCTTTAAAAATTCAACATAAAGATAAAAATATAAATGAATATTTATAATAGGATAAGATTCATTATTAAATTTATTATTAATATTTAAAGATTTTGTTGGTAATGTTGATATTAATATATTATTTAAACAATTTTTTTTTCCTTTATTTTCACATTTAATTTTATTTATATTTAAATTTTTTTCTTCTAATGATTTTAAAAAATTTTCAAAAGATTTATCAATAATATTAAATGATGATTTTTTTGATAATTCATTTACAATTTTATAAAATGATGCATTAAGTTTTGAATCATCATCTGAAATTGAAAATTCATCTTCTTTTTCTTTTAATAAATTATAATCATCACTATGAGATTCAATTAATTTTGAAATTTCATCAGAAAATTGAATAATTTTATCATCATAAAGTATTTTTATAATATCATATAAATATTGATTCATTGATATAAAATAAAATTCTTTCATATATCTTATAGTTACTTGATCAACAAGAAATGGTAATAAAATATAATTTGTATCTGTTATTTCAAAATCATAAAATGAAAGAAATTGATCTAATTTTTTATCTAATTCTAATGCTGAAAATGTACCACTTTTAATAATATTACTTAATTTTTGTATTGGATAATCTATATTATTTAAATAATAATGAATAAAATATGATCTAAAAATAATTAAAGGATAATTTTCTGTATCTTTTGATAATTCCTTCTGATATCTGTTTACTAAATCATATATATGAGGTAATTTTTCATAAAGATATTCCCATGTATTTAATTTATTAGGATTTTGTATATCTTCATTTTTATTTTTAAAAAATAAAAGACTTCCTTGTGATGCAAGATAATCAATTAATTTAAAAATGGTTTCTTGATCTTTATAAAATTGGTTATATTTCTTTATTATTATTTTATTTCCATCTGATTGTGGACATAATATTCTAATAAAATGATTAAGATTTATTGTTTCTGTATGATATAATTGATTCCATGGAAATTTATAATAATTTTCCAAAGGTTCAAAATCTATAGTATAATTTTTATCATAACCATCATCATTATTAGAAATAAGATCAAAAAGTTTTACTGATCCTGTTACTAAAGAATTAAAACTAGTTTCTTCAGTTTTAATAGAAAAATTATATTTATTTTCTAATTCTCTATGTTTTGATAAAAATATATCTTTATCTTTATCATTTAAAGGTTCTTTTAATTTTTCATCTAATTTTAAAATATTTTCTTCATCATCATTTAATAAATCTTTATTATAATTTATTAAATATTTAAATCTTTGTTGAACCATAACTTTTGGTGGTAAATAAATATCATCAAAATTATAATTTTGAGAAAAATAATATTTATAAATTAATAGTAATAGGTAATGAAAAAATTCATGTTGATTTTTATCTTTTCCTTCATCTTCTTTACCATTATATTCATAAATTTTTTTTGTTTTAAAAATTTCTTTTCCAATTTTTTGTGTATTATTTTGAATTTTTAACATTTCAGTTAAAAAATTTTGACTTGTTCTTTCAGGTCTTTTAGTTGATGATACTGATTTATCAGAGAAAACTTTATATATTATTTGACATGGAGAAAATTCTTCTTCAATTTTTAATAAATAAAGTATTCCTTGTCCATATAATTGTTTTGTAATATCTTTATTTTTACCAGTTTCAATAAATCCATTACCTTCATTTAAAATATTTGAATATTTTATAAAAGTTGAATGAAAATCTTCAAATTCAATTTTATCTTTTTCTAAAATTTCTTCTAAATATGTAATTTGATCTTTTTTATCTTTTGTTGATACAATTAATCTATTTCTTTCTTTTTCTAAATCACGTAATAATCTTTTATTATAATCAAGAATTTCATCTAAATCATTTGTATTTATAACTGTTGTTATATCTGTATTAATTTTACCTGCTAATAAACTAAGAAAATGATATGATGGATCTTTTTGAAGATTATGTTGTCTATCTGTTAAATTTTTAAGCCATTCTTTATTATATCTTTCTGGTAAATTTTTTGATAAAAAATTTGGATCTTTAAATGTAAATCCATCTGCACGTGGAATATTATCATGTTTATTTTGAATTTCTTCAATTTCAATAATATTATCTTCAACATTCATTATTGATGATAATTTATTTTTTGATAGATCAAATTTTGTTATAAAATTTTCAAATTTTGATATTATTGATCTATCAAAAGGTAATTTATATTCATTTTCATTAAAATTATGATTTGTTTTTTTTGTAACTGATAATTTTAATTTTTTTTGAACAGGCTTAAAGAAAAAAGAAGATTCGTCTTCACTTGAATATTCTTCATCATTATCATCAAAAGATCTTTTCATTAATTTAATAACACCTTTATAAATAAAAAGATATTCTTTTTTATCTAATTATAAAAATTTAATTTAGTTTTGAATATTTTTTTTTTAATATGAATATTCAAACTAAATATAATCATTGCTCTTTTGCTTTAAAAAAAAATTAAAACCAATTTTTCAAAAATTTCTCAAAAACAAAAGATCAGTGATTGTATTTAATATAAATATCATCTTTTTATATAAATTATTGTTATCTCATTATAAAATTTAATTTAGTTTTGAATTTTTTTTATATCGGTATCATGATCCAGATAGGAACGTACATGAAGGCAAGACAGCAACTTATATTTGGTTTTTCGTGGTTCGAACCACGGATATCGATATTTTTTTTCATTTTAAAAAAATAAAAAAAATATTTTTTTTCAACGCACGTGCCAAAAATAAATTTTTATTTATTATTTTTTTTTATTTTAGGTGTTCCAAAAAAAAAGTTGGAAATCCCTCATATTTTGGGGGTATAACTGTCATTTTTTTGAAAAAAATATTTTTTTTCAGGGGAAAAAGATTCACGTTTTTTGTA
>Ga0137465_1000398_pt1 | contig 19543 bp, 13 predicted proteins | sample EasRivERMGT828_2_FD_104906 | JGI IMG/M metagenome (GOLD analysis project Ga0137465, IMG submission 104906) | Soil microbial communities from meander-bound floodplain in the East River, Colorado, USA - East River MetaG ERMGT828_2 | ecosystem: Environmental > Terrestrial > Soil > Floodplain ... | reverse complement strand
TCCCCGGGTTGGGGGTTTACAACATCAAAGTACCACACCTGCCCGTCTCCCAGTTCCGGTCTGAAATCGCTGCTGAGGAGTTCATCATTTCCGTCCACCCCTACAAATGTGAGATGTGGGCCAGATCCAAAGGCCGGTGGTTTTCCCCTGTCCAGCCGGTCCTTTCCTTGAAGTGCTTCTGGTGCAATTCCAACGAAATTCAGTCGGTCATTCCCCCCGATGGTTTCAAGGACAACCTGTAATTTCCAGTCCACGGGAGACTCGGGAGGGACATGAAAATTGGAAGCGGGAAAGGGATAAGGAATTTTGAGTTCGGTCCATCCGCCGGGATTCTTAAAATAATATCCCTCGAACGGCCGGAGCGCTGTTGTTGTGTCGAATTGATCGATGCCATTGTATGACCAGAACGTCAGAGTTGCATCCCCGTTCACTGCCCCGATATCGGCGGCTTCAACCGGCCGGTCAAATGGGTTACCGATGATGTTCCATCCGTCCTGCAGATGAATACGATAGATTCCATCCGTTCCAAGAGAAGGCATCTGAACAGTGTCTGAAAAACCAAGCACCCCTCTGGCAATCGCCCAGTATCCTTTGCCTGGCGCGAAGAGAGAATCCGGATGCATGCCGATAAGGTGGTCGGCAGATTCAACTCCCGTGTCTTCATAGGCGCTCCAGTCTACCTCATGCACGCCCGGCAAAACTTCTGAGAAAGAAACGGAAGGAATACCCGGCACGCTGATGAGCCGGTAGTCTGTGGATGCTGATGGGGTCTCCGGAAATGAATGGATAACCTCCCCCATGAACTCCCGCATTGCAACCGTACTGAACCTACTGGCCGGTGAAAAGATTCCCTGTCCTCCGGGTCCATTTCCCCTCACCCGCCAATGATAGGTGGTGTTGTTGGCCAGCTCCTCAAGCGGAAGAGTCGTCACGAGGACTCCTGGTTCATCAACGACGAGAGTATCGAACACTCCGCTGAGACAGACCTCCACATCATAGGATGTTGCTCCGATGGCTGAGGTCCATGAGAGATCCGAAGGGATCGGGATATCGACCGCGTTATCTCCGGGGAAGACAGCATCGGGGATTTCAGGAGGGATCGGTCGCGATTCAACGCTCCACCCATTTGTGCCCCCGTAGATGGTTGACTCCACAAGAAGGAAACTCAGTATCTCCTTTTTTTGCAGATTTTCATTCCACGGAGTCCATGAATCTCCGTTGTCCGTCGAGGTAAAAGCCCCCTGTCCGTACGTGCCGATGAAAATCCGATCATCAGTTGTCATGATACACTGGATGAGCGTGTCTCCCATGCCGACATTCACCGGTTGCCAGGTGTCGCCGTTGTCCGCTGACCTGAAGATCCCTTTGCTGAAAGTGCCCGCGAAAATATACTGACCAAAGACAGCAAGAGCCGTAACGGTTGTATCTGTTGTGTGGAGCGGATCGACAACATTCCACGTTTCTCCGTTGTCAGTTGAGCGAAACATGCCATCCCCCACAGAGCCGGCAAAGATAAGGGAACCGCTGACCGCGAGGGCCTTGACCACAGCGGTGTCAATCCGTCCGCAGTCCCACGTGTCCCCGTTGTCGCCGGACACACAGACGCCTAAGTCGGTTCCGGCGTAAACAGTGTTTCCGCTGACCAGCAACGCACTGACAACTGTGTCCTGGGGATTTGATGTTACGGTTTCCCAACTGGAGCCGTTGTCATCTGACCGAAAGACCCCCCCTCCGAGTGTCCCGGCAAGGATGAACTCCTCGCTGTTCACAAGGCAGCTGACCTTCAGGTTCGTCAGCCCATCGTTCACCGGTTGCCAGGTCTGGCCATCATTGATTGTCCGGAAAATGCCGTTTCCTCTTGTACCCGCGAACACAAACGGAAATTTGCTGACCAGTCCGCGTACCCTGCTGCTCGCCAGCCCGTCATTTGACTCCTCCCAGAATGCGCCATTGTTGACAGTCCGGAAGACGCCTTCGTCAGTTCCTGAAAGAAGCGAGGAGCCTGACACAACCAGTGCGTTGACCCTGACCGTGCCCATGCCATTATCGACGGGAGACCAGAAGCCGCCATCATTGATCGACTGGTAAACCCCGGCATCGGTACCGGCAAAAAGGTTGTCACCATTCACTTCAAGAGCCAGCACTCCGGACTGGTCAATTCCTTCACCCGCTTCCACCCAGGTTTCACCAAAATTGCCCGATCGGTAGATCGTGCCCCTCGTCCCGGCCATGATCACGGTGTCATCGACGGCCACGAACGATCTCACAACGGTCCCCGTTTGCATCCCGTTGCTTCTCGCAACCCATGTAAGGCCACTGTCTGTGGAAAGAAAACATCCGGTTGCGGTGCCAAGGAAGACGAGTGAATCTGTGGTCAGCATGGATCGAAGTGGTTCGATCAAAACAGATGATTCGATCGGATCCCAGATTTGTCCGCCATCGGATGACCGGCAAATCCCGTAACCGGTGAAACCTGCAAGGACATAGCCACCGATACCTCCAACAACGTGGACGCTGGAGTCCGGAAGGTTTCCATTAGCAACCATCCATGAGGCCCCGTTATCATCAGAGCGAAGGACGCCAATATTCGTTCCGGCAAAGATCTGACCACCGGCTGCAGTGAGAATATTTACCTGCTTGAGAGAAACACCCGGATCTGAGCGAACCCAGGTCCGGCCGGTGTTTGTGGAAAAGAATATCCCACCCCCCTCCGTCCCAACAAATACGCTATCCCCCTTTGCCAGGAACGTTAACGCCCGGCCCCCGTACGGGCCCGCAGTCTGAGACCATTGCGAGAGCGCGAGGGACGAAAAGAGAAGAGATCCGACGAAGAAACAAGCAGCATTTCTGATGAGAAAACTCATACAACAATCCCGACGAAGTCTGAATTGTTCAGACCGGTGATAATTCCAGAGAATCGAAAGCCTGAGTGCCGAGCATCGTGGTTGGAAGCCGACCGGGGAATAGCTATCCGCAAACAGCTACTTCTTCGGCTCAACCTGTTACGGATGGAAAACAACAGATTTCTTTGTGAATCTATGCCGATTCATTGATAAAGTCAAACGACTTGACAATGACCTTCAGTTTCGTAGCTTCTTTTCACTCCAACCCTATCAACTTCACTCATTTACAGCAATGTCCGACAGAAGCCTTATAGATGGTTTTCTGAAGGGGGACAACCAATCCTACAAGACTATTAAGGAATGGATTGTCGTCGTCATTCGTTCCAGCTCAAAAGCTCCCGGCATTTCAGCGGACGATATCGAGTCAGACACGATCTACAAGCTGTTGACCAACCTCCGCGGTGGACAATTTCGCTTCGAATCCTCATTGAAGACGTACGTTCAGAAAATCACCCGCTTCACATTAATCGATGCATTGAGAAGGAACCGGGGGATTCCCGACGGGCAGGAAGTCGTCGAAACCGCCGTTGATCCCGACAACTTCTCAGACGCTCTTGAGACCAAGGAGAAAATGGTCATCTATCAAAGGATACATAGTCTTATGGCCCCGGATTGCAGGGATCTGTGGCGCATGGTCTTCCAGGATGAGCTTCCATATGCCCAGGTAGCCAAATTGCTTAATATCGGCGTTGGCGCTGTGAAAACGAGGTTTCACCGATGCAAGGAAAAAGCTATAGAAATCAGGAAGAAAATTACCTGAAACCTTGGTGAAAGGAATGCGACTATATCGTGACAAGAGCCAAGGGATTCACAAGCAGAACGACATGAGCTTATGATGGAAAAGACAAACAATCCGTCGGAAGATATTCCGGCCTTCCTTTCGGGAACACTCGATGAAGAGGGAACCGCGAGACTCCGCAAGGCGCTCGCGGAATCTGCAGAACTCAGGGACGAACTGGAGTTCTGGAAAAAAATGCGAGCGGTGGTCAGAATCGATGCAGCAAGAGAAGCTGCAGGACATCTCTCCCCTTCGGTAATCCTCGAGTATATTGAAGGAACCCTCCGTCAGACCGCGGAGACAGAGACTCATCTTCGCTCGTGCGATGAGTGCCAGGAGATTGTTGAATCGCTCCGGTTGACGTATTCTCACCGCGAAGAGAAACATTCCCTTCGGACCCCTTCCGCTCTTGAGGCGCTTCTCGTATACTTCACCATGCCGAGAGTCAGTTATGCGTTGGGAATTCTCGCCGTTGCAATTGTCATAGCTTCAGGTATTGCATATTTCCTTGGCGGCAGAACCCCGGAATGGAGACAACTTCAGGCACAGGGTGATTTGAAGGTGGAGCAAGGATCCCGGGATGCAGCAAAGATTCTGTACGAGCGCGCGCTGGAATCCGCCTCACCCGTTGAACCCGCAGAAGCCGGTGAGATCTCCGCGATACTGGACAGTCTCGCAAGCATCCATCGCCTGAATGGTGAGCATGCGGAAGCGCGAACACTGCTCGAGCAATCTCTCGCCGCAAAGGAGAGCGGGGGTCTTGGCGGAACATGGTCATACGCATGGGTCCTTGAACAGCTCGGCTCCCTTGACCGTCTTGCCGGCAATGACCTGTCGGCTGAATCACAGTTCCGGGAAGCAGACGCGATCCGGGAAGAGCTTGCGAAGGCCAACCCCGGGGACCAGTCGCTCCAGCGTTATCGGCGCAACGTGGCGCTTATCAGACTTGTACCCCAAATTGGCTTCCGCGGGCCCGAGACCCCGCACTTTCCAACCGTCGACTTCGACTCCGAAACAACACACGCCGAGTTTCTGATCGTCCTTCGAAAAAATCGGGCCCTCACAGGTTCCTATGTGCCGTCTCTCACCACTCCGGGGCGAAGGGTTCTTCAGATCCCCGATACCCTTCTTGTGGACCCACTGCATCCTTCAGAACGAACGCTCCGCCTCACCCTCAGCAAGAGGTTCTTTGAGGAAGGGAAGGGGACATACCGTGTCGGAATCCGGAAGCTCGCGGAATCAGAGAGCATCGAAGACTTTTACTACTTTCAGGTAGACTAACTTGGGGGTGCGCTTTTATAACAAAGCGCGGCAGGTGATCTCCAAAATTGTCTGTGATCCTAGTCATGACGACATAGCACACAAAACAATAGCTTGGACAGACGTGTACGAAGCCGACAACGGATGGTCGGCTTCTTATTTTTGTAAAATACTCACATCAAACTAAAGAAATGACGACAGCTCCAGCAAGCCTCATCAAGACCTTTTGCGCCCTTCAGTGTCTCGTTATTGTGTTTGGGCGGTTTGATCCCGCATTTTGCATCGCTCAAATTACTGAATCGAAGATTCTTCCCGATGAAGGTAATGCCGGTGACAAGTTTGGAGCATCTGTATCCATCTCGGGCGACTACGCGATCATGGGGGCCCATGGTGATGACACTAATACGGGATCAGCGTATATCTTTAGACGTGACCCATCTGGGTGGGTCGAACATGCGAAGCTTACTGCGAGTGATCGAAACTCCAGTGATATGTTTGGTTTCTCAGTCTCCATAGATGGTAGCTTTGCTCTTGTTGGTGCTCCGAGTAGTGGTGGATTTGGTGCGGCCTACCTGTTCGAACGCAAAGGGGATATTTGGACCGAAATTGTCAAACTTGTTGGAAGTGACGTGGGACCGGATGGAGATTTCGGGTCAGCTGTCTCCATCTTCGGTGGGTACTTGATCGTAGGTGCAGAAGATGATGACGAGAATGGGAATGGATCAGGCGCAGCTTACATTTTCCAGAATCAGGGGGCCGTTGTTGAGCTGGCAAAACTAACAGCGAGCGATGGAGAGTCAAACGATCACTTTGGATGGTCTGTATCGATCTCTGGGGAGTACGCAATCGTGGGATCACCCGAAAAAGATATTGTATTCGGAAATGAGGGCTCAGCGTATGTTTATAGACGGGAGGGATCAAATTGGGAGGAAGAGGTCGTCTTGACCGAAAGGAATCCCTCATCTAATGGAAGGTTTGGAGGTGCTGTAGCAATTTCAAATAACCGCGCAGTCGTTGGGGCAATTTTTTCCAATCAGGTACACATTTTCTTGAATGATACTTCTGGTTGGACAACCGAAGATAGAATAAGACCGGAGGGTCTATTTTTTGGGTTTGGGCACTCAGTTGATATCGAGGACGACTTTGTTCTCGTAGGCGCAGAATTTGATGATCGAAACGGTAATGCAGCAGGATCTGCCTATCTCTTCAGGAGATTCGGCCAGTCATGGATTGAAGAGACAATCCTTGTTGCGAGTGACGGAGCACCCTTTTCCTATTTTGGGAATGCCGTTGCGATGTCTTCGGAACATATCTTGATTGGGTCGTATCTTGACGACGACAACGGATCAGGTTCAGGTTCGGCATACGTCTATGGAGGTTTTCATCCAATCGAACCGATCTCCGCCAGAATTACCTCCAGTGATTCTCCGATTACAATTCCACCTGAAGGAGGTTCTTTTGAATACACAATGCACTTTGTCAACAACACAACTATTCCTCAGAACACTGACATCTGGATAATCACAGAGCGCCCGGGCCCACCACCAGTCATCGCATTTGGACCAAGAGAGAAGACATTCGGTTCGGCTGCCTCTGTCAGTAAAGGACGATCCCTGGCCGTGCCAGGAAATGCGCCGGCCGGAGACTACATCTTTATTCTCTACGTGGGCACATATCCTGATAGTATCATGGATAGCGATACGCTCAGCTTCACAAAACTGGCCGCAGGGTCGCCTGAGCAGGTAGAACCGTCGGAGCATGGGTCATTTCTTGCCGTTCAGAGCTACCCAAATCCTTTCAATCCCTCAACGACTCTACAATTTTCGCTTCCCCAAACGAGCTACGTGTCGTTGAAGATTTTCAACACGCTGGGGGAGAACGTAGCCACACTGATCTCGGATGATCTGTCTGCAGGCACTCATCGTGTCGAATGGAATGCATCACAGAATGCGAGCGGGGTCTATTTCTACATTCTTCAGGCAAGCGGACTGGAAACGATAACCGGAAAGCTCCTTCTACTCAAGTAGGATTCCCCTGTTCTCTCTGGTGTGGTGTTTCAGAAATACCTTGACTGATTGAACAGGCCGCTCCTACGGAGCTTTCGAGAATTATCCTACGTATTCAGTTCTACAAACAGGCCGTCCCTAACGGGACTTAGTAAAGGAAACTGACACACAACACTGATGTCGTGTGTCGGAAATACGCCGCCTGTTTCACAGGCCGCCCCCCGCCGGATCCCGTTGAACAATGACGTCGGGCCGGCGAACGACATCGTGAGCCTCTTCATTCGGTCGCCTGCCCGCCTTCAATGGACAAGAAGGTCAGGCGGGGGCGAGCCTAACGGAGCTCGGATCAATCAGTCGGGGTTGAATATATTCAACCCCCACATTGTCGATTTTCAATTGTCGACTGACATTCAACAATTGTGAATCAACAATCGACAACCGGCTCAACCTCACCTTGGAGCGGACCAGGTCGCATAGTCCCAAAGCCTTTCCTTCGCGTCTTAGAGTCTTCGCGGCTGGATTCAAATCTTCCCTCCTCCTTGCTTCTCTCATTATCATCCCCTAGATTCATTGCAATCCTTTCTGTCAATCCCCGGAAGATTCGTCCATGAAAAAGACTTTTCTCACCCTTGCTGTTCCATTCATTGCCCTTTGTCTTTCCTCGTGTGGCCCAGGCCATCGCGAGAATATGGCAAGAATTGATTCTCTCCGCGTATCCGCCGAACAGTTGATCAGGGCACAATCCCAGATGGGATGGGAAAACTGGGTTTTCGGCAAGATGTCAAATCAGGATTCACTATACAAGTCCAACGTTGATTTGTTCACGCTTCAGAACATCGAATTGGTAAAACAGGCGGAACTTGACGAACCCGACTCAACTCAGCGAAAGAGGCTCCATTATTTCAAGCGGTACCTATCCATGGAGTTCATCGGAAAGCAGATCGCAGCACTGACTGACAGCGTGAGCAATGTTGAATCGACGATCATGGTCAAGGTTGCCGGGAAGGATGTTCCGTACAGACAGATTCCGTCGTTACTTGCCAAAGAGAAGAGTCAGGAAAAAAGGGCTGAGATCTATGTAGCGGTCGATCCCGTCCTCGATTCACTGAATACAATGCTCATTCGCGTGGAGAACACTTATCAGCAACTTTCGCGCGACCTGGGATATCCTTCATACAATGCAATGCTGGAAGAGCTAAAGGGAATCGACCTTGATGAGTTCAAGCGTGTCTGTGAAATGGTACTGGCGGACACGAAAGATCTGTACATGCAGCTTCTGGATGAGCAGCTGAGTCGTTATCCGGGAATCAATCGCGGAAATTTCCATCGGTACGATACGTCTCCCCTGTTCCGCAGTGAGCGATTCACCGCCTTCTTTCGCGGTGATTCAATGATGCCTGCAGTCCTCCGCACCTACGCAGGCATGGGTATCGATATCGGAAGCATGAACAACCTGCAGATTGATTCCGAACCGAGGGAGACAAAGAATCCGCGCGCGGTGTGCTTTCCGATCGAGGTACCTTCCGACGTCCGGCTGAGCATCAAGCCAACGGGTGGTTCCGACGACTTTTCTGCGCTCTTTCACGAGGTTGGCCACGGGCTTCATTTCGCGAGCACGACTGAGCATGCTATTGAATTCAAGTACATGGGTGAGCCAACTGTTACCGAAACGTTCGCATTTCTCTCGGAATACACATTCTCCAATCAGGCCTGGCTGCGGCAGTTCACCTCGATGCCAACGAAGGACCTCAAGGATTTCGTTCGTTTTCATGCCTTTTACCGACTCTACTACATCCGCAGGTACAGCGCGAAGTTCCTTTATGAACTGCACCTTCACTCCGGAGGACCTTCACCCGATAAGGCCTACGCCGAACTGCTCAGCGATGCCACAGGATATCTCCCTGTTCCATCCGACGCGAAACGCTATCTGACAGACCTTGACCCTCTGTATTACTCAGCCGGTTACCTGCGTGCCTGGTTCCTTGAGGCCCAGCTGAGCAAAGTTCTCTCGGAAAAATTTGGTGCGAACTGGTTTGAGAACCATGAAACCGGTGAGTTTCTCAGGGGACTCTGGGCGAGGGGAGATCGGCTCAACGGGGACGAACTCGCGATGTCCCTTGGCTATGACGGTATTCATCCGGATGACCTCATTGCCCGCGTGAAGGCAATGGTGCTCTTCTCGACACCCTAGCGAGTCTTGCGTGACGTCAACCGCGGCTCGGATATCTCATTCTCTTACTGTGACAACATCGCCGGCCTTCAACTTCTGGCTGACGGTGTACAGTCATGGCTGGTACTCCCTGCCGCCCTTCTCCGTCGATTCCGATCGCAAGGAACTTACGCGGGTACTGGATTTGCCCGGAGGGAGAACCGTTCAATGTACCATATCGGGGTCGAGCGGGAAGATAGCGGTCAACTACAGGACACGAGCACGCTTAGGCCCGGCGGACCGGAAGCTCATTCGCAAAGACATTGAAGCGATGTTCCGGCTTGATGAGGACTTCACCGACTTTCATCGGACGATTGGAAAAATTCCGGCCTACCGATGGATTGCCAGCATGCGTGCAGGCCGACTTCTCCGGGCACCGACTGTGTTCGAAGACATGGTCAAGATGATCTGCACCACCAACTGCACGTGGTCGCTGACGACATTGATGACAACCAATCTTGTCGGGTTGTTCGGCAATGCATCGGATAATGGTTTCCGGGGCTTTCCATCTGCTACCCTGCTGGCGGGAACGACCGAGCAGTTCCTGCGCAGGGAGGTCAAAGCAGGGTACAGAGCCCCGTATCTGCTTCAACTTGCAGACAGAGTCGCATCGGGGAAACTTGATCCGGAGCAGTGGAGGGATCCTCGTATTCCGACCGAAGAACTTTTGAAGTCACTGCTCGCAGTGAAGGGAATCGGTCCCTATGCCGCGCAGAACGTGCTCAGACTGCTGGGCAGGTATGATTTTCTCGCGCTTGATTCCTGGGTGCGTTCGAAGTATTATTCACTGTATCATAAAGGAAGAAGTGTGAAAGACCGGACGATCGAGTCACGGTACTCGCGGTATGGTGAATGGCGGGGCCTTGTGTTCTGGATGGAGATGACCAGAGACTGGCATGACGAGAAATTTTCGTCTGCAGGAAGTTAACGGAGCAAGAGCAATGGATGAACTGACCAGAGAAACAGCGGTCGAACTGATTGAAAAAGAACTGTCGCAGGCTGCCCAGGCTTCAGGGGAGGGAAACGCCGGGATGGTTCGTGTTTGTGCACGCAGGGCATCCGGCATTGCAATCCGATTCTGGCTCCAGCAGCATCCGAGGAAGTTCTGGGGGATCGATGCCATGAATCAGCTACGGAATGTTCACCTTGACCAGTCAGTCCCGTTGGGGGTGCGGAGCGCAGCGAGACGCCTGACTGCGAGAATCACGCCGGAGTTTGAATCACCCTACAAAACGGATCCTGTCGAAGACAGCAGGATGATCATTGATCACTTTCTGGGAGCGAACGAACAACAGAGGTGATTGTACTGCCGTGAGGGCGTTGCGGGATTACGAAGGTTGCTTCTGGAATTCTCTGAGGAGATTCGCTTCAATCAGGAGATGGTCTTCCATTCTCATCCCGTACAGTTCCCGGAAGTTCTCATGGGAAGACTTGTCATTTGGTGTGATAATACCTGCTCTCATTGCCGACCGGAGTGCGTCAGCGTAGGCTTCCATCTGCACCTCACGCTCGAGGACGACATGGTCGTCGTCTGCAAGCCCGAAGGACCTTCGTACCAGCGCGAGCATTGACCGTTCTTCGTTGTTGGGTCTGCCGTCTGCCCATGCCCGTCTCAGCATGCTGCGGTAGGTTGATCGTGATTCTGCTCCAATTTGCTCGCGTTCGCGTGCTGCTTTCTCGGCGTTCTCTTCTTCTTCCTTGCGGAAGGCCTCTCCTTCAACGGAACGGATGGTTGAAACCTCGCGTGCCTCGTCTCTTCTTTTCTGAGCCTTCAGGATCTTCACCTCCAGGTCCGTAGCTTCCTGGTTCCCGGGATCCATGGCGTAAACCGTTTCGATTTCCGCGAGGGCTTCATTGAGAGCCCCTTCGAGAAAATACTCGTTTGCTTTTCGCAAACATCCCGAAACCTTCGCCGACCGGATGGCTTTCCGCTCCATGTCCTCCTTCTCTTTCCGGGTCTGATTTTCGATCCGCGACTCCATTTCCTTTACCTTCTGTGTTTCCTCTTCCTCACGGCGCTTTGCTTCCTCCTGTTTTCTGTTATGGTCTTCACGCGCGGCATAGATCACTTCCTCCATGTTCCGGGCGTCTTCATGGTTCGGGTCGAGCAGGAAGGCTTTTGCAATCTCCTGAAGGGCTTGTTCAAACTTGCCCTGGCCCAGGCACTGGCGACCCTTGTCGACATATGACTTGATCTTCTTCTGCTGGGCAAGGAGTCTTCCTTCCTCAATTGCCTGGCGGACCGCCTCTTCGTACCGTTTTGTTTCCTCGGCTTCATGCTGCACCTGTGCCGCAAGCTCTTCCTGACGTCGCTTCTCTTCTTCCTCTACGAGTCTGCGGGAATCTTCTTCTGCCTTTTTCTCCGCCTCGACTCTTCTTCTGTATTCAGCCTCGGCTTCTTCCTTGGCCTGTGCCTCAATCCTCGCGCGCTCTGCCTCGTACTGTTGCTTCTGCTCTTCTGCCAGCCGGGCTTTTTCCTCTTCGAGTCGCCGCCGGAAATCCTCCTCAAGCCGTTGCTTCTCCTGTTCCTCACGCTCGCGCTGTTGCTGAAGCTCTTCCTCTTTCTGTTTCCTCAGCCGCTCGAGCTCCTCCTTTTCTGCAGCGATTCTCTTCTGCATCTCGTCTTCAAGCCGTTGCTTCTCCGCTTCAAGATGCGAGCGTTCCTCTTCGAACCGGTTACGTTCCTCTTCCTCAATTTGGCGCCTCTCAGTCGCTTCCTGCTCCTGCTGTGCCTTCAGCCGCGTGAGTTCTTCCTGTTCGGACTTCAGGCGTTTCCGTACTTCAGATTCTATTCGCTGCTTCTCACCCTCGAGCCGCGTCTTTTCTTCTTCAAGCGATCGTTTCAGACTCTGTTCGAAAGTCCGCAACTCCTCTTCCTTCTTCTGAAGATTCGCTTCTGCAGAGGAAAATTCTTCCTTCTTCTGGCGCCCAATACGTTCCCGTTCCTGCTCTTCGTGCGCGCGTTGTTCTTCAAGCCTCCGTTTTTCCTCCTCAAGGCTTGCCCGAAGATCGACCTCGAGCTTCGTCAACTCCTTCTCCTTCTGCATCAGGAACGACTCAGCGGACTCCTCGGTGCTCCTGAACTCCTGTTCCAGCCTTCGTTTCTCTTCTTCCTTGAGGGCGGACATCTCCTGCTCAAGACGTTTCCGCTCCTCCTCAAGCTTGACAGAGGCCTCCTCGGCAAGCCGGGCCCGCTCGGCATCAAGATGGGTCTTTGCCTCTTCAAGGATCTTCACACGGACTTCTTCAGTGGCCTTTCGGAGCTCCTCGGAACGTCCACGTTCCCGTTCTTCCTCCTCCTGTTTCCTCTGCACTTCCGCCTCTTCCCTCAGGCGGACTTCTTCAGCATGCTTCTGACGTTCCTGTTCGAGTCTCTTCTGTGCCTCCTCGAGCTTTCGTCGGACTTCTTCTTCGGCCTGGCGTATGGAAGCATCTTCCGGTTCGGGGACCGGTTCTTCAGCCCCCTTCTCTTTGGAAGCCGTTGATGAAGGTTGTGAGTTGTTCTTCTTGGTGAGCTGTTCGAGAGCGAACCGGATTCGTTCGCGGTAGGCGAGTGCGTAGGGATTACCGGGGTCTACTTCTGTCGCTTTGAGGGACAACCGCTCCGCTTCCTCGTAGTCGCCGACTTTATAGAACTTGTCGGCCATGCGGAGAAATTCTCCCGCTTTCTTCCTTCTGTCCTGGCGTTCAATATCAGCGACGTTCACCATAAACCTGGTTGTGGCTCATGTACGTATAAGTGCAGAATATATCCATTCGATTTCTTAAAGGCAATTGACGTGCCATGACGGTATGAGAAGACATGGGTGTCAAAAAGAAAGGTGAAACTGGAGGATGGACGAAGGGATGTGGGAAATGACAGGTAGAGGGGGAACTCAACGCGTGACTACAGTCAGGAATTCCGCTTCGTCGCGGAGATTGAAGAAATCCATATCGAACACCAGATCGGAGTCGTATCTCACACCGATCGCCTTGTCGAGATACTCGAGCGCCGACGCGAATTCTCTTTGCATCGCAAATGCGCGCGCGGCATTATAGAGAACCAGCGGGTGATCACGCTGATCCCTCAGGGCACGGGTCAATTCTGTCCCCGCTTCTTTCTGTCTTCCCAAACGGGTAAGGACGAGGGCAAGGTAACTCCTCGCGATTCCGTCGGCGGGGAATGCGGAAAGACGCCGCTTGATGAGTTCCTGCGACCGCTGCAATACCTCTTCCCATCGCTCGATGTTTCTTCCCGCGGCCTGGTAGACCCGGCCAAGACGATAGTACAGCACATAGTCGTCACGTGATCGCCCTATAGCATTCGACAGAATCACTTCCGCGCTGTCGTGACGCTGGACAGAGACGAACACTTCGGGAAAATACTTGACCTTCAATGCTTCCTTAGCCGGTGAAAGCGCCGCCGCGCGCTGGTACGCTTCAAGGGCAGGCTTGTATTCACCCTGGAACTTGTGCACTGAGGCAAGGACGAGATATGATTCGGCATTGAGAGGGTCGAGAGAGACTCCCTGGCGGGCGTTCCTGAGAGCCTCCTCAGCGTCACCCCTGATCATTGCAACAGTCGAAAATCGTCTTCGCAATTCAGCATCGCCGGGATAGGAACGGATGCCGGAGGTCAGGAATTCCGATGCTTTCTCGTATCCTCCCTGAAGTTGCTGCAAGAGACCATGCGTGGCGAGGACTGACGCCGAGGACGCCGTAAGGGCACTCCCATCGTTGAGCATGACAGCGGCTTCAGCAATTCGTGCGCGGGAGGCGCCTGCCGAAGCATCCGCCTGGATCAGGTAGCACCATGCCTTGGACACACGCGCATCGACAAATTTCGGATCCCTCTCCAGAGCCCGATCAAAAGCCGTTACCGCGTCCGTCGGCGTGTACTTCCGGGGATTCCCCAGCATGGCGCGGCCTTCGAGATACCAAATGAATGCATCCGCGTTGGCTGTCGTCGGTCGCGTCCCCTGAGCCCCTTCTTCAACAGACAGCTCCATGGCGGTCAGAATGCCATCAGAAATCTCCCGAACGACAGATGGAAGCTCTCTGATCGAACTCTGCTTTCGCGCAGACCAGATCGGTTGAGCGGCGGTTGTATCCCTCAAGGTGAGATCGAATGTAACGGAGGCGGGAGTGGTCTGTATGTTCCAATGGAGATAGTGCACGACGCCCAGACTACGCGCTGCTGCTGCCGGACCACCACGAACGTATTTCACCGTTGCCGCAGTTTGCGGTGCAATGATTCTCAGGTCTGAGGACCGGGAGAGTTCAGCCGTAATCTGCTCGGCAAGTGAGTAGGAGAGAAACTCTGCAAGACTGTCAGACGGAGAGTGCCACCCTGGTAGAACGACAAGAGAATACGAGAGCTCTCCTGCGGAAGATTGGATCTCGCCGGCTATGAAATAGCCGCCAACAATCGCAAGGATCATGATAACGCTGAAGACTATTGGCTTCACCGGTACCCGAATCCCTGAAGCGCGCTCTACGATCTTCCGGGTGAATGGAATCTTTGGAGCAGCCTTTGCGTCTTTTTCAATGTTCAGTCCAAACTCCGATTCCGCAGAAAGGCTCTCGGCATTGCCCCAGAAATCGTTCTTGTCCGCGGCCGGAATCTCGGGAACCGGATCAGGCTCAGGAGGTCGGACGGCATCATCATCTGCCTTGCGCCTTGCTTCTTCTGCGCGGACTTCAGCGGCCAGCCCCTGTGCTTTCTCGATATTCGACCGAAGTTCCGCAGCCTCATCATTCTCGGGATCCAGATCCAGCAACTCTTTTACGGTGGCAGCAGCCTTGTCGTACTTCTCCTGTTCATACAGCGAGATCGATCCCTCCATGAGAGCAGCAATTTTCTTCGCCCTCATTTGCCGCTTCCGTTCCTTCTGTTCCTTTGTATCATCATCCTCGGCCGGGACGACTAACGGCCTGGAGCGGGCTTCCTTCAGCTCCATTCTCAACGAACGGAGTATCTTCTCATATGAGGCAAGTTCAACGGTGTCAGGAATAAACGCGGCGATATCGAGGATGAGGTCGGAAGCTGTTTCCACATCCTTGCGGTCAATTGCGACTGCAAATTTCCCCCTCAGGTCGATGAGGCGGTATTCGTCGACCGGCTGTGAACGGGCGCGTTGGGTTGTTGGTGGGGCGGGCAAATCATGCGCAGGCGCAACCTCAGCATGCTGCTCCTCCGGCTGAGACACCTCGAAGCCTGTTCTCTCCTCCTCGGATTCAATCCTCCGCAATTCAGCTTCTTCGGCTCTCCTCCGGATTTCCTCCAGAAGCTTCCGGCGCTCAAGTTCCTTTGGATCCTGCGGCTCTGTCATCAAATTCCAATGTTTCAGAAATCAGACAGCCTGGATCCGTGAGAAGGGAGTCCGGACCCGGCTGCCCAATATATTCAAATCAAACGCGACTTTCAAGGAAGGGATGAGAGTGTCGGCATAGGGCACGTTCTGTGAAAATAACCCTCGTCAGACCTGGAGACTCCTTGTGTTTCAACAAGAGACTGTTTCACCTATGTGTCGACTGACCTTTGCTCGTCCTTTGTTGGTGTCTCACTTTGGGTTCTCTGGTTTTCGTTCATAGAACTCTCCCCTCTACGAGGTCGTAGACCCGGCTATTGAAACTCAGGCTCCCCCCTACGGGGTCGTAGACCCTCCCTTGGTAAGGGAGGGGGAAATTGTCCGGCCTTCGGCCGAGACCTCGTCTCGAGACGGGTTTAACACATGCTAGAGGGTGAGTTCATTGGAATTCAAACTGAGACACTACTCGTACTTTGTTTTCCTTGAATCAGATTTCTATATTGCCCCATGCAAGACCCTTCATTTCGCCCGCTCGACCGGAGATACGACGTCGCCGACCTGTCTGCCATCGATGTCAATACTCTCGAAACATTCCCTTATGAACATCCCGGGAAGGATATCACTATTGCCATAGAGACAGACGAATTCACTGCCGTTTGTCCATGGTCAGGCCTGCCGGATTTTGGCACTATCAGGATTGAATATATCCCGGACAAGGTCTGCGTTGAGCTGAGATCCTTCAAGTATTACCTTCTGTCGTTCCGTAGCGTTGGGATTTACCAGGAGCATGCCGCAAACCGTATTCTCGATGATCTCGTTGCCTGCACCAAACCAAAAGAGATGAAAATCACGGTCGACTATCGCATTCGTGGTGGAGTTCACACAGTAGTTACGAGAGAATACCGGCACCAATCCTGATTCAGGCGGGTCGGTAAAAGAAAAGCCCTCCACCATGGGGAGGGCTGAGGGCGTCAAACGGGGGCTTTTTTCAGACTTTCGATACTTTCGAGGCTTGGAGTCCTTTCGGGCCCTGTTCAACTTCAAATTCAACCTGGTCACCCTCGTTGAGTGACCTAAAGCCTTCACCCACAATTGCCTTGTAGTGGACGAACACGTCCTCTCCAGACTCTCGTCGGATGAAACCAAAACCCTTGGCTCCGTTGAACCACTTCACTACGCCCTTTTCCATGAGATAACTCCTCACAAATGATGAAACTTGGGACGTACGGCTAAGCCGCCCTCATGGGGCACCCGGTTTATTGCCTCTTAACAGTAGACAGATTGTGGTAGTGACGAAAATCTCCGGACTAACACCTCTGTGCGCTTCGTTGTCTGTCAGGGCTTGACCCATCAGGCAACGCAACCATCAAAAGCGCAAAAAACGGTGTACTGTTATTTGCAACGGCAAAGATACATTATCCAAAATTTACTTGCAAGGGCAGGGAAAAGCAGGTGGAGTGGTGGAAGGAAAAAAAAGGATAGGGTGTATCCCGGCACCCTACCCTTTCAGTTGACGAAAGCCTCGCTCCCACCAAAAGGAGGCTTTCTCGTAGAAATCTAGCTTAGGAAGTCATCAATATCGTAAAGGCGCTCTTCTTTTGTGATTGGAGCTATGCCGGATCGCACCGGCAGGAGTCGTGCTCTATATTTCCATATTGCAAGGGGAATTCCGAGGATGATTGTCAGAACTGCCGTCAGGGTTACGGTTTTCATTCATTTCCCATTCGTCACTGCACGGTGACAAAAAGCTCTTCATCAAAAATGCTGCTGAAAGCAATTGCGAACCAGGCCTGAACATCCACCTCCTCGAGGAGGATCATTTCATGATACTCCTTCTCCTCCTTCGTCAATTCCGCAAACTTGTATTGCTTTTTCATCTTCTTTTCCTCGTGGTGAGGTTTCCCCTTCTGTCATACACGTCTCTAATTCCGTGCCAAGCTTGGCCAGCCATGAAACGGGGTCGATTTTCGATGGAGCGTGTACAGGGAACAGTCCATGGAGACATATTTTCCACACACTGTTGACGGTCGTGGCAAATATTGCAAACCACAGGTTGTTGCCGTGTGTCACGGTGAGTGACATACATTCTTCCTTATTTGAAATCTCTCCGTTTTTTGCTACTTTTTGTCACCAATTCCTGACTGGCTTTTCCGAAGTACTTACCCCAACCGACCTGCGATTTCCAAGGAGGAGTGATGGATTTCAGAGCTATTGAACAGGCTCTCGGCTCAGACGCCCCGACGCTGTTGAAACACCAATGCAAAACGATATCCAGGGATGCGTTACACCTGCCTGGTCCGGATTTCGTCGACCGGGTATTCATCGGGTCAGACAGAAAGATCCCGGTTCTGAGGAATCTCCAGCAGATATACGGCCACGGGAGACTTTCGGGGACCGGCTATCTTTCAATCCTTCCTGTTGACCAGGGAATAGAACATTCGGCCGGAGCGTCGTTCGCCCCCAATCCTCTCTTCTTTGACCCTGAGAACATTGTCAAACTTGCCCTTGAAGGAGGCTGCAACGCCGTCGCTTCAACGTTCGGTGTTCTGGGTTCCTGCGCACGAAAGTACGCGCACAGGATTCCCTTTATCGTGAAGATTAACCACAACGAGTTTCTCTCATACCCGAACACCTACGACCAGATCATGTTCGGTGATATCGATACGGCCTTTGAAATGGGAGCAGTCGCCGTCGGCGCGACGATCTATTTCGGATCTGAAGAATCGAAACGACAGATCCAGGAGGTTAGTGCCGCGTTTAAGTATGCCCATGACCTTGGAATGGCAACTATTCTCTGGTGCTATACGCGCAATGCAGCCTTCAAGACGAAGGAAAAGGACTTCCACGTCTCAGCTGATCTGACAGGACAGGCAAATCACCTGGGAGTGACCATCGAGGCAGATATTATCAAGCAGAAGCTTCCCGAGAACAACGGCGGATATACTGCCTTGAACTTCGGGAAGACACACAAGAAGGTCTATTCAGATCTCACGACCGACAATCCCATTGACCTCACCCGGTACCAGGTGGCGAACTGCTATATGGGCCGCGCAGGATTGATCAACTCAGGCGGAGCTTCAGGGGAGAACGACTTTGCAGACGCGGTAAAGACGGCTGTCATCAACAAACGTGCGGGCGGAACGGGATTGATCTCCGGACGGAAAGCATTTCAAAAGCCAATGGCCGAAGGAGTGAAGCTTCTGAACGCGATTCAGGACGTCTATCTTTGCAAAGAGGTAGACATAGCCTAGAACGCGGAACGCGTCCCAAAGGGACCCCTTCGGGGAAAGGCGGAACGCGGAAGTAAAGGAAAAATATTCCGACTTCCTTTTTCTCTCTTCCGCGTTTCGCGTTGGTTAACCTCTCACATCCCACATCTCACATCTCACATCCAGACTCCGGATAAGATCATGGGATACGTTCTCTCTGACGACGCAGCGATTTACTACGAGGAATCTGGTGGAGGTCATCCACTGATTCTTCTGCCCGGCCTTTTAGGGACCGTTGAAAACACCTGGCGCCGGTTTGTTCCTGAATTTGCCCAACACTTCCATACTGTTGTGGTCGACCTCCGGGGACACGGCAAGACAAATAATCCCGCAGGCACACTCAGCATCGGGAGGCTCGTGCGGGACCTTGAAAACCTGATTGAGACTCTCGGGTTTGAACGTGTTCACCTGTGCGGATACAGTCTCGGAGGCTATGTGGGAATGGCATACGGAATCCGGAACGCCGGCAGGATCGATGCATTGCTCATGCACGGAACAAAGTTCTTCTGGACGCAGGAAGTCATGAAGAAAGGGGCCGCGGACCTGGATGTCGAGGAGCTTCTTCGCAAGTCCCCGTCATATGTGGAAAAGTTGAAACAGGACCATCCGACCGCCGCTGGGGAAGAGCGATGGAAGGATTTGCTCAACACGTCGCAGGATCTCGTCATGAGTATGGTGACGGATGGAATTCCGGTCTCCGATCTCCTTCGTGCGCAATTTCCAGTACTTGTTTCGATCGGTCAGAACGATACATTCGTTCCTCCGCTTGAAGCGGAAGAACTCACCCGAATGCTTCCTCAGGCATCGGTGCAGGTCGTTCCCAATGCG
>Ga0137465_1000397_pt1 | contig 19584 bp, 9 predicted proteins | sample EasRivERMGT828_2_FD_104906 | JGI IMG/M metagenome (GOLD analysis project Ga0137465, IMG submission 104906) | Soil microbial communities from meander-bound floodplain in the East River, Colorado, USA - East River MetaG ERMGT828_2 | ecosystem: Environmental > Terrestrial > Soil > Floodplain ... | reverse complement strand
GGACCTGGGGCATGTCCGAGCGTACCATCAAACTCAAAAGCTGCGCAATTGGGTTCATTCATTTTCCATGACCCCGTTTTTCCAAGGCGCGGGATCAGGAGGTCTGTGGCTACAGTTTTATTTTAAATGCTCTAGCGACCCACCTCACATCTGCGGAACCTTCAGCCCCTTCCTGCTGAGAAGATCCACAACGCTGTCCTTGCCGACGAGATGCGCGGCGCCCACCACCACGAACAGGTTCTTTCCTTCAGCCAGCAACTTCTCGATCTTGGCGGCCCATTCCTTGTTGCGGTCGATCAGCAGCTTCTTATGAATCTGCGGAAACTGTCGCATCGCATCGAGAATCAGTTCGTCGAGCTTCTTTGTGTCGCCGGTTTTCCAGGCATCCGTCATCTCGGTCAGAATCTTTTTAAACGAGGTGATCTCCTGGAGCGTTTCCTTTAACATGGCGTCTTCCTCCTCTTTGGTAAGCCCGGCAAAGAGGCCGAGTTGAAAGTCAATGGTTTCCAACGGCACGATTTGTTTCTTGTCCTCTTTTGCCTTGTCGAAAAAATATTTGTCCACGCCCTGTTCCGGGTTGAAGCCCAGCTTCTGCAATTCCATTCCCAAAAGCGCTACCGCCACCATCCACGGCTTGAGCCCATCAAAGAGCGCGGCCGAACCCAGCGACTCGCTCAGATACGCGTCGAGTTTGGCGTAGGTATCCTTCGACAGGTTCTGCTTGAGCGTTTGGCCTTCGGGATATTTGCCATGCTGCAACATTTTGAGCTGCGCTGCCGGAGATTGCATCTCGTCGAGGTCCGCCTCGAACACGACCACTTGTGAGCGCTTGTAGGCATCCTCAATCGGCTGGGCGAGGGGATAGAATTCCTTCTTTAGAAAATGGATCGAGCCGAACAGATACGCCGTGTTGGTCCGGCCTTCCACCTTCCATAGACAGTGTTTGGCTTGTGTTTTCTGCGCCTGCTGGGCAGGAACGACCAGGGGATGATTGAGCGCCACCAGGCCGGCGACCGTAAATAGCATGAACGTCGCTTTGCGTGTTTTCATGGGGCAAGAGACTAGCCATTTTCGATCCCTTGGCGAGTGTTATTGCTCGCCTTGCTTCGAGCATGTCCGGCCTTTGCGCTCGTTCTCGAAACCCGCGGCAACTGGAGGACGAGACCAAGGATGATTGGGGTGATAGCCCGGTGGGCTCCCTTCGAGACGGGCGTGATTAAAAGTGGGTGAACGGGCGACTAGAAAGTCGCCCAACCTGCCGGCTGAAAGCCGGCGCTACGTCGTAGCGCCGGCTTTCAGCCGGCAGGTTGGGGGGACATTCCTGTCCCCAGTTTCAGAGGTACTATCTCACCCACTTTTAATCACACCCTTCGAGACACCGAGTCGTTAAACAGCTTGACGCGGCTCCGAATCGGCGTATGACGGGAGCATGGTCTAAAGCCTGTTTACCGATGGAGGCACTTATGAATACACCGCGCAATCGTCGAGAATTTTTGGCAGATGTTGGCCGAGGCATGTTGGTCGCCTCGGTGGGCTATGGCATGGCCAGTGAGTTGGGGCTGGTCTCCGCTTTGGCGAAGGAGGGCGCTGACACCTTGGATTTCGGCCCGCTGGAACCGCTGGTCTGCCTCATGCAAGAGACGCCGGCGAACAAACTTTTGCCATTGCTGGCGGACAAGCTGAATTCCGGAACCGACCTGCGCCGGTTGGTGGCAGCTGCGGCGCTGGCCAACGCGCGCACGTTTGGTGGCGAAGACTACGTGGGGTTTCATACCATGATGGCGCTGTCGCCCGCCTTTCACATGGCCCAGGAGCTGCCCAAAGAACAGCAGCCGCTGCCGGTGTTCAAAGTTCTTTATCGAAACACCAATCGCATTCAGGAAAAGGGCGGACGCAAAGAGGAAGTCTTGCATCCAGTCAAGCCGGCCACGTTATCCGAGGGTCGCGCCGGCGGGGATGTGTTGCGCGAAGCCGTGCACAGCAAGAACGCGGAAGAGGCGGAGAAAATTCTGGCAGCCCTGGCGCAGAAATCCGAGCTGGATGCCTTTAATGCCTTACTTTTCGCTGTTCAGGACCATACCGAGGTGCATCGCGTCGTGCTGCCGTATCGCGCCTGGGATTTGTTGGATCTGATCGGAAAAGAACAGGCGCACACCTTGCTCCGCCAATCCGTCCGCTACTGTGTCAATGCGGAGTCGTGGTCGCGCAGTGCCGCTTGGGATGAGCCACGCACATTGCTGCCCAAAATGCTCGAAGAACACAAGCTGCTCGGTCGCTCCCCTGGAACGAGGGCAGCAGAGGACAAGTGGATCGATGAAATGAGCCAGACCATTTTCAAGTCCACACCAGGGCAAGCTGCCGAGGCCGTGGCGACGGCGCTGGCGGAAGGCATGTCGCCCTCGGCGCTGGGCGAGGCCATCTCGCTCGCCGCGAACCAACTGGTCCTTCGTGACATGGGCCGCACACCGCGCGATGAATCGCCCGGCAAGCCACCCGGCAGTGTGCATGGCGACTCCATCGGCGTCCATGCCTGTGACTCGGCCAACGCCTGGCGCAACATGGCGCGCGTGAGCAATTCGCGAAACACATTTGCCTGCTTGATCCTGGCCGGGTATCAAGTCGCCCTCGACCGCACGAATCGTGGCGGTGATTTTCTGAATTGGCAGCCGTTGCCACTGCCCCGGCATGTTGAGCAAGCGAAGGCCACTGCCCCTGAAACCTTATTGCGCGAGGCGGAGGAAGCCATTCGAGCCAACCTCCAGGGCAGGGTTACCGGGATCATTCATCGTTACGGGGAGCAGGGGCATCCCGCCCGGCCGGTCTTTGATCTCCTGCTACGATACGCCGTGAGCGAGGATGGCGCGCTCCACGCCGAGAAATATTATCGCACGGTGAGTGAAGAGTTCACCGCGACTCGCCCTGCCTTCCGCTGGCGCCAACTGATTGCCCTGGCCCGTGTGACCGCCAGTGAGTACGGACGCCCCGCACCGGGAATGGCTGAGGCGCGCTCATTGTTAAAGCTTTCGTAATCCTGCCACCGTCTTAGGCTCTGGCGCACGCAATCGATCAGTCACGTGATCGGCGCCTCGGTTGCAATTAACACGCCCTACAACGACGGATTGCGCGGGAACTTTGCATACGGCAAACGCACGCCGCGATACATCATGCGATCCGCGCGAATGGCCTTTGGCGCCAGAAAATCTCTCGCCCCGGATGCGCCAATCAGGTCGTCCTGGTCCACGCCATCTCCGCTGATGCCGATGGCGCCAATCAAAACGCCGTTGCGATAGAGCGGAAAGCCTCCCGGAAAAATCGTGACGCCGTTGACCAGATTTGGATTGATCGCCGGTGACTGTGTCAGACGCACCCCATTCAAGGGATTGGTCACGTTCGCGGGGAACAGGGAGAAGCGTTCCTGCAATCCAAGAAAGATTCCCGGCGCCGTGCCTTCGATGCCGGGAGGGTAATGACGCTGTGCCATGAAGCCCACCGTGCGCGTGGAGAAGGCGCGCCGGTTGTTCGAAAAGAAAACGGCGGTGCGCGCCTTTTGGACTGCAACATCCCAGCTGAAGAAGGTCGCATCCGGCGTACGGAACGTGCCGAGCACGGTCGGCGCGACACCAGCGGCATCCGGATTGTTCACCACGGTGATAAAGACCTGGGCCGCGTGTCCGCGTGGCAAACGGATTCCGGCACGCGTCATACGGGCGCGCTGCGCGGCCAGGGCGAGAATGCTCGTCACTTCAGCCGCGGTCAGCCTCGGCTGGCCATCGATAGGGCCGGCCATTGGATCGTCAATGATTGGCTGTCGAACTTCGCCGGTCACTCCGCCGAGACTGAGAACAGGATAGGGAAATGCAGGTGGCGAATCGGTGAGGAGATACGGCGGCACATTGGTGCCGGGCAAGCTGGCGAACGGCAGTGGTGGTCCAGCCTGACTCGTGCTCTTCACGTAAGGCAGGCGGAGGCCGTCGATAAAAACGTGCGAGCCCAGGATCGCCTGGTCCGGCCGAAAGCCGGCTTGCCCTGCCAGGGCAACGTCTTCATCGCGATCATAAACCTGTTTTACTTGAATGGCGGTGGGGCCATCGCCATCGCCCGCCACACCCACGCCGCCGACCAGCTTGCCGTCTTTGTACAACGGCACGCCACCGGGCGAGCCGTTCAAACCACCCGTCACCGGTGTCGGCACAGCAACGATGGAAAGCCCGGGCGCGTTGCTGAAAACAATCGTGCTCCCCGGTCCCTTGAACTTATTGACGTCCGAGAATGGAAGGTTGGAAAAATTGACGCCCACCAGCGGCCCGGCTGGCTTGTTTCTCACGCCCGGCGGAAAGCTTTGCTGGACGATGAACCCGGCCGTGCGGGAGGTGAAGGCGTGCTGGTCGCTGCTCAGGAACGCAGCGGTGCCCGCCTTGGTGATGGCATTGGCCACAAGATTCGTGAAAGTCACCGACGTTCCATTGGCGCTGCGCACGTTCCAGACACCGAGCACAAAACCTTCGCGATCTACGACCGCAATGACACTTCGGGGAGAAATCTGCGTGGCGCGCGAGACGGCCTGAGCGATGACGGTTTCCACATCCGTTAAACTCATGTTTGCCATCGCTGGCTGTAACATTACGGCCATCGAGACCAGGCATAGAAGGAGCGCACCGGCAGCGCGACAGCGTCTTGGACTGCGCCAGTCCTCTGGCGCTTTAGAAAGCGTCGAACCGAAAGCGCCAGAGGACTGGCGCAGTCCAAAACCTCGCGGCCATTCGGACACGGCAGCAGTTTGTCTTGCTGGGTTGCTCACGACGTTTGGCACCGCTGGGGCCCGCGCTTTTTCACTTTGAACTCAGGCACGATTCTGGTACTCGACTAACACAAATGGCAGCTTGTGCCAACGGCAAATCACCTCCCGGCATCCTTCTGATTTCAACCATTGGGTCCAGCAGTCGCTCATGACGGAGCATGGCAACTTCGCGAACCGTTTTCCTGTGCGAGGACTGTGCGGTTTGCTTTGCGGCAGCGTTGTCTTTGGGGTTCCATGGGCAGTCACCGCCCAGGCAGAGCAATTGCCGTCGTCATCTGCGAAGAAGAAAACGAAACAGGACCCGCCTTCAGATGCCCGGGCATGGGGCGATTTCCTCAAGCCGTATCAAACTCTGAGTCTCGATCTGCCTCCGCGAGCCCCTGCCGAAATGAATCCCGATTCCGGCGCGCTTCCGACCCGCCCAAAACTCTTCGAAGAAGAAGTCAAACTGCAACTGGACTTTAAGACCTCCACTCAGCCGCCGCCAATACCGCCAGGCCAGTTCAATCCTGATCCGGGCGGCGCCACGCTGCGGCGACCTGCTCAGCCATTTTTTCGCGACGAGTTCGGACTCTTGCCGGCATTTGGCCAAGAACCGGTGCCGGAGAATTTGCAGTTGCCGAGAACGCCTCTGACACAGGTTGAACTGGCGCCGCAAGTCCCGCCAAAACCTTCCGGCTACGGACTGGAACCTGTTCCCGAGGATCTGAAGCTCCCGCGCTCCGAGACTCGGGCCAATCAAGTCATTCCCCAGCCATGGCACCTCCCCGATTACTCGCTCGGCGGCAGGCCGGAATATCCGTCGAACACCGAGCCGCGAACCAACCGCTGGCGCATCGGCTTTGCGCCGTGGCGCCGCTACACCAGCGGCCAGACAGAAACGCCCTACGAGTCGCCTGCACCGTCGCTTTGGCATCCTTACAAGCAGAGCCTGTTGAAGGGCGACGCCCCGATCCTCGGTCAGGATATTTTTTTGAATCTGACTCTTTCCAGCCTCACGGAGTTTGAGGCGCGCCGATTGCCAACCGCCAGCGGTGTCAGCGCCGCGCGCCCCGACAGCGCGGAGTTTTTTGGCCAGAGCGAGCAGTTGCTGCTGCAACACTATGCGGCCTTCACCGTGGATTTGTTCAAAGGCGAGACCGCGTTCAAGCCGGTGGAATGGGCGATCCACCTCCAGCCGGTTTACAACATCAACTACACCCACACGCGAGAGACGGGCGTGATCTCGCCGAGTCCAGGCGGATCGCTCGGCAGCACGGGAAACCGGCCGCCGCCGCTCAACAGTTCTGTCACGGATCCCGGTGACGTCGATGATTTGCTCGATGACCAGATCGGCAGCGCGCCTTCCAGTTTGGAAGGGCACCCGCACACAACACGGCTTAAGGATTTCTTCGCATTGCAGGAAGGCTTTGTGGAAATCCACTTGCGCGATCTCTCGGCCAACTACGATTTCATCGCGACGCGCCTGGGCAATCAGGCTTTCAACAGCGACTTTCGCGGGTTCATCTTCAATGACATCAATCTGGGCGCCCGGATCTTTGGCAACGCGGACAATAACCGCTGGCAATACAACGGGATCGGCTTCGACATGAACGAGAAGGACACCAACTCGGAATTGAATTCCTTCGACCGGCGCCATCAACGGGTCTTCATCGCCAACCTCTATCGCCAGGATTCGTTGTGGAAGGGCTATACGGCGCAGCTCAGCCTGCACGCCAATTGGGATGACGCCGACACCCACTACGATCGCAACGGAAACATCGTGCGTCCCGCTCCTATCGGCACGGTCGAGGAACACGATGTGCAAGCTTATTATCTGGGGTGGGCAGGTGACGGGCACATCGGCCGGCTCAATCTGAGCCATGCCTTCTACCAGGTTTACGGGCGCGACGATTTCAATGGGCTGGCTGGCCGTCCGGTGGACATCGATGCGCGGATGGCGGCGGTGGAACTTTCCTATGATAAGGATTGGGTGCGCTACAAGGCCTCGTTCTTCTACGCTTCAGGTGATGATGACGCCGAAGATGGCAAAGGCCATGGCTTCGATACGATTCTCGATAACCCGAATTTCACCGGCGGACCGTTCAGCTATTACGTGCGGCAGGGCTTCAATCTGGCCGGCACATCCGTCAATTTGAAGCAGCGCGGCAGTCTGGTTCCCAATCTGCGCACGAGCAAACTCCAGGGGCAGGCGAATTTTGTAAATCCGGGCATTTTTCTTTTCGGGGTGGGCACAGAACTCGAATTGACTCCCAAGCTGCGCAGCTTTATCAACGTGAATTATTTGCGCTTCGACGAAACGGATCCGATTGAGACCGCCTTGCTGACGGACAAAGTGAATAACGAATTGGGATGGGATTGCAGCATCGGCTTCCAATATCGGCCATTGCTCACGGACAATATCATTATTTCGACGGGCTTCGGCGCGCTGGTGCCGGGGCGTGGGTATAAGGATATTTATCGGCGCAGCCCCGATCCGGTGCCCGGCTTCGGCTCAACTGCGAATACCGGCGCTGTGGATGACTTTCTTTACAGCGCGCTGTTGGCGGTGACATTGACGTATTGATCGCTGTGTCGCTAAACGTGGACCTGGCTCGCGCATCCAGCCTTACGCGCCATTCATCTGCGGGGAGTGGCCTGGCATTCGCGAGCGCATCCCGTGCGACTCTTCACGCTCGCTGCCGATTTCGCGGTGCACACCACCCCGTCTTATTTGGCTGACCGCTCATCTCAAGGTGCTGACCAGGCGCTTGTCGCTGCTGACCATTCGGACCGCGGGTCCAACTACCTGTGTGGGGCCGCTGACTGTCTAGATCGCAGTGCTGACTGCTTGACCCACGCTGCTAACCGCATGGATCGCAGTGCTGACTGCCCAATTCAGGGCGCTGCGCGGCTGATCCTCGGCCCAGTTCTGCACACGTCTGGCAGACAGACTCATGTTCGGGGCTTGGGTAGCCATGAATATGAGTCAACTCGACCTGAAGATCCCACGGAAACCTGCTTGCCAAACCCCCGTATCAGAACTTTAATCACAGCGAAACGATCTGCTTGTTCGATTTGCTGGGCTCACTGGAGGAGCCTACTTAAGGGACGAAGTGTATCTCGGAGTCCTGGGATTATTAAGAGACTCCGAACAACAGCAAACAAACGGAGCAGTATGACGACGATATGCGTAGTCGAAGACGACCCCGGCTTCGCTGAATTGTTAACGCGGTACATTCGGGCCAACAAGGACCTTCAGCTTCTCAGCCTCTCCACGACCGGCGAGCAAGCGATTCACGACATTGTCCGGCACCAGCCTGACGTTGTTTTAATGGACATCAATTTGCCGCGCATGAGTGGCATTGAATGTCTGATTGATCTCGGAAAACAAACGCCACCTCTTCGCGCCTGCGTTCTGATGCTCACTGAGCGCGCCGACAACGAAGCGGTATTTCAAGCACTGCAAGCCGGCGCTGCTGGGTATCTGCTCAAAGACTATACTAACAGTGAAGGACTTGACGCAGCAGTCAAAGCGGCGCTTTCAGGGATTGCTCCCATGACCCCGATGATTGCCCGAAAGGTGATGGATCGCTTCCAGACAAAGTCCGATCGTGACCTGAAAGTTTTGTCCGAACGCGAGAAGGAAGTGCTGCACCATCTCTCGGACGGTCTGGTCTACAAGCAAATTGCCGACCGCATGGGCATTAGTCTGAATACGGTGGGCAAACACATTGGCGCCGTTTACGCAAAGCTTCACGTGCACACGCGCGCCGAGGCGATGCGGCTTTATCTGGGGCAACCATAGCGAACACACGCGCGAAGACCAAAAGGCATTATCTGGGCCAATCATTTTTTTGAACAGTAATAAACATGTGGTTTGAACACTACAGGTACATGTAATAGCAGCGCCTCCGGAAGATTTGCCATTCTGGCGGCAATTGAATTCATCGTCTCCAAAAAGTGCTGAAGAATTGATTGACCGTCAGGCAATCGATTCTGGCGACCAGTGCATCGTCCTCATCTCATCGGCGCTTTTTCATCTGACACCTATCTTCGTGGGCGCGCCCTCCACACCAAGCAAGCGGAACGCAACCGGACGCGCGTTTCCTGCGACTATTCACCGTTTATGAACATGAAGATTCATTTCTCAGCCATCCTTCTCGCCGCCTTTGTGGCTCCGCAGGCCAAGGCTGCTCTACCTGAAGCAACTGAAGTCGAACGCGGCCCGCACCATCGGCTGTGGCAAAGAAGCATCGACATAGCTGGACCCAGCGGCAAAACGCGAAAACAATACTCTTCGTTTGTCGAGCTTCAAACTGGCCTGCACCGATGGACGGATCAAGGGTGGGCGGTCACGGACCCGCGCATCGAGATCTTCCCAGACGGCGCCATCGTCAGAAATCTCCAATATTCAGTCATCTTCTCGCCCAGCCTGGCCGACGGCGGTTCGCTCGACATTCTTTTGCCCAATGGTCGTGATGGCCAGCCGGGCCAGCGGCTGCGAGGACACTTGCTTGGGTTGGCTTACCGGGAAGGCAACCGATTCGTGTTCATCAGCGAGGTCAAAGAGTGCGCGGGAGTAATCGGAGGCGCAGAGCAGAACGAATTGACTTTTGCCGACGCGTTCTCGGATTTCCCCATCAATGTCAAGTATGTCGTCCAACGCGGCAAGCTTAGTCAATCGATCATCCTGCAGAATCGTCTCCCTCACCCACGTGAGGTCGGGTTGAGCGACGCTGCGGAAATCCTGCTCATGACCGAATGGATCAATTTCGCTGCGCCACAGCGCCAGCAGCGTGCATTGCAAGAAGCCAAGGGTGGACAGCACGCCCTCATGGATGAGCAGATCGAATTCGGCCCGATGGAATTCATCGCCGGTAAGGACCTATACCGTCGGGCAAGAGACAGAGACTTCCACTGCGGTAGCCAAGAGCTGGGAGGAGTTGCTCGATGAAGCAGGGAATCGCAGGACGTTTCTTCTTGAAAAAATCCCTTGGAAGCGAATCGAGCCTGAATTGCAGAAGCTCCCGCCGTTGCAGGCCGCAGCCCTGAAGAGTTGGCAGAGCAAGAAGAAAGGCGCATTGCTGGCGGACAAACCTTTGCCCCTGCCCACGCGCAAACTTGCCAAATCGGGCAAAGCCAAACCCATTCAGATGGCCAGAGCCGCGCCTGAGAAAGGTTACCTGTGGGATTTCGAGCTGGCGATTTCCGCGGACTTCCACCGCTACCCGCCAGATGTCACGACCTACATAGCTGGTCCAGTCACAATCAAAACCAATATTTTTGAAGGCGGATGCGTGCTGAAATACGCTCCCACCAACTCGGCCAAACTTACCGTGACCGGCCCCTTGTCCTGCCTTTCGCAAAGTTACCGGCCCATCGTGCTTACCGCCCGCGACGATCACAGCATCGGCGAGCAGATCGGCACCAATAGTTTAAGCGGCTATTCCGCCAGCATCGCTTTGGAGTTGGATGCCGCCACTGCGGGTGCCTCGTTTACGCTCGAAAACATCCGTATCAGCCATGCCAATGTAGCGATCAAATTCTTGAGCGGCTCCAGCCATGTAATCTCGCATGGACAACTAGTCCATTGCGGGACCGGACTCCAATCGGACAACGCCACGTTTAACCTGAGAAACTTTCTGGGATATGACCTGACGACGGCCATTAGCAGCGTCGGTTCTTTGACGACTACGGGTATTCTGGAGCACGCCACGTTGAGTAAATGCAGCAGCCTCATCGACTCGAATTGCAGCCTTTTCATCACTAACAGCCTGCTGGTGGCGGTCACCAACCTGGCCACTTTCACGGGAAGCCACAATGGCACAAATGCCGACCCGGCGAATGTGTTTCTAACGGTCGGTGCCAGCGCACACTACCTGACGAACAACTCGGTATTTCGAAACGCGGGCACGACCAATATTAACTTGACGCTATTGGCCGAACTCCGAACCAAGACCACTTATCCTCCGATTGTTATTCCTTCGGGCAATTACACCAACACGGTAGTGCTCTATCCCCAGGCCCAGCGGGACACGGACACGCCGGATCTAGGGTTTCACCCGGACCCGATTGACTATGCCTTTGGGAATGTAATCCTGACAAATGCCACCATCACTTTGAAGTCGGGCACCGTCATGGGCACCTATTCCTCATCGGTGGGCGGTGCGGGACTGATCTTGTGGAATAATTCCAAACTCTTCAGTGAAGGCTCGCCTACGAACCTGTCCCGCATCGTGGCCTACAACACCGTGCAGGAGCAAGCCAACACCAATTGGAGTGCGCGTATGCATGAGTCCATTTTCGCTACGGATAATCACGCGACTCCTACTGAAGCGCGTTTCCGGTTCACCTTCTGGTCAATGCTGGCTCAAGATAGCTTCCAGGGTTATCACGTTTACGGCGCTGACGGCAACATGCCGCAGATGAGCTTCACCGATTGCCAGTTCCATGGAGGGTACTTGGGCTGCGAATCTCCTTCGCTCTATATGACCAACAACCTCTTTGAGCGGGTTTATGTCTCTGCCCTTGAGACCAACAACCCCATGAGTGTGACCTTCCTCCAGGACAGCGGCACTTGGACATTTAAGGATAACCTCTTCGATAGAACAACCGTCTCACAACTCGCCGGGAGCTTTACCCACGACTACAACGCGTATGTCACCAACTACGACCATATCGGCTCGTATGCCGCCCATGACGTCGTGCTGACGAATTCACCGACATATCACACGGGGCCGCTAGGGCGGTACTATTATCCGACCAACGACGGGATGCTCAGCTTGCTCATCAATGCCGGCAGTGTAACGAACGCTGGGCTGGCAGGACTCTATCATTACACCACCACGACTAATCAGGTGAAGGAGACAAATTCTGTTCTCGATATTGGCTTCCATTGGGTAGCGGTGGACGGACAGAACCTGCCTGTTGATACGATCTGGGATGGCACTCCGGACTACTACGAAGATCAAAACGGAAACGGACTCGTTGAGCCAACCGAAGTCTCCGGGTTAAAGCTTTGGCTAAAGGCGGACACCGGGGTCACTACCAACGGCAGTGGCCAAGTCAGTACTTGGGCAGATCAAAGTGGCAATGCGAACAATGCCACTCAAACCACGGGAGCCAATCAGCCGCTGTTGATCACCAACGCCGTCAACGGACGCCCTGTCGTAAGGTTCGATGGAGCGAACGATTCTTTGTCGCTTCCAAATCTCCTGAACGGAGCCACGCAAGCTGAAGTACTGGTCATTGTCAAATCGGTGGACAAACCTGCGAGTCATCGCAGCGCGTGGCGTTTCGGATCAACAGGAAGCGGCTCTCTTAACTATCCGAATTCCAGTGGAAATGTCTCTGAAGATTTCGGCAGCACGAGCCTCAAGAGCTTGGGTGATCCGGCTCAACCGTTGGACCAATACCATTTATTCAATGCAGCTGCCAAAGCCAGCGACTGGAGTGCGCGTCTTAACGGCGTGCTTCAGTTTGGCACGACGAACAATACCGTTGGTTTTTGGTCAACACCGACCCTGGGGTCGGGCCCTTATTACTTGGATGGAGATATCGCTGAAATCATGATTTACAACCGAAGCCTGACTGCGGGTGAACGGGACTTACTGGGAATCTATCTTAATTCGAGATATGCATTCGTTGCAGCTCTCACAGCTCCCACCGGTCTAAGCGCGAAGGCAATTTCATCCAACCAGGTGAGCCTGACATGGAATGCGTCCATCTCGAATGCCAAAGTCAATTTCAGGGTGGAGCGCAAAACAGGAAGCGGAGGATCGTACGGAGTCGTCGCGTTTCTGGACCACACTGGGTCCTACATCGACACGAATCTTATCGCCGGCACGCAGTATTACTATCGCGTCAAAGCCGTAAACTTCGCTGGCGAATCCGATTATTCCAATGAGGCTGATGCCACACCGGCAACGGGCATGTTCTCCATGCCGTTGGGTGAACTCGTGCTCTGGTTAAAAGGAGATGCTGGTCATGGCTCAGACTACATCAGCACTTGGGTCGATCAGTCCGGCAAAGGCAACCATGCTCAACAGTTGACCTCAGTCACCCGGCCTAGGGTGGTGACCAATGCGATCAATGGGAGGCCGGTGGTGCGATTCTATACCACGAATTCTTTCGACTTTCCGAACAATCCCTTTACCGGCGCTACTCAAGCAGAATTATTCGTGGTCCTCAAAGCAGCGGTGGATGTGCCCAGCGCCAGTCGCGTACTCTGGCGTTTTGGGGGTACCGGCGACGGCACTGTCGCGCATCCAAATTCTCTTGGGAACATTGTTGAGAATTTCGGAAGCATGACTGCCAAGACTTTGGGTAATCCGGCGCAACCTCTCGATCAGTATCACCTCTATTGTATCTCGACCAAGACGAACGACTGGAGTGCGCGATTAAACGGAATCCTCCAATACGCCACAACCAATAACGCAGTCGGGTTTTACGCTCCACCAGCTTTCGGCGTCTCTTATGACGGAGACGTTGCGGAAGTCTTGATTTACAACCGACCGCTCAGCGAAGGCGAGCGAGATGCGGTCGGTAGCTATTTGAATCACAAATATGCTTTCGTGCCGACTCCTTCCACCCCAACCAATCTGACCGCAAAGGCCATCTCCTCAAATCAAGTGAGCTTGGCCTGGAGCGCCAGTATCACTAACACGAAATCCGGTTTTCAGGTTGAGCGCAAGACGGGATCGGGCGGAACGTATGCGGTCATTGCCGCGGTGGACAATGCTGCTTCCTACGTTGACACGGGGCTGAGTGCCGGCACGCAGTATTATTACCGGGTCAAAGCCTTCAACTACGCCGGTGAGTCCACTTATTCCAATGAGGCTGACGCCACCCCAGTAGCAGGTTTTGTTGCGATGCCGCTGAGTGAGTTGATTCTATGGCTCAAGGCCGATGCAGGCCATGGTTGGGGCTACATCAACGCATGGGTCGATCAGTCAGGCAAGGGCAACCATGCGCAGCAGACAACGACCGCCAATCGCCCGCAGGTCGTGACCAACGCGATCAATGGCAGGCCAGTGGTGCGATTTTACACCACGAATTCTTTCAACTTTCCCAACAGTCCCTTCACCGGAGCAACTCAAGCGGAGGTGTTCGTGGTTGTTAAGGCAGCCCTGGATGTGCCCAGCGCCGGTCGCGCCTTATGGCGCTTCGGAGGTAGCGGGAGCGGTTCAGTCGCTCACCCGAATTCTCTCGGAAACATCGTCGAGGACTTCGGCAGCACGCTTACCCAGACCTTGGGCGATCCTGCACAGCCGTTGGATCAATATCACTTGTACAGTATCTCGGCCAAAACAAACGACTGGAGTGCGCGACTAAACGGGCTCCCGCAGTACGCCACAACAACCAATGCGGTCGGGTTTTGGTCCCCACCAGCGCTGGGCGTGTCCTATGATGGGGATATAGCCGAGGTCTTGATTTACAACCGACCGCTGACAACTGAAGAGCGCGACACGGTAGGAAGATATTTAGCCGGGAAATATCTTTTTGTGGCTGCGCCGCCCGATCCAACCAATCTGGTTGCTCTGGCGATCTCTTCCAATCAGGTGAGCTTGAGCTGGAGCGTAAACGCGAACAACACACGCACGAGTTTCCAAGTCGAGCGCAAGACGGGAGCAGGCGGGACGTATGCAGCTATAGCAGTGGTGGACAACGGAGCTTGCTACCTTGATACGGGAGTCGCGAGCGGCACGCAGTATTACTATCGCGTCAAAGCCATCAACTACGCTGGGGAGTCCAATTATTCCAACGAAGCCAATGTCACACCGGTAGCAGGGCTGACCTCGATGCCGCTCACTTATTTGAAGTTGTGGCTCAGAGCGGATTCGGAAGTTAGGAAGGCAGGCACCAACCGGGTCGATCGCTGGTGGGACCAAAGCGGCGTCGCGAACCACGCCGACCAAACGACCACAGCCAAACGGCCATTATGGGTGGAGAACGCCATTAATGGCCGGCCTATTGTCCGCTTCGATGGATCCGACGACCAGTTGGCCGTACTAACTCTCCCCGGCAGCAATGATTTTACGATCTTTTCCGTGGTCCGCACCTCCATCGGCCATCAAATCGATACCGAAGGCAGCAATGGTGGTGCTGCGGGGCAAAAGTATCTGTTCGATCCGCGCTCCATCCCGGCGGCACAAGGACCGGACCGCAGCAGCGTCGGCCTATCTCTAGGCACCAATGGTATTTCCGTTTACGAGTGCCAGTTCGATTCGCTGGGCTTTAACATCGAGCCGGCTATCGCCGTCTATAGCGGCAACGTCGGCTCCGCCTTTTCAATCGCATCGTTCGGTTACTCTGGCCGGCAGCCACGCATTTATTGGAATGGAATCCTTGTGAGGTCTGGCCTGACTTATTCGCGCGAACCAGCTTTTGCCCCTGTTCGCATCGGCAGCGGCCAGGATGGGGCGTTCAACGGCGACGTGGCTGAAGTGTTGGTCTTTGGTACACTGCTCTCTCGCGAGGAGATCGATACTGTAACCAGCTATTTGAATCTGCGCTACGCGTTGGTCACCAGCCTACCGGTCACACCCACGGATCTGCTGGCAACGGCGGCGGCGGCGAACCAGCTCCTTCTTTCCTGGTCCAATGCGCCGACCAGCATCACGACAACCTATAAGGTGGAAAGAAAGATCGGGACCAACGGTGTTTATAGCCAGATTGGTTCTGCCCGGGACACTAACGCATTTTTGGACGCCACTGTCCTCGCTGGGACGAATTATTTTTATCGCGTTAAAGCAAGCAGCCATTTAGGCGAGTCGTCATATTCAGAGGAAATTTCCCCGCCCTCGACGCTGATCAGCAGTCCAACGCCACAAAGCGTGTTTTCCATCGGCACCAACCTAACGGTGACCGCCACGGCGACCGATCTGGATGGCACTATCAGCCAGGTCGAATTCCTGGTGGACGGCGTGGTCGTGGCGACGGACACGACCAGTCCTTACAGCGTCACGCTCACTAACTTGACTGGGGGTGTGCATGCGCTGCTGGTCAAAGCAAAGGACAATCAGAACCACACGCGATTCTCGGCCGCAGTCAGCATCACGATAGTGCCCGACACGGATGGCGACGGAGTGAATGACTTCGCTGAAATCGGTAACGGCACTGACCCGACAGATTCTGATACCGACAATGATGGCGTTTCCGATGGCGCGGATGCGTTTCCTCTCGATCCCACCCGATCCTCTGTGCCGACTTCAAATCCCATGGATACCACTCCGCCAGTCATCAACCTTGAGGAGCCGATCGACTACATTTTGCTACCTTGAACCTCTTTTTTGATCCGCCTATGAATTCCAAACTTTATCAAGCCCAGGTCCGGCGCGTTTTCCAAAAATACCCTTGGCACTTTCCCCCTCGTCTCCGAGGGGACAGAGTACCCGAAGAGCGGGTGAGGAGTAAACGAATCTCATGGAGACTGCGGTTAACAACATGGGGCGTGCTTGTCACCCACGTGCTGTCTCCTTTTAACCCACAGATCATGGCAGCCGAAACAAATGCAATCGCGCCTACGACGGCGACGTCCACTTCCTCGCCTCCGGACCCGGTGTTGACGCCATCGAATGTCAGCGTCAACCGCACAGTGCCGGCAGTACAGCCGCCATCACAGGAACTGCGCTTTTCCGAAAGCCCGACTGATGAGGAAATCTTCAACGCACGAGTGTTCTCGGAACCGATCATGAATGTTGGTACCAACCAATCCGGCAGCATTGAAAATGGCGAACTCGCCCAAGCCCTAATCGCTTTCCGTAATCGGGCCACACCGGAGGACGTCTCGGCTTTGGAAGCGTTTCTGGCAAAATATCCGGCTTCACCGAAGCGGGCTTCGGTACTTCTCGGTGCAGCCTCTGTCTATCGCAAAACAGGCCAGCTCACCAAGGCCTTTGCCGCATGGCAGGAAGCCTGGGCCTTGGCCAAAAATGCGACTGAAGGTCGCAGCAAAGTCATTGCAGAGCAGACTGCAGCCGAGTTGTCTCTATTTATTGTTTCCATCGGGCGCACCGAACCGTTGCGAGATCTGTTGGAGGAGTTGCGAGGGCGGGACATTGGCGGCTCCGCCGGTGAAAAGGTTGTGCGGGCCAGGGAAGCGCTGTGGCAAATGCAAAATCTGCCCGACCAATCCTTCAAGTGCGGGCCATTCTCGTTGTATCGTATCCGCGCCAATCTCAATTTGCCGGACGCAGCGCATAAGCTCATTTGGGATGAACAGTCCACCAGCCAGGGAACGACGCTGGCGCAAATGTGGTCCCTGGGCCAACGCATGGGCATGGATTATCAGATGGCCAAGCGCCAGGCGGAAGCGGCCGTGCTTTACCCCAGCATGATGCACTGGAAGTTAGGACATTTTTCAGCCCTCGTGCGTGAAGACAATGGCCGTTACCTGATCGAGGACACCGCCTTTGGAGATCAAATCTGGATTAGCCGGTCGGTATTGGACGCCGAAGCGAACGGTTATTTCCTGGCTCCGGCCGGCAAGTTGCCGCCAGGCTGGACATCGGTATCTGAGGATGAAGCAAAGACCGTCTGGGGTCGTATGACGCCAACGACGCGCGACTCTGATGCGACTACACCAGACGACAAGACAGATCCTCCTACACCGGAAGACGATACACCAGAAGATCCGCCGACGCCGAAAGAGGAAAGCGACTCTGGAGGAGACGGCAAGACAGTTAACTGTGACGAGCAATTTCCGACACCAATGGCCCAGTATTCCATTCACCTCATGCAAGTGAGTTTAAACATCGTGGATTCTCCTGTTGGCTATGCGCCCCCTCGGGGACCAGCCGTCAGGTTCCATGTCACTTATAACCAGCGAGAAGCAAACCAACCCACTACGTTCACTTACTCGAACGTCGGTAAGAAATGGACCTTCGATTGGCTGTCGTATGTCGAGGATGATCCGGGTAACCCCAATGCAAACGTGAAGGTCTATACGCGCGGCGGCGGGGCAGAGCCGTTCAAGAACTTTGACACTAATACCCAGACTTACGCTGTGCAGCAAAAAACCCAGTCGAGGCTGGTCCGCACCTCCACCAACGCGTACGAAAGGATCTATCCGAATGGCGCGAAAGAGATCTTCAATCTCTCCAATGGCAGTACGAATTACCCTCGTAAGATTTTCATGACAAGAGTACTAGATGCTTTTGACAACGGCATTACTAATACGTTCGACGCAAACTTCCGCATCGTGAGCGTCACCGATGCGCTAGGCCAGGTGACGACGCTTACGTATGGCTCAACCAACTTAACCAACGACCTGTTTTACAAAATAAGCCAGGTGACTGATCCGTTTGGTCGTTATGCTACGTTCCAATACAACGCCTCAGGCCAGCTTACCAATATTACCGATGTTATCGGTATTAAGTCTTCATTCACTTACGATGGCGTCGATTTCATCACGAGCATGACCACTCCGTACGGGACGACCAGCTTTACGAAGTATGAATACGACTTGGATCGCTGGATCGAGGTAACTGAGCCAGACGGGGAGAAGAGGCGGGTGGAATTTAAATATCAGTTGTCAAGCATGGCCAGCAGCGAGCCAAGTTTCTTGTTTCCGGCCGGCATGGCCGTTACAAACGACCTGAACCTCTACTTAAATACGCATAATACCTTTGTCTGGGACAAGAAAGCGATGCGCGAAGCGCCAGGTGATTACACAAAAGCTCGTCTGACCCGATGGCTAACCAGCCCGGAAAGCTTCTATGTAATCTCTGGAATTCCACACAGTGAGAAGTCGCCTTTGGAGCAGCGCGTTTGGTACAACTATCCCGGCCAGACACACGGCAGGATGGGTGGCACAAGTGATCAACCCAGTCATATTGCTCGCATCCTGGATGATGGCACGACTCAACTGACTCAGTTTGAGTATAACACCTATGGCAAATTAACCAAGGTGGTCGATCCGCTGGGCCGAACCACTCTTTCTACCTATTCGACGAATGGAATTGATCTGTTGGAAGTAAGGCAGCAGGTGGGTAGCACCAACGAACTGTTGAACACCTTCACCTATAATACACAGCATTTGCAATTGACTGCGGTGGATGCAGCCGGCCAAACCAATCGCTTTGGTTACAACGCCTACGGCCAACTGACAGCCGTGACCAATGCAATCAACGAAGTGACATCGTTGAGCTACAGCAATGGTCACCTCACGAACGTACTTGGAGCGCTGCCGGGAGCCACGACAAGCCTTACTTACGATGGCTACGGTCGAGTGCGCACAGTCACCGATTCGGAAGGATACACAGTTACTTACGATTACGATGTTCTGGATCGGCGTACCAAGACCACATACCCAGACGGCACCTTTAAGCAAGTGGTGTATGAGAAGCTGGATCCTGTCTTTCGAAGAGACCGGCGCGGGCACTGGAGCCGCACGATTTACAATGCAGTGCGAAAACCTACGGCCATTGAGGATGCAGCGGGCCGTGTTACGCATCTTGACTGGTGCGGATGTGGTGGGCTGAGCAGCATAGTGGATCCGTTGGGCCGAGCGACGACCTTGTTTCGCGACATCCAAGGTCGCGTAACATCCAAAGTCTATCCTGACAATACAGCGGTAACTTATGCCTATGAGAGTTGGAGCGGAAGGCTGAAGACCGTTACCGACGCAAAGAACCAGACCACCTGGTACGATTACTACAAAGATAACGCGTTGAAACAGGGTAAGCGTCAGGTGAAGTGCCTGGGGAGGCTGGCATGAAAGTTCCAGCCGCTGCATTTTTTTAGTTCCTCTTTGGGCTCGCTGCCTTCCGGGTCTTGGCCCACGCCGCTGGGGTGATCGATTC
>Ga0137465_1000396_pt1 | contig 19603 bp, 28 predicted proteins | sample EasRivERMGT828_2_FD_104906 | JGI IMG/M metagenome (GOLD analysis project Ga0137465, IMG submission 104906) | Soil microbial communities from meander-bound floodplain in the East River, Colorado, USA - East River MetaG ERMGT828_2 | ecosystem: Environmental > Terrestrial > Soil > Floodplain ... | reverse complement strand
TCGGAAAGTCGTGCAAGCTCACCGAGGTCGTCACGAACTTCCTCGCTGCGACCACGGCGACTTCGTCGATCAAGGTGCGCAACGCCACGACGCTCACCGATGCGGCGACGATCAATCTTGGAGTGGGTACCACTTTCAACCGCAGCGTCCAGAACGTCCAGTTCCTGACCGGCGCGCGCGTCGCTATCCACGTGACGAGCGACGGTTCGCAGGCAGCCGTTCGTGGCGGCACGATCACGCTGCATTTCGTCGTGCAGAACGCATAAGAGGGGCAGCTCATGAACTCCAAGGATCCTATGCCGCTGGACGAGATCATCCGGCTGATGCAGACGGACGGCTTCTCCCGATTCGGGCAGCAGCCGGTCCTTCCAGCCGACATGTTCCGACTCCGCGGCCACCTCTGGCTCACGTCGATCTATCCGGACGGGACTCGCTTCGAGCGGGACTGTGGCCACAACCGCATCGTGGACAACGGCCTCCTGGCCAACGTCCACGCGTGGTCCGGCGACGGCACCGCGACGACGTACCAGATCACGAATCTCGCCGTTGGGTACAGCGCAGGTGCGACCGAGTCGAACACGACGACCGATCTCGCCGCGGAGCTCTACTCAGCAGTACCGATCGTGTCGTACGGTGCGTCTGGCGTCATGAACCTGGAGATCTCGGTCGGCAAGGGCCAGATCTGGCCGGGTGCCGGCAATACGGTGACGATCAATGAGGCTGGGCTCCAGGCGCTTGCCGTCAGCCCCACCCTCTGTACGTACAAGGTCTTCCAGCCTCAGGTAGTGGACGACTCGTTCACGCTCCTGATCCGCTGGGTGATCACCGCCTCTCGCTGAACAGCGGCGCTCGCTGGGAAGCAACCACAAACGATGGGTCCTCCTGGGTAGCTGGTCTCCTTGACGGCGAACTTCGGGATGTGTACCCTTCGCGACCCGTACGCCCGCGTTGGGTGTACATCTATGGAGAGCAAGCATGGCCAGGAAGACCACGAAGACGGACAAGCCCACGAAGGTCCACCGCTCGCGCGGGAAGCAGCAGACGTTCTGGATCACGGACACCGAGCGTCGTCTGCTCAAGCGCAAGGCGGAGAGGCGCGGCCTCAGTTCGGTCGCGGACTACATCCGCACGAAGTGCGGCCTGTCAGTCGCGCAGAAGACCGTCGCCGCAAGCTGACGTTCCGCCTCGGCCGGGTCCCGGGAAGGACCCGGCCGAGGCAGCCGTTTTCCATCTCGATTCTGGAGGAAGAAGATCATGTCGACCGCAACCGCGGCAAAAGAGCCCCGGCCTCTGGTCCCTGGTCCACAGCAGCACTGGACGCTCCACCTGCGGGACGAGAACAACCATGCCGTCGCGACGCTCGTGATACTGCCGGTCCTCAACCTCGAAGTTCCGACCGAGTCGTACGTGTCGATCGGCTGCGCGCACAAGCTGCCGACGGACATCTTCGAGCCGCGGCGAGCACGGAAGATCGCGCTCGGGCGGGCGGAGAAGCTGGTGCGCTACTACATGGAGGAGCGCCTCGGTTCTTGCACGGAGCTGCGGCCGCTGGGCCGGAACGGGTACTCCTTCCGGAGCTCCCTGTGCGTCTTTGGATATGGCCAGCACCTGCTGTCAGAGATCGTGCGCGAGATCTGCTCCGTGCTGCGCCACATCGGACTCGACCCGCGCGACGTGTCGTACGAAAGCCGAGAGCGTTTCGCTCAGAGCCTCAACGCGTTCGTGACCCGGTTCGGGCAGGTCCTCAACTGGCGCGACGATCTTCCTGATCATCCGTCGAATCTGCTCAAGCTGATGCGTGGCAAGAAGCTCGACGAGCACCTGGAACCTCACCCGGATACCGTGGTCGGAGGCTGACGATGAATCGCCTGAAGGAGTTCAAGACTCCTGACGATGCGATCGAGGCGTGGTACGCCGCGGGATCGCCGGGCGCTCTGAACGAGTGGCTCGGCTGCACCGCGGATGAGTGGAACCGCTTCCAGAATCCGGCGGCGTTCCGCAAGGCCAAGCGCAAGATCGATCGCATCATGAAGACGATGCGTCGGAAGGAGGTGAAGCAGCGTCCGAACGTGTCGAAGATCCAGGCGCGGCTGCGCCCGGCACCGAAGCCGTTCGATCCCGATGAGTACTTCGAGCAGGCGAAGCGCGAGGTCAAGCGCAAGCTGAAGCGGGGAGGGAAGAAGAATGTCGGGCCCAAGTCACGACGCCCCAAGCGATGAAGAGTTGCTGGACGAGGAGTCTGCGGCGATCCGCAAGCTGCAGCAGAGGCTGAAGCGTATCCACCGCAAGACGGAGCACACGCACAAGAAGCTGTCGGCGATCCGTACGATGCTCGGCATGACGATGCGTCGCTGTACCATCGGAACGATCGAGTACGCGTGGCTCGGTGGCATGCTCGACTTGCTGGCGATGTGCGACAACGACCTCGGCGAAATCAAGGGATACGCGAGCGGGGCTCGCCCGCTGCCGAAGAACGACCTCGAAGTCGACGACGGTGCAGCCCGCGAGCTGAGTGGTGGAGAATTCCTTTCTGGGCCGCACGCCAAGCCCCAGGGGGTACCCAGGAAGGTGAGTAGCGACCAGCTACCCGCTTGACGAGCGTGGAGTCTCGCGCTAACTTGCGTGACTCTCGGGCCGAAGGATCTGGGTTACCTTTACGAACCAGGTCTACCAACACGTCCGAGACTTAAGGGAGGGAGAGGTGAACGCGAAGAAGATGGCTGCGCACGTCGGCAACAAGGTCACGCCGCAGCTGGAGAAGGTCCTGGGCATGCCTCAGGTCCAGAACTCGGCGGGAGGCTTCGTCTTCGCGGTCGACAACTGGAAGCGCCTGGAGCGTTTTCTCATCCTCGGCACCGAGGGCGGCACGTACTACGTCGGCGAGCGTCCGCTGACGAAGGACAACGCGCAGGCGGTCCTCGCCTGTCTCGCCGAGAATCCGGTCCGCACGATCAGCACGATCGTCGAGATCAGCGACAGTGGGCGTGCTCCGAAGAACGGACCTGCCATCCTCGCGTTGATCCTCGCGGCGAAGAGCGGCCATGGGACCCTCGCCCTCGCTGCACTCTCGAAGGTCTGCCGCATCGGCACGCACCTCTTCGAGGCGGCGGAGTACGTGAAGGCGCTCGGCGGCTGGGGGTCGGCGACGCGCCGGGCCTTCGGCAAGTGGTACCTCGACCGCAAGATTGACAGCCTCGCGATGCAGCTGATCAAGTACCAGCAGCGCGAGGGCTGGTCGCATCGCGACATCCTGCGCAAGGCTCACCCGGGAACGGACGAGCTCGACCGCAAGGCGCTGTTCACGTGGGCGGCGATGACGGCAAAGGAGCGCAACAAGGCGGCTGAGTCGGCGCCCCACAGCCACCCGCTGGTCGCCGCGTTCCATGCGGCGAAGTCGCTGACGAAGAAGGAGAACCTGCCCGAGCTCTGCAAGCTCATCACGACGCACGGCCTGCCGCACGAGTGCGTGCCGAACGAGATGAAGCAGTACCCCGAGGTCTGGGAGGCGATGCTGCCGTCGATGGGCCTCATGGCCTGCCTGCGCAACCTCGCCAAGATGACTTCGGTCGGCCTGCTCGTTCCGCTCGGCTCGAACAACTCGGAGGTGATCAAGAAGCTCTCGAACGTCGAGGAGATGAAGAAGGCGCGCGTCCACCCGATGGCGATCCTCGTCGGACTTCGCACGTACGAGCTGGGACACGGCATCAAGGGCAAGCTCACCTGGACGCCGGTGCCGCAGATCATCGAGTGCCTGAACGACGCGTTCTACTCGGCGTTCGACGCGGTCGAGCCGAGCGGCAAGGCAACGATGGTCGCGGTCGACTGCTCAGGCTCAATGAGCGCTCCTTCCAGCATCCCGGAGCTTTCGTGCCGTGAGGGTGCGGCGGCAATGGCGATGGTGACGGTGCGCACGGAGCCGAACTCGATGGCGGTGGGCTTCTCCACCACTCAGGGCGGCGCGTTCGGCGGCAAGTGGGGCGGAGGCGATCCTGGGCTGATGCCTATCAACCTGACGAAGAGCATGCGCATCACGGACGCGGTGCAGGAGGCAGCGGAGGTGCCGTTTGGTGGCACCGACTGCTCACTTCCGATGCGCATCGCCTTGAAGAAGAAGATCCCGGCTGAGGTGTTCCACGTGATCACCGACAACGAGACGTGGGCGGGGCCGATCCATCCGTTCCAGGCGCTGCGCGAGTACCGGGAGAAGACCGGGATCCCTGCGAAGCTGGTCGTCGTCGCGATGACGGCAACCGAGTTCACGATCGCCGACCCGAGTGACTCGGGAATGCTCGATGTGGTCGGCTTTGACTCGTCGGTGCCCCCAGTGATGGCGGATTTCGCTCGGGGGTAGAGGGAGGGCTGGACTACCCGCCTTGACCTTGTACACTCCGGGCTCGGTTGTGCAGCGTGGGCTTTTCCCCTCCCCAAAGCCCTTCGCCCACGCGACATGACCTTCCTCCTGGGCCCGGCGGTTCACTCCCGCCGGGCCCTTTTCGTTTCCGGGTCTCCGCGAGGAGGCCAACCTCTCAGTGTGTACACACGCGGGTGTAGCTCAACGGCAGAGTGCCTGCCCTCCAAGCAGGAAGTTGCGGGTTCAAGTCCCGCCACCCGCTCCAACGCCGACGCACCGGCTCGAAGCGTGCGTGTGGATCTGCCTGTGGACTCTCGTGGGTGTAGCTCAGTCTGGCTAGAGCGTCTGCTTGCCACGCAGAAGGCCGTGGGTTCAAATCCCTCCACTCACTCCAATCGCTGGTGTAGCTCAGATGGTAGAGCTCTTGCTTCGTAAGCAAGGGGTCGGGGGTTCGATCCCCTCCGCCAGCTCCATCCGTACGCGTCCGGTTCATCGACGCGGGTCACTCATCGAGCGCAGCCGCCGTAGCTCAGCTGGTAGAGCATCGCCTCGGTAAGGCGAAGGTCGCCAGTTCGATCCTGGCCGGCGGCTCCAACCCTTGCGCAGCGGGTTCAATGCTGCGACTCGTAGCCGCCTGTGATACGATCGCCGACGAACGGTCCCGTAGTTCAACGGCAGAACGCCGGATTGTCGATCCGGCAGCGAGGGTTCAACTCCCTTCGGGACCGCCAACCTGTACCCACAACGTGCGCGTCGCTCAATAGGCGGCTCCAACCCTTGCGCAGCGGGTTCAATGCTGCGACAACAGGAAGAGCATCCGGCCTTGCCCGGAAGATGCCGGTTCGAATCCGGCCGCGTACACCACACAATCATCATCCGCGTGTAGCTCAGACGGTTGAGCGCCACTCTGATACGGTGGAGGACGTAGGTTCGATTCCTACCGCGCGGACCATGAACCAAGACATCCTTCGTGTAGCTCAGCTGGTAGAGCGCCTGCCTGAAGAGCAGGAGGTCGTCAGTTCAACTCTGACCGCGAAGGCCAACGCGAGCTCGGGCGCTGATCCCCGAGAGCAGAAGCAGCGATCGATGGTGCGTGTAGCTCAACGGTAGAGCGCTGGATTGTGGATCCAGAGGTTGGGGGTTCGACACCCCTCACGCACCCCAAAGCAGGCGCAGCTGCTAGAATCCTGCGAAGGGAGATCGCAAGACTTTCGAGCTGCCGTAGAGGAGCGGCCTAACTCCCCGGACCTTCACTCCGGAGAACGCGGGTTCGAATCCCGCCGGCAGCACCACTCAGGACGACTCTATGGGTACAGCTCTCGACGACCTCCGCGCCTCCTTCGACGCCTTCATGCAGTGGCAGCCGATCAGCCTGCTCGATTCGTGCAGCGAGCTCCGCTTCACGCACGAGGACAGCGAGACCGGACAGCGGAGCGGCTACAGTCGTCCATGCGGCACGTGTGCAGCGTGTCTCGGCGCCAAGCGAGCTCTCGCCTGGATCATCGAGTGCTGCGCCGCCGCCTTGAAAGAAGTCGAGAACGTGCTCCGACCGGACAAGCCTTCCTCGTCGTACTTCGCGATCGAGTGGAGCAAGACGGCGGCGCGGATCGAGGGACTCTTCGGATCCCCTGGTCCGGTGTACACGTTCTCGAAACGAGTCGAAGAGTTCTGCGCGTCGCGGCCACCTGTCGCGAACGCTAGACTCATGACGTAGGTGCGCGTTACCGGAGCGGCAAACGGGCCGGACTGTAAATCCGGTGTCTCTGACTTCGGAGGTTCGAGTCCTCCAGCGCACACCATCCACGAACGAACGCCCGTGTATCCCAACTGGCAGAGGAACTCGGCTTAGAGCCGAGAGGTTAGTGGTTCGAATCCACTCACGGGTACCACGTCCACGTATCCCAACTGGCAGAGGAATCACCTTGAGAGGGTGAGCGCTGCAGGTTCGAATCCTGCCGTGGACACCATGCGTGCGCAGGCGCTAGACTCCTGCGAGAGAGGTGGGTAGTTGCTGACTCGATGCTCACGTGGCCGAACGGCAAGGCACCGGATTGCAAATCCGGAGATCGCAGGTTCGACTCCTGCCGTGAGCTCCAACTCCACGTGGTGAGTACAAGACCACGGAAAACTCGCCGTGCGCCATGTGCCCGTGTACCCCAACTGGCAGAGGGGCCCGACTCAAAGACGGGAAGCTGCAGGTTCGAGTCCTGCCACGGGTACCACAACCCCAGCTCGGTGGGTAGAATGCCGAGACGCGGGTCGGTAGTTCAGCTGGAAGAATGCCGGCCTCCAAATCCGGTGGTCGCAGGTTCGAATCCTGCCCGGCCCGCCAACGCGTGCGCATCCGCATGGATGATGCGAGAGGAGTCGGGATCCGTCGACCGCCCCCTTCCAGAGGTTTGCCTATGGACTTGGCCTCGCGTAGCTCAGCTGGACAGAGCGCTCCGGTCCTAACGGAGAGGTCGCCGGTTCAACTCCGGCCGCGGGGACCAACGCTGGCTCGGCAGCTTCGAGACCGAGACTCTGGACCGAGACTCTGGTGAGGTGAGAACGGCGTACCCACTTGCCAGCCTAGCGGCATCGATGCTAGGATCGGATCCGTCCGAATCCCTTCGTAGCTCAATGGCAGAGCGGCGGGTTCTTAACCCGAAGGCTGACGGTTCAAGTCCGTCCGAGGGGACCATCAACATGCTTGATCAGGACCACGCGCGTGGTGCACCATGCAGAGCTGGATCATCGCTCCGACTTAACCCGGAGGTCCTCGGTTCGATCCCGAGCGAGGGGACCAAAGCAGGCGTCGCTGCTTCGTCACGGTGACGTGCACTCCTCATGTCCGTGACCGACGAAACGCAGACCGGATGGATCGATCGCCGCGTAACTCAACGGTAGAGTGCCCGCCCTACAAGCGGGAGGTCGGAGGTTCGAATCCTCTCGTGGCGACCATCGCGCACGCGAGCGCGTGAATCTCGCGACGCCTCGTCAAAGTACACAGATGTCGGGTAGCTCAGCTGGTAGAGCGCACGGCCGTTAACCGTGAAGTCGCAGGTTCGAGCCCTGCCCCGACAGCCAACGCGCGCGCGCAGACGCTAAACTTCTGCGAGCTCGCCTAGCGGCCTCGAAGCTAGGATAGGCTCGGCTCGGCTGAGCGACCTCTTCGCCTCTGGTGCAACGGTAGCACAGCAGATTCTGAATCTGCGGGTTCCAGGTTCGAATCCTGGGAGGCGAACCATCCCCACGCCGTGGGTGCAGTACGACGAGAACTTCAGTTCGGCCGATTCTCGCCTCTTGAGTAACGGTAGCTCCCCGGCCTTTGAAGCCGGTCCGTCCTGGTTCGAGTCCAGGGAGGCGAACCACAGCTTGCGCGGGAGCCTGATCCCCGCGCCTTCCGCGCGAACGTTCCAGGCCCGCGTCGAGGCCTCGAATCGACGACACCGTTGGGCGACGCCGACCTCTCCCCGGGAGCCCCGGAGGCTCCAAGAATCTCGGATTTTTGGGTACACACCTGTTGACCTGTCCTCCGAGGTAGGTACTGTGTACCCATCAATCGAGGCTCGACGGTCGGAGCGGGTGCTCCACAGTCCGAGCCTCCTGACGAGAGGAAAGAGTCATGTCGAACGATGGAACGATCCTCCTGCAGGCGATGAACCAGTGGTCCAGCCGTCCCGCGGACCAGCGCTTCAACTCCCTCGAAGAGCTCCAGGCCAAGGTCGACCGCTCTCAGCAGCTGGCCATCCAGATCCCGAAGATCCAGCTCGGCTCGCTGCGCGTCGAGGCCCAGGCCACCACGCCGGGTGCCGCCCCCAACTCGCTCGTCCTCGTCGGCAAGAAGAACGTCCCCGCCGCGATGACGCACTGGGCGTTCGGCCAGCTCTGCTCCGACCTCGGCATCCCGGCGCACTACCTGCGCCGCCTGCCCCCGACGATGGCCGCCCAGAACGTCAACCACTGGCTGGCCAAGCCCGAGTTCCAGACGGTCGAGGCCAAGATGCTCCTGGAGAGCAACGGCCATCACCTCGTCCGCTCGCTCACGAGCAACGACTACGGCCGCATCTGGAACGCCCAGCTCGTCCGCGCGCTCCGCCTCCTCGTGCAGCGCAACCCGAAGTGGCAGCCGGCGCCGGCCGCGTGCGACGGCTCCCGTGGCCTGTACGCCTCCGAAGAGGACATGTTCACGTTCCTGGTCGACAACACCCGCAAGATCTTCGAGAAGCAGGAAGGCGGGCTCGGCCGCTTCTTCATGATGTCGAACAGCGAGGTCGGCAAGTCGTCGCTCTGGCTGATGATGGGCTACTACGAGTGGATCTGCGGCAACCACCGCATCATCGGCGCGCAGGACATCGTCGAGATCCGCCTGCGCCACACGAAGAACATCCAGGCCGCGATCACCGACAAGATGGGTGAGATGATGCAGCGCTGCATCGACGGCGACGCGCGCAAGGACGAGGAGCTGATCGAGCGCGCGCACCTCATCGAGCTCGGCCGCAACAAGACGGAGCTGGTCGAGGCCGTGTGGTCCATGGCGAAGCGCCCGCCCGTCCTGACGCGCAACCTGATCTCCGACTCCTTCGACCTCGCCGAGCGCGAGGAGACCCGCTACGGTGCTCCGACGACGCTCTGGGGCTTCACCGGTGGCATGACGCAGCTCGCTCGCGACCTCCCGAACGCGTCCAAGCGCTTCGAGATCGACCGCGCGGCTGGCAAGCTGCTCCAGCTGGTGGCGGCGTGACCTGAACGAGGGCTGGGCCCGGCATCCTTCGGGGTGCCGGGCCCTTCGGAGGAACAAGTCATGGCAAAGCTGCATTCGAAGCCGTACCCGGGCGAGTGGGACTTCAAGGCCGGCGAGGACATCGATACGTGGTGCAAGCGCACCGAGGCGCTGCTGAACGCGATCCCCGAGACCATGAGGTTCCCGGTGGCCGATGGGTACGCGACCTACGCCGTCGTCAGCCGCTCGCCGCTCGTGCTCCAGCACGTCCCCTTCGGTGACGCGTGGCGGATCCCTGAGGCCCACATCCGTGGCCTGCGCCTCAAGGATGTCGAGCTGACGCTGAAGCGCGAGCACGCCTTCACGTCGCTGTTCGCGATGCGCGGGAGCGCGTCGTGAAGACCAGCATCCCCGACTTGAAGACGCGCCAGGAGCGGACGTACTGCCTCAACGCGACCGACGCCGAGCTCGTCGCGGGCAAGGCCAAGGTGGAGGAGGTGCTGCGCGCGGTACACACGAACGCGAAGAGTATCAGCCCGCTCCTGGTCGTCGGGCTCGTCCTCGACCTGACGATGGGCCTCACGTACATCGAAGAGGAACTCGCAGCTCGACAGGTCGGTGTGTCATGAGTCTCACGAAAGCACGAGTCGACGCTCAGCTCTCACAGCTCCGCGCCGAGCTGCGTGGCGTGAACCTTGGCGCCTTGACCGGCAGCCTCATGGTGTATAAGAACTACAAGGACTCTCCCAAGGGGAACGTCGTCTTCGGCCACTTCCACGTCCAGAGTGGGGCGCACCGCGACATCGTGCTGAGTGGCGGCATGAAGGAGATCCAGGCATTCATCTGCGGGCTCAAGGTCGCGTCCGACCTTGGGACGCTGATTGAGTGAGGCTGGCCATGAGGAACGCCGGAGTCTGTCGAGTCGTCGGCACGAAGGCGCTGCGGCGCGAGCGCCAGATCGTCGAGTTGATCTTCCGCGAGGAGCTTGGCTTCCTGGCCGGTGCCTACCGCAAGGAGGCGAAGGAGGCCAAGGATTATGAGGAGCGTGCCGGACTGCATTCTGAAGAGCAGCACGTCGCCGAGTCCGATGGCTATCTCTCGGCACTTCGACTCGCGATCAAATACGCCGCGCGGTCGATGGTGATCACGAGAATGCTGCACGGGAACTGGAGGAAGTCATGAGCATGCCGCTGTCGAAGTTCATCGAGCTCAACGAGGCGGTGTACTCACGCGCGATCGAGAAGGGCGGACACACAGCCTGCTACCTCGGTCATGCGCAGGCTATCATCCTTGGGTATCCAGCGGCCCCGCATCACATGCAAGTCGCCAGCGACGACTACATGGAATTCGCCCAGCTTGCCGGCGAACTTTCCGGGTTGGGCAGCTCCGTCAGGCTCAATGACGGGGTGTACGCGAATACCGAGAACCCAGCCGCTGCGACGGCGCAGCGGCTCCGATACCTCGCGTACGAGAAGCTCCGGAAGCAGCACGGTTGACAATCCCCGCGCGGTGGGTACAAAGCCGCGACGAAGAGAGACGTACGTTCAAGCAGGAGGAGAAGGACATGCTCGGGAAGCTGAACCAGCTCATGGGTCTCTACTCGCAGCGCTCACGGACCGATGCGCTGCGCAAGGCCGCCGACAAAGTCGGTCTTCGCATCGAGAGCACGCTTACGATGAATGGAGAGACGCTCTACCGGTTCATCCGTGTGCGTGACGAGGCCCAGCTCGCGCTCGGACAAGGTCCGGGGCTGCGCGCGGCGGAGGGTGCACTCTCCGCGTTCCGATTCGGATTCGAGGAAGGGAAGCGGAGTCACGACTGACTCCGCGTACGAAGCCCTGCGCAGTGGGTACAAGACTGCGACATCCAGCGATGCCGCGCTGAGGAGGAAGCCATGAACACACTCGCATTGCTCTTCGCGTTCCTGACGCAAGTCACCGTCTCACCTGACACGATCTACGTTCCAGCAGGTCAGGCGCCGCTCGACGTGTGGCCGAAGTTCGAGTCGGACCCGACGCGTGGCGTGACGACGCTCACCGTCACCTATGTCGTCCCAAGCTCGGGGGTCGTGGCCAACGGCTCGATCCTGCTCGGGCTCGGCTACTTCGCTGGCGACAACGGCAACCCCGCCTATGCCGCGACGAGGGGCTGGCTGTTCGGGCCGACCGAGTCATGCTCGAAGTTCCCGTTCGGCCAGTTCCAGCGAGCGATGCCGAGCGTGCTCAACTGGTGTACCGCGAGCTCAAGTGCTGGCGGCGTCACGTGCACGCTCTTCCGCCACCCGAACTACTCGCAGGACGTGCTGCTTCGCGTCCGCGCGACCGTTGCGCAACCTGCGGGGACGGTCTGGACGATCGTGCTCGGCGACACGTCACAAGGCTCGCCGGGGCTGTCGCTCTCCTGGCAGCCTGGGTGCGTCTCCGTCGTCGCGCTCGAAGACCTCGCGAACTCCGGGACCTGGACCGCTCCGATTTCACCACCGACCGTCCTCATCACTGGCGAGACACCCGAAGGATTCCTCGTCAACGGTCCATGCACTCCGCGGGTCGGCGACATCTCTCGCATCACCGTCCGTCCCGTCACCGGCCACGACGGCCCGCACCGAGATCCGATCTACCCATGCGAGACGTTCACCGGCACGGTCTTCCTCCAATGCACGGATGCAGCTGCCGTCTTCGCGACGCCGCGTGAGCTCACGTTCACGCGTGAGGATCACGGATGCCGCGAGGTCCAGGTGATCTTCGTGACTCCTGGAATCCACACGATCACAGCGACGTGGGAGCGCGACACGGAGACGCTCGACTCGCAGGTCGTGAGTCTCTCGAACACCATGGTCGTGCACGACAGCACCTCGAACCTCGCGGTCTACTGTGGAGACATGCAGCGGCATTCGAGCTCGGGTGGCCATGCCGCCGTGCCGGACGCCGAGGTGCTCGGCGACCTCTACGCTGACGCGCAGGACTTCGGTGCACCGACGCAGCACTCCTACAACTACATGGCGGACTGGCTCGCGTCGAACGCAGCCTGCGCCATGTTTCAAGCGACCCATCCAGGCTTCATCGTCTTCCCGTGCTACGAGTGGTCGCTCGGTGGAGCGCACCGGCACGTCGTCTACCGGAACGTCACGACCGACCTTGCGATCACGGACCGGCCGTATGAGGGCTTCGGCGTACCCGCGCCGACGTTGCAATCGACGGTGGCAGGACTCCTCGGCACCCTCGCGAGCGCCCCAACGGATCGCCCACACTTCGCGCAGGCGCATCACTCGATGTGGGACGGAGCAAAGGGTGGCTTCTCTGGCGTGCCTTACGAGTGGGGGCCGCTGCTCGACGACCCAGTGCAACCAATCGTAGAGATCTACTCCGATCACGGATCGTCCGAGGTCTGGCTCAGCCAGTCCGGTGCACCCGACGACTACCCGATGTCGGGCGACCTCTCGCTCGGGGAGCAGCGAGCCTTTGGCGACAAGGCGTCCGTCCGCGACGCGCTCGCTCTTGGGTACCGCTTCGGGTTCGTCGCCGGCAGCGACCGGCACAACTACCGGTCGTACGTGCCCGGCATCGAGGGATTCGCGCGCACCGGTCTCGCGTTCGTCGTGGCACGCCGCGACGTGGACAAGCGGCAGGGCATCTGGCGCGGCATGACCAAGCGCTACTGCTACGCGACGACCGGAGCCCGCATCGTCCTCGACTGGCATGCCGGCGACGGCACGCGCATGGGTGGCGAGACGGTTGCCGCAACGCCGACCTTCAGCATCGAGGCGTGTGCCTCGGGCATCCTGCGCAGCGATCGGCCGACGTTCACGCACGTGCAGTTCGTGCGGGACGATCACGTCGTCGAGTCGCGCACGCTCGCGGAGTCGGATCTCGCGACGACGTACGCCGACCCTAGCCCGCTGCGCGATGGCAAGTTCCATGCGTACTACGCCCGCCTGACCCAGGACGACTGGCAGGTCGCTTGGTCAAGCCCAATTTGGGTGCAGTCTCCATGACTCGGCAGCGGGCCCTGATCGAGGCCCGGCAGCTTCTGGCTGGCACGTGCAGTCAGCGGTATCTCGGAGCGTCACCGCAGGATGGAGCCGGTCCGATGTTCATCTACTCGTCGGCGAAGCTCGACGTGATGACCGATCCGACGTTTCGAGTAGAGGCGCGAGGCTTGACGTGGCACGAGGTCGTCGTCAATCTGCGCCGCCGGTGCGCCGTGGAGGTTGGGGCATGAAGAAGCAGGCGAAGCGCAAGAAGGCGCCGGCATCGAAGCATGATCCGGTGCCGTGCGTTCTCTGCGACGAGCTCATCCCCGGCAAGGACGCAGCCCACAACTACTGCCACGGCTGCTCGTCCCACGTCTGCGAGTCGTGCTGCGTGAACCTAACGCTCATGGGACCGCACCTGCCGGAGGACCACCAGACACCCGAAGAAGAGTGAGTACCGGCGCAGCGGAGTGATGCTGCGACAGGCTTCCCATCTCGTCGAGTCCAATCAAGGAGGAAGGGCATGATCAAGGTCTACGCGTACGGGGCGCGCGAACCGGTCAGTGGGCAGGAGGAGATCTGGAAGCAGCTCCGTCTCGCCCACCAGTATCGGAACGCGTGCGTGCAGAAGGAGCTGGAGCGCCGGCAGCGGTTGGAGGCGGAGGTCTACGTCCTCTCGCCGCGCGTGCTGGAGCTGCGTCAGAAGATCGATGCGATCAAGGTCGACATGGAGAAGGTGTCCGAGGAGATCTCGGCCAAGAACCAGAAGGCCCGCAAGCGCCTTGCGGACCCCGAGGCGTTCGAGAAGATGAAGGCGCTGCGCGCGTCCTTCAAGGACGTGATCAAGGAGCACGACACGCTCCGCAAGGGCATCTTCAAGTCGCCCGAGTTCGTCGCCGGATCGGACGCGCGCAAGAACGCAGACAACGCGGCCGCACGCACGCTGCGGTCGGAGTTCACGGACCTCGGGCTGTACTGGGGCACGTACCTGCTGATCGAGCGCTCGGCACAGCAGTTCCGCAAGGGCCCGCCTCCGAAGTTCCGTTCGTGGAAGCGCGGCGGCAACGTCGCGATCCAGATCCAGGCGCAGTCCGGCGAGCCTCCGTTCACGATGAAGGAGGCCGAAGAGGGCACCGCACGCATCTCGCTCGGCCCGCCGCAGAAGCGGGGGAACCTCGCGCCGCTGCGGATGCTGAAGCTGCGTGTCGGTGGGGACCGCAAGACGCCGACGTACGCCGAGATCCCGATCTACTGGCACCGCGATCCACCGGTCGGCGGGATCATCCGCTGGGTGGTCCTGCGCGCTCGTGCGATCGCCTGCACGATCCAGTGGGAGGCGCAGTTCACGGTCGAAGGCGAGAGCTCGCCGCTCGATCGGGCGGAGACGGGGATCGTCGGGATCGACATGGGCTGGCGCAAGGTCGACCAGGGCCTGCGCGTCGCCGCGTGGCACGGCTCGGACGGAGACCAGGGCACGCTCATCCTGCCGCAGAAGCTGCTCGACAAGGCGGCCTACTCGGAGCGGCTCCGCTCGATCCGCGACAAGATCTTCAACGACGTGCGTGACCGCCTCGCGACGTGGCTTTCGGCGAACGCCGACATCGTTCCGCTGTGGCTCAAGGAAGCGACGGAGTCGATCCGGCAGTGGCGCAGCCAGTCGCGGCTCGCGGCGACGGTCCTGCGCTGGCGGGAGAACCGCTTCACGGGCGACGAGTTCCTGTGGCCGACGCTGCCGGTCCAGAAGTCCGGTGACAAGGCGGCGCACGATCGCCTGCGCGCGATGGTCGACGAGGGCGCGGTCGAGGCGTGGCGCAAGATCGACCGGCACCTCTACGAGTGGGAGCGTCACAACGCCGAGAAGTGCATCCGGCAGCGCCGCGAGATCTACCGGATCTTCGCCGCGCAGCTGCGGCGCAAGTACAAGAAGGCCGTGATCGAGAAGATGGACAAGCGCGACTTCCACGAGCTCCCGAACGTCGAGGACGCCTCGACCGACGGAGCCCTGCGCACGCACGTGCGCATCGCTGCGCTGTCCGTGCTGACGACGGCGATCGTGTACAGCATGTCGGAGACGGTGCAGGCGCCGGCCGCCTACACGACGATGACCTGCTCGACCTGCAACAAGCGCGAGGACTTCGATCGGTCGCAGGTGTTCTTCAGGTGCTCCAGCTGCGGCACGGTGACGGACCAGGACGATCGCGCGGCGATGAACCTGATGAACTACATCGAGCCGGTGCAGGAGGCGGTGTAACCCAGGCGCGACTGGCTGACTCTCGCGATCCGCGACGACTCGCGTGCCGAGCTTGCGTGGCAGCTGCAAGGCCACGACGACAACCGAAAGACGAAGATGAATGAGCTCCTTGCACCTGCGAGCTGCAGTTCCACCCAATCTTGGGCCGCCGAAGGGCCGCAGCTCGTGGGTGCAGGGTCCATGCTGGCGTGGCAGCTTCGATGTCACGACTCACCGAGATTGCGTGGCGGTGAACCACGAGCTGGGCATCGTCCCCGCAACCACGACGACGCGCACGCTCCGCGGCAGCGCTTGCGCATGAGCTCGACGCATGCGACAATCTCGAAAAGATCCATCCCTGCTTGGAGGGCGAAGTCCAGGACGGCCAGCTGGTCATCCATGCCGTACGGATCCGGCTTGTTGATCCGAGATCCGACAAGTTCACCGCCACGCAATCCCGCCGTAGGGGGTACTCACCTACGATGTCCACACTCACGGCTCCTTCCATGCGTCCCTGGTAACGGACGACCCCTCCCCTAGCCTGTCCGAGCCGCCTGCCTGGGGGCCTCGTATCCAGGCGATGCGCCAGTTCGTGCGCGCGACCTACGCGTTGTTCCCGAAGAAGGCGCGCGGCCACTTGAGGAAAGAAACCCCATGAAGCACCCCACCGATCCCCCGCTCGTGTCATCGCGCCGCGCCTACGCCAGCGGGATGGCGTGCGCCGTCTGCTTCGTCGTGGTGCTGGTGATCGTGATAGCGTCGCTGATTGGAGGTGCCCGATGAACGCTCTGGTTCTGATTGACCAGCTCAGGCAATTCGCGAAGTCTCCCGACTCGTTGCGCGCGACGTTCTGCCTGGACGAACGCCACCGCGATGCCGTCGAGGAGTTGGTGGCCTTGCTCGACGGACACTCCGATGCCGTCGCCAAGGCCCGCGACGAGGCGTTGGAGGAAGCGGCGAGGATGCACGGAAACGTCGACCCGGCGTGCGACCACAACGCGCACGGCTGCGGTGCGATGCACGCGATCGTGCAGTACCGCGACAAGATCCGCGCCCTCAAATCGAAAGGAGCGTGACCGTGTGCTACGGCGCCATGATCTCTGAGTCGCTGGAGCGCGCGAAGCGTTCGTTCCATTGCTCGTTTTGTCGCCGCGTCATGCCGGCCAGCGAAGAACACATCCAGCAACGGTTCGAGGACGGCGAGACGAAGACGTTTAAGACGAAGATCATCGGACAGCGGGCGTGCCAGTCCTGCATCGCGACCACGACTGCGGATGGGGCTTTCGACGACGACGGCTGCCTCATCGATTACGACGCGCGCGAAGGGGCGCGTCGCGCAGGATGGAAGAAGGTAAAGGAGGCTTGGAAGGCCATGCGCATGCGCCTCGCAAAGAAAGGAGCGTGACCGTGGACCCGAAGCGGGCGGTGGAGATCCTGCGAACCGACATCCTCGTCACGCTCGACGAACAGCGATGCGTGGCCGACCTCGGCGCCCTCGCGATCGAGGCGATGGAGGCCGACCGTGAAGAGCGCCATGCCAAGCCGTTGGAATACACCGGATCGACACATGACCGAGCTGCCTATTGGAAGATTGCGACAGCGCGTAGCGCGGCTTGGTGTGCCTACCTCGCCGCCGCACACCCGGAGAAGAAGCATGATCGCTGACCCGATCCCGCAGGCATTCGAGGAGTACTGTAAGCGTGTCGGAAACGCGAGCGTATGCGGCCGCACGGATTTCGAGGCCGGCGCAAGATGGGCGATCAACTCGGCAGTGAATCGTCTTCGAACGTGGCCGAGCGACTTGCACGACCCGCCGACGTACCGGCCAGCGTTTTTCGCTGACGTGCTCCGCAAGCACTTCGGAATGGGGGACAAGCGATGAGACTCCTCCGAGCGCGGGTACTCTTTTCGGACGTACATAGCAGAAGACCACGAGCTCGCCAAGACGGACCACGAAGTCCACATGCGCAAGCCGAAGGACCCATCAGAATCGAAAGCGTGACTCATGAGTGCAAGCCCGACCGTCTACGTCTGCGCTGACCTGCACCTCGGCCATGCCAAGGTTGCGGAGGCGCGTGGCTTCCTCGATCCCGACGCGCACGACAACGCGATCATCGATGCGTGGAACCGCATCGTGCGCAAGAAGGACGTAGTCTACGTCCTCGGTGACGTGTTCCGAGTCGACCGCGTGCCCGAGCTCGCGGGCGTGAAGAAGCTGGCGCTCGGCAACCACGACCAGCGGCAGGCAGCGGTCTACATCGAGCTCTTCTCGCAGGTCAAGGCGTGCTTCGACTACGCCGATTGCCTACTGACTCACATCCCGGTGCACCCGTCGCAGCGCTCACGCTGGAAGCTCAACGTTCATGGCCACACGCACGCCGGCCACCTGGACGACGATTGGTACGTCCCGGTCTCGCTGGAGCACCTGCCACGGTTCGAGCCGGTGCCGCTGTCCGCCCTGATCCAGGCTTGGATCGAGCGCCTGGGCGCCCCTCTCCCCCGGGAGCTCCCAGGGACCTGAAAAATCTCGGATTATTGGGTACACACGGCTTGACCTACCTGCCGAGGTAGGTAGTGTACCCACCATCGAAACGAGGACCGACGGTCGGGGCGGGTGCCCCACAGTCCGGTCCTCCTGACGACGAGGAAAGAGCCACCATGATCCTGGCCACCGCGACCAACCGCGAGACCGACTTCGACCTCGCGCTCCACGCGACCTCCCGCCCGATGTACTTCATCGAGATCGAGCGCAGGTCCCGCTTCGCGGAGAGCGGCGCGCGTCACATCCAGACCATCCAGGTCAAGGGGCAGCTGGGTGCAGCGATCGACCTCTTCCGCGAGCTCGCCGAGGGCTTCCAGGCGAACGTCCGGACCACGTCGGATGGGTACAGCTGCGTCACGGCCACCTGCAACTCCTGCGGTCAGATCCGGCCGCTGGTCGAGCCCTGCGACTGCACGCGCGGAGGCGCGGGCCGGAGCTGACCATGGAAACGCTGACACTGTACACACCCCTTGACCCTGCGGTCGAGACAGGTACTGTGTACCCAGATTCGAGAGCCGAGGACGACCTGGAGGACCGACGATGACCACCGACCCGACTCCCCAGACCCTGACCATGAACACCAACAAGCACCCCATCACCTTCGCGTTCATCACCATCCGGGCGGCGCACGGGCGAATCACCGAGCGGATGCCAGCGCCAGTCCGCTGGAAGGCGGAAATCGTCACGCGCGGCAACGGGACAGTGCTCTACACCTCGCCCGCAAAAGACTCTGGCGATGCTGCGCGCGAGATGGCGTTCCGCTACGTCGAATCGGCTCGGGGTAATCACATCGCGCTGACGACTCCGCTGCGCGCCCCGCGCTCGGAGTCCTGACCATGCACGCCTCCAAGCTGACCTTTCGCGACCATGCTTATTGGGTGCGCATGATCCATGCCTCGACGACAGGCCTCACCACCGCGCAGATCGATGCAGCGGCGGACATCTGCTTGAAAACGGCTCTAGAAGGGGATCCTTGCGGAACGTGGCATGCCACCGCCACTATCGCCAATCTCGAATGCTGGTGCTCCAGGTGCAAGCCAGAAATCAAGAGGTTTGCATGACCCCAAAGAAATCAAAACCGTCGCCATCGCAAGAGATTGATCGGTTCAGTCAATCTATCGGTCGCGCGGACGAAGCGGCCACGCGGGAGGCGGCCAAGTGAAGAAATCGAAGCTCACGCCTGCGCAAGAGATGTCGCGGATCGCCGTCTCGATCGGCCGTGCGCGCCGCGTCTTGGCGAAGGCACGCACGCGGACCGCCGCACTCTCGAATGGGCGTGGTGATAGCGAGTCGCGTCGTCTCTTCGAGCTCGCCGCGGGCGCCGCGGCCGTGGCGCACGAGGCTGCCTATCACGCGCTGTTGCTCGCGTCCAACTTCGGCGTGCTGCTGCTGCGGCGGGACGATCCACTGCCCCACGTCGTGAAGCTCGGGTCGGAGCTCGACGGGAACGGTGCGCCGTGAACGCCACCACCAAGCCCCACTGGTCCCGCAAGCTGATCCGACTCGGCGCGTGCGCGGAAGCGGTCGAATATTCGAGGGCGCAACCGTCCTTCGCCGTCGCGTGGAAGAAGTGCGAGCGCGGCGACTGGATGCTTTGGCTTGCCGGCCGGCTCTCGGGCTCTCCGAAGAGCGCGACGCGCAAGAAGCTGGTCCTCGCGGCCTGCGCGTGCGCCCGGCTCTCGTTGCCGCACGTCCCTGCCGGCGAGGAGCGCCCGCGTATCGCGATCGAGACTGCCGAGCGGTGGGCGCGCGGCGTAAAGGGTGTCACGCTCGATCAGGTGCGATCCGTCGCCGCCGCCTCCTAC
>Ga0137465_1000395_pt1 | contig 19604 bp, 18 predicted proteins | sample EasRivERMGT828_2_FD_104906 | JGI IMG/M metagenome (GOLD analysis project Ga0137465, IMG submission 104906) | Soil microbial communities from meander-bound floodplain in the East River, Colorado, USA - East River MetaG ERMGT828_2 | ecosystem: Environmental > Terrestrial > Soil > Floodplain ... | reverse complement strand
GATCACATGTCCGCACTCATCCAAGCTCTGGCCGTCCATCAATCCAAGCTTGAGAAAGGTCTGAAAGCCGCGTAATGAAACTTTCCACCAACCGAGTTTCAACTAAACGCGGGACGTCCCCGTCAACAAACGATGATTTGGGCATAGATACTCCTATATATTTAATTGTGAAGAACGTTGCGGGTCACGAATTGAACCGCCTCCGAGAGCATCCTATCGCCCTAGATACTGTACGAACTAGGCCGGGAGATTTGTCGTTTGGGACAAGAAATCCCCAGCACGTTTCCTTCAACCGGGGATATGGTTTTGAACCTTTCGCTCGAAGCACAACCAAGGTCGCGCTTGATTTCTAGGCTGATGCTAGGAGTTTTCGAGTGCTTGCGTCGGCGTAGGTGAGCCCAGTGCCCCATCCGAGAGCACGTCTGCATGCTGCGATTGTTGTCCCTGTCGTGACAACATTGTCGATGAAGTAAACCGGCAAAGGCCGCAGTGGGCCGACAGTCCGGATGATGGTGTGTTGGTCGACGGTGAGTCCTGGGAGTCCACGCATTCGGCGCTGGCAGGATGATTCTACGGGCCGGGTGCGGCCAATCGCGCATTTGACGCGGGCGCCCGCGACTAAAGCGGCGATTGCTTTTGCGAGCGCAATGTTGGCAGTGGTTTTTCCGTTACTGGCTGGGATTGGCACGAGCCAGCATGGGCCGTCGATTAGAGCTGCCATTTCCGGTGCCGCTTGTTGGATTGCGTCGTCGGTTGGAATCTTTAGATTCCGAGCCGTGCGGCGAATGGCGATCTCTTCTGGACTCGGGGTGCGGTAGCCAAGCACGACATACTTGGATACATATTTGTCATTCATGATGAATACTCCTTTTTAATTGTGAAGAACGTTGCGGGTCACGAATTGAACCGCCTCCGAGAGCATCCTATCGCCCTAGATACTGTACGAACTAGGCCGGGAGATTTGTCGTTCGAGGCACGAACAAAAGATATTGGCTAGTTCAACAAGCTGCTGGTTTCGCCCTGCTTGCCGGTTTGCCACAGAGTAGAGAAAATATCGGCCGGCCTCCCAAAAGCTGTCCGGGCAGCAAAAAGGAACAGTCCGTGGCCTCGCCTTAGTTGGGAACAAGCTTGGACAAGTGATTCCACTCTGGCGGCACTTGTTGTGATCGTGAGCACTCGGAAGCGATGGAAACCAAAACGCGTCTGATGGATCGATTGTGACCAGGTGGCTTCGTAAGCGAGCAGCTTACGGTAGAATGAAGTTTGAAAAAGATTTCGGCGTATGACCGGCATGGTTCCCCGATCAGCTTCAAGAAAGAAAAAGGCGCGGTTGAGCTGGTCGCTTTGATCTTGAAACTCTAATGCGAACACGCGATCAGGAATAACGCCAAGTTTCAGGCGACTGGTTACGCTGACGCGCCACTTGAACGGTTGGCGCTTTCGACTGGTGCCGTCCTGAACTAACAGTTCCTCGTCGGTCAGCAGTCGAACGCGACTAGTTCCCCGGCAAGCGAGTTCAATTGCCACCATCACGTCGGAAACCGAGAGGGCATGGTCAAGGAAAATCCTTCCAACAGAACGGTTCTTCTCGCTCCAAGGAAGTTTACGAAAGGCAGCGCCAAGCTCCTGCTTCAGAATCGCCCCTCCTTTATTTCCTAAACCGTAAACGATGTAGCGGGAACCGCTTTTTTGATAATAGTCGAGCTGAGCGCGTGGCCTTTCTAAATATCCGTGATGGTAAAGCAATTGCAATCGACGCAAAACCTGCTGTGGGCTACCGCCAATAAGTGCCATGATTTGCCGGGAACGGAGAAAACGATGCCGGTGAACAAGCCGAATAATTTCATGATCACGGTTCGTAAGCTCCATTGGTGGAACAGGGGCGCGTATGAAACGAGGAAGACGAGGGAACTCCATCCCGACAGAATATGAGGAAACATGGAGACTCAGTAGGCGCCGTGCTTTTGCGTTTGCGGCAAGATCATGCTGTTTACGTAGCCAGCATGCGTTGTTTGGTATAAATAGAAAAGTCGGCCCGCTTTGGATGCGAGCCGACCGTGTGTCCACACTTCACGGCGCTTAACCAGCGTCCCGGTTCATATTGGCCGCGATATTGTCCCATCAAAGTAACTTCTGGTGGAGAGGGTATGAGTAGGAGAGCATCGGCAAGTGTTAGTCAAAAAGGAACATCATCCCCATGCTACGGAGATTCCGCTGTCTCCTTCGCTTTTCGGGGCTGAGTGGCAATCCACTCGAAAGCACGCGCGGCTATGAGGCCCACGACCAACAGGTCCTTTCGGCCGAAGCTTTGCGAATTTTTCCAAGTGTCCCCGTCCATATACGCTCGTTGAAACGTGACATTGAACATCGGTCCTTTGTCAGTGTCCTGACGCCAGATACTTGCACTTACGGCACCATGGCGGATTTTGTGGACGGGTTGTGAATTAACTTTTGTCGGTTTTTTCATGATCTTTACGTGTCCTTTGATTGAACGGGTGAAGGAGATTGCAACGCCAATGTGCTTACTGTTTAAGGAACAAACGACGCAACTCCGCTTTCGATTTTACCGGATCAAGGAGACGACAAAAGCCGTCAAGGTTTGTCGTTTCCGGCAACTTTTCGAGAATAAGAGACTGGCGTGTTCTCAGTGGCAATTGGAGACGATGCCATCCATCGGTTCAACTTTCCTTCGATTACACTTCGCTTCACCGCATATCGCTCGCGTGAACGCGCAATGAGCTTGTCCTCGCGGCCAACACGATTCTCAAGTGGCGGCAGCATCTTTGCGCGGAATGGCTCTCGGTTGGCTCCGTCTTCAAGGAGCTTCACAATAGCCTCGTAACGATTGAGGTCGGCAATCGCACTTGCCGGAAATGCATTGCCAAACTCTTTCTCCAATGTCTCCGCATCGGTATAACCGACACGAAACGAAATGAGTGTTCCTACATTTCCAAAAACTGCCTGCCGGATAGGGAGCGGAAGTTGGTCAATGTATTGATGAGAGAGAAAGAGGCACGAACGGTATTTCCGAGCTTCAGCGAGAATTGAAGCAAAGGCGTCCGTTGAAAAGTTCTGGAACTCATCGATGAAAAGATAGAAATCGCGGCGTTCGTGTTCTGGGCGGTTTGAGCGAGCCATTGCACCGAGTTGAAATTGAGTCGCGAGAAGTGAACCAAGTAAATTTGCCTTTTCATGTCCAAGACTTCCCTTTGAAAGATTCGCGATAAAGAGACGTTCGTTGTCCATGATGAAAGGAATGCTTACTCTCGCTTTGACCTGGCCTAAGATGTTTCGGACGACCGGATTCAGGAGAAACTGGCCGATCTTGTTTTGAATCGGAGCGATAGCTTCGCGTTTGAAACGCTCGTCATATCCTTGATACTCCTCTGCCCAAAATGCTCGGATGAACGGGTCTTTGATTTGACGAATCACTTTGGCCCGGAAATTGTCGTCGGTGAGCATCCGATTAACTCCAAGCAGTGTTGCATTCCTGCAATCGAGAAGTGCTGAGACAGCATTGTAGAGAATGTATTCCAGTCGTGGTCCCCATGAGTCTCGCCAGATTCCTTTGAATGCGCTCACAACCCCCGATGCCACAAGATGCCGGTTATCCGGTGCGACATTCGAAAGCACGTTCAATCCGATTGGAAATTCAAGATCACCCGGATTGAAATACACCAGGTGATCCGCTCGTTTCGGTGGAATATGGTTTAACAGCTCTTCGGCCAAATCTCCGTGAGGATCAATAACACCGACGCCATGTCCAAGGGAGACGTGCTGGATGATCAAATTGCGTAACAGTGTTGATTTGCCGGAACCCGTCTTTCCAATAATGTAAATGTGCTGGCGTTGGTCCGCAGTGGATATGCCAAAAGGCATAGTGGCTCCCCACACTTCTCGTTCTCCGATGATAATGTGTGGTTCCTCATTCATGGTTCCAAAACCAGTCGCCACTCCTTTCCACAGAAAGTCTCTATTATCAGACTTTCATTTGAGTGGAATCGACCTTTGTCGCCGGCAGGCTGCTTTGGGGCACGCCGGCGAGGTAATGGCGACTGGTTTTGAAATCCGAACGGGGAAGTGAACACTCACAGAATATCCGTAACACGTATTGAGTCGTAGACGCCAAAACTTGCCAGATTGGCTAAAAAGGACGCGCCATGGGCGCGGCTGTTCTTCAATGCCGCATTCGCGGCAGCGCTTTTTCCAAACCAGTCGAATTGTAAGGTCGTTTGCCAGGGAAACCCGTCGTGACTCCGTGCTTCAGCGCGAACGGTCGCGGTAGCGAGGCCGTTCGTCGGTGCGATAGCACCTTATCTAAAACCAGTCCCCCAACGTGTCGGCGGGTAGGGCGATAGCCCGGACCGGCCGACTTTACGATTTTTGGTTAAAGGACACTGGTTAAGTGGACTGCAACCCGATAGCCGAAGGAAAAAGCGTAAAGTCGGGCGGTAGCCGACGACACGTTGGGGAGCTAGTGGTGCGGCGGTTAAGCCGAAAAAGAGAAGTCGTGGCGGCGCGATCCCCTACATACCATGTATGTAGCCCGTCGTTCAGAATCACGATGCGTTGCGAGTCGCTTGTACATTCTTCAAAGACGCTTCTGCACTCTTTAAATACTCAGAATCAATTTCAAACCCGACAAAACGTCCGATCTCGGATTCCATTGCAGCCAAAGCAGAATTTCCAATTCCAAGGAACGGGTCGATCATGGTCAAGTCAGGTCTCCACCCGTGCAATTGGATGCACATCTTCGGAAGTTCTCTTGGAAATGCCGCAGGATGTGGTCGTTGTTGCTTTTTACTATGAATCGTTTGATACGGGATAAACCAGGTGTTTCCTCGGCAGCGCTTGTCTTCTCCTCGGGTATGCGCCCAGCGCTTAATGTTACTTTTGTCGGAGTACGGCACGCCGACGGCAAGCCGGTTGATCACTGTATTGCCGTTCTTTGTGAGGTGAAACACATACTCATGGCAGTCTGTTAGGAATCTTTTCGAGCGTATCGGTTTGAAGTGGCCTGTCGAAATGAGATCGCCATGCTTGTCCTCTACGGTTATCGCTTTTATCCAATGGATCGTGTTTTGAAGAAGAAACAAATCTTGCAACTGGAAAAGAATCTCGTGTGGTAGCATCGGGTTGGAAGGAGTCGCACCGACATTCAAAAACAACGAACCGTCATCAACGAGTATCCGACGCAAGCCGGCTGCCCACGTGCGAGTCCATTTCAGGTACTCCCGGCGATCTTGATCGTCACGATAGTAACTGTATTTGACTCCAAGATTGTATGGCGGCGACGTGACGCAAAGATCGACCGATTTTTCCGGCATCTCCGCCATTCCTTCCGCGCAATCGCCGTTGTGTAAGCGGATCTCTGTTTTGCAAACCATTGATTGAAGGTATCAAAGTTGAAACACCGGTACAGAGGTCAAGAGTTGCCATTCCGGCATTGCAAGGTTCACGTCTCTGTCAGCGAATTTAGGCTTGCCGGGCTGGGAGCGGATTGTAACTGTGGTGCGTTCCTTTAACGTCATGGCTGCAACGGGATCAATATCGCGAAGATGGGACTCTCCGCTACTCGCGTATGAGCTTCGATGATTTTTGCCACGCTGCCACAAATCATCGACCATTCGACCACCAACGTCGTCTCGCAAGTGATGGTGATGACGCGCGCTTCGCAGGTCGCGCGCGGGTCGCCAACGTTCTTCTAGTTTCAATGGGGCCACGCTCGTGGAAGTGCGGAGATAGGCGCGTAACACATCAAAATGTCATGCGCCGTGTCGCTTCAACGGGGCCGCGCTCACGTGAGCGCGGAGAGTTTTCCGCTACTCGGCTCTTACTGCTTCGCAGTGGTGCCTTCAACGGGGCCACAATGGGCGAGCAGATTGAAGCTGACCAGAATCAAGCATGCAATAGTAAACTGCTTCGCAGTGGTGGAATCACAATAAGTTTGACTTCCCCTTTGGAGCCGAGTAACACCGCTGCTGAAATGAAATTCTCAATCACGCTGACGCACCCGACGCCTCCAGGAACTGTTCAGTTGCGCTGCGATGGAGAGCACGATCCATCAGAAGGTGCGGAGCAAATCGTCGCGGAGTGCATCGCGTTAACTCAAGCGAAGCAGGCATTGAATTACCGGTTGATCATCTCGTGTAGCTCTAATGCTTCCGAAGGTGACGGTGCTCCGTTCAATCGCTTGCAGTAACACGAAAGATCTTCTTTGCAATCAACCCCAACAACAATATGCCAACATCTCAGCTACTGACCCTCGGTAATCTTCAAAGAGTAACCAACACGAATGCAGCGGCATTCCGTTGTCGGCGACGGCTGCAACCTGCCGGCGGGGCTGGAGACAAGGTTTTTCCGCCAACGTACGCGGGCGCGGTTTATGCGGTAGAACAGCGGCGTCTTCCGGGTCGGAATGAACTGGTCACATGTGTGTTGCTCGACAGCGTGCAAAGCCAAGCCAATCGGATGGAACTCGCGCTTCAGGAAGCTGTGGACTCCGGAGCGATCAAGATGCCGATCATTGCGGTGGATTTCAGCGCGCATGGTCCAAGTGGTGATCTCGATGCGGACAAGGAGGCCGGACGTTTGCTCGATTCGATTGGACGCGTGACAAGTCTGCAAGCGCCGCATCGGCTGGCCGATGCGATTCTGCGCGACAGCGAACTAAACGGTGTTCCGTTCCGAAAGACTGAGTCGGGCAAGGCGCTTAATCGTGCGAGTGCATTTGCAGCCACGCCGATTTATCAGCTTTGTCCTACCGCACTGGTATTCGGCATGTGGGACAGTACGGGGCCGAAAGGCGGTCTTGGTGCGAAATTCGAGCGCGCCCTGGTGTCGGAGGTGATTGGTTTCGGCGCGGCGATTTCTGAGATTCACAAGAGCCGTGGTGTTCGACGCGATCCATTGGAGGCAAGCAGGGCTGTGCCAATCGTGAAGAACGAAGATGGCTCGTGGCGTGTCGTGGACGACCCGAAGAAAAAAGGCGTTGTGCGTCCGTCTGAGATCAATCATGGCAGTGTCCCGTTCGAGTCGGACAACGCAGGTGTGACAGTCGAGTTCGCCGAACAAATCACGACGCTGTCGCTGATTGCGCTGCGCCGTTTGCGATTTCCAATTGATGGTAAAGCGAACACAAAAGCAGACGCAGCGGGCCAAGCTGTGCTTGCCGCTCTGGGTCTCTGCGCATCGACGCTTGCTTTCGAATCCGGGATGGGGTTGCGCTCCCGCTGCTTACTGTGGCCGGATGGTCCGATGGAATGGGAGTTGTTGGCGAAGCCCGGCGCTGCGCCGGAGAAGTTCACGTTGGAAGGAGACTCGGCGACAAAGCTCTTAAGTGATGCGGTCAACGCTGCTGGCTCCGTTGGTCTCAAATGGCAAACAGATCCACTTACGCTTCAGCCCTCGAAGGAACTCCTAAAGCTGGTCCGCCTCAGTCAGGAACAGGCAGTCAAATCTGGCGCTGAAGCCGAGGAGGAATGACATGCTGACGCTTGGCATCCGTTACCTGACGGGAAGTGTCGTCGCGACGGATGTAGCGGACCGCCGTCGCGCAGAGTGGCCGCCACATCCTGGTCGCGTGTTCATGGCGTTGGCGGCGGCGCATTTCCAGACCGGCGATGCTAGCGAAGAACGCGCAGCGCTGGAGTGGCTTGAAACTCAGCCAGCGCCGCAAATCCATGCGCCAGCCCACGTGGAGCGACCAGTGGTCACGCATTACGTTCCGGTAAATGACAAAGCTGGTCCGTCAAAAGCGCCGCTCCAGTCTGCTTCTGGTCTGACGCGTAATCGCCAGCCGCGCACCTTCGCTCGCGCTTGGCTGGAAGATGACACGGCATACCTCGTGTGGACTAACGCGCAGCCGAACGGCCATTTCGCTGCGCTGTCCGCGCTGTGCGAGAAGGTCACTCGTATCGGTCACAGCGCTTCGCTCGTTCAAATGTGGGCGTCGCAGGATGCACCATCAGCGATACCGAATTGGATTCCTGATGAAATGCGCGCGACAGAAAGGTTGCGCGTTCCAGGAAGCGGTTCATTCAGCTACTTGGAACGGCAGTTCAATCGAGAAGCTACGAATGAGTTCTTTGAACTCTCCGAGCAGGCGGAGGACTCATCGGACAAAAAAGCGCAGAAAGCGGTGAAACAGGCGCTGAAGGAGAAGTTTCAGAATATGCCGCCGGTTCGGCTGCGTCCGGAAATTTCGCTGTCGCACGGCTACGCGCCTCGGCAGGAATTTCCAGCAGCATTGGCGCCCGGCACGGTTTTCGATCATCGCCTGTTGGTCTTCCCGCTGCGGCGCGTGGATGGGCCGTATCGCCATCTTGATCTCGCAGCAACGCTGCAACTCACCGCTCGTTTTCGTGAAGCTGTGCTGAAATATCTTGGGGCGAACGCTCCAGAGGTGTTGACCGGACATCGCGGCGAGCGTCGGGCCGAAAGTCCGCACGTTGCTTTACTTCCGCTCCCATTTGTCGGACGGGAGCATGCGCACGGTGGCATTCTCGGAGTCGCGCTGGCGTTACCGCGTGAACTCAGCGCGGCGGACCGCCAGACTTTACTGAAGGCACTTGCAGCAGTTCGCGCTGAAGGTGGTATCAAGCTCGGCGCGCTCGGAAGATGGGAACTCACTTCTCTCGACTCAGGCACTCCACCGGTCACGCTGCGCGACCGTGTGTGGACTGCATATCCCGCTGGCTCTCGACAATGGGCGACGGTCACACCGTATGTTTACGACCGCCACGCAAAATCGAAAGACAAAGCGGCCTACCAGCAGGAACTCGCGGAAGCGATAGAGCTTTCATGGCAACGCATCCGCCACCCAGATGCGTCAGACATTTCTGTTCAGGTCGTTATCACCCCAGTGTCCGCACATCTCGGGGCACCAGCTTCGCACCAATACCCCCGCCTCACGCGCAAAGATGGGAGCGGATGTCGGCACACCCATGCAATCGTCATCTTCGACCGCCCAGTCGTCGGGCCAATATTGCTCGGCGCTGGTCGTTACCGTGGCTACGGTCTTTGCCGGTCTTTGGGGATTGAAGCATGACTTCATTCCAAGAATTCTTCCGCGCTTTGTGGGACAGAGAGCCATTTCCCTGGCAACGGATGCTCGCTGAAAAGGGAACGCAAGGCTCTTGGCCGGAAGCGATCGACCTGCCCACTGCCAGCGGCAAGACCGCATGTATTGATGCCGCGTTGTTCGCGCTCGCGGCGACGGCGGGCATCGCTAATCCCAAGATGCGAATGCCTCGCCGAATTTGGTTCGTTGTAGATCGGCGAATTGTCGTGGATGAGGCGTTCGAGCGCGCACGCCAAATCGCCGACAGACTCGTCAAAGCCCAAGATGGACCTTTGAAAGAAGTGGCGACGCGCCTGTGCGAACTCAGCGGCACCAAGAAACCTCTGGCGGTGGCGCGGCTTCGCGGCGGTGCCTGGCGCGATGACGGTTGGGCGCGACTGCCGACGCAGCCTGCGGTGATTTGCTCCACGGTAGATCAGGTGGGATCGAGTCTGTTGTTTCGCTCATACGGCCACGGTGATCGGACTGCGAGCATCTACGCTGGCCTCGCTGCGCATGACAGCCTCATCGTTCTCGATGAAGCGCATTGCTCCGTGCCGTTCTATCAGACTTTGCGCGCCGTCGAGCGCTTCCGTGGAGCGCAGTGGACGCAGCAGCCTATACAGACGCCCTTCCGGTTCAGCATCATGTCGGCAACACCGCCGGCAGAAATTTCGAAGGACGCCAGTTTTCCCAAACCAAGTGAACGAGACGCGGCGCTCAACCACGATCTTCTTCGCCAGCGGTCGTCCGCACGAAAGCTCGCCGAGTTGGTGGTGAAGAAGAACAGCGAATTCGTGTCGGAAGCCGCCCGCCGCGCCTGCCAGTTTGCAGAGAAGGATGGCAAACGCCGCATTGCTGTGATGGTGAACCGCGTTGCAACGGCAGAGGCGATTGCAAATCAACTCAGGTCAGAGCTCGGTATTGCGGCAGACGTTGTTCTGCTCACAGGAAGAATGCGTCCACTTGACCGCGACGAACTCGTGGAACGATGGAGTCCGTTGCTCAAGGCCGGTTCAGGGGGACTTCCCGAAAGACCAATTATCCTCGTAACTACTCAGTGCCTCGAAGTCGGAGCAGATTTCAGCTTTGAAGCGCTTGTCACTGAATGCGCGAGCGTTGATGCGTTGCGCCAACGTTTCGGACGACTCGATCGGCTCGGCACCCTGACGGAATCGCCAGCGGTAATCCTGATCCGTGGGCGTGACACCAAGGAGGCCAAGGGTGGTGACATTGATCCGGTCTATGGAACGGCGACCTACTACACTTGGAAATGGCTGAACGAACCCGAGCAGAAGCAACTCGACGGCAGAATCGATTTTGGAATCACGGCGATGGATGCGTGCGTGAATCGGTTGCGAAAACCGGGTGCTCCAGACACACGCTTTAGAACGCTGCTCGCTCCGAGTGCGGACGCGCCGGTGTTGCTTCCCGCTCACCTAGACCTGCTTTGCCAAACCTCTCCGCGACCGGTCCCTGAACCCGATGTGTCTCTGTTTCTGCACGGCAAAGGAGATCGTGTCGCAGAAGTCAGAGTCGTATTTCGGGCCGATGTCTCAAACGAATTGGGTGGGGAACAGTGGATGGACCTGCTGTCTGTTCTCCCGCCAACAAGTCCAGAGATGCTTACCGTGCCGCTGCATCGTCTGAGGACGTGGCTTGTTTCTTCTGACACGGAGGACAGCAGCACAACGGACGTTCAAGGTGCTATAGAACCACCGGAAGAGGACAACGAGCAACGTTCGACAGCGCGCACAAGTTTTCTTCTTTGGCGTGGCGGTGAGAAATCCAAACTGAGCCGGAATGCTCGCGACATCCGGCCTGACGACGTTGTTGTTTTGCCGGCTTCGGTCGGTCTAACGGGCTTGGGACAGACACTTTCTCGACCGACAGGTGTTGGTGACGAAGGTTTAGATCTTGCTGAGCGCGCCTTGCGGCACGCGCGTGGCATCGTGGCGCTTCGTTTGCATCCGAATCTGCTTGCGAAGTGGCTACCTACCTCCTTAGCAAAGCAATTAGGTGAATCGTCAATGGAAGAAAATAGCGAGCAAGCGCAGCAAGTAGTCGAATCGTGGCACGCTTCGTTCCAGACCAACACGACGGAAAGCGAACCATCCCAAACACCTGAATGGCTTACAGAAACCCTCCGCACGCTTTCACAAGATGGATTCACCACGGAAGAACATCCGAGCGGCGGCTTCATTCTAATTGGGAAAGAACGTCGTCCGCTAAAAGACGGCGGGGACGAAGACGACCCGCTTGCCGATGAGGAGGACATCACCTCGGAAAGTCGAAAGCCGGTGAAGCTCCGCCAGCATACTAGCGACGTTCGCGAAGTCGTCGGCAACTTCGCAAAAAAATGTCTGGGAGCGGAGTTCTTAGACGCTTGCTTAACGGCAGCCGAAGCTCACGACCTCGGCAAACTCGACCCGCGATTTCAACTTCTGCTGCACAACGGCGATGAGTTCGCCGCTGCGGCGGCTAAAGAGCCGCTCGCGAAGTCACCCAAATTGCAGAGACACCGCGTACGTCGCTTGCAAATCCGTGAAGATGCTCGACTGCCCGCTGGCTTTCGGCACGAGTTGCTCTCCCTCCAAGTCGCCGAGCAATTTGGCTTCACACCCGACCAACCAATTCTGCGCGATCTTGCGCTTCATTTGATTGCAAGTCATCACGGGTATGCCCGCCCATTTTCACCCGTGATTCCCGATCCCGCAGTCGCGCTTGAAGAAGTGCCCGCCATTTCGCTTCAGGCTGTTGGACTTGAAGCAATCGTCACGGCCAAACAAAGAAGTCAACTGCTTCCCGCGTATCGTCTGGATTCTGGCATTGCAGAAAGATTCTGGCGCTTAACTCGGCATTTTGGCTGGTGGGGACTCGCGTATTTGGAAGCACTGTTTCGATTCGCTGACTGGCAAGCGAGCCGCCAACCCGACTGTGCAGCCGTCGAAGCAAAACGAACTTGGCTTCGCTTCTCCACGCCAGCGCGAACTGCACCGCAAAGCTCGTCAACGATCAACTTCGACGCTCTCGATGGCTCAAACCCACTTGCATTTCTCGCTGCGCTCGGAGCGCTACGAGTGCTCACCAGGGCGTTCCCCAAAAATAACTTGCGGCTCAGTTGGAATCAGCGCGGCGGCGCATGGCGCCCTACTCTCGAAAGCGGCGATGCCGTTAATCCCGACACAATCATTAATGCCCTTCACCAATGCGGGCTGGACCTTGAGAAAATGTTCCCTGCAGTACTCCTTGAAGCGACTGCCGCAGCGGAACGTGGAGCAAGCTGGAAGGACAAACTCATCTTTCCGATCCGGCAGTTCCGCCTCTTCTGCGAGAAAGCCGCGAACGGACCGAACGGAAGCACCGACTTTACAGCGACCTGGGCAAGCGAAACCGTGCCTTTGAGAAAAAACGCCCCAGAACTTGCCCGCAAAACGCGGTTCGATTTCACCGCTGGACAACAAGCGTTCATCCGCATGGTTCGTGAACTTCGGGAGACGTGTTCGAAAGACGATCTCCGACGGGCACTGTTCGAAGGTTGGCGCTATTCCACCTGTGCTGCTTCGATGCGTTGGGATCCAGTGGATGAAAAACGTCAGTATGCATTGCAAGCTGTCGATCCGACAAACGGCTCGGAGAATCCACCGCTCGCCGATGCAGGAGCAAACTTTCTAGCGATCGAAGGACTTCCTCTATTTCCGCTTATTGCGAATCGAGAGGCGAGCCAGCCTGGTTTTTTCTACGAGAACCGACGGCCATTCTGGCAATGGCCGGTTTGGAACGTCGCTTTGCATTTGGACGTGATTCGTTCGCTGCTCACCCTTCCGTTCGGTGATCTGGAGCAATGGTCGCATTTGCGGCGTGGCGAGTTTGGTGTGGCCGCTGTTTTCATGTCGGCAATTGTGCAGCCATCCGGCCGGTATCGCTGTTTCACTCCCGCGCGAGCTTCATGACCTGTGCAATGAAAACCTTATGAATGAATCCGAACGGTCAGATTCCTCCAACGCCCCAGAAATCGACGAAGATGCGCTACCTCAATCGCGAAGTGCTCCACTCGACGGCGCTGGAGTCCGAGCATACCGCAACTTTGAGACGAGACCGCCAACAAGCGAGCCGAAGCAGGTCAAAATCGTGGTGCGCATTGAAACAGCCGCACCGCAAAGCGAATCTCCGAAGCCGGAAGCTCCAGTCCCGCCGATTTCGCCAGAACCGACAGAACAATCCCTCGTCCGTCCTGCACACATCCTCTCCCCTCCAACAGCCGAGAAGGCGTCTGAGATTGAATCACAACCAATCCCGGCGCGGATGTTGAACGAGTTCGTCTATTGTCAGCGGCTATTCTATTATGAATTTGTGGACGGCGTATTTGTCGAGAATGCAGATACGCTGCGAGGTAGCGCCATTCATCAACAGGTCGATTCAGGCAGCGGTGCTTTACCCAAGGCCAAGCGAAAAGCAGCAGCAGACAAGCCAAAGGAAGCAGAGGGGACAAATGCTGACGCAGGCGATTCCACGAGCAAAGAAGCTGAAACGAAAGGTGCGGAACCTGAAGCCATTCATTCACGTTCCGTGCAGATGGGATCAGAGCGATTGGGTGTCGTGGCAAAGATGGACCTCGTCGAAGCCAAAGCAGAGAGGGAAGATTTGTTGACCGCGTTGGAAGTCTGTCCGGTTGATTACAAGGCCGGCGCGCCCAAAGAGGGAGAAGATGCCAACGAACTTTGGGACACGGACAAAATGCAGCTCGGATTGCAGGCGTTGATTCTGCGCGACAATGGATACACCTGCAACGAGGGCATCATTTATTATCGGGCGACGAAACAGCGCGTTCGTTTGACCATCACTTCCGAGTTGGAAAATTGGATTTTGCAAAAAATCACTGAGGCCAGGCGTGTCATCACCGGGCCGATTCCAGCGCCGTTAGTCAATTCGCCAAAGTGTGTGCGCTGTTCGCTTGCGCCAGTTTGCTTGCCTGATGAAACACGGATGCTGGCACAAGCGCCTCTTGCCATCAGTGTGAGTGTGCAAAACGATTCGGCTTCGCCAGTGTCGCAATTCGCAAGAGCTTCATCACCAACGATCGGACAGCCTCCGCGAAAGTTGATTGCTGCGCGAGACGACACCCGTCCTCTCTATCTGAACACACCCGGTTTTCGCGTGGGATGCAAAGACGAGGTGTTGCAGGTGAAAGATAAAGATAAACTCGTCGAAGAGATACGACTTCGGGACCTTTCCCACGTTGCGCTCTTCGGCAATATCCAAATCTCAACTCAGTCGGTTCAGTCCCTCTGCGAACAGGAGATTCCCATCACTTACTTTTCAATGGGCGGTTGGTTTTACGGAATCACGCGAGGCCACGGATTGAAGAATGTTTTTCTTCGCATGGAACAATTCCGATTGGCACGCGATGAAAAGGTTTGTCTGTCGTTAGCCAGGCAGTTCGTGCATGGGAAAATTCGCAACCATCGCACGCTCCTGATGCGAAATCATCTGGAACCGCCCGAGCCAACGATTCTGAAACTCAAGCGAGCATCAGAAGATGCGCTGCAAGCCACTTCCGTCGAGGAACTTCTTGGAATTGAAGGCGCGGCCGCGAGCCAATACTTTCAGCACTTGAGCGGCATGATCAAGGTCGCGGATGAGTTGGCTGTGCCTGATGGCAAAGATGCGAAGCAACTCACATTCAACTTCGCCCATCGCAATCGTCGTCCACCAACCGATCCTGTAAACGCGATGCTTTCTTTGGCTTACAGTTTGTTGTCAAAGGATTGCACACTGGCCGCATTGGCAGTTGGCTTCGATCCTTACATTGGCTTTTTCCACCAGCCGCGTTTCGGACGCCCAGCATTGGGATTAGATTTGATGGAAGAGATGAGGCCATTGATCGCGGAGTCCACGGTGTTAAGTTGCATCAACAATCGCGTCGTCACCGAAAAGGATTTCGTGCGTGCTGGCCAGGCGGTGAATTTAACTGCTGCCGGCCGAAAGCGATTCTTTCAGATGTATGAGCAGCGAATGAGTTCGTTGATCACCCACCCACTGTTCGATTACAAAGTCAGCTATCGACGGGCGCTGGAATTGCAGACCCGCCTGCTGGCTAAGACGCTCACAGGTGAAATCCCAGAATACGTTCCCTTGTTGACGAGGTGACCCATGCGAACAACTTACCTGGTGTGCTATGACATCGCCGATGACAAGCGCCTGCGACGCGTGTTCAAGACCTGCTACAACTTTGGCGATCATCTTCAGTTTTCGGTCTTTGAATGCGACCTGAATCCCTCGGAGAAGATTGAACTCGAACTGGCTTTGAGCACAATTATCAAGCACGACGAAGATCAGGTGCTCTTTGTCGGGTTGGGACCATCAGAGGGTCGAGGAGACCGGGTGATCAGTGCTCTGGGATTGCCATACACAAAATTGGATTTGCCGTGTTATGTGGTCTGAAACTTTCCGGTGTTCTTTGACAATTGAATCCGCGAGCGGCGGGGTGGTGCTTCAAACCCCGCTGGCGCTCGCAAACCAAATTCCCTTGCAAACAGTAGCGAAAAGCGAATTGGTTACGTCTGGATCGGTGAAGGCACGCTCCAGAACATACCAAGTGCTCGCAAATGCATTCTTGCGGGTCTGTGAATACAAGACTTACAAGAAGGCTCTCTCCGCGCTCACGTGAGCGCGGCACCGTTGAAGCGGCTTTACCGTGTAGCGTCTAAACCGCAAGTCATCCCTCTCCGCGCTCACGTGAGCGCGGCACCGTTGAAGCCGCACGGCAGGGGACGTGTTCGGTTCGGTGTATGGACTCTCCGCGCTCACGTGAGCGCGGCACCGTTGAAGCGATCACTACACCGGGAGCAAAGGCGGGTCTGGAGTGCTCTCCGCGCTCACGTGAGCGCGGCACCGTTGAAGCTTGTCGATAGGGATTCGGTAGATGCCACGAACGCTGATCTCTCCGCGCTCACGTGAGCGCGGCACCGTTGAAGCGCAGATGAACCGAAGCTGGCCAACCGAGGCTTGAACGCTCTCCGCGCTCACGTGAGCGCGGCACCGTTGAAGCAATGCCGACCGCAGCCTCAAAACGTTTGATGCGTCCCTCTCCGCGCTCACGTGAGCGCGGCACCGTTGAAGCAGATCAATCTGGTCAAACACGTAGCGCATCCGTTGCGGCTCTCCGCGCTCACGTGAGCGCGGCACCGTTGAAGCCAACCGCAGCACAGGGAGCGGTGGTAGCTGGAGTCCTCTCCGCGCTCACGTGAGCGCGGCACCGTTGAAGCAAACTGAAACTCTTCCCCATCGTCAACCTTCATGAACTCTCCGCGCTCACGTGAGCGCGGCACCGTTGAAGCGTTGCGCTCGGAGTCTCCGCCCGTCTCTTGGGACTCCTCTCCGCGCTCACGTGAGCGCGGCACCGTTGAAGCTCGTCATGTCGTGGTATCCTTTGCGGCGTTGTCTGTCTCTCCGCGCTCACGTGAGCGCGGCACCGTTGAAGCCGAGCCACGAAATGCAGATCGGGCAGCGCTTTGATTTCTCTCCGCGCTCACGTGAGCGCGGCACCGTTGAAGCGATCGAAGTTCAACCCTTCCTCCTTAGCCAAAGAACTCTCCGCGCTCACGTGAGCGCGGCACCGTTGAAGCCGCGAGGGCGCGATGCGCGTGCGCAAGGCACTAGGCCTCTCCGCGCTCACGTGAGCGCGGCACCGTTGAAGCACGTCGTCTTTGGTGAGTCTCACTGGGATCGTGTCTTCTCTCCGCGCTCACGTGAGCGCGGCACCGTTGAAGTTCGGCCAAACCAACCCCCAAAACAAAATCCGCTCCCTGCGCTCACAACTATGACCAGAGTGCGGCAATTTGATCGCAAAAGTGGATGGCACTTCGGTCAGAATCCCAAAAACCTATGACGCCAGTGCGGTCAAAAATATGATCAGAAAAAAGTCCGCAACAGATAACTTCCAAGGCCCAGCGCGAAGTCACCCTGGGCAACTTGATCTCAGCAAAGCTCGGTGCCGGGGAAGGAAGAGGGTTTTGTCTGAGTCTGAGCCAGCGTTGCAAGGTCGAAAGCCGCAGACGGTGCTGGGCGGCAAACTCCCGCTGCGAAAGGCCAGACTGGTAAAATCGTTGCGCCCACTGGACGCGCTCCGCAGGACTGGAATGCTTCATGCCCGTCAGTATGCCCGAAGTGACGCCTCCTGCCAGATGCACCCCGTCGGACGCTTACGGTAGAACGGAGGGTATGACTGCAACTCCTGATTCACTGTCACCGGGCAGTTGAAAACCGGACACGTGTGGGCACTTCAAAACCGGCCACTCTGAGGTGAGGGGTTCATATCAGTTCTGTTACTCCAAGCAAGTGCTTTCGATTGCCGGATAAAACGAGCCGAGGACGAGCCTTCGGAGCCTTAGCTCGCGGCCCCGGCGGTCGAAGGTTCGTTTGATCTTCGCTGCTTCTTGCTTTCCGGGTTGACCACCGGGGCGTCTTTGACCCGGTAACTGCGTCCGGTGATGGCAATCACCTGGGCATGGTGGAGGAATCGATCCAAGATGGCGCCAGCGGTGGGCACGTCGGAGAGCAGCTTGCCCCATTCTTCCAAAGGCCGGTTGCTGGTCATGATGGTGGAGCGGTTTTCGTAGCGGCGCATGATGACTTCCAACAGATATTCCCCTGAGTTTTTGGGCAGTTGTTTCAATCCCATGTCATCCACGATGACCAGCTCGGGTTTGAGGTATTTGCGCACAGTCTTGTCCTGTTGGTTGAAGGCTTCGTCTTTCATGAAGTCCCGGACCAGATCGAAGATGGAGCGGTAAAGCACGTGATAGTTCTGACGGATGGCCTCGTAACCGATGGCTTGGGCCAGATGGGTTTTGCCGACACCAGGCGGACCGAGGAATAAAGCATCCTTGGCTTCACGGATGAACTTGCATGTCGCCAGCTCGTAAATCTCTTTCTTGTGGATGGCGGGATTGAAGCTCCAGTCGAAGTCTTCCAATGTTTTCAAGCCGCGGAACTCGGCGACTTTGGTGCGCCGTTCCATTCGGCGTTGCTGCCGGACGTTGAGTTCGTCCTGGCAGATAAGTTCCAAAAACTCGGCGTGCGCCAGGCGATTGGCGGCCGCTTCCTGGAGCCGCACGCTCAAGGTCTGGCACAAGCCGGAGAGACGTAGTTGTTTGAGGGTGGTTTCGAGGTTGGCACTGTTCATGGAAGTCAGGGGGTTGAGGTTTTAGTGTTCGAAGCGAAGCAATCAGGGACGCACTGTTGATACGCCTCCAGATTGCGGATGAGCGGATGGGTTTCTAGAAAGTCCAGTTGCGGCTCCGGTCCGGGCTGTTCGAGCAATGCGCGCAAGTCACGCAAGCGCCATGTGCCGTGATGCAATGCTTTCTGTGTGACACGTTCCAGCGCGGCAGCGGGATGCTTTTGGGCCAGCGACAACAGGCCGTGCAGGACGCGAATGCCAAGGGGACCGCGTTGTTGGGCCATCGCTTCAGCCCAACTGCCGGTCTGTTTTCCAATCAATCGGGCACGATCCAGCAAGTAATCCAGACCCTGTTCGATGACGCGGCGGTGCGGGGAATGCAAATGGTTGGGATCGGTAGCGAACTTGCCGGGTTCCACCCGGGCGTGGACGGCAATGACTTCCCGGCGCTGATTAAAGACGCGCACCAACCGCGACTCCCAACGCGCCCAGACCCGACGCCCGAGATATTCCGGCGGCACCGAGTAATAGGCTCGGGCCAACTCGATATAGCCATCCCGATGCACCGTTCGCGGGGCTTCTTCAAACACCGGGAACAAGCCAGCAGGCAAGGCCGAGAGTTTGGGGCGTTCCATCTCATTGAATACCTTGCCCACTTGCTGGCGCGTGGTGCCATTGAATGCGCGTGTCGGCCACGTTGGTTTCCCAGTCCGACAAAAACAGATTTTCGGCAGACAAACTCTCGAAGCTGCGCCCCTTGAGTGCGTTGTTCTGCGCATACTTCACCCCGGACTCGACCTTTCCCTTGTGATGCGGCATGGCGGGGCGCGTCGGCAAAATCACCGTGCCGTAGTGCCGGCAAAATTCCTCCACCTTCGCGTTGAGTTCAGGCTCAAACCAATCCACCCGCGTCACGGCCGCGCGCAGATTGTCGATGACCAGTGTTTGAGGAACTCCACCAAACGAACGAAAGCTGTTTTCCAGGCACCTAATGAAGTTCTCCGTCGTCTGCCGCCACACCACCTCGCTATAGCCCTTGCGCGAATGACTCAACACCACGCGAAACAAGTGTGGCCGTTTTCGTTTGCCGTTTTCGATCACCCACGCCCCCTGGCCAAAATCCACCTGGGCCTCGGCGCCCGCTTCGACTTCCATCCGGCAAAACGGCCGCTCCGCTCCCTGGAACTGGCGCACAAAGCGTTTTACCGCATCATAACTACCGGCAAATGGATGCTCGCTCGACAGGTCCTGGTAGATGCGTTGCGCCGATAGTCCCGCTTTCCATCCCCGCTCGATGACCTCTCGCCACGGCTCACATTGGCTGCGACTGCGCACCAAAATGCCGGCGGGCACTTGGGG
>Ga0137465_1000393_pt1 | contig 19672 bp, 11 predicted proteins | sample EasRivERMGT828_2_FD_104906 | JGI IMG/M metagenome (GOLD analysis project Ga0137465, IMG submission 104906) | Soil microbial communities from meander-bound floodplain in the East River, Colorado, USA - East River MetaG ERMGT828_2 | ecosystem: Environmental > Terrestrial > Soil > Floodplain ... | reverse complement strand
CCACCCTTGATCGTCGCCGTGTAAGGGGTCGAGTTGGCGAGGGCACCGGTGGGATCCAGGGTCGCCTTGCGCCTCGCCTGGTCGTAGCCGATCGCAGCGGGCACGAGCGCGTTGGAGGAGTCGCGCAGCTCGAAAGTGCTGCCATTGATCGTCGCCGGATCCATCTCCTCGCTGAAGGTGGCGGTCACGTTTGTCGTGGCGCTGACGCCGACAGTGCCGTTTGGGGGCGAGACCGACCGGACGGTCGGCGGCGTTGCATCAGGGGGTAGCGTAGCGGTTGGGTTGAATACGACGTCCACCCAATAGTTGCTGGCGTTGAAGCTCGAGAGGGGGAAGCCGCTCGGGCCGCTCTTGTAGACGCCGTTCGGGCCGTTTACGCCATCGGCAAGCGCGCGGAGCGGAGGTTCATCGACCCCTGCTCCGGCGAAGTAGGACTCATCCACAGAATAGCGCCCGACGGTCGTGTGATACGACGCGATGTACGTCGTATTCGCGGTGATCGCGACTGGGGAAGCAAAGTTGGCCTGCTGCCAGCCGGAAGCGGTCTCGTTCGTGAACGTGACCTGGGCGAGCAGGATGCCGGCGCTGGTCCAGAGATTGCCGACATGGAGACCGGTGTTGATGGGGCTCTTGTAGAAGCGCAAACCGATGACGAAGCCATTGAGGTCGGACCTGAACTTGACCCCGAGCTCGGCGGCGTTCGTGTCGGACTCTGACAAAACGGCGGGCGTCGTGGCATTACTCCAAATGGTGCAAGGACAGATCTTCGGTGCCACGGTGGTGAATGACCCGGTGACGTTGCCGGCAAGCGCGTTGCCGGCCAGGTCCTTGACTCCCGCGGTTCCACCTTTGACGGTGGCCGTATAGGTGGTCCCAAGGGTCAGCGTCCCGGTGGGACCGAGGGTGGCGGTCCGGGTGAGGATGTCATAAGTGACGGTGGCAGGGACGAGGGCGTTCGAGGGATCGCGCAGCTCAAAGGTGCTGCCACTGATCGTCGCCGGGTCCATTGCTTCGCTGAAGGTGGCGGTCGCGTTCGTTGCGGCGCTGACACCGACAGCGCCGTTGGTGGGCGAGACCGACTGGACGGTCGGCGGCGTTGTATCGGGCGGGACGGTGGTGTTGAAAACGGCGTCTACCCAATAATTGCTGGCGTTGAAGCTCGAGTTAGGAAAGCCGCCCGGACCGTACTGGAAAACGCCGTTCGGGCCGTTCACGCCGTCTGCAAGCGCGCTGAGCGGAGCATTGTCGACGCCTGCTACGGCGAAGTAGGACCCATCCACGGAATAGCCCCCGACGGTCGTGTGATACGACGCGATGTACGTGGTATTCGCGGTGATCGGGACCGGGGTGAAGTTGGCCTGCTGCCAGCCAGAGGCGGTCTCGTTCGTGAAGGTGACCTGGGCGAGCAGCGTGCCGGTGCTGGTCCAGAGGCTGCCGACATGGGGACCGGTGTTGCCGGCGCCCTTGTAGAAGCGCAATCCGGTGATGAAGCCGTTGAGATTGGATCTGAGCTTGACCCCGAGCTCGACGGCGTTCGTGTCGGATTCTGATAAAACGGCGGGCGTCGTGGCACTACTCCAAATGGTGCAAGGACAGGTCACGGTGGTGAATGACGCGGTGACGTTGCCGGCGAGCGCGTTGCCGGCCGGGTCCTTGACTCCCGCGGCTCCGCCTTTGACCGTGGCCGTATAGGTGGTCCCGAGGGTCAGGGCTACGGTGGGATCGAGAGTGGCGGTCCGGGTGGCGACGTCATAGGCGACGGTGGCAGGGACGAGGGCGTTCGCGGGATCGCGCAGCTCGAAGGTGCTCCCACTGATCGTAGCCGGGTTCATCGCTTCGCTGAAAGTGACAGTAACGTTCGCGCCGCTGCTCACTCCGGAGGTGCCGTTGGCGGGCAAAACCGACTGGACCGACGGCGGCGTTGTATCGGGCGGGACGGTGGCGTTGAAGACGGCGTCCACCCAATAGTTGCTCGAGTTGAAACTCTGGTTGGGAAAACCGCCGGCACCATACAGATAGACCCCGTTCGAACCATCCACCCCATCGGCCAGCGCACGCAGGGGCAGGTTATTCACGCCGGCAGAGGCAAAGTACCCGGAATCAACGGCGTAGCCCGTTGTATGGTAGGAGGCCACGTAGGTGGTGTTGGCACTGATCGCGACCGGGGACGCGAAGTTGGCCTGCTGCCAGCCGGAAGCGGTCTCGTTCGTGAAGGTCATCTGGGCGAGCAGCGTGCCGGTGCCGGTCCAGAGACTGCCGACATGGGGACCGGTGCTGCCGGCACCCTTGTAGAAACGCAATCCGGTGATGAAGCCGCTTACATCGGAGCGAAACTTCACCCCCAGCTCCACAGGGCTGGGATCGGCCTCAATTACCGCGGGCGTCGCGGCGCTACTCCAAATGCTGCAGGGACAACTGCCCGATGCCCCTACGATGACAGGGATACCTGCGGCAGGCGTCTCAAGGTTGCCGCTGTCGTCGGCCGCTCGGCTCTTGAGGGTCACTGCGCCCAATGAGCTGGGAGTCCAGGTGAAACTCCAAGTACCGCGCCCGGTAGCCGGATGCCATGTCGCACCCCCATCCACTGATACTTCTACACCACCGACAACTCCACCACCCGTATCGGTCGCCGTTCCGGCAATGGTGACAAGGGAGCCCGCCACCACTGTTGAGCCGGGCAGCGGCGAGGTAATCGTCGAGGATGGCGAAACGGTATCGGTCGAGGCTGTCGCAGCGACCAGACCCGGCTGCAGCGTAGCAGGCTGCACACCCATGTCGGCGAGGAGGTTGACCGTGGCCTGCCGCATACGGGTGTCTGGAGTAGACGGACCGCGATCGTGATTTCCGTCCAGACCCCACGGCCATTGGATCGTTCCAGCGCCAAAAACAATCGCGCCGCTACCATGGCGGTACAGCGTCAAGCTGTGAGTTGCGGTGCCGGGGCCGTAAGTCGAGCCGAAGTCAAGAAGGAGACTAGGCACATCGACGGTAGTTGAGGATAACCGGACCTGACCGGGAGGGCGGAACAGGTTATCGAGATCCTCATCCCACTCGTATCCCAGCGTTTCGCTGGCAAGAGTTGCGGTCTGTCCCGGCGTGAGCGTCGCCACGCTCGTGTTGCGCCAGAAACGCATCTTCCCCTCGGGCTCCGGAACCGTGATCGCCGCGGTGCCCGCATTAACCGTGAAGATCGTGCCCGTCAGGGCATTCTCCGGGCGGCCGCCGTCGGCCGGCGGACTGAAGCGAGGGTCTCGCCAGGTTCCAGTCCAGGCAGGGTCTGGATCGATCTTCGCGTTGGCGTGCGTCTCCTTGTAGGAGACGAGCGTCCGGTAGGGCGTGTTCGTGCCGTCGATACTGGTCTCCCAGCGGGTTTTCCAGAAGACTTCGTTACCACTGAAGAAGCCCAGATGGACCCCGGCATTTCGTGCAGCCTCGACGTTGGCGCGCTGCGCGCCGGACCAATACTCGTCGTGGCCCACTGACAGAAGGACCCGATGGTTGAGAATCTGGGCGCCGCGCCGGTCAGTGTCGACACCGGTAGAGTAACTCACGTTATAGCCGTTGGCCTCCAACCAGCGAACCATCGGATACTCGGCGTTAAAGACCCAGTCCTGGCCGTTGTCGACTGCACGCGTGCTGAACGGGCGGTTGTAGCTCACCTTGAAGGCGCGGCCAACGGGCGAGCCTAAGTAGAGGCTATTCCCGCCATAGTTGTTGTAGGCCTGCCAAGTGGTGTCGGAAGTCTGGAAAAGAACGGCTGATTGGCCGGCATCATCCCGCACGACGAATACGATGTGACTCGCCCCGCCGTTGTTGGTCCGCACGAGCTTTGCAAAGTAAATGCCCGATGTGGTGGATGTTGGAACGATCCACGAGGCCGATTGCGACCAGTTGCCGCAGTCAATAAGCCCGGTCGATGCCTCGTTCAAGCAAGAAGGCTGAATCTGGGGCAAGGCTACAGAGGGCAGGACCGTAGTAATTTTCCTCGCACCGAGGCCGCCGTAATACCCCATGCGGTAAATATCAATTCGATAAGCAGTCGCATCCGTGTCGATCTTGAAGCGGACGGTCTCGCCTTTATTCACGCTGATGTCGGTGGCGAAGCCCTGAATACTCGGGTCGCCGGCACCCGTGATGTCCCACTCGCTGCTCGGGTTACCGGTCTTGGAGTTTTCGCAAGCGATCGGGTTGGCGACTGGCGGGGCGCAGGGGTCAGTCTGCGCGTGGGCGTCTAGTGTCGAGCCAAGCACCAGGATTGTCACAGCCAGCAGCAGAGATGCTCCCCTTGCTCTGCAGCTAGTGCGGCGCGGGCCAGTGTTCACTTCGTATTCTCCGCTTTGATCCATTCAGCTATGACATCCTTGGTATACATATGCCCGAAGGGGGTACGCGCAAACTCCTGGGCTGGAAACCCCACGTGGAATTTTGAGCAACTTTCGTGCCCGGAATTTCTGACCAGAAAAACAAAGAATTCAACGAATTGCAGAGAGACGGAGGGAAAAAGTGTAAAGTTTCCCGACGGATTCTCGGCCGTTTTCGGAGACGGTAAGGGCGCTTTCGGCTGAATGCAGGGAAATTAGTCTGCTGGATCAGCTAATTATTGCCGACTCGCTGGCCGGGAAAGCGTGTAAAGAATTCCGACGCTGTGAATTTGTCTGCCTTATGATGCACGAGTTCCAGAAACGCTACTTTTGTCCGGCCTATCTATTTCCCCATGAGCTCGGTAGCCGAGATTCAGAATTTGCAGCGCGCGGGCCTTGAAAAGCGGTCGGCCGGACCGCAGGAAACCTATCTGCTGGTGTTACCTTGGGATCTGCACGGCGGCGCTGGCGGCGTGAATCAGGTTGTAAGAAGTCTCTACGACGGCATCAGTAGGGACGGGCGACTTGTGCCGCGTGTTCTTGTGTTGTCATGGGACGCGCCAGCGCCGGTCGAGGTGTTTGACGCAGCCGGTCGGTCCGTCATTCGTTTCCGCGTCAGGGGTATGCTCGAACGCGGCTCGTTCTTAGCGAGTGTTGTGCGGTACCTGGTTCTCTTGCCGCGTGAGCTGTGGAGACTGCGGCAGTTCGTCAGACAGTACCACGTGGCCGTGGTCAATCTTCATTACATCGGGACGAGCGAGATTACGTGGACTATTGCCAAGATGGTCGGGATCTTTCGCGGCAAGGTGTTCCTCTCCTTGCATGGTCGGGACATTCGAACGCTGGCAAGGCTGACAGGAATCCGGCACAGATTGTGGTGCTGGGCGCTGCAACGAGCAGATGCAGTCGTTGCTTGTTCCGAAGGTCTCGCCATGGAGACGATGAACGAATTTCGCTTGCAGCCCGGGCATGTCGTCACCATTCATAATGGATTTGACTTCGAGCGGCTCGCCAAGCTGCTTGGACCCGATGAATCAACGGCTTTGCGTCATGGAAACGGCCCGTCGCTATTGAACCTTGGTACGTTGGAGCACAAGAAGGGCCACGATCTTCTACTCCGCGCGTTTAGAAACGTTGTCGACAGGTTTCCCAATGCGCATCTGACAATCATGGGGCGCAGCGCTGAAACAGCGGAATCGACGTTACGGTTGGTAGATGAGCTGGGCTTGACGCATCACGTAACTATCCGGATAGACGCGCCGCATGAAATAGCTCTCAGTGCACTAAAGGCCGCAGATGTTTTCGTTCTATCCTCGCGGAATGAAGCGTTTTCCATAGCATTACTCGAGGCCGGCGCATTCGGCAAGCCGATCGTGGCGACCGATGTTTGCGGCGTGGCCGAACTCATACAGGATCGCGTCACGGGAATCCTTGTCCCATCGGAGAGTGTTGATGGACTCACTCAGGGGATTCTTGCGATGCTCGACGACCCTAAGTCGGCCGTGGAGTACGGTCGCCGACTTCGCGAGCGCGTGTCGGCAAAGTTCAGCGCGGATGAAACTTGCCGGAGCTATCTGCGGCTCGCAGGCTATGCGCCGCTTGAATCTGGTGACGAGGCACGAGCATCACCTGGTCTCTTTCGAGAAGCAAGATGATGGGAAGGAGTATGCTTCCCGGAATTAACGACTCATTGGTGCTGGCGCTTTACCGCGGGTTGGCTTTTGGAGCGGCCGTCTCTTTTTTCAGTAGACGCCGAATAGGTTGCACTACGAACCGGTGACGTTCTTCGGTGTTGACTCCCACCATGAGCACTAAAGCCACCACGCTCACTGCAGCCAACATCCCGTGCAGTAGCAGATGAGGCCAATCGTTTGGCCGACCAGTAAGCCGAATGCACATCAGAACGATCGCTAACAATAGACCTAAGACCATTGGCCGTACGCACGCGCCGAGCAGCAGATCCTTGACTGGCAGGCCGAGAGCCTTCTGCAGCAACAGCGGGATGCCGATAACGTTCACCACCACCGCGCTGATGGCAACGGAGGCGGCCACGCCGATGAGACCGTAGGGCCCAATGAGTGTCACGGTCAGAATCAAATTCAGCGCCGCCCCGCAAATCAGGGATACCGCCAACAGGCGCACGCGTCCAGTGCCGAGCAATATCTGCCCGGCAATGTTTGACGTATAGCCTGCTAGCGTGCCGATCAGCAGAATGCGCAGCAACAGCGCTACCGACGGAAACGGCTCACCGCTCAAATATTTCTCGCCGATCCATAGGCGGTAGAAGTCATCCGCCCACAGCGCTGCCACGAGTACGACGGACACAACCACCAACAACATCAGCCGCGAACCATCGCGATAAAGGCGTTGCAAAGCGCTGTGTTCATCGCGCATGTGCATCTCTGCCGCAGCCGGATACATGACTTGACCCACCGGATTCAGCACGCTGCCAATCTGCTGCGTAAGCCCGGTCGCCAGCGCATAGTAGCCGACAGCGGCGATGGGCATCAGCGCACCGATCAGCAACGGTTGCGCGTGCATATAGACGTAGCCGCTTACCGAAATCAGAAACGTCCAGCTTCCAAACGACACCATTTCGCGCAGCCGAGCGCGATTCGCAAGTCGCGTCCTCACCTCGATCTGAGGCACCAGCCCGCGTGCCACGCGCCAGCGGATAAGGTAGTCGACGAGGGTCGCGGCGCAGGTTGCCGCGCTGATGCCGATCAAGCCGTAGCCCATGTCCAGCGCCACATACACCGACCCCGCCATGAGCAATCGCGTGCTCACGCCGATCAGGTTGCTGAGATCGAACCGCTGCGTGGCGGTAAAGACCGCCATGAACGGGAAAAACACGAATTGCACTGAACTGGTCAATCCGACTATCAAGATGCACCAGAACGCTTCGCGCTCCACGTTCGGCGGAAAATTCCAGACGTGCGGCGCGATGTATGCCGCGCCGACAGTGAGCACCACACACACAGCCCCCACGATCGAAAGCAGCGTCAGCGCGGTGCTTATGCATTCGCTCGCTTTATCGTAGTCGCGAGCAGCGAGATAGCGCGTCAAGTACTGGTTGATGCCACCGCAAAACCCCAGATCCAGCAGCCCGTAGTAGCCGATAATGCTCCCAGCCAGTACCCAGGCGCCGTATCTCGCTTCTCCGAGCTGGTGCAACACAAATGGGGTCAGCAACAACGTTACGGCCGCGCTCACGGCGACGCCAACCCAGTTGCTTGCAACGTTGCGCAGAATCGTGGTGGCTCTACTCACTCGGGTTCCCGTCAATCGCTATTCATGAGTCAGCATACGTCGCACCCTGCCGACGGCTCTGCGCATGAGCACACCCGAGTGCCCCATCTTAAGCAGAGCCAGTTTGGCGGCGTAGGCCCACCGCTGGGGGCTGCACCGCAGAGCCTGCTGATAGAAATAGGCCGCGTCTATAAACCGATCCCGCCCAAACAGTCGATCGCCGAGCAAACCGAAGATCCGAGTGCGCAGCGCCTCCCGCTCTTCGGCGCGCGCGTGCCGTTCGAGGATGGCTTCGATAGACTCAACCATCGATTCGCACGTCCGTGTCGGCGCGGCTTCGGCTAGATCGACGGAGTATTGTTTCGCTAAGCGCTCGACGCAGATCCTTGCGACTTCCGAGAACCCGGCATTTTCCGCCATGTCTTTCAGAAGCCAGCGAAGTCCTGCCTGGTCCTCTCGCACCACGTGTCGCTTGCCCGCGATCAACATACTCGACATATTGGAGCCATGGATGCGATAGCAGACCATAGGCTCTTTCAGATACGCGACGTCGCCGCAAAAGGCGAAGGCGCACCACAGGTACCAGTCGCCCGCATGCGACAAGTCGAGCGGAAACTTTCCCGCTGTTTCGTAGCAGCGCCGCCGTACCATGACCGATGGCGCAGCCACGCAGTTGCCTTGGGCCAACGTGGCCAGAAACTGCCGGCCTTCAAGGATGATATTTTTCGTGAAGGGTCGCGTCCATTCCACCACTCCGGTTTCGTCACCATTCTCGCTGAGCCCCATTGCAGGACAGAAAACGTAGGCGAGGCGTGAGTTTTGTTCCATCAGAGACACGAATTGCTCGACCACATCCGTCGACCGCAGGCAATCATCAGCTGAGATCAGCCAGATATAATCGCCGCGGGCCATGCCGATTCCCTTGTTGTAATTGCGGAGATGCCCGAGATTGGGGTCATTGCGAAAGTACCGCATCCGCGCGTCGCTATAGGACGCGGCTACGGCGGGCGTGTCGTCCGGCGAGCAGTCGTCCATAATCAGCAGTTCGAGATTCTTGTACGTCTGCCCAAGCAGCGAATCCAGGCAAGGGCGAAGGTAGTGCGCCAGCTTGTAACAGGGGATGACAAAGCTGACCAAGGGCCCGTCCATCGAACTACCTCGCTCCTTCAGCGAACCCGAATCAGCTGACAAGACAGGCCTGCCGAAGGCCGGCCGCAACGCGCTCCTGTTCCGAAGCCGTCATTTGAGGATAGAGCGGCAGGACGATGCATTGGTCGTTAGCTGCTTCCGAATGCGGCAGCGGACAGCGCAGCGGCGCGCCGCTGTAAACCGGCTCACGATGGCTGCACATGATCCCGCGTCGGGTGGCGATCCCCTGGTCAAGCGCCGTCTGCATGACGGTGCGCTGATCGCAGTGGCCCGGCAGCCGCACGCAGAAGCTCTGCCAGTTGCTGCGGGCGAAAGCGGACTCCTTCGGGAGGCCGATCCCGGGAATGCCGGCGAGCAGCGTCCGGTAGCGCTGGGCGAGCGTGCGACGAGCTTCGATGATTCCAGGCAGACGCTTCAGCTGTTCCCTTCCCACCGCTGCCTGAATATCGGTCATCCGGTAATTGAAGCCCAGGATGGGATAGGACTCGAAGATCACCTGCGGCGAGCCATGGCGAACGGTATCGGGAACACTCATACCGTGCTGGCGCAACAGTCTGGATTTGTGGTCCCACTCCGCGTTCGCGGTGGTGATCATACCGCCATCACCGGTGCTCATGACCTTGCGGGGATGAAAGGAGAAGCATGCGATGTCGCCATGCGGCCTGCCGATCCTCTCCCATTGTCCCTGCCACAGTATCTCGCTCCCAATAGCGCAGGCGGCGTCCTCCACGACGAGGAGCGAGTGGCGACGCGCAACGCCCAGCACGGCCTCGAGATCGCACGGCATTCCCATCTGGTGCACGCAAAGAATGGCGCGCGTTCGCTCCGACAGCGCCGCTTCGATCTGCCCCGGGTCCAGGTTGAACGTATCCGGTTCGATATCGACGAAAACCGGCGTCGCGCCGCAGTAGCGGACGGCGTTGGCGGTAGCGATATAGGAATGACTGACTGTGACTACTTCGTCGCCGGGCTGGATGCCTGCCGCCAATAGCGCCACATGGAGCGCAGCGGTGCAATTGGATACGGCGCACGCATGCGGCGCACCGACGAGGCTCGCGAACTCCCGTTCGAATGCGGCGACTTCAGGGCCCTGCGTGATCCAGCCGCTCAGGATGACGCGCCGCGCCGCCTCGGCTTCGCGTTCGTCCATTACCGGCTTGACGATGGGAATCATGAGGGCACGACGGTCCTGTTCGCCTGCCACCACTTCACCAGCCGCGCGAGGCCCTCATCGAGGCCGACCTGCGCTCGAAAGCCGAGCAAGCGCTCTGCCTTGGTGGTGTCGGCGAGCCGGCGAGCCACCGGATTGACCTTGCGTTCCGCGCCGTACTCGGGCTTGAGATTGGATCCCATCGCTTTCAGCAGCGCCGCAGCCAATGCGTTGAGGCTCGTCTCGGTGCCGCTCGCAACATTGAATACGTCGTCGGCCACCTCCGATCGCAGCGCCAAGATGTTGGAGCGGGCGACATCCTCGATGTACACGAAATCCATCGTCTGCTTGCCGTCGCCGAGGATGAGAGGCGGCTGCCCCGACGCAATGCGCTCCATCCAGCGAATGAGCACCTCGGTGTACTTGCCGTGAATGTCCATGCGCGGGCCGTAAACGTTGAAGTACCTCAGCGCGACGTAGGGGAGGCCATACATGTCGTTGAATGAGCGCAGCAGGCCCTCGAGCATGATCTTGCTCGCGCCGTACCAGGTGCGATTGTTGTACGGGTGATGATCTTCGCGGGTGGGAAACGTCTCGGCCATGCCGTAGATCGACGCCGTCGACGCAGTCACGAATTTCTTCACGCCCGCCGCCTGCGCGGCCTCGAGGACGTTGAAGCTGCCGTCGCACATCACGCCCAACGCCTCGCGGGGCTCGGCCGCGCACGCGGTGATCCGCAGCGTCGCCATGTGGATCACCGCGTCCATTCCGCGGGTCGCCTTGTGGACGGCTTGGACGTCGCGGATGTCGTCGCGGACGAGCGTTACCCGCGGATCCTTGAGCGCTTCCTCGACGTTGGCCAGCGTGCCCCGATTCAGATTGTCGAAGATGACGATGCGCGCCGGCGAGTAATCGCGCAGCAGCAGATCGATCGTGGTCGAACCTATGAGCCCGCATCCCCCCGTGACGAGTATGTTCGCGCCCTTGATCTCCATGCATCAACCCCTGCAATCGGCGTTGTTCATTCGAAAATTAGCCCGGAACGACCCCTGCCCACGGACACCACACCAGCGGATTTTCAGGCGTCACGTCCGCTCGGACGCGAATGCGCTTCACCTCGCCGAAAAACATGATGTGCGTCCCGAGGCGCAGCTCGCCGCTCACCTCACAATCGAAATGGATCGGCACTTCTCTTAGCACCGGCCCGTACTCGGAGTGCTCGATGTTGAGCCCGCTGTTGAAGACCTTTACCGGATCATCGGCGAGGGAGTTGTTTCCTGCATATTTCATCGCGTTCACAATCGTGTCGCTGATATAGGGTACTCCGCAGCCGAAGCGGCCGGTCCTGCGAATTATCTCGAGCGACTTGCGGGTCGCATAGCGTTCATTGATCTTCGCGTTCGAGACGCACGGCGAGATGATTAGGGGACTGCGGCTGACGATCGTTGTCGAACCGCACGGCATCAGGTTCGGCGTACGGTCGTCCGACCAGGTCGTGATAAGCCCGCAGCTCGACGGGAAGAAGCACGGCCAGCGGGCGCGGTCGTTGTCCACCTCGACCTGGTCCTTCGGCAGCGGTGGAAGATGTTTGATTGCCATCCCGTTGCATACCTCGTCGTATTCAAATGCGATCGTGTTCGCCGCGGGAAACGTGTAGTTGGGGTTGTACCCTTTCTGATAACGACTGTGCTGCAGAGGAGACGACTTCGGCACCGCAGCCGGGTTCGTGCGCGCCGGCTGCCACGTCGGTAGTGCCCGCCACCGGATCTGTGCACGCCCCATGGCGATGTCTTGACGAAGTTGAATCGCGTTGATTTCGAGGAAATAGATTCGATGCGAGCCAACGTCTGACCAGGGAGTCTGATAGATCGGCTGTCCCTCGAAATCGATCTGCGGTTTGGCCAGCCGGGTCTCGTAGACCATGTAGGAGGATTCGAAAACCGGAGCATCATTGGTAACGCTCTTGCGAGTCGCGAGGCCCGTACGCTCAATGCGCAGGTCGCATTGGGAATCGGGCAACGCGGCGATCGCGTTTGTCGTCGTATCCAGCGCGATTCCCGGAGGCAGGAACTGGAGCGAAGCTACCCCGCCTCGCTCCAGTATCCGCATGAACGTATCGCGCGAGTGATGGCGATCCGAAAGACTCTCGCGGCAGATGCTGAGGGCTACCACGTAGGGAAAGCGGTTCACGATCGACGCGCCGACCTCCCGTTCCATTGCGACCCGCGTACCGTCGGTCGTGGTGACAATGCAGATTGGTGCCGGGAACAGCGCAGGCCAGCGGCTGTCACGCGCGAGCTCCTCGGCGGTTTCGGGCATTGCGCGGCAGTAATACTGGCCATCCACGTCGAGTGTCCAGGACGGATTCGCGCCTAGGGGCGTCGCGGGCCACGGGTATCGGTAGGATTGCAGCGACTCCAGAAGCTCCGAGTCCGAGGACGCGATGGCCACATCTGCCGTCATTTCGATACTCCGATGGTTTCTCGTGCCAAGAGCTGGCGCTGGGAGATTGTGCGCGCGGGATTTCCCGCCACCGTCGCGAGCGCGTCCACGTCCTTGACCACCACGGCACCCAGCCCGACCAGAGCCTTTTCGCCGATTCGAATGCGCTGCCGCACCATGGCACCGCTTCCGACGTAGCAATTTCGCTGCACGTGCACGCCACCGCTAATGACGGCGCCTGCGGCTACGCATGTGTAGCTGTCGATAATCGAATCGTGACCTACGATGCAACCAGGCCCGATCGACACATGGTCGTCGATCGTCACATTCCCGGCAATTGACGCACCGAAGTTCACAATAACGCCTTGGCCGAGTCGCGCTCGCGCGGAGACGGATGCGGCTGGATGAACGAGCGTAGCGAACCGCGATCGATCGACATGCGTGCTAGCCAACACTCTGTGAAGGTTACGAAATGTGATTTCGTTCCAGATCGTCGAAGCGAACAGACAGTCTTCAAATCGGCGCGCATCGGGGAGCCTACCCAGTACCCTGAACCCAAGGTACTCGCTGTCCTGCTCGCGGCGATCATCGAGGAAACCGTCAACCTGCCACGTCGGCGTGACGCGGTTGATCGCATCAACGATGTCAAAAAGGTCGAGAGCGTTTCCGCCGCAGCCGAGAATGATTAGCTTCTGAACCACGTACTATCTCGTTGTGGACATCTGCGGCGCAGCAGGATTAAGAGAATTCTGCGCGCCACTGCGAGCAGTTGTAGAAGCAAGTTCCCTCACGGCGCGAGCGATATGTTCGACTTGTTCCGTGGTCAACTCAGGAAACATCGGAAGCGACAACTCTTGAGCGGCCGCCGCCTCCGAATGCGGGAACTGCCCAGCCCGATACCCCAGATCCGCGTACGCCGGGAGCAGGTGTACTGGAATCGGATAGTGAATGCCCGTCTGGATACCGCGGGCCTGCAGCGCATCCTGCCACTTCTGGCGCTCGGGCGTGCGAATGGCGTAGATGTGATAGACGTGCCGCGCCTGAGGCATCGCTACAGGAGTCTGAACGCCGCTTTCGGCGAACAAACGATCGTAGCGTGCAGCCGCCGCCCGCCGCGCCTCGGTCCATGCTTCGAGGTGCCGCAGCTTCACCCTGAGCACCGCGCCCTGGATGCCTTCCAGGCGATAGTTGTAGCCCTTCAGAACGTGCTGGTACTTCTTCTCCGCGCCCCAGTCTCGCAGCATGCGGATCGTACGGGCATATTCCGCATTGCCCGTCACGACCATTCCGCCTTCGCCGTACGCGCCCAGGTTCTTTCCCGGATAGAAGCTGAAGCAGCCCATGTCGCCCAGGCTGCCCGCTCGGCGGCCTTTGTACTCCGCACCGTGCGCCTGACATGCGTCCTCGATCACGATCAGTCCGCGCTTTTTCGCGACCTGAAGAATCGGGTCCATGTCCGCCGGCTGCCCGTAGAGATGCACCGGGATGATCGCTTTGGTCCGGGCGGTGATCGCGGACTCGAGCGCCCCAGGGTCCATGTTGAACGTTTGCGGATCGACGTCCACGAAAACCGGTTTCGCGCCGGTATAGTGGATCGCCGCGACAGTCGCAACGAAGGTGAACGGCACGGTAATCACCTCATCGCCGGGTCCCACGTTGGCCGCGAGCAGCGCCAGGTGCAGAGCGCTGGTTCCGGTGTTGACACCGATGCCGTGCTTGCTTTGGCAGTAGGCTGCAAACTCCTGCTCGAAGGCCGCCACTTCGCCTCCCAGCGTGAACTGGCAGCTCTCCAGCACGCCCTGGATCGCCGCGTCCACCTCGTGCTTTATGCCCGCGTACTGTGCCTTCAGATCGACGAATGGAATCACGCTATTTTCTCCTTGCGCTGTATGTACACCGTCTCTCCTTTGCCGCGCATCGAACTGGTGGCGGCTTCGATGAGCTCGACCACGCGCAGCCCGAGCATTCCGCCGGTGATGGGCACCTCGGCGTTCTCGATGCATTTCAAAAAATGCTCGCCTTCCACGCGCAGTGCCTCGGTCATATCGAGCTTGGGCGCCCACATGTCGCCGGTGCGGTAGCCCACCCGCATTTGATAGATCTGCGCGGGATCGTTGGTGAAGTTTACACCGGAATCGTAGACTTTGACCTTTTCCGAGGCCTGCAAGTCATCGTAGACGATCATTTTCTTGCTGCCGCCGACGAGGATCTGGCGCACCTTCACCGGCGCCATCCAGTTGACGTTGGCATGGGCGATCGTGCCGGAATCGTAGAACAGAGTAATGTAGGCGAGGTTCTCCGGCGTGCCGGGAAAGTGATTGATGCCGCTCGCCGAGACCGCCACCGGATGCTCGCGCAGCAGGAATTCGAGGATCGAGAAATCGTGGACCGCGAGATCGGCGATGACGCTCACGTCGCGCTGAAAGAGGCCCAGGTTGACCCGGGTCGAGTCGTAGTAATACACGCGGCCGAGTTCGCTGCTGCCGATCAATTCTCCCATCTTGCGGATCGCGCCGGTGTAGATGAACGTATGATCGACGAGCAGCACCCGCTTGCGCTTCTCGGCTTCGTCGATCAGCTTCCGGGCCTGAAGGGAAGTTTCCGTCATCGGCTTCTCGAGCCACACGTGCTTGCCCGCCTTGAGGGCAGCCATGCCCAGCTCGAAATGAGTGCTGACCGGGGTGGCGATCGCGACCGCGTCGATCGCGGGATCGCGCAGCAGATCCTGAAAGTCGGTGGTCGTCTTGATGGCGGGGTAGCGCCGCCGAAGGGTTTCGAGCTTCTTCTCGTCGAGGTCCGAAACTCCGGCGACGGTGGCCCCCGGCGTTTCGGCGAAGTTTCTGACAAGGTTGGGACCCCAGTAGCCGTAGCCGATGATGCCGATATTGATCATATTCTGAATACCTTTCATGTCACAGCGGCGCTCGGCAACGCGAGAGCACCGTTGTCTCGCTGAATACGCAGCGGCGTAGGAGTCAGGCGCCAACGGGCGGCCACGCGAGTGCAATCCCCCCGACGCCTGCGATCCGAAAACGGACCGGGCAGATGCCACGGGCCGATCATACGCGATGGCGCGTGTCGCCCACCACCCGCGCAGGAACACCCGCGACGATGGCATAGTCCGCGACGTCCTTCGTGACGACCGCTCCCGCGCCGACGAGCGCACCCTCGCCTATGGTCAAGCCCGAAATGATCGTGGCGTTCGAGCCGATGGACGCCCTGCGCTTCACGCACGTGGCTTCGAGTTTCCAGTCCGCCTCGGTCTGGAGAGCTCCGTCCGGGTTCGTCGCTCGCGGAAATCGGTCGTTCGTAAACATCACGCCGTGCCCGACGAATACCTCATCTTCTATCACGACCCCTTCGCAAATGAACGTGTGTGAGGATATCTTGCACCGGGCCCCGATGGAGGCATTCTTCTGGATTTCGACGAATGTCCCGATCCTGGTGTCGTCGCCCACCGAGCATCCATAAAGGTTGACCAGTGTGGGATGAGGGATCCTGACATTTTTTCCGATGCGAACAGTGTCGGAGATGGGCATCAGTAGAAGCTCCACGCCAATGGGTCGCGCGTCACGTCGCTCAATGTGGGTGGCCCTGTTCGGGGCAGCACGTCCTGCGGGGAGCATGCGGCCAGATTCGCCATGGAGTCCATGCGACGGACTTTGCTCCGGCAGATTTGCGCTTTGGCGATTCCTATCTCAGGGCCGCCGCACGAGCGCTCTCGTGAGGGTGTCTGAAGGCAGGCCAATGCAGCGCAGGATCATGCGCCAGCGCCGCGGCTGCCTCGAAGGCAGGAAGAAAACAGCCCGAGCAAGCGGTAACGGTAGCCGGGAAAAAGGACGGGGAAAGATCGTCTGCTGCATAGGTCGCAGCGATTGTCGCCTTTTTTGCGGCGACTGACAACCGTACCAGCTGCGACCGCTATCTAACTAGACTAGACCCCCGCGCCCGGCCCCGTAGCCAAGGTAGGTCCTCCGCCTACGGAGTAAGTCGGAGGGCGTAACAATCTACATCCACGCTGTTGCAGACAACAAAAACGTTGAGGCTTGGAGAATAACGAAATCTGCCATATGTACCGTTTGCAAGATCGGCCGGCCCGCCGAGATGGGAAACGGTTGTGCAAGAAAGAGTATCGGGATTCAGAATGTAAATCGTATTGCCGCCATTCCATCCTATAATTCTGTTCTGTATCGGGTCATACTCCATGCCGGTTTTGTCGTTTCCAATGAAGCCGGAGCACCCGGTAGTCGGTGCGCTTTGTTGCCGGACCAATGCCGTGGGGCTGGAAATATCATACCAAAAGAGAGTTGTACTGTTGTTTCCGTGCATGAAATATTTCTTTCTCACTGGATCAATTACCGCGGCTACAGCACCTATAAAACTAGGTGAGGAGCTGCGTTTGGTCCATACATTGGTAGACGGATTATATGCACGCAAATCCGACCAATCTTGCATGTATACCAGGCCCGTGTTTGGATCATATGCAGCTCCAAGGCCAAAAGTCCCTGCTGTTGCCGGACCATTGGTGTTACTTTTTGGCGTCCATGAAAGTGGTGCAGGTGTACCCAGATTGAATAGCCATGCATCATGCGCAAAGCCTCCACATTGCCACGGTGAACCTCCCCAGGCGAACATGGCATCCTGGTTTGGAAGATAGGCAAGATGGTTATAGGTATGGCGAGCTACTGGTTTGCCATCGGCGTAGGTGTAACCGTTACTACATCCATCGCGTACTGGAGTGCTTGGGTCGTTCAGCCGCTGGAGCGTCAGCGTATCGAGTTCGAGTGCATAGACCTCGTTGCCTGCATAATCGCCGTGCCCGCCGCCCCAGATGAGGAGGCGATTTCTGGTCGTGTCGAAAGCGCCACCGCTCCATGCGAGGGTGATGGAAGCACAGCCGGTATTGCCGTTTATTCCCGGAAATCCATGAGTAGCGGCACAGACATTTGCCAATCGGGTATCCGGGATTTGAAACCATCCCAGCGTTGAAGGAATTGTTCCTCTTGGCGGAGGTGTACCTGTGGTCGCGGCGCTCGCGCTCGTCGAAAGGAACGAGCTGTTGCCGGCCGCGTCGAGGGCAGCCACGGTATAGCGGTAAGTCGTTCCGGGGGACAATCCCGCCGTATCCGCATAGCTGATGGCGACAGGCGTCGCCACTGGGGTGCCATTGCGGCGGACGATATAACCGGTCACCCCGACATTGTCGGTTGACGCGTTCCATGAGAGGTCGATTCTGGCGTCACCACCCGCCGTGGCGGCGAGGCCAGTGGGCGTAGAGGGTCGAGTCGTGTCACCCGTGCCCGTGCCTACGTCTGCGGTCGTGGCGCTTGCGCTCGTCGAATTGAGCGAGATATTGCCGGCCGCGTCGAGAGCGGCCACGGTATAGTTGTAAGTCGTTCCGGCGGACAATCCCGTATCCTCATAGCTCGTCGTGACGGGCGTCGCCACTAGGATGCCGGCGCGGGTGACGATATACCCGGTCACCCCGACATCGTCGGTTGACGCGTTCCATGACAGGTCGATCACGGACGAACCCGCCGCCGCGGCCGTTACGCCGGTGGGCGCAGAGGGTCGAGCAGCGTCAGCCTCCGCCCCCGCCCCCGCCTCCGAAGAAGGACCGCCGCAGGCGGCGAACACCAGGGCGAACACAGGAACGAGCAAATTGGTCTTCGTGCGCAACATAAACATATGCATCTCCATATCTTGACCCGTCTGAGCTGTCCCGGGCCCGTCTGAGCTGTCTCGGGTTTCTCTCAGGGAAGCGAGCGGTCGCCGTACTGCGGGATCGGCCGCCCATCGATGATCGCGCCCCGGTCTGGAGCGCCGCCACTGAAGTTATCGTTGATATTCGGTATGACTACGCCCGAGTTCGCCGGTGCTGTCCCCCGCGAGAGAACAGGTGTGTAGGCTCCCGCCACGTTCATGAGGTAATCTGCTCCGGTAAGAACTGGTGTAACGAACGGATCGGAAACCGTGATGTTGTCGTTGGTGAACCTCTTGGTCGCTCCGCTGAAGATCGGCGATGTGTTCGGAATGTTAGATTGAGCCGCAGCCAGATTCGCAAAGAATTGGCCCCATTGAATCCCCCGGTCCGGGAACCACGAGTTATGCGTCCAGTCGACCGGATCGTGACCAAGGCTCTCGATAAATGGCAGAGACCCGCCGTTGCCGCGATAAATGAAAATGTTGTTTCGGTAGCCGTAGGAGCGCTGCTGCCCGTTGTTCGGTTGATACCAGGCAGAGAGATCGTCGCCCTCTCGGACCGTCATTACCAGGGTGTTGTTGTAGAAGAATTGCCCGGTGTTCTGGTCGTTCCACTTGTGAGAGGTGCGTCCGATGTTCACCCCGATGTTTCTTGCGAAAAGGAAAGGCCCGCCGTAAAGCGGGTCCAGCGATGAGAACGTCATCGCGTTGTGAGTGCGGTTGTCATAGAAAGTGTTGTTGCGATTGGCATGGTCAATCTCTACGTTGTCATCACCGGAATTGCGGATGTCGTTGCGGTAGTAGTGAATCCCGTTAGCGTGGTTCAGCGTGCCCTCCCCGCTGTGCCCCGAGTATGCAAACGTGTCGCCGAACCCTTTGATCGTGTTGTTGAACGCGCAGTTCCCCAGCCCGGCCAGCCGAATGCCGTCGTCATTCCAGGTGAGGTTGGTATCGATGAATGCGCTGATCCAGAGATTGTTCCCGTTCAACGTGTTGTCGTAGACAAGAAATTCGCTCACGTCGCCGTCGAACACGATTCCCTGATTGACGCCGTTAATCGTGATGTTACGGATCGTGCCGCGCGTCGGGGTGCCTGCCCCATACACGCCGTGATGGAACAAACTCGTCCCGCCGTCAGCACCCGAGCCTTGCAACGTCATGTTTTCTATGATGACGTGGTTGGCATTCTGCCACTCGATGATGCGTCCGCTTGTATCGTTCAGAATGACACCAGACCGAGAGGCTCCCCTTATATAGATAGGAGCGATGAGAGTCCCGCTCCGGTTTAGCACAAGGTTATTGACGCTGTAAGTTCCGTTTGCAATCTCAAGCACGTCTCCCGGAAGCAGACCCGCGAGCAGGCTCACAATCGTAGCCACGGAGTTGGCGGTCTTGTTCGGTGTCCCAGCCGGGGCAGGTAGAGCCCGAGTCGTGTGCGTCAGCGTCTTGACGTTGCTTGTGGCGCCGCTGTTAACGGTGACCTCGACGTCGTAGGACGTGCCGGGAAGGACATCGATGATCGGCCACGCGAATGCGTCCTCCACGGAACCGACAGCAGGTACCGTCGAGAACGTCGGCCGGATTCGATAAAGCGGGTGGCCAGTCGCCCATGTCGGTG
>Ga0137465_1000391_pt1 | contig 19764 bp, 7 predicted proteins | sample EasRivERMGT828_2_FD_104906 | JGI IMG/M metagenome (GOLD analysis project Ga0137465, IMG submission 104906) | Soil microbial communities from meander-bound floodplain in the East River, Colorado, USA - East River MetaG ERMGT828_2 | ecosystem: Environmental > Terrestrial > Soil > Floodplain ... | reverse complement strand
CGCCTTTGCGTCTTACTCGATTAAGTTCAGCACGGCCGGCTCGTATAAACTCTTCTATCGCTGGCGGGCCAATCCAGCTTATGGCCAGGCAGATCTCAATACGGGCAACAGCTTCCGCATGCCGATCAGATTCAACGCCTCCACCGAGGCCTCGGTCGCCAACCCCGATTATGTCGTCTCCAGCGGCAACAACGCGGTGGCCTATCCAGCCAGCGGGAACTACAATCTGCTCAGTGACAATCAACTCCTGGAGGTGACGCAGGCGCAGGTGGATGCCGGCGAAGTATTGGTGTTCACGATGGGCACGCGCGAGGCGGGCATGACCTTCGACCGTTTCGTGCTCACGCTCGAATCGACTCTCACCGACGCCCAGTTCAATGCCCTGCCCAACACCGGGGCCGATCCCACGCCGCCGCGGATTGCAGGTGTCGCGGGTTCCGCCACGTTGACCAACGTGACCCTGACCTTCAGCGAACCACTAGCCGAAGCGACAGTCCTGCCCGGTAATTTCACCCTGAGCGGCGGCGTGAACGTGCTGACGGCGGCCCTTGATCCCGTCGGCTTGCACGTGGTCACCCTCACCACCACTCCGCAAACCGGCGGCAGCAACTACGTCGTCACCGTCACCAACGTGACCGATCTGAGCGGCAACGCCATCGCGCCGAACTCGCGCACCAACTTCACCGCCTGGCGGGTGGCGCGCGGTTGGATCAGCCGCGATTTGTATCTGGAAATCCCCGGCGCCACGGTGGCGGACCTGCTCAACTCTCCCAAGTATCCCAACCAGCCGGACGCGCAGGATGTCATCCCGGGCGCGCGCTTTGAGAATACGCCGCGCCAGATCAATTACGGCGCGCGCGTGACCTTCTTCTTCGTCCCCGACGTGACCGGCGAATACGAGTTCTTCCTCTACAACGACGACGAAGCGCAACTCTTCGTCAGCTATGACAGCACGTTCGAGGAGCTTCAGTTGCTGGTCAGCTCGCCCGGAATCTCCAGCAGCTTCACCGAAGCCGTGAAGGGGAGCATTCCGTTCCACGACTACGTCCAGGGCCAACGCTACGCTGTGCGCGTGCTCTGGAAGCAGGGCACCGGCGACTCGGCGTTGGCTGTGGCGGCGCGCAGGGTCGGTGATCCCACACTCGCGGAAAACCTTCAACCGCTGGCGGGCAATCTGATTGACACGGTCCTCAATCCCGACACTGCCGTGGTGAACTATTCCGCGCAACCCCAGAGCACGACGGTCACGGCGGGGAACCGCGCGCGCTTCTTTGCGGCCGCCTCTTCGCCTGGCGGCCCCGTCTTCTACCAATGGCAAGTCAACGGCGTGGACATCCCCGGCGCCACCCGCCAGGCCTACACGACACCAGTGCTCGGCACGAGTGATTCGGGCAAGGTTTACCGCGTCATCGCCACCGGCGGCGGCGCCACTCTGGCCAGCACGGCAGCGGTGGTGACGGTCGTCCCGGGGCCCGCGCCGCAAGTCGAGCCGTATGTTGGCGTGAACTTCGTCGGCGGTAACGCCGCCATCAACCAACCCGGCGGCACCCTCCGCTCGAACGACGTCTTCGGCGTCGTTGGCCAGGAGAACTTCAACAACATCGCCGGAGCCTCTGCCGCCAGCGCGCCGCTGGTGGACGCCGATGGCAACCCTACACCCGTTGGCATCACCTACACGGTCAACGGGACCTATTACACTGGCACGGGGCAAAGCACCGCCGAACATGTCGTCTTCCAAGGCTGCCTGGAAAACGCGAACCAGCCGATCAATATCACCTTGAGCGGTGTCCCTGCCGGTGTCTACCGACTGATCGCGTACAGCGTTGGCTTTGCTTTCAACGCGAGCTACGAACAAGCCTGCACCCTCACTGGCGACTCGGTGTCGCCCACCTACCATGTCAAAGCCCAAACCGGGATCGATTTCAACGGCGACCCGGTGTTGCGCCGCATGGCTAGCACCGACCCGAACGCGCGCGACTTCGGCAACTATGTCATTTTCGAGGACGCCAGCCCCGATGCTTCGGGTAATCTTGTCCTGAACATCACCCCGGAATCCCCGAATGTCGGCGTCAACGTGCTGCCGGCAGTGAACGCCCTCCAACTCGTCCGGGTGCTGGCGGCGCTGAGCATCGTTCGCGGACCAGCCGCCGGTCAGGCCACCGTTTCCTGGAATCGCGCCGCTACCGGTTACACGCTCGAATCGTCGCTGACGCTCGGCCCCACGGCGCAATGGCAAGCTGTCGCCGGTGTGGCCGCTCCTTTAACCAGTGCTGGCTCCACCGCGGCGAATACGATCGGCGACGCGCGGTTTTTCCGTCTGCGGCAGCCGCAGGCAGCGGAGTAAACCCGCATTCCGGTTTCTTCCTCTTGAGGCAGAAGTCACCCGGCGAGTTGGTCCCCGGCCTGCCGGGACTTCATTCTTTGTAAACATGATCGTGACGACGAACGCCAAATTCTGCTATCTGAAGCCATGCTCCTCCTACGAACGCTGCTCAGGGTGATCTTACTTCTGTGCGCATGGCAAAGCGTCCTCCATGCCCAGGTTGCGGGCGTGCATCGCGAGTTGTACACCAACCTTACCCGCGAGGCCTTCTCGCTCGCGCGCCTGACCAATCACCCGAACTTTCTCGCTGGCAAACCCGATCAGACGAACATCACCACCGGCGGCCTGAATAGCACCTTCGCTGGTGACGACTATGCCCAACGTCTGCGCGCCTATCTCACCGCCCCCGCCGACGGCAACTACACCTTCTCGATCTCCAGCGATGAGACCTCGAACCTGCTGCTGGGCGCCGACGAAAACCCGGACACCAAATGGCTCATTGCCTGGGTGGACCCGCGCGCGCAGCCGGGCAATTACACCACGCATTATGGCCAGCAATCCCTTCCGGTCGCTCTCCAGGCGGGCCGGCGTTACTACGTCGAAGTGCTCCATCACGAAGCGAACCTCATCGATCATCTCTCCGTGCAATGGCGGCTGCCGGCGGGCACGACGGAATCACCGATTCCCAACTCGCGCCTGGTTTATGAAATCGCGCCGCTGATCGTCTCGAATCTCGTCAACCTCACGGTCGAGGAAGGCCGGCCCGCCGTCTTCGCGCCACGCGTGGCGAACTTTCTTCCACAGTCTTACCGCTGGCAGCGCAACAGCGCGGACATCCCTGGCGCGACGAACAGCAGCTACACCATCGAAGCTGCCGCGCTGTCCGACAACGGCGCGCTCGTCCGCGCGTTCATCACCAACCGCGTCGGCATGACCAACACCGCCGAAGTGCAACTGACCGTCCTGCGCGACACCAATGCGCCAACCGTTGCCAGCGTTCGCAACGCCAATGCGACGAACGTCTTCGTCACTTTCTCCGAGCCGGTCGCGCCCGTGTCGGCGCAGAACCTTGCGAATTACACTCTTCCCGGCGTCACTTTGCTCGGCGCGGAACTGAGTGCCGACGGGCGAACCGTCATCCTGAGAACTGCGCCGCTCGCGTTTCATGATTACACGTTGTCCGTCAGCGGCGTCCTGGATCGTGCCAGCGCGCCCAACGCGCTCGCGGCCGTGCAGGTGGCGTTCGCTGCCAAGGAGTTCAACGCGCAGTCGGTTGGTGGCGGAGCGCAATCCGGCTCAGTGAGTCTGACCGGCAACGGCGCGAACGTGACCGGGGGCGGCGCCGAGATCGGCGGCAACGCGGATCAGTTCCAGTTCGCCTGGCAATCCGTCGCCGGGAACTTTGATCATCGCGTGCGCGTCGAGGGACTCGATTTCACCGACCTGTTCGCCAAGGCGGGCTTGATGGCGCGCGAGACGCTGGACGCCGGCAGCCGGTTCACCGGCGCCTTTGCCACGCCCGGCCTGGCCGGCTGCTTTTTCGAGACGCGCACCAACGCGGGCTGGCTGACCGCCAGCAGCGGCTCGTTCCCGGCAAGTTTTCCCAGCCAATGGTTGCGCCTCCAACGCGCGGGAGATCTCTTCACGGGCTTCGCCAGCCAGGACGGCGCAAACTGGACAACGCTCGGCTTCGTCAGTGTGGCGCTCTCGAACCGGCTTTACCTCGGCTTCGCCGTCAGCAGCCACAACACGAACCAGACGGCGACCGCGCAGTTCCACCAGTTCTCGCCCGCGACCGGCGGCACAGTGGACGCCCTTCCGCCGCTCACCGAGCCGCTGGGTCCATCGAGCCGCAAGACCGGCCTGGTCATCTCGGAAATCATGTATCACCCGCGCGACGTGTTTATCGGGACCAACAAGGCCGAGTTGGAGTTCGTGGAGATTTACAACTCGAACCCGTATTGCGAGGACATCTCCGGCTACCGGCTCTCCGGCGACATCGACTGCACATTTCCGCCCGGCACGGTCTTGCAAGGCGGCAGCTTCGTTGTCGTGGCGCGCGTGCCCACGGACGCGCAGACCGTTTACGGAATCACCAGCGCGCTTGGCCCGTTCACCAACAATCTGCCGAATGACCAGGGGCGAATCCGGCTGCGGAACAACAACGGCTTCGTGCTGCTGGAAGTCAACTACGATAGCCGTTACCCGTGGCCCGCCGCCGCCGATGGCGCGGGACACTCGCTCGTGCTCGCGCGGCCCAGCCACGGCGAAAACCAACGCAAAGCCTGGGCCGCGAGCGATGCCATCGACGGCTCGCCCGGCCAACTCGAACCGGTCGGCGCCGAGCCACTGCGTTCCGTGGTCATCAACGAATTCCTGGCCCACACTGACGCGCCGCAGGTGGACTTCATCGAGCTGTTCAACACCAGCAGCCAGCCCATCGACCTCGGCGGCGCGTGGCTTACGGATAATCCCGCGACGAACAAGTTCCGCCTGCCGTCCCCGACGATCATTCCAGCGCGCGGCTTCGTTTCCTTCACGCAAATCCAGCTTGGCTTCTCGCTCAGTTCGGCGGGCGAGCGCATCCTGCTGGTGAACTCCAACCGGACGCGCGTCATCGATGCCCTCGTCTTCGAGCCGCAGGCCAATGGCGTTGCGTTCGGACGCTACCCGGACGGCGCGCCCGCGTTTCAGGAACTCTCCGTCCCCACCACGAACCAGCCCAACGCGGCGCCGCTCACCCGCGACCTCGTCATCAACGAAATCATGTATCACCCCATCTCGGAGAACAGCGATGACGAGTACGTGGAACTGTTCAACCGGGGCGCGAGCGCGGTGAACCTCGGCGGCTGGCGTTTCACGGACGGCATCAGCTTCCGCATCCCATCGAACACCGTCGTTGCCGCCAACGGCTATCTGGTGGTGGCGAAGAACCGCACCAACCTGCTGGCTCGTTATCCCGGTCTTGCTCCTGCTCTCGTCGTTGGCGACTACGACGGCAACCTCGACAACAACGGCGAACACCTCGCGCTGGCCCGGCCCGAACTCGCCATCAACGCCGACAACCCGCAGAACATCATGACGAACATCATCGATGTCGTCGTGGACGAAGTCGAATATCGCGACGGCGGGCGTTGGGGCAACTGGTCCGACGGCGGCGGCAGCAGCCTCGAACTGATTGACCCGCGCGCCGACAACCAGCTCGCGCCGAATTGGGCCGACAGCGACGAAACCGCCAAAGCTCCTTGGACGACCATCGAGCACACGGGCGTGACGGACAACGGACTCGCCACGGCGGATCACCTGCATGTCGTCGCGCTGGAGGAGGGCGAATACCTGCTCGACGACGTGGAAGTGTTTCCCGTCGGCGCCGCCAACCGTGTCGCCAACGGCACGTTCGAGACGGGCCTCACCGGCTGGACTGCGCGCGGCACGCACGAGCGGTCGTCGCTGGAGAACAGCGGCTTCAACAGCATCCGCTCCTTGCACGTGAGGGCCAGTTCGCGGGGCGACCACGGCGCGAACCAGGTGCGCGTGCCCTTGACTGCCGCGCCCAGTGGCAACACCACCATACGCGCGAAGGTGCGCTGGCTGCGCGGCTGGCCGGAGGTTCTTCTGCGGCTGCGTGGCAGCTATCTGGAAGCGACGGATCGGATGGCCATTCCCACGAACCTCGGCACGCCCGGCGCGGCCAACAGCCGTTTGATCGCCAACGCCAGCCCGGCTATCACCGACACTACGCACACACCCGTCGTGCCGGCCGCGAACCAGGCCGTCGTCGTCACCACCCGCGTTGCGGATGTGGACGGCCTCTCCTCCGTTGCCTTGAAGTACCGAATCGATCCCTCGGCTACGCTGACGACCGTCACGATGAACGACGCGGGCGCTGGCGTTGACGCCTTCGCGGGCGATGGCATCTTTAGCGCGACGATTCCCGGCCAGCCCATCGACACAATCGTCGCCTTCGTCATTGAAGCCACGGACGCCGCAGGCAGCCCCGCAACGTCGCGCTTCCCGGCCTTGCGCGATGACAACGGGCCGGTGCGCGAGTGTCTCATCCACTTCGGCAGCCCGACGCCGGCCGGCGCGTTCGGCACCTACCGTTTCTGGATTACACAGCAGTCGATTACGAAGTGGTCGCAACGCGAAGTGCTCAGCAACGAGCGCATCCCCGGCACGTTCGTCTATGGCAACCAGCGCGTCATCTACGACTCCGGCTCGCGCTACTCGGGCAGCGCGGCGCACCAGGACCAGGCCGCGCCGGATTATTCACCCATCGGGACGCCGAACAATTACACTTTCGATGTGCCGCGCGATGAACTGGTCCTCGGCACGGACAACTTCAACAAGCTCCACGGCGCGGGGAACAATCATCACGACGACAACACGCTTCAGCGCGAGACGACCGCCTATTGGATGGCGCAGCAGCTTGGCCTGCCGGCGAACTACAAGCGCTTCGTCGCGATGTACATCAACGGCGCACGGCGCGGCGCACTGATGGAGGACACGCAGGTGCCGAATGGCGAAGTGATCGAGAGCGTGTTCGCTGACGATAGTGAGGGCGACCTCTACAAGATTTCTGTTTGGTACGAGCCCGTTACCGGCACCAGCCAGGTCCTGGGCACCGCGGCCAGTTCCGAGGCTTACCTGAACAACTACACGACAACCGGCGGCCTGAAGAAGCGCGCCCGTTACCGCTGGAACTGGCAGCCGCGCGCTGTTCACGGGTCAGCGAATGATTTCACGAACCTCTTCACGCTGGTCGATACGGCGGGCGCGCCGACCAATGCCGTTTACACGCAAAACCTCGACGCCATCGCCGACATCGAGAACTGGATGCGGACCTTCGCGCTCGAGCACGCGCTGGGCAACTGGGACAGCTTCGGCTTCCGCAACCAGCAAAACATGTACGCCTACAAACCGGAGCGGGGCCGGTGGACGATGCTCATCTGGGACATCAACATCATCTTCGGCGGTGGCACGCGCGGCGATCCGGTCGGCACCAACCAAGCCTTGCTGGAATTCGACACAAGCGACACCAGCATCACCGCCATTACGAACACGCCGGTCTATCGCCGGGCCTACTGGCGCGCGTTGGAGGAAATCGCCAACACGGTATTCATCAATGCCAACGCTGACCCCGTCATGGACTCGCGCTTCGAGGCGTTCGAGGCCAGCGGCGTCCATGTCACCGCGCCGAGCCTCATCAAGCATTGGATCGCGCAACGCCGCTCCTACATTCTCTTCGAACTCGCCAGGGTGAATCCGCCAAACCTCGCCGTGTCCGGGCCGGGCGAGTTCAACTCGCCGACGAACTTGATCACGTTCAGCGGTCTCGCTCCCGTGGGCATTCACACGATCCTGGTCAACGGCATCGCGTATCCAGCCACTTGGACGACGCTCACGAATTGGACCCTCCGCGTGCCATTGGCGCAGGTCACTAACCAACTCCTCTTCCTCGGCATCGATGCGCGCGGGAACCTTATTCCCGGCGCGAGCAATCAGGTGACGGTGGTCTATACCGGGCCACTGCTCCAGCCGCAGGACCACGTCGTCATTAACGAGATCCTGTATAACCCGACGGCTTCCGATGCTTCGTTTGTGGAAGTGATGAACAACTCGGCCACTTTCGCCTTTGATCTCTCCAACTGGCGTCTGAACGGTCTGGAGTACACATTCCGGCCCGGCACCGTCCTTACCAATCGACAGGTGCTGGTCCTGGCGAAGAGCAAGCCACTTTTTTCGACCGCGTATGGCGCAGACATCCAGGCCTTCGATGAATTTGATGGCGAAGTGGACATCGATGGAGAGACTTTAAGTTTAATCAAGCCCGGGGCGACGGCGCAGGAGGATGTCATTATCGATCGGGTGCGTTATGAGCCAGTGCAGCCCTGGCCTTTGGCCGCTAATGGCGCCGGGCCTTCGCTCCAGCTTATTGACGCGGCTCAGGATAATGCGCGGGTGAGCAATTGGTCCGATGGCTCGGGCTGGCGTTTCTTCAGCACCAACGCCAATGTGGGCACTCTGGCTGCACCGCGGCTTTTCATTTTCGTGGACCGGGTCAGTGACTTGTATATCGATAATATTTCGCTGGTCGCAGGCACGGTGCCTGAAGCGGGGCCCAATCTCCTGAGCAATGGGGATTTTGAGTCGGCGTTGACGGGGCCATGGAGTGTGGGCACCAGTTACGTGCAAACGGCTATCAGCAGTGAAATCAAATACAGCGGCAACGGCAGTCTGCACCTGGTGCATACCAGCCCCAACATCGGCGGTCCCACGACCAACAACAGTGTATGGCAGGATGTGGTCATCGCGCCCAGCACCACCTACACTCTGAGCTACTGGTTTCTGACGCCCGGGCCATTGACCAACAGGCTGACCACGCGCCTCAACAGCACTTTCCGGCCGGAGAATAATATTCGCCCGGTGTTCTCGACGCCGGGGGCGGCCAATTCCACCACCGCCTTGTTGCCGGCCTATCCGCCCCTGTGGCTCAATGAAGTGCAGCCGCAGAATCTCAACAGCATCATGGACAGCGCCGGGGACCGCGACAGTTGGCTGGAACTTTACAATGCGGGCACAAACACGCTGAGCCTGGAAGGTTTTTATCTGGCCAACAATTACAGCAATCTGACGCAATGGGCTTTTCCGGCTGGAGCGTCCATTGCTCCGGGACAATTCAAGATCATCTGGCTGGACGGCGAACCGGGCGAAGGCAACGCCAGCGAACTGCACACCAGTTTCACCATTGCGCAGGGCAGCGGCGCGGTGGCCCTCTCGCGCATCAACGGGTTGAGCCCGCAAATTGTGGATTACCTCAACTATGCCGGTGTGGTGCCCAGCCTGTCCTATGGCGATTATCCCGATGGCCAGCCGTTCTATCGGCGGGTGCTCTATACGCCCTCGCCCGGGGCGACCAACGCCGCGCGCGACATCACCATCTTCATCAACGAATGGCTGGCGGACAACACCGTCTACGACGATCCCGATGAGCCGGGGCCGAACTTTGAAGATTGGTTTGAACTCTACAATCCGGGAGACACGCCGGTGGACTTGACCGGTTTTTATCTGAGCGACACCAACGCGCCCAAAACGCAATTTCGCATTCCCAGCGGCACGGTCGTTCCTGCCGGCGGCTACCTGCTGGTCTGGGCCGATGGCGAAGCGACCCAGAACACCTCCAATCGCGTCGACCTGCACGCCAACTTCAATCTACGGGCGGGCGGGGAATTCATTGGCCTGTATGGAGCGGACGGCAGCAGCGTCATCGACGAAGTGACGTTTTTCCAGCAGACCAACAACGTCAGCCAGGGCCGCTGGCCCGACGGCGCCATCAACAAATATTTCATGACGATGCCCACTCCGAAGGCGGCCAACGTCCTGACCGGCGGCAACACCCCGCCCAACATCGCGGCCATCACCGACAAACACGTCACCCTGGGCCAGAGCCTGAGCTTCACCGTCATGGCCACCGATGCAGACGTGCCCGCGCAAACGTTGAGCTACAGTCTGCCCACCGCGCCCGCTGGAGCGAGCATCGGAGCCGGCAGCGGCCTGTTCAGTTGGACTCCGACCCCGGCCCAGACCCCCAGCACCAACGCGGTGACCGTGCGTGTGGACGACAACGGCGCGCCGCCCTTGAACTCTGCGCGGACGTTCACCGTGTTTGTCGTCGGCCCGCCGCGTATAAGCGGCATCACGCCGCCAATGAATGGAGTCGTCACGCTGACGTTGCCGGCCATCACGGGCAAAACCTACCGTGTCGAGTACAAGAACAACCTGAACGATCCCGCCTGGACGCCGCTCGGCGGCAACCGCCTCGCGACCTCCGCCACCCTGACCATCGACGACAACATCGGCAGCCAACCGCAACGCTTCTATGAGGTACTCATAATGGATTAGCCTGAATGATTGGCTGTGTTTCGGCCGCCAGCACTACACTCCACCGTGTGGCGCAAAAACCGGAAAGCCCTCCAACAAAGCGGCTCGTGTTTTGGTCCGGCTTCTCCATAAGGTACGAAGGCCGTTAAAACCCATGGCTTTGGCTTGGCAAGCGGCGAATCGTAGCGCATCATTGGTATGCGTGTCTGTAACCAAAGATGCTTCCGGCGGCGGGCGGTCCAAGTCGAGCCAGCGGGCAGCTATGAAACTTTGGAGCGGCGCTGGTTATCAATTAAGAGTTTTAGTTTATGCCCCAATTTGCCTACAAGGCCAAGCGACGTACGGGTGAAGTTGTTCAGGGAGTTCTGGATGTCCCCGATCGCACGGCAGCACTGAGTCAGATCGAAAGGCTCGGGCTCTTCCCCGTGATGGTGGACGGCGGCAGAGGCGCCATCGCGGCGGCAACGGAGCGGCCCGCCGACACGGGCGGCAAATCGGCTTTGATGCCGGAAGTAATGCGATCGGCTTTGCGCCGCAAACGCAAACCAAAGCTTCAGGAGTTGGCCACATTCACGCAGCAATTGGCCAATCTGCTCAAATGTGGGATGCCTTTGACGGTCGCGTTGCAGAGCATGACTCATCTGGAGACCAAGGGCATTCCCTCCGACGTGAGCAAGGTTCTCAAGCAGGATGTGATGGAAGGCAAAAGCCTCTCCGATGCGATGAGCAAGCAGCCTAAGATCTTTTCGGACTTGTACGTCAACATGGTGCGCGCGGGCGAGCAATCGGGCGCGCTCGTCGAAGTGCTCAAACGTTTGGCCGACCACTTCGAGCGCTTTGCGGAAGTGCAACAAAAGTTTGTGGCCGCCATGATTTATCCGGCCATCGTGGCCTGTGTGGGCCTGGTCATCATCGTTTTCTTCATGACCTTCATGCTGCCGAAATTCATGACGATCTTTCAGGGATTGAATATGCAATTGCCCTGGGCGACTCGCATGCTCATGGGCATCAGCAATGCCTTCAGCCGTTATTGGTGGTTGATGCTGTTGGTGGTTGTGGCCATTGGCGTCATCTTCAACCGATTCAAAGCCAGCGAGCAGGGCAAACGCAAACTCGACCATTGGAAGATGAATGCGCCCGTGCTGGGCAAGGCGGTCAAGTTGAACCTGTTCGGCCAGTTCGCGCGCACGCTTTCCACGCTGCTCGTCAATGGCGTGCCGGTGTTGACCGCGTTGAAAATTACCGAACAGATCGTGCCCAACATTGTGGTCAAGGAAGCCATCGCCCGCACGCGCGAGGAAGTGACGGATGGCAAGACGATCGCCCAGCCGCTGGCCAGGAGCAAACTCTTCCCCCAACTGATGATCGATCTGCTGAAGATCGGCGAGGAAACCGGTGACGTGCCCGGCGCCTTGCAAAACATCGCTGAAACCTACGAGAGCGAATTGAGCATCCAATTGCGGGTCATGACCAACTTGATCGAGCCGGCCATGATTATCGTCATGGCCGTGGGCGTTGGCTTCTTGTTGTTCAGTGTGCTGTCGGCGATGTTCGCCATTACGAGCACGTTGAATCGTTAAAGCGTTATGGTTGAATCGTAAAAAACGTCAAATGCGCGCCAGTCAAAAATCGGTCGTCGGCATGGTGCGGTCTTGCCGCATCACGCATCACGCATTTACCCTCATCGAGATCATGGTCGTGGTGGCGATCATCGCGGTGTTGATGACCGTCGCCATCCCGTCCATCTTTCGCCAATTTCACCCCGAGTCGATGGCCAAGGCGGTCAACGATGTCATGGACGCATGCAAGGATGCCCGGGCCCACGCCATTCTGAGCGGCGGCCCGGTGGATCTGGTGATTCGGGCAGAGGACGGCCAGATTTCAATCCAGCCCGCCAGCGCCGAAGTCAGCGCTCCGAAGAGGCTGGAGAGCTTGAATGTGGCTGGTGAGGAATGGCGCATGGAGGACCGGCCAAGCGCCCCTTCCGGAGGGCAGGGGATCGGTTTTTCAGCAAGGCTTTCCGACAAGATTGCGATCGAGTTGATGGAAGTGAATTTTCAGGATCAACTGGAATTTGAAGAGGCCCGCGTGCGATTTCATCCGAACGGCACAAGCGACGAATTCAAAATGCTGCTCGTGCGGCCCGAAACCGGCGAGCGCCGGCTAATCACGCTGGAAGTAGTGACCGCGCTCGTGGACGTGGAGTCTGACCCGAACAAGTGGAGGTAACATGAAAATTCGAATGTCGAATGCCAAATGTCGAATGGGCAGCGGCCAATTTGTTGGCGTGGCAGACGCAGCCAATTCGTCATTCGTCATTCGTCATTCGTCATTTTCCACCGCCTTCACCTTGCTGGAAGTGATTATTGCCTGCACGGTCTTCTTTCTGGTGGCCTTTGCCGTCCTGGGTGTGGTAGCGCAAGGTTTGGCGGCGGCGCGCGCACTTCAACACAAGGAGCCAGACGCAGGTATCCTGGCGGCCGCGCTCTCACTCACCAATCAGCTCATCGAAGGAACGGAGTCCGGCGACTTCGATGACTTTTATCCAGGCTTGTATCCGGGCTACACCTGGACCCGCGACGTTTACGAGGTTTCGAGCAACAGCCTGTTTCAAGTTGATTTCTACGTCTACAAGGAGGCCGGCAAGAAAGGGGCGTCGGAGACGAAGATGAGCATTTTGATGTTCCGGCCGGGCTCTCCGCCGGGCGCTGCAAGCAAGGGCCAATAATGAAATGGTCGATCCAGTGTAAAGGCGTCACCGGTCCAGTCCAAAGGCAGAAGGCCACACGCGCATTCACAATCCTGGAAGTGATGATTGCCATCGGGATCTTCGCCATGATCATCACCGCCATCTACGCGACGTGGATGGCAATCCTCAAGGGCACCAAAGCTGCACAGAACGCTGCTGCCGCAGTGCAGCGCTCACGCATTGCCGTCCGTTCGATTGAAGATGCCTTCCTCACAGTCCAGCTCTTCACCGAGAACATGAAGCACTATGCCTTTGTGACGAAGTCCGACGGAGATATGGCTTTCGTCAGCATGGTTTCGCGCTTGCCCGCGTCATTCCCCGGAGTCGGCCGCTACGGCGATCAGGTTGTGCGTCGAGTCAGTTTTTATGTCCAGCCTGGTCCGGACCGCGGCTATGAATTGATGATGACGCAGGCGCCCATGCTCATGGCCACGAACAGCGCCGGCATCGAGCCTTATTCGATAGTGCTGGCGCGCGGTGTGACGGATTTTACGCTGGAGTTTTGGGACATTCAAAAAAAGGAATGGGTGGAGGAATGGCTCTACACCAATCAGCTTCCCCGATTGGTGAGTGTGACCCTCGGCCTGGGCACGGTGGGGAATTCCTCTCAGCCGCAAGATATCGTGACGCGGGTTGTGGCGATTCCGGCGTCCGCGGTTGCCGGAGTACAGAGTGGGGGAATTCAGCCACAACTGACGAACCAGATTCGACCGCTTCAACCGGTGGGGCCGTTGCCCGGTGGAGGACTCCCGGGCGGACAGTTTCCAGGAGGAAGAGGTGGGAAATAAGGTGAGACACAAAACGTGAAGATTCGAATCCGACATACAGACTCAGGCATTGCGCTGATCATCGTATTGTTGGTCATCGTCGTCCTGGGCATGCTGGCCGCGGCTTTCGCCTACTCCATGAAGGTCGAAACGAAACTGGCGCGCAATGCCAACCATGACGCCGAATTGGAATGGCTCGGACGTTCCGGTATTGAGGTGGCGCGTTACGTCCTCGCCCAGGAGGGAACTGGTCCCTGGGGCCAATACGATTCGCTGATGCACAAATGGGCCGGAGGTCCGGGCGACAGCAACAGTGTCGCGAGCGCTATTCCCATGGAGAACTATCAACTCGGCAGCGGGAGCTTTTCAGTAAAGATCGTGGATTTTGATCGCAAGCTGAACATCAACACGGCCGACGAGAACATCCTCAAGCATGCCTTATCCTTGGTGGGCGTCGAAGGCGCGGAAAGGGACGCGATCGTGGGTGCGATTCTCGATTGGCGTGATCCGGACGACAGCACACACGTCGGCGGCGCTGAAAGCGATGACTATCAGAGCAATCCCAATCCCGGCTTCCCGCCTTACAATGCGAAGAATGGTCCCATCGATGATTTGACGGAACTCTTGCTGGTCAAGGGAGTGACGCCGGCGATGTATTGGGGTTCGGGGAGCGGCCACGCGCCGCTTCCCCGAAGAAGAGTCTCCGGCAGCCAAAGCCCGTTTGAGGAAGTGACCTATGCGGTCGGGCTGGTCGATGTTTTTACGCCGCTATCCAGTCGCCAGATCAACATCAATACAGCCTCGGCCACGGTCCTCCAGATTTTTCCAGGAATTGATGAAAACATCGCGGGCATGATCATGGGGCCGCAAGGTCGGGCCGGCATTGATGGCGCCGAAGGAACGATAGATGACACGCCGTTTCGCAGTCCCGGTGACCTGGCCCGAGTGCTGGGGCCCAATGCCGCCATGATACAGCAGTTCATGCAATACTTCACGGTGCGCAGTCTCATCTTCGAAGTGCGCGTCGAGGCCAGGATTGACAACGTCAGACGCGAATATGTGGCGCTGTTGCGCCGTGGCAATCCGCGCGACATTCAGATCCTGAACATGTATTGGAGATAAGCTCTCCGCTGCTCGCTTGGGGAAAATCATCTTTGTCACCGGGACCGACACGGGAGTCGGGAAAACACTTCTGACCGTTTCGTTGGTTTGGCATTTACGTCAAGGAGGTATCGACGCTGTGGCGATGAAACCGTTTTGCTCTGGCGGCCGCCAGGACGTGGACGCCATTCAGTCCGTCCAGGAAGGGAGGTTGTCGGACGAAGAGGCTAATCCGTTTTATTTTTCTGAACCGGTCGCGCCCCTTGTGGCCGCTCGGCAACGCGGGCAGCAGATTTTGCTGGGGCAGGTCGTCAGCCACGTTCATCGGATGACGGACCAATGCGAGCGTTTACTTGTCGAAGGTTCCGGAGGTTTGCTTGTTCCCTTGGGGGAGGATTATACGGTGGCGGATTTGATCGGACACTTGCACTGCGAAGTGGTCGTCGTTGGGAGGAATAAGTTGGGCACCATTAATCACACGCTGTTGACGGTAAGAGAACTTCAGTCCAGAGCGGTATCCAACGTGAAGGTGGTGCTGATGAACGGGCAGACCGGGGACGCTTCGAAAGCGACAAACCTGAAAGTGCTCCGAGAGTTGCTGGCGCCGGTGCCGGTTTTCAATCTGCCTTATTTAGGCCCAAATCCGTTGCGTTTGAGTGCGCTGAAGAATAATCGCAAAAAGATTAAAAAAGTACTTGCTCAGATTGTGGACTAAGATATTTTCTACACCGTTCTTTTGATCGCGTGGTTTCAAAGAAGACTGAATCAAGGCTTAGAAAGTCGTTGACAGGCTTGCCCGATCAACTAGGTTGCTCGGGAGTTTAACAGAGGTCTGAGAGGCCGAGTTAAAGGATTAATCGGCTCTCGGATTTTTTGTCGTCTAAACAGGAACCCGATTTCTGGCAGAGACGCGAAGACATTTTTTGGGTGGAAACACCCGCTGCTCATTGAAAATTGAATTGTGCGATAAGTTTTGAGAGCCCCTTCAGGATCACCTGTTAGTTGGGTGAGACTGGAGAGTTTTAAAGATTGCAGAATGTCAGGCAACCCTGCCTGACGAGAATCAGCTAACGTTTTTTAACGGAGAGTTTGATTCTGGCTCAGAACGAACGCTGGCGGCGTGGATAAGACATGCAAGTCGAGCGCTGATTTCAGGGTAGCAATATTCTGGAGTCGGAGCGGCGCAAGGGTGCGTAACACGTGGGTAATCTGCCATGAAGTTTGGGATAACTTGCTGAAAGGCAAGCTAATACCGGATGTGAAGATCAGGTGGCATCATCGGATTTTCAAAGCTGGGGACCGTAAGGCCTGGCGCTTCATGATGAGCCCGCGGCCTATCAGCTAGTTGGTGAGGTAACGGCTCACCAAGGCTAAGACGGGTAGCTGGTCTGAGAGGACGACCAGCCACACTGGAACTGAGACACGGTCCAGACACCTACGGGTGGCAGCAGTCGAGAATTTTTCACAATGGGCGCAAGCCTGATGGAGCGACGCCGCGTGGGGGATGAATGGCTTCGGCCCGTAAACCCCTGTCATCTGGGAACAATGCTCATCCGATAACACCGGGTGAGTTGATAGTACTGGAAGAGGAAGGGACGGCTAACTCTGTGCCAGCAGCCGCGGTAATACAGAGGTCCCAAGCGTTGTTCGGATTCACTGGGCGTAAAGGGTGCGTAGGTGGTGAGGTAAGTCGGATGTGAAATCTCCGAGCTCAACTCGGAAATGGCATTGGAAACTACCTTGCTAGAGGATTGGAGGGGAGACTGGAATGCTTGGTGTAGCAGTGAAATGCGTAGATATCAAGCGGAACACCAGTGGCGAAGGCGAGTCTCTGGACAATTCCTGACACTGAGGCACGAAAGCCAGGGGAGCAAACGGGATTAGATACCCCGGTAGTCCTGGCCGTAAACGGTGCACGTTTGCTGTAAGAGGAATCGACCCCTTTTGTGGCGTAGCCAACGCGATAAACGTGCCGCCTGGGAAGTACGGTCGCAAGATTAAAACTCAAAGAAATTGACGGGGGCCTGCACAAGCGGTGGAGTATGTGGCTCAATTCGATGCAACGCGAAGAACCTTACCTGGCCTTGACATGCACGTAGTAGAAGGGTGAAAGCCCGACGAGGTAGCAATACCAGCGTGCACAGGTGCTGCATGGCTGTCGTCAGCTCGTGTCGTGAGATGTTGGGTTAAGTCCCGCAACGAGCGCAACCCTTGTGTCCTGTTGCCACTCGAACGAGAGTTCGAAGCACTCTGGACAGACTGCCTCGCTTAAACGAGGAGGAAGGTGGGGATGACGTCAAGTCAGTATGGCCCTTACGGCCAGGGCTGCACACGTACTACAATGCCCGGTACAAAGGGAAGCAAGACCGCGAGGTGGAGCAAATCCCCTAAAACCGGGCCCAGTTCAGATTGAAGGCTGCAACTCGCCTTCATGAAGCTGGAATCGCTAGTAATGGCGCATCAGCTACGGCGCCGTGAATACGTTCCCAGGCCTTGTACACACCGCCCGTCACATCATGAAAGCCGTTTGTACCCGAAGTCACTGTGCTAACCGCAAGGAAGCAGGTGCCGAAGGTATGGATGGTGATTGGGATGAAGTCGTAACAAGGTAGCCGTAGGGGAACCTGCGGCTGGATCACCTCCTTTCTAAGGAGCAAACCACGGGTCCGAGATAAAAATCGGACTTCCGAGGTCGAACGAAGATTTGAAATCTGAAATCTCAGATTTGAAATTCTTCGGCCAGGCTCGATTGCTTATCGCACTACTCAGTTTTCGTGAGCAGTCATGCTCTTTGAACAAAACAAGTGGCAGAGAATCGAACTCGAGCAGCCATCTATGATTTACGATTTATGATTTATGATTTGCGCACGGCGCGGGTTCTCAAAATCATAGATCATCAAATCGTAAATCATAAATGGGGCGGGGCTGTAGCTCAGTTGGTAGAGCGGTAGCTTTGCAAGCTATAGGTCGGGAGTTCGAGTCTCCTCAGCTCCACCAATCTGAAATCTCAAATCGCAAATTTGAAATTTCAAATGGGCGTGTAGCTCAGTTGGTTAGAGCATGCGCTTGATAAGCGCAGGGTCGCTGGTTCAACTCCAGCCACGCCCACCACTTGCTCGTAGTCACTGATTACTCTTTGGATCACTGATTACTGATTACTTTTTGACGAGCGCCGAAGGTCGCCAGGGCTAAAGACCTTGGACTGGAGGCGTGCGTCGGATGTTCTTTGACAACTACACATAGGTAAATTCTAGGGCAAATTACAGTTCGCTGAGTTCTGTTGTGTTCCCTGTCGAGGGGAACAGAGCAGGTAACTTTGTGATCAAGCTACTAAGGGCTTATGGTGAATGCCTTGGTGCCAAGAGGCGATGAAGGACGTAGTAAGTTGCGATAAGCCACGGGGAGCCGCAAGCAGGCTTTGATCCGTGGATCTCCGAATGGGACAACCCAACGGGTGTAACAGCCCGTTATCGCCGGATGAATTCATAGTCCGGCGAGGCGACACGGGGTGAAGTGAAACATCTCAGTAACCCCAGGAAAAGAAAACGAAATGATTCCGTCAGTAGTGGCGAGCGAAAGCGGAACAGCCCAAACCGGGAGGACTTGTCTTCCCGGGGTTGAGGGACCTCAATGTGACAGGCCGACGACGAGCTTAATCTTCTGGAAAGTTGAGCCATAGACCGTGACAGCCGGGTAAGCGAAGTCCGAAGCCGTCTAGGGGTATCCCAAGTAATGCGGTGCACGTGAAACTCTGCATGAATCCGTCCGGACCACCGGATAAGGCTAAATACTCCTTGGCAACCGATAGTGAACCAGTACCGCGAGGGAAAGGTGAAAAGAACCCCTGCTAGGGGAGTGAAATAGTACCTGAAACCATATGCCTACAATGTGTCGGAGCCGCGTCCATTCTGAATCCACGGAATGAATGATTGGCCACAGAGGCGCAGAGGCACAGAGAAGAGATTTTTTCTACTGTTGCTTCGAGCCGCTGTGGTGCCTCGGCCGCGAGCCGGAGATTAAACGGAAAAGAAAAGGAATTCTTCTCTGTGTCTCTGTGCCTCTGTGGCAAAAACGAGGATTTAGACTGGACGCGGTGACGGCTTGCCTTTTGCATAATGAGTCTGCGAGTTATTGTCAGTGGCCAGCCTAAGCTGCTCTGCAGCGGAGGCGAAGGGAAACCGAGTGCGAATAGCGCGACCATAGTCGCTGGCAATAGACCCGAAGCGGAGGTGATCTACTCTTGAGCAGGTTGAAGTTGTGGTAACACACAATGAAGGACCGAACTCGTGGATGTTGAAAAATCCTGAGATGACTTGAGAGTAGGAGCGAAAGACTAATCAAACCCCGTGATAGCTGGTTCTCTCCGAAATCGCTTGAGGGCGTGTGTTGTGGAAGTACCCAGTAGAGGTAGAGCACTGAATGGCTTAGGGACCCCACCAGGTTACCAAAACCAATCAAACTCCGAATTCTACTGGTCCCAATATCACAGCAATCAGGCAGTGGGCGATAAGGTTCATTGCCGAGAGGATAACAGTCCAGACCGACAGCTAAGGTGCCTAAATCGTGTTAAGTGGAAAGGATGTGACGTTGCACAGACAGTGAGGATGTTGGCTTAGAGGCAGCCATCATTTAAACAGTGCGTAATAGCTGACTCATCGAGCGATGTCGCGCCGAAAATGATTGGCGATCAAACACGATACCGAAGCTTCGGATTCATGACCCGTTCGCGGGACATGAGTGGTAGGAGAGCGTAACCAGCGCAGTGAAGCCGGACGGAAACGGACGGTGGAGCGCTGGTTAGTGAGAATGCAGACACGAGTAGCGATAAACTAGATGAGAATTCTAGTCGCCGTAAACCCAAGGTTTCCTGGGCCAGGTTCGTCCCCCCAGGGTTAGCCGGGAGCTAAGATGAGGCCGTAAGGCGTAATCGATGCACAGCAGGT
>Ga0137465_1000388_pt1 | contig 20014 bp, 17 predicted proteins | sample EasRivERMGT828_2_FD_104906 | JGI IMG/M metagenome (GOLD analysis project Ga0137465, IMG submission 104906) | Soil microbial communities from meander-bound floodplain in the East River, Colorado, USA - East River MetaG ERMGT828_2 | ecosystem: Environmental > Terrestrial > Soil > Floodplain ... | reverse complement strand
GTCTCGAAAGCGGGAACCAAACTCGAATTCGATCCATCCAATTATCCCAACCCCGACGAAATCGAGTTTCGCAGGCCAAAAACCGCTGCCGATCTTCATGCGGTGTGAGAAATTGCGGCTAACAAAGCTTCGCGTTGTCGCTTTGCGATCAAACTCGCCACGAGGATTGAAGACCAGCTGGATATTGACCGGCTTCGCTTTCGCAAGCCCCTTGGCGGTCGCATTCCTTTCGAACCTTCGGACAAGCCCAAGCTCGCCGCCGATGTTGATTTTGTCTGGGCTGGAGCGGGTGCCTTTGTTCGTAACATATTCCAGTAATGGCCGTGTCCGAACATCCCATCTCGTCGCAAGCGTTTTGGTGAAATAGCGGTAGGCGAATTTGACGTCGAATGCGTAGACCGAGCTCGCATTGTTGGCCCCGACCAGAGTGCCGCTTGCATAGATGTCGGCATCTTCCCGGCCGCTCGCCTTTACAAATCCTTGTGAGTTCCCCACCGTGGCACTTAAGGCGATGAACGCTAGTGTTACGAGTAATCGAGGCATCATGATTCCGTGGGCGCAGCGTTTTCCTTCACAAAATCTGCTGCCTGCTTAATCGTGGTTCCAGCACCATTCGGGACGCGACTGATATCCCGAATGTGGTGGTTCCTGTTTGCCACTTCGTCGCCGACGGCAGGTTGAAAGGCTCGCCGCGATTCCGACGTCGCGAGTCCGGCCTGTGTCAGCGTTCGGTTGTCCGGATGGGGGCCTTGAAAACCACCTGCTTGAAACACCGCCACGTTCACGACTTCCTTGGATTCCGTGTCGTCGAGCATCTACTTTCCTCCCAAGTTTCTGTTGTTAGCGTCCGGTTATTCAATTCCACGGCCGACACGGGTTCCTCCGCGGGCCCCGGCACCAGGATTTGCTTCGCATCCGTTGCCATTGCAGACTTCATTAATAAGTCTCGCAAGTCGGCCCCCTGCCCTCATTAATTGCATCTCAACGTCAGCGACATTTCCGTCCAGGTATTCCTGGTTCACGCTGCCCTTGGCGATTCCGACTGCGCACTTGCCTTGGTCCGCTGTGTGGTTGGGTATCTTCAGCTTTCCGTATATGTCTTTCTTGGCAAGTTCGAAAGATTCGCGCGCCCAGTCCAGCACCGTCTGCTGCGGAACCTGTACGGATTTAGACCCTTCGAAAAGCAGGGTTGACACCTTATCCTCGGTGGCCTTGGCTTTTTTCATCGCGGCCCGGACGTCGTCGTCCGTCCCATGCGGAGTAGAGGTTGGTCGTGTTGAATGGCTGGTGAATAATCGGCTTGGTCAGCTCGTTGCAGTTTCCTCATGGCGGCCTCGACTCCTCCCTGGTTAGTGCCGAGGATCTTGGCGACCTTTGAGCGTGCGTCCGGCGAGAGATGCTTGGCTGCTATCTTCGCCACTATTCTGTGGCCCGGACCGGACCAGCAAGATAAAGGGTGTGAAAAACCACGACGGTGCTGAGAGTTAGTGCTGCGATACGCTTGAACATCACTCACCTCCTGCGAATGTCTTATGCGTCATTTTCGGTGCCCAACAGCCGTCTGAAGGCTTTTTTGCAATCGAATGGAACACCCTGAACATGCAAAGCGGCGGGACCGTAATGCAAGGCCGCCTTCGGCTGGCAGGCGTCAAGGCTGAACTTTTAATTCGAGTGTCGCCGTAGATTGATCTTCATTCGTAATTGTGATCGTGACCTTATCTCCGGCGGTCTCGGTGGCCGTCAAATCCAACGTAAGAGCTGTCCCTGTAAGATTCGTGGTGGCCTTGTCGCGACCGTTGACTTGGACCTTAGATTTTGCGGTGAACCCCGTCCCCGAGATCGTTACGCTTGTCGCCTGTCCCTTCGTTAGCGTGGCTGGAGTTGCCCTGAGTTGAAGCGCGGTTTTCGTCGATTCCTTTTCTTTCGGATTTGTCTTCGCATCAGCCGAGAGTTTGTCTGCGCGGTCCTCTTTGGCCTTGGAGGACAATAACACGTCAAGGATGTCGCTGAGTTTGTTCACGGCTTTGTCCGAAAAGAGGCCCACAAGAGCGGAAATCATTGCAACCTTCATGAGGTCTGTGATTTCGGTCCCGCCGATCAACCCCGAACCTGCAATAAAGAAGAAAACCACAGCCAGGATGCCGCCGACTACCGGGCGAAAGATGTAGAACCAGGACCAGCTTGCTTTGAACGTACGGTTGCCGACGTAGGTCACGAAGGATGTCGCGTAGTAAAGCATGCTGCCTAAGGCGCCCATCACCATTACAAAGAGCAGAAGTTCGACGTTGATGCTACCGATTCTTCCAAATGGTGCATTCACGATTACAGTCGTTGCCGCTTGAATGATTGGCGAGCCTTTGGACATCGCGGTTATTTGCACGGGTTCGGTTTGCGAAATCGCACCATTGACGGTAACCATGCCGCTTTCGGATATCTTGACCAGTTCACTTCTGCTCGCGGACCAGACCACGTCTCGATCTTTATCGCCGCCAGAGGCGCGGAAGGGAATCTGTTGAGACGTAAACGCCGACGAACCCTGTGGAAGTATTTCAAGATGCCTGTCGGGAACGAGGTGCACCACCGCAGTGCCGGATACACTTGGATCAGAGACGCTCGTGGCGCGGATGGTTACCGTCTTCGGTTCGGTGATAGCGGCCTGTTTTACACGATACGCGCCAATGCTGTTAATCTTCGGATTGCCGGTATCACCATCGCTCGACGACCAGGTCACCACGTTCTTCGGATCCCCTAATACCGTAGCGGTGAAAACGAATTCTTCATCCTTTTTAGGATCCAACGTAACTATGGGCGGGTTGACGACGACCATCGCTTGCCGGGTCGGCCGACTGAGAATGTTCCAAAACAGCAACAGCGCACCACTCAATAAAACCGCAGCGATGATCCCATACCAACCGAGAAAGGCGATCCGATTCGGACTGTTGGAAACAGTGACTGTTGCCGTGTTGAATTCGCTTCCGTCGTCGGTTTGAGCGATGACATAAACGGTTCTGGTTCTGGTCACTTCTTGCGGCGCCACGTAAACGCCATGTCGATCAATTTCGCCGACTGTTTTGGCGGACCAGACTATGCCTTTCGTAGTCCCCTCGACCGTAAAGGCTTGAACGTCTCCCGCAAAAAGCTCGACTTCCGCAGGCGAAATCTTAAAAGGCATATCCTGATACTCCAGTGATTGGGCGAATAGTAGCGGTATCGACGCCGCACGACAACTTTGAATTTATGAAAAACACGAATGCGGATAGTCCGAATAAGGGGCACTTGTTCAACGCTCCGGGCTTGTGGTTCACCAAAACCTCGCCTGCGAATAAGCGATTGATTCTTCCGGATAGATGGCGGCAGTATCATTCCCGAATGTTGAACTCACTCTTGTTGCAATTCGATTCCTGATTCTCGTTTGCGGTGGTCACATGCAGGTCGCCTTGGAAATGCCATGCTTCCCCGCCATGCAAATATCACGACTTCGCGCTGACAATCGCGGTGGCGAATGTTAGTATTCGCATAATTCGCTATCGAAATGTTCGGGAGCTATACGATGAGAATTCGTTCGGCGTGCCTTGCTGCATCACTATTCCTAATGACCGCTTTATCCGTCGCCGTATTCGCGCTTCAAGCGCCTCCGGCAGGACAAAGAGGAGGGGCTCCAGCTCAACCGGCCGCTGCTCCAGCCGCGGGTGGGCAAAGGGGAGCGCCTGCAGTTCCAGCTGCAGGTCAACGTGGCGCAGGCCAGCGTGGCGGCCCGCGAATCCCAGACGGCGCTTTGGCGCCCGGCGCGCCTCATCCGGACCCTCTCCCGATTGATATCTTCACAACTAAGAACTTTTACAAGGACAAGGCGTTGTGGAGCGATCCGAAGTACTTCCGCTGCAATATCTCCCGCAACATTACAGAGGTGTGGGCGCACCAGAGGATGGGAGACAATCCTCCCGCGACTGCCGGATGGGGAGATTGTTCCCGGGACTATGCCGCGGCAAATATTAAGAGTCCGTATGCCTACAAGACTGCCAAAGACCACTACGAAGCTTTGATGGCGGAGGCAGTAAAGAAAGGTGGCCCGACGGTCCACACCCGTCAGACTTTGCCGGAATGGGACGGATTCTACACGCGGAACAATCAGGATGGCGGGACGCAGTGGCTCTGGGGGATCAGTCAGCCCAGCACCATGCTTTCTCTCCTGACGCCCGAATACCAGCAGCGCATGGTGCAGGAGATTTACCACGAATCCGTTACGAACGCGCCCCAGTGGAGCGCCTCTTTCTGCCATCCCGAAGGACTGGTTCGTTTCTACACCCAGTATTCCGTTCAGCAACCGATGGAAATCATGATGAACCCCTATCAGGTTCAGTTTCTCAGCGGCATTGCGGACAACTTTCTCTTCAAGGTCCTGGTCGGTCGGAAGCACGTTCAGCAAGTACCGCAGTGGTATGGCGAAACTGTTGGGTTCTGGGACGGTGATAAGCTGATCTCCTGGACAGCGAATGTACAGGGCTGGACGATCACCCACGCGTTGATCGAGTACAGCAACAAGTTGGAGACGATCGAGATCATCACTCCACGCCAGGACGCTAACGGCGCTTTTGCCGGCTTGACGATCGAGACGGTCTTCTACGATCCGGAAGCCTTTGTAGCTCCGCTGCGATCGACGATGCGTTGGGACAGAACGCAGAAGCACGACAGCCCCAACCTTCGCCACACCTTCATCGAATGCCTGAGCAACGTCGTGAATGTGAACGGAAGGCCGACCCAATTGTCGCCCAGCGATGAGCGTTACATCGATTACTACGGACGCCCCTGGGCGAAAAATTGGGAGAAGTATTTCGAAAAAGGCTGGGAAAAGCCGGATTCGGAACTGCCTGCCGGGATTCTCGATATTTTTAAGTAGACCGATAAAACGAAGGACGGGAGCGTCGACTGAACTACGTGTTGTGCCTCGTCAAAACCTCATCTGCGCAAGCACATCAATAGCAATGCAGCGCTCCGCCGTAAAAAAGCAAAGAGCCCGGTTCGAAATAACTTCTCACAGAGCTCTTAATCGGGGCGAGAGGATTCGAACCTCCGACCTCTTGGTCCCGAACCAGGCGAAAGCAGGTTATTGAAACGTGAGGAAACGCACGCAGATTCTTGATGGTTTCGATTGAACCGTTTGCGGCGAAACCCTACCTCCTGGTTGAAGTCTGTTGAACTCTGATGCTTTCGCATCTACAAATTTGCGACGAGAAGGGGAAATGCATCAACGTCACTACGTTTCTAACGGAGTTCAGTTAGCGACCAAAACGCGCGGCTTATCGCCGAACGACGTCCCAGTTTGACGAATGCGACTGTGGAGCCCCCGGCCTGCGCCGAGGGCTCTTGCTTATACAGCAGGTTTCAGCTTACCTGCTGACTTGGATGCTGCCTCCAACGCCGCGCCCGCCGCGGCCGGTAACGCCGGCTGAGACAAGCTTGACCCAAAGCGAGCCATCGCCTTTGTAGTACGAGGTGGCGGTGGCGTTGCGCAGGGCATCCAGGCCGTTTTGTGGCGTACCTGCATTTGCCGTGGCGAATCCCGGCAGCTCGAAAATCACCCATGAGCCGCTGTCCAATTCGCTCACGCTAATGTTCACGGGCGACTGTTCGGTTTCCGCTTTGATCTCGGTACCGGCGCGTACCGTGGTATTCCCACTGACGTTAAACTTCCTGCCGTTGCGGCTGAGAACGATCGGTGGAGCAGCAGCTCCTCTACCGCCAGCACCTCCGCCTCTCGGGGCAGCCGCGCCGGGACCTGCAGCAGCGCCCGGAGCGGGAGCAGCGCCTCTCGGCGCACCACCGCCGCCGCCACGAGCGCCGGCACCGGCGGTAATCCCCATGCGCCCGAAATCACCTTTACACACGGCAGCGTTCCAGGTCGGCTTGAGTTCACAGGCTTTGTCATCGTTCGCGATCCCGTTGTCGATAACAATATAGGAATCGGCGACGCCGCCGACCGACCCGTCTTTGTCGTGGAACACCGCGCCATTCCAGCCTGAGAAACTATTGAATTCACCAGAGAAGGACCATCGCCGCTCCTGCGGTGGGAAATACACCGGCTTGGCATTTTCCAATTTTATGCCTTCGACGGAGTTGTAGGTGCTGATTGGAAAGCTGGTGTACAGCAGGTACGAGAGCGCTCCGGACTTGCGAGTGGCATTGTCCTGAAAATTGACGAACCTGGTGTTCACAACATGGTGGAGGAAATCGTAATACTCGTAGCCACGGATCGGGTAATCCGCGTCAACGCGAGGCAAGGTTCGACCATACGCGATTTCCGCTGGGGTTTTGGGGGTGCCTTTATTGTCGCTTTCGCCCACGAACAGGGAGTTCACGACTTTCGAAGTATAGTCGCCGTGGTACGGGGCCACACCAGGGTACGCATGTGTGTAGCCGATAGCGCTGTCGGCAATCTTCAGGCCGTCGAAGATATGATGCTCGCCACGGGCCCAGATTGCAGCGCCCCTGCTCTTGTAGAGGGTAATGTCTTTGAGCACGGACTCCAGCCTCGCGCTGTTGGTGTCGCTGGGATCCGTAAAGGGCAGATGCGTGTTCCCGCCAAGGTTGAATCTGCCCATCGCATTGGGGCCGCGATCGAACATCAGCCCTTCGATGTTGGAGTGGGCGACGTTGCCGGAAAACTCCCGAATTTGCATTCGACGGGGCCAGGTCTTCGCGGAAATCTCCGTGCCTTCAAACTTACCTGTTGGATGTTCTGGAAAAGCTAGCCAGAAGCCTGTTGCCTCAGAACCTGCGGACACATTCCCGCGGTAGGTATTGTCGGGGTTCGTGATCCAGAAGGTGGACGCCGTGTTGTCGGAAGGAAGCAACTGGTCGGTGGCAGTTTGACCTTGACCGCCCCCTCCGTAGACTCCGACTACTGCATTTGTCGAATTACAGGCCCGGTTGGTATGGCACCTGGTCAGTATCCCCAGGTTGTTCAGATACTGGTTGCCGTGTTCCACGCCATCTTCGAGGAAGTAGCAGTGACCGACGTTGTCGTAGGCCACATTGTTCTCAACCCGGATATTGTTCGTACCATGTACCGTCACGCAGCGACTGTACGTGTTGTGAATCGCAGAGTTCTGAATGTATTGTCCCTGCGTATCGCCAACCAGATGCCAATGGATCGGATACCTCGCAAGGTTCTCGTGCTGACCCATTCGAAAGAACTCGACACCGGAGACCTTCATCGTCGACCCGGCCATCGCCATCACATGCCCGCCGCTGAATGATTTCTCTGCGTCGGCTGAAGCCTGGATTTTTATATTGCGTGAAATCATGCCGACTTCACCACGCTCATCCACACCGAAGGTGACTTGGCCGTAGTGCATGTATTCAAGTTTCTGATCCAGCGTAATCACCTTTCCAGAGATGCTGGAGATGGTTCGTCTCTCTGCCTGGTGGGGATCGAAATCCGTTGACGCGATAACAATCTCGTCACCTTTTTTCCAGTCACCGACATTCAAGACTTCGATTGTGTTGCTACCCGCGGCGGCTGTTTTTGTGAGCTTGGTCCAGGAGTCTTCCCGATTACCGTGCAGGCTCAGAGTTCCGCCCATGAGCATGATCCCACGGTCACCCATTGTGTCTATGTCTTCACCCGGGACGTTATTGGTCAGGGTAATTGTCGCCTTGCGCGTGTGGGGGGTCTTTTCACTACCAATCTCCAACTCCCCGTGCAACATGATCCACTCGGTGGTCAGTTCAAGATCTTTATTGTTTGCGAAGCTCAGTTTGCCGTTGATCGTTAAACTGCGCAGCGCCGACGAACTGACATCGAGGACAACTTGCATGTCTTTGCCAATGGTGACGGCGGTGCCTGCGCTTGGCGCCTTCCTGTCAGACCAGGTGGCTGGATCAGACCAGCGCCCCCCCTTGATCGCCGAAGAACTTCCTTGCTGAGCCTTGAGGACGGCATGTCCGCTGAGCAAGAAAAAGGCCGGAACGAGTAATGAAAGGATTGAGAGATAGCGCATTCGCATGGCGTTAAACCTCCGTGATCGAGAAATGGGTTCCCGCGTTTGGGAAACAACGAACGACTGATTATCTGGGGGCGTAGCTTATATCAACAGATAGGAGTTTCAAGGGGCCTTTCCGTGTTATCGCGGCGGCAAAGTGAGTCGCGCCTGCTGCAGGTGCCGTCGCTCGTGAGCGAGGAATAACTCGAAGTTTTTCCCCAGACTGAAAGTGATCCATCGCGTCACAGGTATTGGTACGCGAATCTTTCCAAGATGCAGCCCGTCAGCATCCTTGACGCACGACTCCCATCGATCTTGCAGTGAGAGGAAATCGCTGAGGAGTTGCGCCGCCGTGTATCGCTCCGTGGCAGGCGCGTAGATCTTCGGAGCTTTGAACTTCATCTTCGACTGCACGTCCATCTTGCGCACGAACCAGCTCTCGATAACACCGTAACGAAACGGTTCCGATCCGAGTGTCTGCCGCTTCTGTCCCTCGCGAATTGCCTCCTGGATGTACGGAAGCTCCACCATACCCGTGACTATCAAATGACTGAAACATTGCCCGACAGACCAACGGCCTTCGCCGGGAGATTCATTCACCTGCGCGTCCGACAGATTTTGCAGAATGCTTTCGGCTCCCGTTCGGATCGCATCCAAATCCTGGAGGTTGCTTTCGAGGCTCACTCGTTGGCAATCGTAGCAGGCTCCGACTACGTTTCGAAGAACCGCGCGTTCGCCTTGATGTACGACTGCCACTCCTCAGGGACATCTGAGTCTTCGAAGATTGCGTTAGCCGGGCACGAGCATCTGGCCCAACACCAGACGCTTTAGACCGAGAATTCCTAAGCCAATCACGCACTTTAGGAGGGTCTCGGAACGGATTGTAGATGTGTATCGAGAGCGGACGCGGTTTAAGAGACTCCCGGGACCGAACTCCAGAGCCTAACATAAGAGTCTTGATACGACGTTCTGAGCCCACTTTCCTACTCGGCCACTCGTTTTAACTTCCTATCGCCCACAATGTCCGCAAGACGTTCGGAGTGAGTTTTCCTTTGCTGTTGACCACGGCCGGATTGTTTAATTACCCAACGGACTACGGAATCTTTGTGGCTAGAAAACTATATATTGAGGAGGCGGCCCCTGCCCAGGAGTAGTAATCGGTGATCGGTACTCTTGCTGTGACTGGTGCCTCTGGCCACCTGGGCCTCAACGTTGTTCACGAGGCTTTGCGTAGAAAGCTTGAAGTCGTAGCTGTCGTGCGCACCAGTTCGACGTTGCACGTCCCAGGGGAGGCGTGCATTACGCGCCGCGATGCTGATATTTTGAATCCTGGCGAATTGAGGGGTGTTTTTGATGGGTGCGATGTCGTGGTGCATTGTGCGGCCGAGTTTAAACGATGGAGTCCCATCAAAGGCAGTATTCGCAGGACTGCGATTGAAGGCTCGTATAACGTCGTTTGCGAAGCTGCGAGAGCTGGTGTAAAGAGGTTCATCTATACCAGTTCCGTTGCGGCGATCGGGACGAGTAATGATCCGTCCGTGCTGCTCGACGAAAGTTATTGGAACAACACCGCGAGTTCGGAGTATTTTAGGGCAAAGGTCGAGGCCGAAACGCTCGTCGTTTCCACATGTGACAAACTTAATCTTGAGCTGGTTTCTTTTTGTCCAGGCAGTCTATTCGGTCCTCTTGACTATCGATTGACTCCCACCATGCGTTTGCTCAGAGACATGCTTTTAAGGCGAGCGCCGAGTTTTCGGGGTGGGATTAATATCTGCGATGTCGAATACGTCGCGCGGGTGTATCTCGATACAGCGACAAATGGGTGTGGTGAGCAAAGATATATTCTAGGCGGAGAAAATCTTACATATGCTGAGATTGGCCTTGCGCTTGAGCGGCTTGCAGGAATTCGCCCTAGACATCTCGGATACTCCCCTGGAGTTATGGTGGCGATCGCAAAAATATCAGAGGGAATCTCTATTTTGTCCGGCTCGGAGCCTCTACTAACCCTGGGCGAGGCCAAGGACAACATTGGTCGATTTGGGTTCTATGATCTTGGCGCTGCACAAAGAGATTTCGGTCTTAGTACTAGAACTGCGGAAGAAACGCTTGCTCGAGCCATTTCGTGGCTTGCGATGCGAGGGGAGATTCCGGCGCATTTGGGGAATATGACGTGAGGGTAGCCCGGCGGAAACTGAGTATCTTGGTTACCGGATGTAACTCTGGGATCGGACTGGAGCTCGCGCGACATTTTGATGCCGAGGGACATACGGTATTTGCTGCTACACGAGAGGGGGAACAGGACTCTGTTCTCGGAACATGCTCGGAACGCGTGCTACCAGTACCCTTCGAAATGTCGAACAGTGCATCGATTGATTTCCTGTGTGAACGAATCTCGAAGAAACTTGGAAACGCACCGCTCGACGTGCTGATCAACAACGCAGGTATCATGACTGTTGGCCCGATTGAAGGCGTGACAAGGGATGAGCTCAGGAGGGTCTTCGAGATAAACGTTTTTGGGACTGTAGGCGTCACGCAAGCAGTTTTGCCCTTGCTGCGTCGATCAAAAGACGCGCGTATCGTCAACATCTTGTCGGTCGCATCGAGGGTCAATGCCCCATTTTTTGGCGTTTACAGTATGACAAAGAGTTCTATGTTGTCCTTCACTAAGGCCCTGAGAATCGAGCTTCAAGCGAGTGGGATTCGCGTCGTGAATGTGGAGCCTTCGACCGTGAATACCTCAGGGCTTGCCCATCTTTCGGAAGCACTCGCAGGAGCAGGAAAGAGTCTCTCTCCGGAACTTGCGGCGCTCTATGCAAATGACCTGGAGTGTGTTGCCCGGTGGTATCGTGAGAACAGAAATCACCTCCCAGTCTCAAGCGTTGTATCCGCGGTGGCCAAGGCCGTATCGGACAAGCGACCCAAGGCGACCTATTGGGTGGGGGCGGCGGCTCACCTCAGCTATTTTGCGCAAAAGATCTTTGGCGAAAACACCATGGCCAATCTTGTCAGAAAGTCCATGGGAATGCGGATTAGAGCGACTGGCACTCGACGCGGAGCATAGCCAGCAGGCTCAAGCTTGCGTTTTTTCAGCCTCTGGTGTCTTTCCTCTCCCGAACGGAGACAGCCCATGAACGAGACCGCGAGTCGCAGTGCGATCGCTTCTAGCCGACACCGATCACTTTCCGCGCCGCCATATCGCGTCCAAAAACTCAAACGTGCTGAAAACGCTGGAACAAGACAATGCGAACAAGATGGTAGTCTCTCTCCATGTCGGCACTCCTCAATCCGGTTTCGTTCCTCTTCGCGTGCCTCTCTGGCTGGCTCAATGACCATCAACAGCGCGCCATCGAATACTTGACCGAGGAGAACCGCGTTCTGCGCGAGCAGATCGGTGACCGCCGACTTCGTTTCACTGATGATCAACGGCATCGACTTGCCGTTCGTGCCAAAGAACTGAGCCGGAGTGCCCTGATGCAGGTCGCGACCATTGTGACTCCCGAAACTCTACTGGCATGGCACCGCAAACTCGTCGCTGCCAAGTACGACGGCAGCAGCAAGCGGAATCCAGGCCGGCCGAGAACTCCAGCCAAAGTCGAAGCTCTCGTCGTACGCATGGCCGAAGAGAATCGAACCTGGGGCTACGACCGTATCGTCGGAGCACTCGCGAATCTGGGCCACGAGGTCTCCCCTCATACCATTGCCAATATCCTCAAGCGTCACGGCATTGAGCCCGCTCCGGAACGTGAACGCAAAACGACTCGGAAAGAATTCGTCTCACGGCACTTCGATCAAATTGCCGCTACAGACTTCTTTACCGTGGAGGTCTGGACCTTGAAGGGTCTTCAGCGCTTCATGATTCTCTTCTTCATCGAGCTCTCATCGACCGGAGTCAAGTCCGTGAAGCTTCCGCCACGTTCTCCAAACCTGAACGCTTTCGCCGAGCGATTCGTCAAGTCGATCAAGGAAGAGTGTTTGGAGCGAATGATCTTCTTTGGGGAAGACGCCTTGAGGACAGCCATACGCGAGTACCTTGCCCACTATCACGCGGAGCGAAATCATCAGGGGCTCGACAACCGGTTGCTCATCCCGAACGCCGAATGGAAAACCGACGGAGTTGTTCATCGGAAGCAACGGCTCGGCGGTGCCCTGAGCTTCTATCACCGCGACGCCGCCTAACCAGGCGATCTACGCAGTTCTTCCCTCCAGTGACGGGAGAACTGGGCGCGAAAGCTCACAGTTCCCTGAACTCGGCAGCCATAATGAGTTTTCGCAAACGATGTTTCCGCCGTCTGCAAATCGAAGAGCGGTTGAACGATGCATCGCGGCGCGCACGCGGGCGTCGTTTGAGTTTTTGGACCCTACGCCGGGACGTAAGCGTGTTTGGGCATCAATGACTCGAGAAAGTGAGCTCACGACATTTTCGGGAAGGACAGATAACGAGTGGCGCTTTTCCGGTGATAACCTAAGGTTCTCTCTTCAAAGATCCAGCTGGAATTTACTGAGACCGTAAACTGCTGTTGCAAGGAAAGTCGAGTGCCAAAATATCAGAAGCGGTTCCGTGTTGCCCTGTCGTTCCCCGGTGAAAAGCGCGAATTCATACTGCAAGTCGCCGAAATCTTGTCCTCATTGTTTGGTCGGGAAGGAATACTTTACGATGATTATTTCACAGCTGAGCTCGCTCGTCCCGACCTCGACCTGTATTTGTCCGCCCTATACCGTGAGCATTCTGAACTAGTCGTACCGTTTTTCAGTACTGGATATGAGATTAAGAAGTGGTGCAAGCTGGAGTGGCGTCAGATGCGCGATATCCTTTTCAATCTCGAAGGCCACCAAATCATGCCCTTCCGCTTTGATGACACCACCGTTTCCGGCACACTATCAATCGATGGCTACGTGCAGGTTGGCAATCGCACGCCTCAAGAAATAGCCAAGCTTATCTGTGAACGCTTAGATTCTCCGAGTCGCGAAGAACACTTTTCGAACGAGAACGCATTTAGAATGACAACACCGCACGCAGTAGATGTCCAGCCACTTCACATCGCCGAGGATCGCTTTCTTCAACTTTTGCTTTCCAAATTCACGCTGACGAGGCACGACGGAATACTTGGCCCCAGTTTTGAGTTATTCGTAGAGTTCGATGACAACACGAGTGCGATATGGGACCAAAACGGAAAGCGATATTTGAGGGAAATTCTCACAGAGGATAAACGTGAACGCTTTCAGAAAAGCCTTGATGAGTTTTTTGCAGGAAGGGGAGTCAATCCTTACGAAGTAGACGATCCAGAGTTTTTCTTTCGCTATGCGAGTGGTGGAACCTTGGTGATGGTGGAGTTTGAGGGAGGTCAGCATCCGAATCAGTACTACTGCTTTTTTTATCGTGACGTGCATCCCATCGGGTGGAACATTGCAAATGGCGGCACTGACACGCGCTCGGAACTTCTAAACCCACAGGAAACGATCGATCGCGAGCTCCGTGAAGAATTGATTATCGCGGATTTCGTTAACCGAGAACGCTACGTTTTTTCTGCTGACGAGGAAAAGCCGTTCGATCACCCTACGCATGCGGCGGCGCGACGTCTTTGGAAGAGAAAATTCCCGGATCGCGACCTGAATGCACTTAAGGCGGTTCCGGTAAATATTAGCCCGCAAGTCGGTCCCGATTCACTCCGCGTCAAGATGGGAGGATACGACAAGGAATTCCGGCGCGATGGATTCTATCTGAACGTCAACGGCAAAGATTTCGGGATTGAATTCGATTGTGTTGCGACCATTCATGGTCTTCCCAGGCACATTACCCTCCTCGACGGCGAAATTGATGGAGGCAGACTTGTGAATCGTCCTCTCGGTCTTTTTGAAGTAGAGCGATTTGACGAACGGCTGCGCCTTGGCGAAGAAATGTATGTACCAGATTTTTTCTATTTCGGAGACAAGCGATATGATGTGGGTTCCGAAATAACAAAGGTATTGGAGACCTTTATTCACCATGTCCGCCCAATCAGAAAGCCAAAGGAAATTCAGGAAGTCGAAGAAGCCATCAAAGCGAACGGGCACCTGGGTCTATGTCCGGTAACGAAGAAAATTGCCAACCGTACGTTAAGGGCAAAAGCTCGCTCTAGTTAGCGCTGAATGTGAGACCCGTAAGCCTTAAGATTGGGAACTTTGGTCCCCGTGTTATTTGCGGAGATTTTCATCGACAGCAGTCGCTTCCCTGGAACTGCTATCGCGCGGCGAATGGCATGCGGGCCATACGGCGGTTTGGGTGTGCGGCGCATCGCTGATGCGGGCGGCTTCTGAGGCAGCCGGCCCAGCATTTCCGGAAGCTTGGGAATCTCGTTGGTTTTCTCCTCCACCTGTAGCTGCGTGATAACTAGCCCATCCCGAAGCACCGTGGCGCTAAGCAGATGCGACAGGTTCTGTCCGACATCATGAGCGCCGCATAGAGTCTGCTATCCGTGGCCTCGGTAATCACCCAAAAGCGGCCAATGATAATCACCTCAAAACCGGCCAACGGATAACGACGTTCGGGCGTTGAATCCGACGGGAGCAGTTAGGCTCCGTCGGCATGAGCAACGTCTTGAACGAAGCAAAGAAACAACAAGTCATCGCACTGGGTAGGCTCGGCTGGCCGTTGCGGCGCATTGAGCAGGAAACCGGTGTGCGTCGAGAAACGGTGGGTGCCTACCTGAAGGCCGCGGGAATCGCAGTGCGTCCCGCCGGTGGATGGGGACGACGATCGGCGGCAAAACCGGCCAATGAGGTGATTACCGACCCTGGAGATTCAAAACCGGCCAACGAGGCCGGGGTGATCACCGACTTTATCAGGCCTTTTTCCGAAAAACAGCCGATCCCACTCCCCGCACGGAATCGTTCAGCTAGTGCGTGTGAACCGTATCGAGAAACCATCGAACTGGGGCTAAGCCGAGGGCGCAATGCGATGGCCATCTGGCAAGACCTGGTGAGTGCGGCCGGGTTTACCGACGGCTATCAAACGGTACAGCGATTTGTTGCCAAGCTTCGAGGATCGACGCGGCCTGAAGCCTCAGGAATCATCGTCACGGTAGCCGGCGAAGAGTGTCAGGTCGATTACGGAACCGGTCCGATGGTTCGTGATCCCGAAAGCGGCAAGTATCGACGCACGCGGCTGTTCGTGATGACACTGGGGTACAGCCGCAAATCGATTCGCTTACTGGTCTTTCGATCCAGTACACGCACGTGGGCCGAACTGCATGAGAAAGCATTCCGCCGTCTGGGTGGAAGCCCTCGTCTTGTCGTGCTCGATAATCTGCGCGAAGGAGTTCTAACTCCCGACCTTTACGATCCGATTCTGAACCCACTGTTTAAGGAAGTGCTCGCGCACTATGGCGTGACGGCGATGCCGTGCCGCATCAAAGATCCCGATCGCAAGGATCAGGCTTCATACTGCACCTCGTTGGATATCTTCGACGCAAGTTGAGGGAACTGACGACGATCGCGGAATCGCTTGCCGGGACGCGCCTGGGGCAATGGACCGATAGCCGGCTCAAACAGAATCTCTCCTCGATCATCGGCCCGGACAGCGCGCAGCACGCCTTCAGCGGCGAATCGTTTCGCGGTTGCGAAGTGCACTCCCATTTGCGCCGCGATTTCCGGCGCAGTCAGCCATCCCTGGCTGCGAAGGTAGTCGGCATAACTCGGAATCCCGTAAGTCAGGCGAATGTGCCGGACGATCAAACGCGCAAAAGAGTTCTTCCTGCCGGTGCGTAGACAACGCGCGTTGAGAGTCTGCGCAATCTGCGCATCCGTTTTTTCAGTCGCCAACGCACGGATGAGTTCGACGATTTCGGCTGGAGTACGAACCAGATCCGGCGCGCTCAAAGGCAAGGGCCATTCTATCGACGTCGTTGCCCCAGCCTTCCAGCGAATGTGGATCTCGATTTTCTGATTTTTTACGAGCGTCACGTCTTCGATGAGGAGCCTCAGCATGCGCTTGCGATCGCGGGCCGGCGTGCGTGGATCGTTCCACACACGCGGGAGATCAGAAGCCAGAGCGTGGATACGATCGCGATCTTCATCCGTCAGCGCTGATGACTGCGACTTGCTCATACGGGCATATTCTTCCTCAGTCCGAGCCAAACTCATGAGTTTCTCATTCCACTGCCGCTCCAGATTATCCACGACCAATCGGTTTTCAGGTCGAGCCAGCAAGTATTGTCGCTGAGCCAACTCAGCCTCTTCGCGTGCGCGGTCCACTTGTGCTCGGCGCAATCGATCGACTTCGGCCTGTCGTGTCCGCAGTTCTTCGAACACCTCCAACGCCACATCCAATGATGCGGGGTTGACGGCTTTCAGCACGAGATCCGTAACCACCTGATCGATCTGATTACCTCGGATACGTTGACACAGCGGCTGTGCTGTTTCGATTCCACGCCGTTGGCAAACATATTCTGGAATCGGATGGCCTCGTTCCGTTTGATACCTTACCGTCATACGCAGGCCACATACTCCGCAGATGACAAGACCCTGCAGCAGAGCGGCACCCTCACGCGGCGGACTCTTGCGCCGGTCCTCACCATAGCCGTTTGCATTAGCGAGCAGTTTGGCTTGATTGGATTCAAACTCGTCCCAGGAGATGTATCCCGCATAAACGTTCGGCAAGAATACCGCCCATTCCTCCCGCTTCAGACGCCGATACCGAAGTTGACTGCCGATGATCACTTTACGCTGTCGGGTTCGTCCGTAGACGAATGCGCCCGTGTAGCGGGGATTGTGCAGGATGCCTAAGACACGGCTGTGATCCAGTGGCGCAAAAATCAGCTCACCGGCGCGCACACCTGTGGTGATTCGTCTGGGCCAGAGGACGCCTTCCGTCTTGAAGTGATGCACGACGCGCATTGCCGATCCGGTTCGACGAAACGTCTCAAACAACACGCGCACGGCTTGTTGAACCTGCTGGTCCGGATCGAAAATCACACGACCGCTGCTGTCGTAGACAAAACCGATCGGCGGCTTCATCCAGAGTTCGCCCCGCCGGGCTTTGTTAAGTTGGCCACCAATCAACCGCGCTCGTAACAAATGCAGTTCAGCCTCGCTCATCGTTCCCTTCAACCCCAATAACAGTCGGTCATTGAAGTGGCTGGGATCGTAGATGCCGTCTTCATCAAGGATGAGCGTGTCGGCCAGAGCGCAGATCTCCAGTAATCGATGCCAGTCCGTCGAACTGCGCGCCAAACGCGATACTTCCAATCCCATCACTACGCCGACGCGGCCGAGGCCAACTTCGGCGACCAGGCGCTGAAAACCATTGCGGTGTGTTGCAGTGGCTCCGGATAACCCCAGGTCTTCATCGATGACAACAATCTGATCGTTGGCCCAGCCCAGCGCTTGTGCCCGGCGCTTCAGATCATACTGACGCGCCGTGCTCTCGCGATTCTCATGAACCTGCCGAAGCGTAGACTGTCGAACGTAAAGATAAGCGTGTCGCCGCAGGTGTTCCGCACTCACCTTGTTGGATGTGTTCATGCGCGCTCTCTCCCCATGCAAGACAGAACCATATCGGCCAATAATGCGGTCAGATCCGGCCGCACTGCGGGTGACAGATCGACGGATTCGTGTTGCGAGTTCTTCGAGGTCGCCCTTGGTTGGAGCGCTGTCAAAGCAGCCAGCCACGCCATCATTCCGCGAGACAGGAACAGCGCTAAACCATGACCGCGCTTGTCGGCCTGCGGTGCCTCCCGGCGCAGGTTTTCGTATTCCTGCTTCCAATCAATCTGATTCAATCTGTCCAACGTCATGACCGGCTGCGCTCTGTCATCGTTTTTTTTTCCGCCGTACCAGCGCTCGTTCGACCGATCGTGGATTGATCGAAACACCAAACCGTTTCCGGATCGCCTTGATGACATCCTCTTCTGCCGCCGAATCTGTGCGCAACTGCTCGACAAAATCGAGAATCTCGTCCGTGCATTTGTGAGCGCGCTTGGGGCCGCGCCGGCGAGGAAGCAGACCGGAAATCCCCATGCCCTCAAACGCGGTTTCCGTGGTGTAGAACGCCTGCCGGCTCACGCCGAATGCCGCCGACACTTCAGTCACGGCTTGTCCATCGACACGATGCCGTCGCAGCATCTCGTAGCGGACCTGCACTTGATCGCGAGCATCGAAGAACTCATCTCGTCGAAAGGCTTCGTCTTGTACGGCCTCGGGATTCGGGTGAAGCGCTCCCTGTTGGCGGAGTGCCTCGGTCTTGCCATCGACAATGCGGTTTGGGTTGGAGCGCTTCATATATGTCAACGTTATTACGTCCACAACATAGTTTGTGTCAAAGCGAATTAACTGCCATTAATATTATGGCTAGACCGACTGCATTGTGACAATAATGCCGTTCAGCTTTAGCAACCACGCAGCCATATTGGTAAGCGATGGACATAATACACATGACATTATGGACGTAATTTACATGACATCCTAACCATGTCATCATCGCCCCCGTTTCAAAGCGATCAGGTCAGCTAACGCCAAGAGATCTTCCACGCGGAATTGAGACCGGGCGCCTCCCACACTCGTGTACGGATCTGCGGGAAGTACATCCGTCCAACTGACAGGCACCGAAAACGGAGTTCCGTCCGCAAGTTGAATCGTTACCCGGTCCTCGCCCCAGAGTTTCTTGGAAACGACAAAACGGAACGACTGACCGCTGAGCGGATGGAATGGATGAATGATCAGAACCCGTTGGGAATCGACTGGATCAGGTGTAGTTGACGGCTTTGGACAAGGGGAAGGTGGAATCGGGTGTCGGACACGCGCAGAAAACACCACTCAAGGGACTGCGTTTCGAAAGCCTGGACGAGGCTCAAGCCTATCTCGATCAATGGGAGCTGCGGTGGGCCGATACGCGCATCCACGGAAGAACAAAGCGGCAAGTGGCGGCGATGTTTGCAGAGGAAAAACCGTCGCTGCTTCCGCTGCCGATTGAACCCTTCCGTTATTACCAATATGGCGACCGCACGGTGCATCTGGACGGTTGCATTGAAGTGGAAGCGGCCTACTACAGTCTTCCACCGGGCTGGATCGGAAAGCGGGTGAAAGCGCAATGGGATGGACTTCACGTTCGTATCCTCGATCCGGGAACGCATCTGCTGCTGCGCGAACACGTCCGCCAGCAACGCGGTTTGCATCGCATCCGGATCGAAGATAATCCCAGGAAAACGCCTTTAAGTACGACGCAACTGTTGGCGCGCGCCGCTCACGCTGGATTGCACATCGGTGTGTTCTGTGAAGCGATCCATCGGCATCAAGGAGAGCTTGGCGTACGACGTATCCTGGGTGTGCTTTCGTTAGCAAAGAAGTTTGGCGTGAGTGCGACTGACGACGCCTGCGCCGCTGCGCTCGAACTGGAAATCCATGAGTACCGATTCGTCCGCCGTTATCTGGAACGTCAACCTCAACTGACGCTTCGACAAGTCGATCCTCTTATCCGCGAACTGGTCCAGTATCGCGATCTCATCAACCTTAGAACCCAGGAGAATCCCCATGAACGTGATTGAGTTAAAGCGCGCTTTAGGCCTACTGCGGCTCGGCGGTATCGCTGAAGTGCTGGAAACGCGTTTACATCAGGCTCAGGCTGAACCGATGGCGCCGATCGATCTGATCTCGTGTCTGGTTTCCGATGAACTGACTCGCCGAAGCGACCGGCTGTTGGAGCGCCGGCGAAAGGAAGCCCGGTTTCGCGACCCACAGACAACGCTCGACAACTTCGACTTTAACTTCAATAAGAAGATGAATCGCAGTTTGGTCTTCGATCTGGCGACCGGTGCATTCATCGCCAGACATGAGGACGCTCTGTTTCTCGGCCCGCCTGGCACAGGCAAGAGTCATCTGGCTCAAGCCATCGGCCTGGCCGCGATTCAACAGGTGTCCGGCGACAATTACTTTTTCCCGTCGCGTTGACTCGCGTCTTTTGTTACCTGCGTTGACCTATTGCCTCACAAGAATGTTACCCGTCCGGTTTGAAGGGAACGGGCAACAGAATGAGGAGGCAATTGAGCATGGCAACGAGACGC